>LDZU01006071.1_pt1 | contig 68283 bp, 63 predicted proteins | sample 615531 | NCBI WGS metagenome assembly LDZU01 (sample SAMN03408293, study PRJNA278302) | terrestrial metagenome | isolation source: oil reservoir sample SB2 | place: USA: Alaska, North Slope, Schrader Bluff formation | collected 2011-09 | reverse complement strand
ATGATCATATCTTTTCAAAATGATGTTTAACACTCTTCCCTGTTATCATAAAAATCGTATCTTCAGCTACATTTGTTGAAAGGTCAGCTATCCTTTCAAGATTTTTAGCAACATCCATTATAACTATTTCCAAAAAAGTATCCCCTTCACATTTGTTTATTCCAGAGATAATCTCTTTAACTATTTTGTCTCTAAGTTTATCAACATTGTCATCTTCTTCTAAAACATCTTTTGCTAAATTTATATCACTATTTAAGAAGGATTTTATACTATCCTCAAACATTTTTTTTACAACCATGTATATTGTTTCAAGATCATTATTCCTTTCAAAAATTTTTTCATTCTTCACACTATCAACTCTTGAAGAGATGTTAACGCAATGATCTCCTATCCTTTCAAGGTCATTGTTTATTTTCAATATTGTGAAAAGGGTTCTAAGATCAGAGGCAACAGGCTGATTGGTTGCAATTATTGAAACACATTCATTTTCTATTTCAACCTCTTTCCTGTTTGCAAAATCTTCCATTTCCTTCAGAACTTTTTCAGACAACTTTAAATCGTTATCTTTCAAAGAAAGTATAGAATCATCAAACATCTTTTGAATGAAAAGAGAGTAATCTATCAACTCCTTTTTAAGATTCTCAATCCTATCTTTAAGCATAGTTTCTCCTTATCCAAAAATTCCAGTTATATACTCTTCAGTTTTTTTGTTTTCAGGTGCTGTGAACACCTTTTTTGTTTCCCCAAATTCAACTATCTCTCCAAGGTAAATGAAAAGAGTGTAATCTGAAACTCTTCCAGCCTGTGCTATGTTGTGTGTCACTATTATTATTGTAAGTTTATCTTTTAAAACTTCAAGTAGTTCCTCAACCTTCTGTGTTGATTTTGGATCGAGTGCGGATGTTGGTTCATCGAGCAGTAAAACTTCAGGATCGTTGGCGAGAGCCCTCGCTATGCATAGCCTTTGTTGTTGTCCACCTGAAAGTGACATAGCACTATCGAACAACCTATCCTTTATCTCATCGTAAAGCCAAACATCTTTTAAACTTTTTACAACCTTCTCATCGATAAAAGATTTATCCTTTACTCCTTTAACTTTAAGTCCAAAAGCAACATTTTCGTATATTGAGAATGGGAATGGATTTGGTTTTTGAAACACCATTCCTATTTTTGTTCTTAAAGTTGAAAGATCTATATTTTTATCATTTATATTCATTCCATCAAAGATTATCTTTCCATCAACTTTAGCGTTATAAAAATCGTTCATCCTGTTGAAAGACCTTATAAGGGTTGATTTCCCACAACCAGAGGGTCCTATTATGGCTGTTACCTTTTTTTCAAATATCGAAAGGTTGATTTTATTTAATACTTTTTTATCATTAAAATAAAGATCAAAATTTTCAACTTTTATCTTTTCTTTTACCATCTTCTCTTCCTCCTCAAATTCTGTCTTATAAGTATAGCTGAAAGGTTAACCATAAGAACAAGTAACAAAAGAACAAACGCAGATTTATACGCTATTGGTATCTGTTTTTCAGGGGAAATACCTTCTGTGACAAGTCCATATATATGGTAAGGTATAGCCATAACCTCACTCGATAAAGATTTTGGCAATCTTCTTGAATACAATGTTGCAGCTGTGAACATAATCGGTGCTGTTTCACCTGCAACCCTTCCTATACTTAAAATCAAAGATGTTAGAATGTTTGGAAAGGCAACCGGGAGTGAAACCTTATATATAGTTTCAAATTTCGAACAACCTAAAGAGTATGCTGCTTCTTTAAATGCCACAGGAACACTTTTTAAAGACTCTTCAACAGATTTTATTATTATCGGAAGCGAAAGGATCGCAAGAGTTAAACTTCCAGATATTAAAGAAACCTCAAGAGAAAATCTTACAACAAAAAATGAATAGCCGAAAAGTCCAAAAATTATTGAAGGTACTCCTGAGAGAGTAGTTATAGAAGTTTTTATAAGATCAACCAAAAATTTTGGCTTTCCATATTCTGATATATAAATTGCGGTTATTATTCCAACAGGAAAGGAAAAGAGTGTTGAAAGTATTGTAAGGTAAAATGTTCCAACTATTGCTGGAAATATTCCACCTTCAGTCATACCATTTTTAGGAAATGTAAACAAAAAGTTTGGGAAAATACCTTTATAACCATTTTTTATTATTGGAATCAAAAATATGAAAAGGGAAATTATCGTAATAAGTGTTGTTAGATATATAAAAAATTCAAAACCAAATTCTTTCAACTTTTTCATTCTAATCTCTCTTCAAATTTTTTATAAAATGGTTTGATATCAAGGTAAGAAGAAGCGTTAAAAATAGTAGAACCAAAGCAATACCATAGAGAACATAAAAGTGGGTAGTTCCGACGGCAGTTTCTCCCATCTCCGCTGCTATAGTTGCTGTAAGAGGTCTTACAGGTGAGAATATTGAGTTTGGAAAGTTCATAGCACCTCCTGCAACCATAAGAACAATCATAGTCTCACCGATAGATCTTCCAACACCTAAAAGGAGCGCCGATATAAGCGCTCCCTTTGTGTATGGAATAATAACCCTTGTTATGGTATCAAACTTTGTCCCACCTAAAGCGTAAGATGCCTCTTTCAACGTAATTGGAACAGTTGAGAGGGCATCCTCAGTCAAACTTGAAATTATGGGAACTATAACTATTCCAAGAATGAACGAAGCAGTGAAAAGGTTAAGTCCTGTTGGGATGTTAAAAAACCTTCTTATAAATGGACCTATAAAAACTATTCCGATAAAACCGAAAATAACTGATGGTATTGAAGAAAGAATTTCAATGAAAGGTTTTAACAACTCTTTTGTTCTTAAATCAGCATACTCTGAAAGGAATAGGGCTGATCCAACACCGAGAGGTAATCCAACCATAATCGATCCTAAAGTCACAAAAAGAGAGGAGACTATAAAATTGAATATTCCAAAAGATGGTGGTTCCATAGTAGGATAATATTTTGTTCCGAAAATAATATTCTTAAACCCGACTTCTCTGAAAGCAATCATTCCTTTCGAAAATATATCGTAAACTATCAGAGCCAAAACTAACAAAGATACTAATGAGGTTAAGAATATCAAAAAAGTTGCGACAACATCCCTTAACTTTCTTCTACTCATAATCACCTGAGTGGTATATATCCTATTTCTTCAACTATCTTCTGACCTTCATCTGAAAGTATAAAATCTATAAATTTTCCAATATTACCTTTTGGTTTTCCATTGGTATAAAGATATAAACTTCTTGCTATCTTGTAAGTTTTGTTGTTAACACTTTCCTTTGATGGATAAACACCTTCAACCTTCAACGCTTTAACATTTTCGTTTACAAAGCCCAGACCGATATAACCAATAGCACCTGGAGTATCCTTAACTGTTGACAAAATAGCGTTGTTTGAAGCAAGTAGTAAAGCATCCTCTCTGTATTTTGCTTTCTCTAAAACTTTTTCGTTGAAAACTTCAAATGTTCCAGATGAAACATCCCTTGAAACAACAACTATGGACATATCATTACCACCGAGTTCTTTCCAGTTTTTTATCTTTCCTGTATAAATATTCTTCAGCGTTTTTAAATCGATCTCTGAAACTGGATTTGATGGGTGAACAACTATTGAAAGAGCATCGTTAGCAATAACTGTTTCATAAACATTTACACCATTCTCTTTGGCTTGATAAACCTCTTTATCCTTTATCTTTCTTGATGAGTTTGCTATATCAACTTTTCCTTCGATTAGGTTAGATATGCCAACACCACTTCCACCACCTCTTACCGTAATGTTTATAGAGGGGTTTTTATCCATAAAAACTTCAGCCGCTTTTTGAGAAATTGGGAATACGGTTGTTGAACCGGACATAGTTATGTCGTTCGATTTCGGAAATACAAAAGAAAATACGGTTAAAAAAGTTAAAATCAATGTTAAAAATTTTTTCATCTTTCACCTCCTAATTAATAGTATTAGAAAATTTCCACTTCATCTGGAAAACTACATTGTTTACATCAGTTTTAGTTGTATCCTCATACATCGTTCTATCATAGGAAAGTTGCATGATAACTCCCTTATCTTTAAAGAAATTCAAATTTGTGCCAGCAATTATCCTTTTGTGTCCATCATCGGTAGCATCGAGATTCTTGTCCCAACTATCATATCTTCCAACCAACTCAACAGGTATATCAATGAGTCTATCTGAATTTATTACTCCTATGAAGGAATAACCTGCACTAAAAACACTATCTATCCTGTTCGAAAGATACTCGAAAGATATTGACAGGAAGTTGAACTTGAATTTCACAAGTCCAACATAAGCCATCCTCAAACTATCGGAAATCAAAGAATCAACACTTTCGGGGGAAAGGAGTGTCTTATCTTCATAAAGGAAAGAACCACCAACTGTTAATCCTGTAATTGGAATCAATCTTACGTTTACAAGAAACGCTGGGTTCAGATCAACTTTAGAATCTGTTTTTTTGTATCCTTCTCCATTCATTACTGAAAAAGCGTAAAAACCAAAACCTGCTGGAAGAAGTCCATTGAAGGATAAACCGTAATCAGCAGACTTAACAACTTTTTCTTTGTCACTCAACTCTGTTTCATAAACAGGATAATCGTAATCATAAATTGTTCCAAAATAGTTTTTTATCAAACCAAAATTTATGTTACTGTTCTTTATTGGAAGATTTGAAAAATCAAGGTAAGCGTATTTTAAACGAACTGAAGCACCATCAACTCCATTCTCAGAGGAAACGAAATCAAGGGTAAATCTACCTTTAATGTAATCACTTAATTTTGGTTCAACGGTGAAATATCCTCTCGGAGAGTAAATCTGATTCTTCGTAAGTTCAAATTCGTTTTCATTCAGAAAAGATGCCTGATATCTGCTCCAGATCTCAAATTTATATTTTGTTTCTCCAGCAATAACAGATAGGAAAAGAAGACTTAAAATAAGAAAAAGTGTTATTCTTTTACTTTTCACAAAAACCTCCTTTTTAATTTTTCAATTGGAATATAAACTCTAATTGTTAACTTTCGGTTAAGATTATGTTAAAAATTTTCTCACTTTTTCGATTTGTAAAGTAGGAAAAAACTAACAAAAAGGAAGAAGAAATTTGGCAAAAGAAAAATTGTAAAAGGGTTTCCTTCGCCGTTAGATGATGCGGATCTGAATCCCTGTAATACTCCCCAATATAAAAATGACAGAAGAACACTTATCGCAAGACCAAAGATTATCCCAGTATTCCTTGCGTTGACAACGAAACTTGCGGAAATTATAGCAATTACAATGTTGATAAAAATAAAATAGAACCTGTAAGAAATTTCTGTCTCCTGTTTTGCAACTTCACCTTTACTTTTTTTAATACTATCCCTTATTTTAAAAAGTTCAGAAATTTTATAAATATCAACATTCTCTCTATCTAAAATGATTTCAGCTGGTTTGACATTCAAAATATCGAACATCTCCCTGTTTTCAAAAGTTTCATAAAGGTTATTTTTTAGATCGTATATCTGACAACTTTCAAATATCCACCTCTCATCTTTGAATACCCCCCTTTTTGCCTTAACATATTTTTCAAGATTCTGTTTATCATCAAGTTTAAATATTTCAGGTTCTCTTATTGAAAAATTTTTAACCGAAAAGTATTCACCTTTAAGAATAGTTTTTTCATCCTGAACGAAGACAAAATCCTCCCTGTTTATCTGGTCAAAATTTTTTGACTCTTTTATCTCTCTATACCTTTTAGTTGAATATGTTTCAATATTCTCTTTTAGAAAAAATTGGAAAAAAGATAAAAGTAATGTAATTACAAAGAGTGGAAAAAGAAACCTGTAAACGGAAATTCCTGAAGATTTTATAGCGACAAGTTCATTGTTTTTAACCATAATTCCAATAGTAATAAATGTTGAAACAAGTATTCCAAGTGGAAAGAGAAGAGTTAAAAGTGATGGTATATAGAAAAGGTAAAGTAAAAATATCTCCCTAAAACTTTTTCCAGATTGTATGTAACCGGAAAGGTTATCAGATATATCTACTATCAAAAAGATGAAAATAAAAAGGAAAAGAACTATAAAAAGAAAGAGGATAAAATTCTTTAATATATACCTATCGAGTATCTTCATCTTCTAAAAATCCCCATATCTTTTAAAATAAAATACAAACATAGAAATAGAGTTAAAACATTTGGAAACCAGATTGTTATCGCTGGATTTATAATGCCATTATCTGACAACTGTTCTCCCAAAACAAGCAAAACATAGTAGAAAACGAAAAGGGCTGTTGATATCCCAAAACCTAAAGCCAAAGATGATTTTTTCAACCTTATACCAATTATTCCACCGAGTAAAACGAAAGCGAATACTCCAAATGAGATCGAAATTTTTTTATGAATCTCAGTAAGGTACCTGTAAAGAGATTTCTTCCTTCTTAAAGCGTACTCTTTTCCTTTCTTCCCATTAAAACTCTTATTAACATTTTTTATGCTTTCAACAAGCATCCTTATACTCATCTCTCTATCTCCCCTAATATCAAAGCCACCCTCAATTATATCACCCGAAATTTTTATCTTTTGAACAAAAGTTGAAAAATAATTTTTTTTATAGTTTCCATCTGAAACTATTTCAAAAATCTCTCCGTTTTTCATAAAAACCGAAATTTTATTCTCTCCCTTTACAGTTTTAAGATATCCACTATCAGCCTTAATATAAGTTTTATCCTTTATTATATGACAGTTTGAGAATGTGTTATCATTTTTTATATCCTCAAAGTAAAAATACACATCGTTATCATAACTCTTTTTGAATACTCCCTTTTCAACATTCACAGCAGGTCTTAGGTTTAGAATTTGCACAAATATCTGTCTTACCCTATGGTTCGAATATGGAACAACAAAATCTGAAATGAAAAAAGTTATTAGAAAAAGAATCGTTGAAAAAAATGTTAGTTTGAAGATAAACCTGTATGTATTTATTCCGAGAGATTTCAATGCGATAATTTCGAAATCTGAGGACATCCTTCCAAAAGTCATAATCGTAGCAACAAGAACTGACATGGGTATCGATAAGAAAATTATGAAAGGGAGATTGAAAAGGAAAAGTTTTAAAACTATCAAAAATGGTAAACCTTTTCCAATGATAAGGTTAACGAGTTCAAAAATCCTGTTAACGAGTAGAACAAAAATGATCAAAAAGAGGGCAAGAAAAAAGGAGGGGATGAATTCTTTTATAATAGTTCTATCAATAATTTTCATAACAAATATAATAACTTAAAAATTTTTCAAGTAAACAATCATCTGAAAAACTCAGGCTTTTTTTCCTTATAACTGTAATATGAATCTTTGGATAGAATCACATGATCGTAAACCTCTATCCCTAAAATCTTTCCAGCATCAACAAGACGACTCGTAACAACATCATCCTCTCTTGAAGGTTCAACATTTGAAGATGGATGGTTGTGAGCAACTATTATTCCACATGCCCTATCAACTATGGGATCAGCAAAAACCTCTCTTGGGTGAACGAAAGTTGTATTTAGAGTCCCTATAAAAACAGTTCTTTTTTGAATAATTTTCATGGAAGAATCAAGACTTATAACTATAAAATTTTCCTGTCTTCTTTTTGCTATATCCTTTAAGAGGGTGAAAACATCCTTAGGGGATCTTATCCTTTTCTCCTTCTCTTTAATCCTTTGATAAAATTGGAATACTGAGAGTAATATATTTTTGTCTTCCTCTTCAAGTTGATCCAACATATCGTATGAAATCTCTGGAAAGTTTAGATATATTTTTTCAAGTGTTTTAAAAAGTATCTTTTCATGGTAATCCTTTTTAAGGATCACTTTTAAAATTTCAATATCTTTCAAATTATTATAATCCTCAAATTTCTTCATATACCCTCCTTAAAAAAGTTTTTTCATCTCAAAAGAAAAATTTTTCTCTTCCAATCTCTTATCAACAAAAAACTTTTTTATTATCTCTTTCATTTGACTTTCAATCTTTTTAGAATCATTTTTATAAAATGTAACCAGGAGATTGTTCTCATTCAAAAGATTCACATTTAAAACGCCATCAACATTTTTTTCAAAGATCATTTCAAAGCATTTTTTTGGAAAAGCGAAATTTTTCAAATCCATCCTTTTAAAAATTAAAAAATTTTCAAAAGAATAGAATGGGTATGTAAATATTTCAAAACTTTCATTCTCTCCCTTTTTGCAGAAATACAACTTGTAATCTCCTTCATTATAGATATAAAGATTATCAAAATTTTCAACATTTTTTAATAAACCTTTCCGAACGAAAGAGTTACCTTTGTAATCCATAACATAAAACCTTTTTATATAAGGGTTCTCTGGATAAACGTAAGAGTTAAATGTTGATCTGTATAAAGACATTTCATCAAAATCGTCAAGTAAAAATGGAACAACTATATCTGTTCTATATTTGAAAAAAACTTCAAGAGTGTATACCCTTTTGAAGAATTCACGATCTCCCAAAATTATGTTGTAAGGTTTCGAAAGGAAAATCTCAAGAACTTTTTTGTTTTGAAGATCCTTTTTAAAAAAAGATATTTCAAAATTTTTGTTTACTTTTTCAAATCCCTCGAAATCATCGAAAACTATAACAGACCTTTTTCTATTTCTCATATAAGGTGGGAAAATATTCCTCTCTATAATACTTTTTACATTTTCAAGAAAAAAATTAAACTCTTTCATAATATCTTTTTGTTTCCCAGTTAAAACTCCTCACAAGATTTTTAAGGTTTTGCAATTCCTCCTCCGAATACTTATAGTATGATGAAAAAACACTTTTGTTTGTTAAAAGTGGATCTGTTATTATTTTTTTATACCTGTCGTATAATTCTGTTTTAGGAACTGGAGTGAATTCGTTCAAAACTATTCTTACCCTTTTCTCTTTAAGATATCTCGCTGTATCTATAACATCCTCAATCCTTTCATCAGGAAGCCCGACAAGTATATAACAAAAAATTTTTCTCCCATCAAAACCATTCTTTAACAAAAGGTTCAACGCTCTTTCTATCTCATCGAGATTAATCTTGTTACCTGTTTTTGTCAAAATGTCTTTTGAAACACTCTCTATAGAAAGGGATAACATACCGAGGTTTAACTTTTTAAAAATATCTACAACATCCTTTTCTATAAACCTTGTATGCAAACCATTAGAAAAGTTGAATCTGAAAGAGTAATTTTTTTCAATTATCTTTTCAAATAGTGGTAAAAAATGTTTCTCTTTTTTAAAAAGCAAAGCATCATCATAAAAAGTAACATCTTTTACATTCAAACTTTCAAGGAGATCCAACTGTTTTAAAATATTTTCAAAAGGTAAAGAGTAAAAAGTGTTATTCAAAATTGGAACCGCACAGTAAGTGCACCTGTATGGGCATCCAACCTGTGTTAGAACAGCAGCGGACTCTAAATCTTTATATAGATCATAGGAAGGAATAAGTTCTTCTAATTTAAAACTTTTTTTAACATATATATCTGTATTATCTTTTAAAAATTGATACAGCTCTTCAACATTCCCGGAAAATACAAAGTTACAACCTAAATTTTTTGCATGCTCAGGTAAAAGTTTTGCATAAACCCCACCTACTATTGTTTTCACATCAGGATTCTTATCTTTAACAGTTTCTATAACCTCCTCTATCCCCTCATACCAATATGTCATCATAGATGTTATAAAAAGAAAATCGTAACTTTTATTCGAAATGAACTCTAAAAATTTTTCTTTTGAAACCCCATATCGAAAGTAAGGTCTTTTAAACCAGGCAAAAATATCTTTCTTCGCTGCATCTTCTTTTCTGAATTTTCCGGTTGATAAAAATTTACTTTTATTTTTTTTTTCAAGAAAAGGTGACCTTCTATCCATAAAGTCAAAGAAATCAAAACCGATACCATTCTTTCTCAAAAAGGATGCAACATACAAAAGTCCTAAAGGTTTTAGCCAATAATCGTAACAGGTAAAATCATATATTGGGGGATTTACCAAAAGTATCTGCATATTTGAAGATGAAATCAGACTTCGAAAACATTGAGGGGAAATTTTTAAAAGATTTTATTCCAAGAACGAGTGTTCTTACATTATCAACATATATCTTATAATCTTTCAACTGTGAAGGATCTATTGTAACACTCTTTTCATTCTTAATTTTCAAAGGATTTATGAATTTACCATTCTTTTTAACAGCAAAATGAAGATGGTATCCTGTAGCGTAACCTGTCTTTCCCACATAACCTATAACCTCTCCCTGTTTTACAAATTTTCCAACTTTGATACCTTTAGCATATCCATGAAGGTGGCAGTATTCGCTGCTATAGCCATTTTCATGATCTATCCTTATTGTTTTCCCACCAATATAGTTGTAACCAACATATATTATATAACCATCACTTGCAGCATAAACTGGTGTTTTTTTGGGAGCGGAATAGTCTATAGCATAATGTGGTATATACTTTTTCAAAATCGGATGGTATCTTTTTGAAGTGAATCTGGAAGAGATTCGATAGTAGGTTGCAAGGGGCGCCTTCAAAAAAGTCCCTTCTAAAGAATTTCCATTCTGATCGTAGTAAAATTTTCCATTTCCATCATCAAAAAGAAAACCCTCATAAAGGTTTCTATCATTTTCGAATGATGCATATATTATATCTCCATACTGATAGAACTCTCCATCTATATATTTTTTTTCAAAAAGTATGGTGAACTTATCTCCCTTCTTTACTTCCGAAAAAACATCGAATCTCCAATCAAAAATCTTCGTAAACTTTAAGGCGAGTTTTTCATTTTCACCTGTAGATTTTATTGCGTTTATGAGGTTGTCAACAACTTCCCCTTCTAAGAACTCGATTGAAACAGTAACTCTATTGTCTATAACGTAAGATTTATACTTTGATGTATATTCAACAACATATGTCTTTGCTGGATCATTTTTGTACTCGAGCCTTCTGAAATTAAAATCCTCATCTGTAAAAATAAAAACCTGATCTTTTACATCTATCTTTTTTGGGTTGTATATTTTTGAAAAGGATTTCACTATAGAATCTATAACATCTTTTTTTAGATGGGATTTTCTTAAAATTTGAATAAAAGTCTCTCCCTTTCCAATTTCATACTTTACACCTATATAGTTTTTCCTATCGGTATCTGTACCATCCTTTTTCACTTCACCTTTTAAAAACCTGACATAAATAAAGGATGTTAACAAAAAAACTAACAATGAAAAGTAAACAAATTTTTTCAATCCTTCAATCCACTCCTTGCATAACTTTCTATTATCTGTTTCTGAGCGAGGAAGAACATTATAACAAGTGGAAGAACTACGAATGTTGAAGCAGCCATAAGTAGAGTATAACTTGTCGATTGTTCCTGAATGAAGTAAGCGAGTCCTACCTGCACAGGCCTTATAGAATCAGAATTTGTTACAACCAAAGGCCAAATGAAGGAGTTCCATGATGCAAGTATTGAAAATATTGAGATTGTCGTCAATGCTGGTTTTGAAAGGGGAACTACAACTTTAAACAAAAATCCAATATCAGAGTAACCATCTATGACCGCAGCATCGTAAAGGTCTTTGGGTATAGTTTTAAAATGTTGTCTTAGAAGGAATATGGGAAAGATATTAGCCATCCATGGAACTATCTGAGCAAAATATGTATCTATCCATCCTATTTTTTGCAAGAGCATATAACCGGGAACTATGTAAACAGGCATAGGAATCATCATAAGACCAAGTAAAGATATGAAAAGTATCTCTCTACCTTTAAAATCCAGACGGGCAAAAGCGTATGCTGCAAGTATAGATGTGAACAAAACTCCAACAAGTTGTGTCAAAGCTATAAAAATAGTATTTATAAAGTATCTTGTAAAGTTAACCTTTTTACAGGCGGTAACATAGTTGTTCAGTTGTGGATTCTTCGGAAAAATATCTGGTGGAAATTTTACCGCTTCAACTGGAGTTTTCAAAGATGTTGAAACCATCCAGAAGAAAGGGAAAAGTATAGTTAAAGCTATCACTATAAGAATAAAATATGTTAAAACCATTGAGAAATTTATACGTTTTATTCTATTCATAAAAGACATTTTTCTCTCCATACTTTTTCTGAACTATAGTCAAAAATAGAATTATCAAGAAGAGAATGAAAGCTATAGATGTTCCATACCCATATTTTCCATAGTTAAAAGCCATATCGTAAAGATAGTAAACTATAACATTCGTTGTCCCGAGAGGCCCTCCAGCAGGTGGACCTGTCATCATCCATACTGGAGCAAAAACCTGAAAACTCGTTATAGTTGTCATAATAAAAACATAGAATGTGGTTGGTGAAAGTAAAGGCAGGGTAATGTGTCTGAATGTCTGCCATACATTTGCACCATCAATTTTTGCAGATTCATAGTAATGTTCTGGGATGTTTTGTAGTCCAGCAAGAAAGATGATAACATTGTACCCTATAGATTTCCAGATAGTCATTATAGAGAGGGAGAATAAAGCGAGCGATGGGCCTTCAAGTAGTTTTGGTAGATCACGTTGAAAGATCATCTCAAATATACCTCTTGACTCTTCAAGCCATTTTAAAGGTGACATTCCCAAGGAGGTTAAAATATAGTTTGCTATACCTATCTTGGGATGGTAAATCCATTTCCAAACAAAAGAAATAGCAATTATTGAAGTAACTTCAGGCAGAAAGTATGTTGTTCTAAAAAATCCTTTGAACTTTATTTTCTGATTCAAAAGAACCGCAATAAACATTGATATAATTATTGTTCCTGGAAGAACCGTTAAAACATACCAGAGAGTATTCAAAAGTGATTGGTAGAACTTTTCATCTTTAAAAATTTCAATGTAGTTACCGAGTCCAACAAAAGAACCTTTTCCTGCAATTCCCCAATTAAAAAAACTTATGAAAAATGATAAAACTATAGGTAAAAACCTGAAAATGATAAGGATTACCAGAGCAGGTAAGAGAAAAAGGAAAGCTTTTAAAAATTTTCTTCGTTCATTCATATTTATTTAAAAAGTGTATAACAAATAAAAAAAATGTCAACACATAATAAAATGTATAATTAAGAATTTAAATTTAATAATAAAATATTTCTGTTTTTATTAAAATTTTCTATTTTTCTCTTCTTAGTTATAATAAAATTTTCAAAAATAAACAATAAATTAAAAAGTATTGGGATTTTAGGAAAAAGTGATATAATAACTTCATAAAAGTTTATGGGAATTTGTCATGAATGAAATTTTAGAAAATTTTCCTAAAAAGAATTGCGTTTTAAAAGAAAAGGATGCAGGTATTTTGTTATACCAGATGGATTCCATTAAATTGATGGACATTCTAATAGAAAAATTTCCAGAAGGTGTATTTGACATGATTTTTGCAGATCCACCATATTTTCTGTCAAATGGTGGTATTACCTGTTATGCTGGTAAAATGGCAAAAGTTGATAAAGGGTAATGGGATAAGTCAAAAGGAATTGATAAAAACCATGAATTTAATTTATCTTGGCTTTCAAGATGTCAAAAATTATTAAAAAAAGATGGGACAATTTGGGTTACAGGAACTCACCATGTTATTTATTCCGTTGGTTTTGGTATGCAACAATTAGGGATGAAAATTTTAAACGATATAGCATGGGAAAAGCCAAATCTTCCACCAAATCTTTCTTGTAGATATTTTACACACTCAACAGAAACAATCATATGGGCTGCCAAAAATCATTACTCCAAACATTTTTTTAACTATGAAGAGATGAAAAAATTAAACTATGTTAAACAGATGAGAACTGTTTGGACAATACAACCTCCAAATGGAGATGAAAAAATATTTGGTAAACATCCAACACAAAAACCTTTAAAACTACTTGAAAGAATTATCCTTGCAAGTACAAAAAAAAACGAATTGTAATTACAAATTCAACGAATTACCATTATCGTGGTTAGGTTTACCATATAAAAAGTAAAAAACAGTCAATAGTATACATGTAATAAAATTTCAGCAAAATTTACAACAACCTTTTTCAGTTGACAAATTTTTCTATTAAATATAGAATATTTTTATAATTTAAGGAGGATTTTTATGTTTAATATCAACAGAGAGAGATTGATAAACGATTTTATAAGTATGGTTAAGATAAGTTCCGAATCGTATGATGAAAAACTGATGGGTGATTACTGTAAAAGGGTTTTAAAAGAAGAATTTGGTCTTGAAATATATGAGGATGATGCTGCTTTAAAAATTGGATCAAACCAATCCAATATAATTGCAAAATACAGAGGTAATCCAAGAAAGAAAACTTTACTTTTTTGTGCACATCTTGATACCGTTAAACCAGGTAAAGATGTGAATCCTATAAGGGAGAATGGTAAAATCTTTTCTGATGGAAAAACCATTTTAGGTTCCGATGATAAATCTGGAATCGCTCCTCTTTTTGAAGCGTTAAGGATAGTAAAAGAGAATGAACTCGATGTTCCAGATATTGAAATAGTTTTAACTGTTGCAGAGGAAGTTGGTTTAAAAGGTGCTAAAAACCTTGATTTTTCAGTACTGAAGGCAAAGGAAGGCTACGCTTTAGATAGTGAGGATATTGAAGGAATATTCAACAGAGCACCCTCTCAAAATTTTATAGATATAACGGTTGAAGGCATAGAATCACACGCTGGAATGTCACCAGAAAAAGGGATATCAGCGATAAAAGTTTTAAGTGAAGCAATAGCAAATATGCATCTGGGAAGGATAGATAGTCAGACAACAGCAAACATAGGGGTTATAGAGGGAGGTGTTGCATCAAACATTGTTGCTAAAAGATGCTCTGCGAAAGGTGAAGTTAGAAGCCATGATGATGAAAGGTTAAGATACTATACTGAAAAAATTAAAGAGGCAGTTTACAATGCTGTTAATAAAAATAGGATTATTTTGCCTGACGGATCTGTTAAAACCGCTAACTGCAAAATAGAAGTTGAAAAGGCATACTCAGCAATGTATGTAAAAGAGGATGAACCAGTACTTCAAAGAGCGATAGATGTTTATAAAAACCTTAAAATACCTTATAGAATTCTAACAGGGGGCGGTGGATCCGATGCTAACATTTTCAACGAACATGGTATAAAAACCGTTATAATCGGAACTGGAATGAAAAATGTACACACAGTTGATGAATACATCCTTGAAGAAGATCTTGTAACAGTTACTAATATAATTCTTGGAATAATGACACACGATCAATAAGTGGTAAAATTTTTTATTGACATTTTTTCATAATTCTTTATTATATTAATTCAATTTTTTTATAAAAGTAAAAGGAGGATATTTTGGCGGATATTAAAACTAATGACATCAGAAACATAGCGCTTGTTGGACACAACGGATCAGGAAAAACAAGTTTTGGAGAAACTATACTTTTCAATACCGGTTTCACAACGAGATTGAATAAGGTAGATGAAAAGAACTCAGTGCTTGATTACACGGATGAAGAGGTGGCAAGAGGAATAACTATAGGACTTAAACTCGCAACTGTTAAATGGCTTGATAAAACTATAAATTTTATAGACACTCCCGGTTTTGTTGATTTTTTTGGGGAGGTTATCTCATCATCTAAAGTTGTTGAATCCTTAATATTTGTGATAGATGGTTCAACTGGAGTAGATCTTGGAACTGAAAATGCATGGGAACTCAGAAAGAAGGAGAAACTTGCTGGACTTTTTTTAATAAACAAGATGAAAAAAGAAAATGTAGATTATGAAAAGGTTTTTCAAGAAATCAAAAATACATTTTCTGAAAGTGCGACACTTATTGAATTACCTATAGGTGTTGGTCCAAATTTTAAAGGTGTTGTTGACCTAATAACCGGAAAAGCCTATACCTATGAAAATGGTAAAAGGAATGAGGTTGATGTTCCAAGTGATATAAAAGATTTAGTTGAAAAGATGAAGAAGGAACTTTTGGAACAGATAGCATCATCCGATGAATCTTTGATGGAAAAATTTTTTGCAGACGAACTCTCTCAGGAAGATATAAATACTGGATTTTTGAACGCTATTAAAAGTGGAAATCTTTATCCTGTTTGTTTTGCAGATTCTGTTGAAAATATAGGTTGCGATATTGTTCTTGACTATATAGTTAAATATCTGCCATCACCAGCAGATCTAAATACAAGAAGACCTATAGAATCTGAGACATATCCTGAAAAACCTGACCAGAACTCACCATTCGCTGGTTTCGTTTTCAAAACCAATGTTGAAAAACATCTCGGGGATATAAACTTCGTTAGGGTTTTCTCTGGAACTCTTAAATCTGGCAACGAAATTTACAACAGTTCAAAAAATGTTACAGAAAAAGTCAACCAGATGTATATAAATATAGGTAAGGAAAGAAAAGAGATTGATGAGTTGACAACAGGAATGATAGGTGTTCTTGTTAAATTGAAATCAACAAAAACATCCGATACTATTTGCGACAAATCTATAAACATAAAATTCCCACCAATAGAGTTTCCACATGCCAATGTATCTATGGCTATAATACCTCTCGCAAAAGGTGATGAAGAGAAAATTTCAAACGGGTTATCAAAGTTGCATGAGGAGGATCCATCATTCTATTTCAAATTTGATCCAGAGATAAAACAGACACTCATACATGGTCTTGGAACGATACATCTTGAAGTTATAATAAACAAATTGAAAGAAAAGTTTGGAGTTAACGTTAACCTTGAAAAACCGAGAATAAAATATAGGGAAACAATAAAGAAGAGTGCTTCCGCAGAAGGAAAACATAAAAAACAATCAGGTGGAAGAGGGCAGTTCGGCGTGTGTAATGTAAAATTTGAGCCTCTTCCAAGAGGAAGTGGCTTCGTTTTCCAAGATGAAATTTTTGGTGGTGCTATACCTTCAAAATTCGTTCCATCAGTAGAAAAAGGTATCAAGGATGCACTCGAAAAGGGAGTGGTAGCAGGTTATCCAATTGTTGATGTGAAAGCTACACTTTTCGATGGGAAATATCACGATGTTGACTCTTCAGATATCGCTTTCCAGATAGCTGGTTCTCTTGCTGTAAAAGGTGCAATACCACTTGCCGCTCCAGTTATACTTGAACCGATAATGAATGTTGAGGTTACGGTTCCAGAAGAATATATGGGTGATATAATGGGAGATATTAATGCAAGAAGAGGAAAAATTTTGGGAACGGAACACGCAGGTAGATACCAGAAAATAAAAGCACTTGTTCCCGAAGCTGAAATGTACCAGTATTCATCCCAACTCAGATCAATGACTCAGGGAAGGGGAACCTTCAAAATGGAATTTGAAACTTACGAAGAGGTTCCCAAAGAAAAAGTTGCAAAGATAATAGAGGAAGCAAAAAGGTTTATGGAAGAACAACAGGAAAAATGATCATTTTAGATCATACCTGTTTTCAATATATTTTCTAAAATCTTTAATCTTTTCAGAGAATTGTATGAAGAGAGCATCGAGTGTGCTCTCTTCATCATTTAGAATCCTATTTTTACCAAAATATTCAATCTTCTTTGAAATCTCTATTAACTCTTGAAGATTAAAATTTCCAACAACACTTTTGAAAGCGTGCGCCAGTTTTGAGATCTGCTCAAAATCTCTCTCCTTTACCGCTTTCTCAAGTAAAGGATACCTCTGGTCATAATCAACTATGAAAGATTTTAAAATATCCTTAAAATCATCGGAGTCCTTTCCAAACAATTCTTCAAGTGATGAAAGATCGTAATCCATAATTTTATGGCCTAAACCTATAAGGTATGGTTGTTTTCATCTCAGCAGGAACACCATCTATCGTTCCAGGTTTGAAAACAGCCTTATAAGCAGCTTCAATGGCAGCATTATCACACACAGGATTTAAAGATTTTATAACTTTCGCTGAAACAACCTTTCCATCTTTACCAACTGTAACCTCAACGAACACTGTTCCTTCCGCACCTATCTTTTTCGCAGCCTCAGGATATGCTGGTTGTATTATCTGTTTTGGTGTTGGCTGTATTATAACTTGATTTTTTTTCTCCTCTTCCTTCTTCACAGTATCAGCAGGTTGTGGCTGTTGTTGTGTTTGCTGTTGAACCTGTTGAGAGAGAAGTTGCGAGGCTGTAGGTGTTTTTACCTGTGTTTCTTCTTTTGGTTTCACTTCTTCCTTTACCTCTTTTTTTACATTTTTGTTGGTTTCTCCAACTTCCTTTCTGGTTGTTTGAACTTTCTCTTCAACTTTTGGTTGAGGGAAAAGAAGTGCAAAATCTATCTTCTTCTGGTTTGGTTTCTCAACATAGAATATGTCAAGATTTGAAATTGGTTCTAAATTTGAAGAGTAAACATTGTCGAACGATTTCAACAGATTGTTCGCAACTATAACTCTGTTAGGAACAAAAAGGAAAGCGTATGGTTGATCATCCACAATAATCTGTTGAAACTCTTTCCAGTAATTTCTTGCTTCCTCTTTATCCATAGTTGTCATAGCAAGATTAACAATTGAATCAACTTTTGGATTTCTGTAATCAACAAAGTTGAATCTTCCAGTCTCTTTGTTAGAAGACCAGAATGGCAGTGGATTGAAATCTTCATTTATCTGCCAGGAAAGGATGTAAAGGTCGTAATTTTTGTTAAAAAGGTTCAAGATCAAAGAATCAGCTGGTAACTCCTTTAAATTAACATTTAATCCAGACTTTCTCAACTGGTTTGAAACTTCCCTCGCAACCTTAACAAGCATTGCATCATTTTTATCTGTGATTATGTTTAAAATGAAAGGTTTGTTTTTGTAGAGATACCCTCTATATGGATCCTTTTTTAAAACTTTTTCTAAAAGTTTTATACCATCCTTACTATAGGAGACTGGTTTTATCTCTTCAGAATAAGCCCAGAAGGACGGGGTTATAGGTCCATTTGCTGGAATACCATTTTTTATAGTATTCTTTATAAGGAGATCCCTGTTGATAAGTTGTGAAATACCCATTCTAAAATCTTTCAGATCAAAAGGTTTTCTCGAAAGGTTGAAACCTATATAAGTGTAAATGTTTCCCTTTTTCTGGATCCCTGTGACATTTTTTATCTTAGTTATCTCTTCAGCATTATCTGGAGTAAGATCATAAACAAGGTCAAGTTTCCCCTCCTTAAGGTCATTTATTATAGATTGCTGATCAGTATATATTCTGTACACTATCTTTTCCAAAAAAGGTTTATCCTCAAGAGAGTAGTTTTCATTTTTCACGATTGAAATGTATTTTCCACTCTCCCATTTTTCAAGTTTGTATGGTCCATTTCCAACAGGTTTAGAGTTAAAATCTGAATACTGAATCTGATCCTTCTCTTTCTCAAGTAGATGTTTTGGAAGTGGTTTTATATTAGAATCAAAAAGAGCCATTGGATAAACTTTGTTACAGTAAAAAACTATCTTGTAATCTGAAATAACTTTTACAGAATCTATATTCTGTAATTTTGAAAATAATGGAGAGTTGTTTTTGGGGTCCTTTATAAGATTGAATGTGAACTCGACATCGTATGCTGTTACAGGTTCTCCATCTTGCCACAAAACATCTTTTCTTAGATAATATGTTATCTTTTTTAGATCTTCAGAGTACTCCCATGATGTTGCAAGCATAGGGACAATATTTCCATTCACATCATTTTTATGGAGTGGAAGAAATAACATATCAACTATTTCGTTGTGTGCTATAAAAGATGGATAAATTGGAGAAAGGTTTTCCGGCTCTCCAACTATACCAACAACTATCTCTCCCCCTGCCTCTCCAGTCTGAGGAACCCTTGAAACTTTTTTCTCACAGGAGATAACAAGAATTATTGCCAGCAACACAAGAACTAATTTAGATATTTTTGAAAATTGCCTCATCAATCCTCCTTTTATATTATATTTTAAAATTATTATTTAAAAAAACGAATTTGTCAAGAATTTGTTACTTCTGAAAGAGTCTGGTTTATAACCTCTTCAAGTTTATCCCCGAGACTCTGTTCTGAATAAAATTTTAAAATATAATCTTTCCCTCTTTTACCTATCTCTTCCCTTTCAGTTTTAGGCATATTGTAAATCTTCATAACAGTTGAAACTATTTCATCTAAATTCTCTGGATCAGCATAAAAGCCACATCCAGAATCTTTTACAAATTCCGAATATTCCGGTTTGGCTGTTATAAGAATCGGTTTTCCTGCAAGCATGTAATCAAAAAGTTTATTAGGACTCAATCCGTACTTATAGAGTTCGGTTTTGTTAACAGTTATCAAACATAGATCAACGTTAGCAAGAAAGTTTAAAATATTCCTTTTAGGAATAGTTTTATGGATTTTAACATTTTTAATATTATCATTCTCAATTTTCTTTTCTATCTCTTCCCTCAGAGGTCCTTCACCAAGTATCAGAAAATCTATAGGCTTATCTTCAAGTCTTTTCGCAATATCAAGTATCAGATAGGGATTATTCGCAACACCTATTGCACCAGTATATGCTATAGTGAATTTATTTATATTATATTTTTCCTTGTAGTACTCAACAGTTTTATCGGGAGTAAAATGGTTTGGGTATGTACAGTTTGAAATGAAATGTATTTTTTTTTCATCTATACCTTTTGAAACTATATGATTTTTAAACTTTTCAACACAAACAATAATACTTTTACTTTTTCTGTATATCAACCTTTCAAGATAGTATAGAAACCAAGTGTATGGATTATGTTTCATCTCAGGTTTAAGTTTTATCAATGATTCTGGCCAAAGATCGAGTATGTCTGATATGAAAGGTTTTTTTAGTTTGATTGAAAGAAAAAGGGCTGAAAGGGCTGTGATGAGTTGAGGTGAAACTCCCATTATTATATCTGGCTTTTCAATTATCCTTCCAACTCTATACATCTCAATGGAAAAGATTATTTGGTTGAGCAACCTTTGTAGATCATTCTTTTTATATGTAAAGGTTTTCACCCAAACGAAATTTACTCCACTAACATTTTCTACCTTATAGTAATCATCTTTGGAAAGTTTCATATGTTGCAATTTGTGAACATTAAAATCGGATGAGATTATGTAAACCTTAAAATTTCTTTTAACTAGTTCTATCCCAAAATCGAGGTGCCTCGTTCCACCAGTCATTTCATATGTATGTGCGTTTTGATAACACACCCAAATAACTTTTCTTTTCGTAAATTACTCCTTCTTTTGAGTTTTTAATTATAATAAATTAGGGACTAAAGTCAACTATTTTAAAAAACCCAAACACCTGTTGATAAAGAAAAACCTGAAAAGATTATTCCTTTGTTCAAAGATGGATCGGAAAAGAAAAAATATGTGTAACCTGCCTGAACTGAAAAACTCAAAGATAAGTTTTCTCTGAAGTAGAAAGAGATGCCATTCTCGTTTGCAAGAGTAAAAGCTGAATAGGATTCTGATGGATTGTAAACAACTTTTGTGTATCCAGAAGTGAAATATCCAGAATAAGCACCATCCTTACTTCTACCCTTCTGGTATGTAGGCACGGAAAAAGATAGACCAATTTGACCAAACCTAACACCATAAGAGTATAATTTTAAGCCAACAATAGGTGTAAATTTTATACCATTTTTTTCAGCGAAGGCAAGTTCAGTTGATAGGGGAAAAAGGTTAAGGTATAAAGTATTGTTCTGTTCTATAGGTTCAAAATAAATCTGTGGATTGAAAGAAACATTAAAAATGTTGTAAATTTTACTTTTTCTTTTTTTAACCTTTGAATATGACGGGTTAAAAATAACAATCGAAATTAGAAGGAGTAAAATAAATTTTTTTAGCACGTAAAAATAATACACCAAAAAATTTATTTTTTCAAGAAAAATTATTCTTCTTTATCTTGAAAAAAAAAAATATAAGATTATAATATTATAATAAAAGATTATGGATAATTTAAAAAAAATAATATTCTTACTACTTTTTATAATAAGTTTTAAAGCATCTTTTTCAAATGTGATAAACGATTTACTTTTCTCTACGTCTTCAAATGTTGGTTTCGCAATTTTAAAAATAAACCCGGACGCTTTTTCATCGGCTCTTTCAGGTAGTTCAACAACAGGTTACAACTCTCCATCTTCTTTTCTATTAAACCCTGCCTCATCATCTTCCTTTCAAACAAAAAGCATAATTGTTACCACGATATACTCTTCTGGTTTTTCGAACAATTATTCTGTTGCTTTAAAATTCCCTTTTTCTATAGGAACCTTTTCTTTTGCAGCACTATCATCGATTTCAGACACAATTCAACTTAGAAACGAAAACCCAACGGAAGATCCTTTAGGTTACTATAGATTCAACTCTTACTTTTTTTCATTAGGTTATTCGAACAGCATAACCGAAGGAGTTTTTGTTGGTTTATCTTCAACTGCGATCAACGAAAATTCCTTTCTTCTAAATAAAACCTCCTTTGTTGCAAATGCGGGAGTCCTTATAGAATTTGAAAAATTTTTCAATCTAAAAGTTGGACTTTCAACTTTGAATATCGGTTTTAGAACAAGGTATGATGAGAATTCTCTCGATTATATTATTCCCCCATTCACCATAAGGGCTGGGGCATCATTCGATTTAGTTTTTTCAAACATTAAAAATAGATTTTTCTCAGATTTTATAAAGGTTAACGATCAAGAGTACAAAATATCTTTCGGTTACGATGGAGAAATTTTAGAGATACTTTCCCTAAGATTAGGATTCTTAATAAACGATCCAACAAAATTTTTATCTTTAGGAGTTGGAGTAAGAAACAATAGAATCTCTATAAACTACTCCTTCGTACCATACAAATATGGACTCGGTTTTGATAACTGTGTTAGTTTAAACTATAACTTTTAGGTAAAAAAATGGCAGGATTACAGGGAAGTTTAAAAGATTTTGAAATAACAGATATCCTTCAATTAATAAATATGAACAAGAAGGATGGATGTCTTGAGATAACAACAAAAAATACAGTTGGGAGGATTTACTTTGAAGGAGGCAGTGTTACCCATGCTGAGATAGATGATAGGTTTGGAGAGAGTGCAATACATCAGATATTGGTTATAACAGATGGGACTTTTAAATTTATTCCAGATTTAAAAACTCCCAGAAATACAATAAGTTTACCTATCCATCATCTTATGCTTGAAGCTGCAAGGAGTATAGATGAATGGAAACAGATCGAGAAACTTATTCCATCCTTAGATCTCGTTGTTAAGGTAGTTGAAAACCCCGATATAGATACAGATAATATAAAATTATCAAGTGAAGAATGGAAGATGTTAACATTCGTAGATAACCATTCTACAATAAAAGAGATAGCGAAAAAGGTTAACCAATCCGAATTTCAGACTGCAAAAACTCTATATGGGCTTATAACGAGTGGACTGATAACTGTTGAAGAGAAGGAAGGACTCGATGATATTTTAAAAGAGATAGATGCTCAGATAGTAGATGAAAACAACGAAGAAAAGAAAGATGACAAAAATGATGACAACAAGAAGGGGGGAATAAAAAAATTCTTTTCAAGATAGAATATTTCTGTATTCCTCTTTTTTACTTTCAAGAAAAATATTAGTCAACTTTTCAAGATTAACAACATCAAACATATTGTACTCTATAAGAATTTTCAAGGAATCCTTTGATCCGCTCTTATAATCCTGCCATAAAAGGACAGCATCGTAACCTGTTAGATTTTTGACTTTTCCAGACCTTTCTATCAAAAATTGCTCTTCAAGTTTTTTTAACCCACCTTTCCAGCCAATACTTCTGGAGGCTCTGAAAAGATCAAAATGGTAACTGGGTAAAGATAAAAAAGGAAATTCTTTCTTTATCCTCGGTATATCGAATGTTTGTCCATTGAAAGATACGAGTATGGTTGGTATCGAAAACATTTTTTCAAGTTTTAAATAATCATCCCCACTTTTATAAAGATAAAAATTCCCACCTACAAAAAGTCCTATTAGGGTTATTTCCCCTTCCATAGATGTTTCTATATCAAGATACCCTATCTCTTTCTTATAGTGTATCAAAACTCTCCAATAATCCCTATATTTTAACCTTCTAAAGAAATAATCTATGTCATCATTTTTAAATGAATCAATAGACTTTCTTATTTCTTTCAAAACTTCCGCATTCCTTTGCTCTCCAAAAGGTAACTCTCTCCATCTTTCAACAACATCCCACCAACTCTTAAAGCCTTTTTTCCAGAGTTGTTTCTCTTTTTTATAACTTATGCCATCAATATGAATGAATGTATTTGTCAGCATATATTTTCAAAATCTCTTCAAAATTGAGGGTGTGAATTTTTCTTTCATCAAACTCTTTGAAAAATTTATTTAAATTTCTGTTTCTGTTCTGAGTTAAAAAGTTTAAAAAGTCCCACAGTTTTTCGTATTTTTTCTCATAAGATTTTTTTCTTAAAATATGTAGTAATTTGGAATCAACTTTAGGTGAGGGATTAAAAGAGTTCTTCTTTATATCAAAAGTATTTTCGGTTTCGAAAAAAATATTTACATATATGGAAATGGGAAGAAAAGACCTCTTTACAATCTTTTCACCAAACTCTTTCTGAACAACGAAATACCCTTCTCTGATGCTTTCAGATTCAACTATTTTTTTGAAGATATCCTTCGATAAACTGTATGGAATACTTGAAATAGTAATATCTTCTTCTATTTTATAGTCAAGACAACTTTTATTAAAAACTTTCACATTTTCAAATCTTGAAAATTTTTCTTTAAGAATTTCAAAAAAGAGTCTATCGAGTTCAAGTATAGATAGTTTATCAGGCTTTTTCGATACTATTATTTCACTTAACCTTCCATCCCCACCACCTATTTCCAAAACATTTTTCCCTTTAAGTTCAGGTAAACTCTTTTCTATATTTTTCAAAACGTTTCTATCTATCAAAAAATTTTGTGATAGTTTAACTCTTTTTACCGATGAATTCATAGAAATTCTCTTTAACTATTCTTTTCAAATCTTCTATATCTATACCCAAAAGTTCAGATAGTTTTTTATAGATGTAAACTACATTCTCAGGGCTATTCCTTTTTCCTCTGAAAGGAACTGGTGTAAGGTATGGAGAATCGGTTTCAACTAAAATTCTTTCCAAATGTTTTTTATTTAAAATCTCTTTAAGATCGTTATTTTTAAATGTCAAAATACCGTTTATACCAAAAAAATATTTTTTGGAAAAAATAGTTTCAAGTTGTCCCCTTGTTCCAGAAAAACTATGGAACTCAAAAACCAAATCTCTATAACCATCAATTATCTCAAGAACCTCATCGTAACCATTTCTTACATGTAGCATAACAGGTTTTTTCTTTCTTCTTGCAATTTCGAGTTGTTTTATAAAAAGTTCCTTTTGATTTTCAACCTCATCACTTTTATGCCAAAAAAGATCTATTCCAATCTCCCCCAATCCGGTACAACCTTTTTTCCCAAGCAATTTTTCTATTTCTAAAAGGTCTTCCTCTTTATATTTTAAAGCGTAATGGGGATGAATTCCAACAAAATGGTATATCTCAAAATCATCCGGAAATTTTATGCTGAAAGATTTTTTGCTGCTCTCAAGATCGTATCCAACTATGTTTAAAATTTTAACATTATGCTCTCTCAGAGTCGAAATATATAAGTCTCTCTTTTTTTCAAATTCAAACTCTTCCATCTGAAAGTGGAGATGGGAATCGATAAAAGTTTCAGCCAACTGTGTCACCTGCCTCGCTTTCTTCATCAGCAAAAAGAACCTTTACTCTCTTTTTATCTTTATCTGATGCAGCAAGAAGCATTCCATAAGATTTGTTTCCTCTTATCGTTGCAGGCTCAAGGTTTTTTACAACTATGATTTTTTTCCCAACAAGTTCTTCCGGTTTGTAGAATAATGCAACACCCGCTACTATCTCTCTGATCTCTTCCTTTAAATCTATCTTCAACTTTAACAGTTTATCGGATTTTTCGACTTTTTCGCAGGAAAGAACTTTTGCAACGACAAGTTGGATCTTTTTGAAATAATCTATGGATATATATTCATAATTTTTTTCAGAAGCAACATTAAAAGCATCCTGTAGGGGTTGTCCCATCCTTTTCCTTTCCTCCTCAATTATTTTTTTGTCAATCTTTGTAAAAAGTATATCAAGTTTTTTCCCTTTAAAATCATTTTGCGGTTCTATCTCCTTAATATTTTTCCATAAAAAACTATCTATGGACAAAAATTCCCTCAATTTTTTTGATGTGAAAGGAATAAAGGGATCTCCAACACAGGAAAGAACAACAACAGCCTTCATACAAACATACAAAACTGTATCAAGATAATCCCTATCATTCTTTGATAGATTCCATGGTTCCTTCGAAGCGAAATACTTGTTAGATTCTCTCGCTATATCCATAAACTCATATGTTGCTTTTCTCAACTGGTAGGTCTCAATATACTTTCCAACATTTTCAACTTTCTCATAAATATTTCTTAAAAATTCTTTATCATCATCTTTCAGATCTTTTCCAATTTTTACTTTTCCATCGTTGTATTTTAAGACAAACTGAACGGTTCTGTTAACAAAATTTCCATATATGTCAGCAAGCTCTCCGTTATTTCTATTCTGAAACTCAGTCCAAGAGAAATCTGTATCCTTGTTTTCTGGAAGTATGGAGGCTAAAACGTATCTTAAAATGTCCGGTGGGAACCTTTTAAGATAGTCATCAAGCCATACAGCCCAATTTCTCGAGGTTGAGAGTTTTTTCCCTTCAATGTTAAGATACTCGTTTGCTGGAATATCGTATGGAAGGTTATATCCTTCATCAACACCCATAAGTATAGATGGCCATATTACAGAATGGAATACGATATTATCCTTTCCCAAAAAATGTATTATCCTTGTATCTTTATGTTTCCACCATATTTCCCATCCCTTCTGATCCCCTTTATTTTTAAAATATTCTATAGTTGATGATATATATCCAATTGGTGCATCGAACCAAACATAAAGAACTTTGTTTTCAAAACCTTCAATGGGAACTTTTACGCCCCAATCTAAATCCCTTGTTATCGCTCTCGGTTTCAACCCTTCTTTTATCCAGCCCAAAGAAAACTCCTTAACATTATCCTTCCACCATGTTCTGGAGTTTATATAATCTTTCAACCTTCCCTGAAACTTATCCAGATCAAGATAAAAATGTTCTGTTTCCTTCACTATTGGTGTTGCACCACATATTTTACATTTCGGCTCAATGAGAGAAACGTTATCAATAGGCTTTCCACATGTATCACATTGATCTCCTCTTGCTCCTTCTGCTTTGCAATGAGGACATACTCCTTCAACATACCTATCAGGTAAAAATCTTTTACAATGTTCGCAGTAATACTGTTTTTCAATCTTCTTGGATACGTATCCATTTTCGTAAAGTTTTAAAAAGAAATGTTTGGCGTTCTCATGATGTACAGGTCTCGATGTTCCAGAAAAGTTATCGAAAACTATTCCAAATTTTTCAAATGATTCCTTCATAACTTCATGATAATAATCAACTATCTCTTTTGGAGTTTTTTTCATCTCGTCCGCTTTTATGGTTATTGGAACACCATGCTCATCACTTCCACATATGAAACATACATCCTCCCCCTTAAGCCTGAGGTATCTTACATATATATCTGCTGGGAGATAACAACCAGCGAGGTGACCTATATGTATCGGACCGTTAGCGTAAGGTAAAGCAGCGGTAACGAGATACCTTGTCATCGATCCTCCTTTCTTCTATTGATGTTTGTTATGAACTTCCACCTTTTCTTTTTTATTCTGTTGAATTCTTCGAGTGAATGGGTTATAAGACCACCGTTTTCCTCAACATTGTTGTACTGTACTGTTACAAGATCTTTGTATATATCCAGTTTAACTATTTTCCCCTCTCCGAGATCCGTTATAACATTGGAGTTGAGTGGAGGGAATTTTTTATAAACTTCCTCATAAAAATCCATCTCATACATAAGACAACACATCAACCTTCCACACATTCCAGAAACTTTCTGTGGAGTAACTGATAGCCCCTGGTCTTTTAAAGTTTGTAAAGTTATCGCCTCAAAATCTTTCAAAAACCTTTTACAGCAAAGTTCCTGTCCACATGCTCCAAAACCACCGAGCCTTTTAGCGTAATCTCTGACTCCAATCTGTTTCATCTGTATTCTTGCATGGAAGAATGAAGCGAGTTGTTTTACAAGATTTCTGAAATCAATTCTCTTCTCGGAAATGAAATAGAATGTTATGTGTTGTCCATCAAAATGAATCTCTATATCAACGAGTTTTATGTTTAATCCATTCTCTTCTATAAATTTCAAAGTAGGTTCATAAGCGTCTTTTTCCTTCAACTCGTTTGATTTTTTCAACCTTATGTCATCTGCTGTTGCTTTCCTTATTATCTTTCCTACAGATTTTTCAAACTCGTATGGAAAGATTTTCAGAAGTATTCCAATATCGAGACCCTGATCGTGCTGACATATCACATATTTTCCTTCTTCAACATCTATATTGGTTGGAATTTCGAACATGAGCCTCTCATTACCTCTGAACTCAACTCTTCCAAACATTTTCTTTTACTCCTTCATTTAGATCGAAGATATGATTTATAATATGAGTGGTCTGAAAATTAACCTTAATATCCTGCTCGATATCAATCAACTCTTCAAACAATTCTGAGATTTTTTCTACATTTTCACTAACTTCTTCCTGAATCATCCTCTGGTTTAAATATTTTGTTAGAACTTTCAAAAAAAGTTTTAACAAATATTTTTCGTTTCCCTTTTTACTTAAAGTTGAAAAATATTTTAGAAAGTTTTCCCTATCTCCAGTAAGAAAGAGTTCTAAACTTTTTTTAGAATCAAAAGATACTTCAAGATCAATCTCCGAACTTATATAACCGTCAAATAGGTAAAGATAATTTTCTATCTTACTTTCATCGTACCCAAGTTCTTTATAGATTTTTTTAAAATCATCCTTTGAAAGGTAACCAAATTTTAAAACCTGACATCTTGAAACTATCGTAGGTAAAACACCATTTAAATTGTCTGTGGTAAGTATAAACATAGTTGATTTAGGTGGTTCTTCAAGAATCTTTAAAAAAGTGTTTGCAGATTCTTTTCTCATCATTTCAATATTTCTAACTATGAAAATCCTTTTATCTGAAAGGTAAGGTTTTGTAGAAGATTCAACTATCATCTCTCTAACAAGGTCAATTGGAATACTCTCATTTCCAGAATATGAGAAAAAGTTTAGAAGGAAAAGAGTTCTTTCCCTTTTCGTTATTTTATCCTTTATTCCTTCCTGTAAGGTTTCATTTATTGATTTCAACAGAGAATCGGCAGTAGCAATATCTTTCTTCAAAAAAGGATATATAACAAAAAGATCCGGATGTCTGAACTCTTCAACATAGTTTCTGTACTTCTCTCCAAAGATCTGAATCGCAAACTCTAAAGCAAGAGAAAATTTTCCGACACCCTTGTTCCCCGTAAAAAGATACGCTCCAGCTACCCTTTTTTCTGTTAAGGATTTTTCAAGAATACTTTTTACCTTCAAATGTCCTACTATATTTTCAAACATACTATTTTTTCTTTAGAAAGTTCAAAGGGTTAAGAGGCTTTCCATCCTTCCTTATCTCAAAATGTAGAACAGGTCCTTCCAATGAACCTGTATCACCACCTTTTCCGATCAATTCACCAGTTAGAACGGGCTGGTTTAAAACAACATCTATCTCTGAAAGATGTGCATATAAAGTATAGTATCCGTTTCCATGATCTATCATGATAACATTACCGTAGCCCAAAAATTTATCAGCATAGATAATATCCCCATCGTAAACAGCATATATTGGATCACCTATATTAACTTTTATATCTATACCATTGTTGATAGTTTTCGTTCCATACTTTGGATGCATTACCGAACCGAATGAAGAGATTAACTTCCCTTTAGCAGGCCAAATAACTTTACCTTTATTCAAATCAAAATAATGTTTCCCTTCAGAAACATCCCTTTTCTTATCAATTTTCTTTTGTGCTATCCTTAACTTGTTTATAAGGTATTGCAAAGATTCTTGAGATTTTTTGAGTTCCTTTTCAATTTCACTCTGTTTTTTCTGCTCACTCTGCAAACTCTTTAAGAACCGTTTCTTTTTTTCCATCTTACTTTGCAGTTCGATCTTTTCTTTTTCAACCTCACTCTTCACCAAAAGGAGTTGTTCCTTACTCTGGTTATACTCTTTTAATTTCATCTGATAGGATGCCTGCAATTTTTTAACCTTATCGTAAAGTTTTTTATCCTGTTTTGCTAAAAGTAAAAGGTACCTTATCCTTTTAGCGAGATCTGGAAAAGATTTTGATGTGAAAACAATCTCGAATGTATGAATTTTACCTTTCTTGTAGATATTTATAACTCTATTTTTTAATCGTTCCTTTCTATCATTTAATTCGTCTTGTATTTTTACAAGTTCCTTTTCGGTTGTATCAATTTTCAAGGCTAAAAGTCTATCTTTGGTTTCAAGTTGTTTTATCAAAAGGTTCGTTAGATATATCTCTTCATCCATCTTGTTCAAACTGAAAAGGGTTTTTGTTTCCTCAACCTTTAAGGAGTCCTTTTTAACTTTTATCTGGTTCAACTGTTTTTTTAGATCGTTTAACTTTTTCTCATTTTCATTGATTTTTCTATCGATATCATCTTCCGCAAATAGATTGGAGAAGATAAAAGAGAGAAAAAGTAAACTAAAAACAACTTTTTTTAATGATACTTTCAACGATATCTTCCTTTTTAACATTTTCCATTTCACCTTTGAAAGAGAGTATTAACCTGTGCTTTAAGACGTAAGGGGCAACTTTAACAACATCGTTTATATCGGGAGTTAATCTTCCATCGAGAAGGGCGTATCCTTTTGCGGCAGCGATGATAAAGATTCCAGCCCTTGGGCTTGCTCCCCATTTTACATATTCGGCAACTTTATCAACCTCACTTGTTTCAGGTCTTGAGTTTTTCAAAATTTTCCATACTGTTTCAACAATGTTCGAACCTAATGGAAGAGTTTTAACATATTCCTGAATCTTTAATATTTCACTTTTTTTAACTATACCTTCCTCAACATTGAAATTCTCGTTTACTATCCTTTCCTTTAATATTTCCATTTCAGATTTTTTATCCGGATAATTTATGTCTATCATAAACATGAACCTATCCAGTTCAGCCTCAGGTAAAGGGTATGTTCCCTCCTGTTCAATAGGATTCTGGGTTGCAAAAACATTGAAAGGCTTTTCAAGTTCATAATCTACTCCTTCATTCGTTACAACCCTTTCCTCCATAGATTGGAGTAACGCTGCCTGAGTTTTAGGTGGAGTTCTGTTTATCTCGTCAGCAAGGATAATGTTAGCGAATATTGGTCCCTTTATGAATTTATACAACGTTTCTTTTTCATCCTTTCTCAAAACTGTTGTTCCTGTTATATCTGAAGGCATGAGATCTGGAGTGAACTGTATTCTGCTATATTTACAATCTATGGTTTTCGATATAAGTTTTATAATCAAAGTTTTTGCAAGACCTGGGACTCCAACAATTATTGAATGTGAATCACATATAAGAGTCAGGAAAACCATTTTAATTATCTCGTCCTGACCAACCACAACTTTTTTCACGTTATCTTCAATTTTTTTATATAAATTTGAAACATCTATAATTTCATTCTTCATTTTCATCTAATTTCGCTTTATCCTTTTTCTCTTCTTCGATTTCTTCTTGCGCAAGGTTTTCATTCTCATCAGACTTTTCAAAACCATTATCTCCAGTAGAGTACTCATGGGCTATTATAGCCACATCCACGAGTTTGTCACCTTCCGTAAGGTTCATCAACCTTACCCCCCCAGTATTCCTTCCAATAACTCTAATATCTGAAACAGCTATTCTGACTATCTGGCCGGATTCAGCAATCAAAAGAAGTTCATCGTTATCTAAAACCTCTATAGCGTCAACAACTGCACCATTCCTTTCGTGTGTCTTAATAGCGATAACACCTTTTCCACCTCTGTGAGTTTTTCTGTACTCTTGCATTTCTGATCTTTTACCAAAACCGTTTTCAGTTGCTATAAAAAGTGTTGATTCCCTTTTAACAACAACCATACTTACAACTTCATCATCCTTATCAAGGGTAACACCCCTAACCCCTGTAGCACTTCTTCCCATATCTCTAACTTCATTCTCGTTGAATCTTATTGCCATTCCCCATTTTGTAACTATTATAACATCGTTGTTTCCATCAGTTAAAGCAACATCCGCAACATTATCCTCATCATTCAAACTCAAAGCTATTATTCCACCCTTTCTCGGATTTCTAAAAGCAGAAAGTACAGTTTTTTTAGCTATACCATTTTTAGTTATTATGAAAACGAAATGTTTATCATCAAACTCTCTTACAGGGACACTTCCCATAATCTCTTCACCTTTTTCAAGTTCAAGAAGGTTAACTATAGCCCTTCCTTTGGAAGTTCTTCCACCTTCAGGTATTTGGAAAACTTTAAGCCAGTAGACCTTTCCCCTGTTTGTGAAGAAAAGTATATACTGATGTGTTGAAGCGATAAAGATCTTTTCAGCAAAATCATCATCCTTTGTTGTTAAACCTATTATCCCTTTACCACCCCTATTCTGTTTTCTATAGGATGAAATGGATTGTCTTTTTATGTAACCCTGATGTGTTATCGTAACGATAACATTCTCATCAGCGATTAGATCCTCTATCTCAAGTTCCTCATCCTCAGATGGAACTATTTCGGTCAACCTTTCATCGCCATACTCTTTTTTTATTTCGAGAAGTTCTTCCTTTACTACATTCAGAATATTCTTTTCAGAAGAAAGGATGAATTTCAACTTCTCTATGAGTTTTATCAACTCTTCATACTCCTCATCAAGTTTTTCTCTCTCGAGTCCAGTCAACCTTGAGAGTTTCATTTCAAGTATTGCGTTCGCCTGCACCTTTGAAAGTTTAAATTTTTCCTGTAATTTTTCCGATGCATCCTGAACATTTTCAGAGGTTTTTATTATTCTTACAACCTCATCTATATTTGAAAGTGCTATCTTTAAACCTTCAACAATATGAGCCCTTTCCTCCGCTTTTTTAAGATCGAATTCGGTTCTTCTTTTTACAACAACCTCTCTATGTTTTATGTAATTGAAAATTATATCCTTAAGCCCAAGGACTTTTGGCTCGTTGTTAACAAGACAGATAAACATTATTGAATAGGTAGTTTTCAACTGGGTGTGTTTGTAAAGTTTGTTCAACACTACTTTTTTTTCGGCACCTCTTTTAAGTTCAAGAACTATTCGCATTCCATCTCTATCACTTTCATCCCTTATATCTGAAATATCTTCAATTACTTTGTTGTTTACAAGATCTGCTATTTTTTCTATCAGTTTTGTTTTGTTTGTTTGGTATGGGATCTCTGTAATTATTATCTGTTCTTTGTCATTCTTCTTGGTCTCAAATTTTACCTTTCCTTTTATAATTATCTGTCCTTTTCCAGTCTCATAGGCTTTCTTAACTCCGCTAACTCCCTGTATTATTCCACCTGTTGGAAAATCTGGACCTTTTATATATTTCATCAGTTTATCAACAGGGATATCCTGGTCATCTATGTATGCAACCATTCCATCAACAAGTTCCGTTATATTGTGTGGTGGTATATTTGTTGCCATTCCAACTGCGATACCTGATGTTCCGTTAGCAAGTATATTTGGAAACTTCGATGGAAGAACAACAGGTTCTTTATATGAACCATCAAAGTTTGGCATAAAATCAATAGTATCCTTATCAATATCAACAAGCATCTCTTCGGCGATCTTTGAAAGTTTCGCCTCAGTGTATCTGTACGCTGCTGCCGAATCGCCATCTATAGAACCAAAGTTACCCTGCCCTTTTACAAGTGGATATCTTAAGGAAAAATCCTGAACCATTCTTACAAGTGATTCATAAACAGCCATATCACCGTGTGGATGATACTTTCCAAGAACATCTCCAACAACGGTTGCAGATTTTTTAAACGGCTTGTTATGGTAAAGCCCAAGTTCCTTCATAGCGTAAAGTATCCTTCTATGAACAGGCTTCAAACCATCCCTTACATCCGGTAAAGCCCTGCTGATTATTACCGACATAGCATAATCAAGGTAGGATGATTTCATTTCATCTTCAATAGTTACATCTATAACTCTCTGTCTGTTTATATCCATTCATAACTCCTTAAAGTTGTGGGTAATTTTTATTCTTAACATTTCCATTATTTTTATTGTATATAAAATCCTCTACAGGATTAAAAAGATCTATATTCAATTCTTTAAGATCATTCGGATATCTACCATTGTTAATATAAAAAGTTGCTATTTGGTTTCTAAGTTTTGATAGATCTGAAATAACTTTTGTTTTATCTGGAAGTTCTAGAACCTTTTCTGTTGTTTCAACAACTTCCTTTTTATTTTCACAAGATAAAAATAAAATTAGAAAAACGGTTAAAATTAAGATAATAAGAAACATTCTCTTTTTCATTGTTACTCCTAAATTTTAATGTTTTATTATAACAAAAAACTAACTGTTATTCAACAAGGAAATTCTTTAGATTCTTTCGTTACAATCAGACAGAAAGGTTTGATTTGATTTCCAAGTATGGATTTTTATCCCATCTTTTTGTAACCTTCAATTTAAATTGTGAGCAAATTTATAAAAATTATAGTTAAGTGTAGTTGACTTTAAAATTATTTTGACTTATCATTTTTGAAGGGAGATTTGATTAAATGACATCAAAAAATTTTAGAGGGAGTACTTATGAAAAAATTTTTTCTTTTAATTTTTCCCATACTTCTTATTGTATCCTGTAACCTCGGACCACAGGCAGAGTATGGACCTGATGATACCGTAAAGATAAGTGGAAAATGTATAGACACAGATTCAACCTCATACGATGACATGGAGATAGGGCTCTGGATACTATCAACCGAATCTTTTTTAACAGATTTTTTCGGGTTGACACCCTCAACTTACACAGTAACAGATTCTTCAGGTTATTATGAGTTTTTAAGGAAGGGAAGAGATTTTACAACAAGTAACGGTTCAACTTACAAGGTTGCTGTTATGAATTATAATACAAACCTTCCACTTGAACCACATACAAGAATAGATTTCTATCCTTTAAACTTAGAAAATGTTGTTCCAGACTTGAAACTATGGAAAGCGAACTGTTCTTTCTCTATCGATAACGGGAATGTAAACTTTTCTTTTGAAGGTGTGGAAAGTATAGGTATTACAGATGTTGATTCATACAGATTTGAGGTAAAGGCAAAAATAGATGGTATAGGTTATAACCTCTGGCAGAAAAAAATCTCAAAAGGACAAACACTCTCTTTTCCTTCATACATTTTTGGTGGTAACCAATATCTTGGATGGAGGATCCTATGTGAAAAGAAGGCTCCATCAGATTCCGATTTTGGATTCATATATATGTCTGAAACGGATACTACATCAATACCTTTAACTGGATACACTCTTATCTCACTTGGCAAAAACTCTTTCAGAGAAGCAACACCTGACACTATAAAAACATTAACAGATGGTGGTTTTGGTCCATACCCTTCATATTCACTCTCAATTGGCTCAACCGATGTTTCATGGGTAGTTGTTGATCTGGGACAGGTTTACGACTCAATTTTTTCTGTAGTTGTATACGGTATAACACATAACGGAGAGAGTGGAAAATATTACCTTATTCTTGATGAAGATACAACCGATGGATGGGATGAAAAGATAGATTCTATCTCCATGGATGAAACCTATTTTTACTTTGAGAATTTGAACAAAAAAGCAAGGTTTGTAAGAATAGAGTTAAGTGAGATGTCAAACATGGGAATATCTGGTTGTAGAGAGATAAGCGTTTTTAAGAAAAACTGATCATCTGATCAGAAAAAGATAAGCGATACCAAGATAGATAGTTGTTCCGATTATATCGGCAAGAGATGTTATAAGTGGAGTGCTTGCTGTTGCAGGGTCTTTTTTCAACTTTGTAAAGATAAAAGGTAAAAGAACACCTATTAAACTTCCAATTATTACGTTTACAAACATTGAAACTATAACAACAACTGCGATTTGAAAACTTTTTCCCCTGACAAATCCCATAATTGAAATCCCTGCTCCCATAACAAGACCGAGTAAAGTGGCTATAAAAAGTTCCCTAACGATCAAGGAGAACAAATCTTTCACCTGCACGGTTCCCATAGCAAGAGCCCTTATAACAAGTGTAGCCGATTGAGCACCTGCATTTCCAGCCGTATCAACGAGAACAGGAAGAAAGGAAACGAGAACCACATATTTTGCAATAGTGTCCTGAAATCCCTGAATGATCCCACCAGTTACAAAATCCATTATAAGTAAGGCAAAAAGCCAACTGATTCTTGCTTTAAAAATTTGTATCATCGGAACATCTTTTATTCTTGTTATGAAATCTAAATCAAGATCGTTTGATTGTATACCTGAAAATTTTGTAAAATCTTCAGTCTGTTCCTCTCTAACTGCATCGAGAATATCATCAAACGTAACTATTCCTAAAAGATGTCTATCTTCGTCAGTAATAGGCAAAGCTAAAAGATCATACTTTTCAAAGATTTTAATCGCCTCTTCCTGATCCGTGTTTGCAGTTAAAAATACAACACTTTTATCCATCAAAGATTCTATCGTCTGTGAAGGATGTGCAAGTATGAGTTTTTTGATAGAGATATCATCAAGAAGGTGCCATTGTTCATCAACAACATATATCACATTTATAGTTTCAACATCTTTACCATAATTTCTTATATATTCTATGGTTTTCTCAATTGTCCAGGAATGTTGAACCGCTATGTAATCTGGAGTCATCAATCTTCCAACACTATTTTCCGGATACCCTAAAAGTTGTAAAGCACTCTTTCTTTCTTCATGTGAGAGAAGATTTATCATTTTTCTTGTTAGATCAGGTGGCATCTCTTCAAAAAGTTCCGTTCTATCATCAGGTTCAAGTTCCTCAACGATAGATTTTATATCATCGTTCGATAGATTCCTTAAAATATTTTCCTGCATGGTGCTATCAAGATATGAAAAAACTTCCTGTTGTAATTCTTTGGGAAGTAATCTTAGAATAACGACCCTTTCCTTAGGTTCGATCTCTTTAAAAAGGTCTGCTATCTCAGGTGGTTGCCAGGAAGAGATTATCTCTTTTAAATTCTTCCAGTCCTTATTTTTTATTATCTCCTCAAGTTCTGGTTTTAAAAGTCTAACCATCGGATCAAATTTATAGCCGTCTGACATACACACCTCTTCCAAAAAGAAAATTTTTCTTTGATTATAAAATTTTTTTTGAACAAGTCAATTTATTTTTTTTAAATTTTTATTTACTTTATTAGTTTATATGTTAAAATCTCTTGAAAAAGGAGGAAAGATGACTGGAAAAATAGCTTACGATCTCATGCTCAAACTTAAAGGGGAAAGGATCGCTGGTACTGATAACCATAAAAAAGCAAATAGAGTAATTATCCAATTTCTAAAAGATTTAAAAGTTGAATATGAAACGATGGAATTTCCTTTACACATATCTGAGATTGGAAAAGGAAATATCTTTTTGGGTTCAAAAAAATATGAAGGTGTCCCTTACGGTTTAACGGTTCCATTTTCGGTTGATGGAATACTCGAATATGCAGAATCTTTCGATCAGATAGAGAATGTTGATAAAAATTTTGAGAATAAAATTCTGATAATGAAAAATAGACCAAACATATCAAAATTCCCAATATTGAAAAAGAAAAAGATCAAAGGTATTATAACAGCTTCAAGATCGGATGATCTTATTTCATCTTTACACCTTTCAAGTTGGATGATTGAGAAAAAATGTATAATACCTATGATAGACATAAAATATTCTGATGTTTTGAAACTTATTGAAAATGTTGGGAAAAGAGTAAAGATTCAAGGTAAAGGGAAAACTTTCAAAACGAGAAGTGAAAACATTATAGCAAGGATAAAAGGAAAAAGTAAAAGTAAAGAGAGGATAGTTCTTATGGGTCATACCGATACCGTTCCAAGATCTCCCGGCGGTTCAGATAACAGTGGTGGAATAGGTATAATGGCAGAGATGATAACATACTTTTCAAAAAATCCAACAAAAAGAGATCTAATATTTTCTTTCTTCTCTGGAGAGGAATGGGGTTTATGGGGAAGTAGATTTTTTGTAGCAAGAAGGGAGCGAGAGTTAAAAGATTGTATCCTTGGAATAAATTTCGATGTTGCTGGAGATCCTTTTGGCACAACACAATGTATAGTAACTGCCTCCGATTATCTTGTAAATGTTATAAGTTTTGCTTCAAAATTTAGTGGAACATCCTTAAACGTTTCCAAAGATATTTACTCAAGCGACAATATGCCATTCTCTCTGAAAGGGGTTCCAACTGTAAACTTTTTGAGAGTAGGTGGAGTTCCTTCAAGATTCATACACACGGATAAAGATTCCGTTGATTATATAACTGAAAAGGGGCTTTCTCCTCTAATCAGTTTTGGAAAATTCTTCGTTGAAACTGTTGGAAACTCTTCTATAAATCCGATAGATAGAAATATAGATGAAGGGATAAAGAAAAAAATTGAAGGATACTTTACAGGAAGAGGAATGGAGTTAAAGGATGTTGTTGACAGTTTAAAAAAGATTAAATAGTTTCAAGATGGTATAAAGTTCTCTGATCGATACTAACAAAAAATAACACCTTCTATTTAACAACTTTAACTGGTTTGTGTAATCTAATCTTTTGAAAGATATTTCTATATATTGTGATATCAAGAAGGGATAGGCGTAAAAAAATTTCAAACCATCTTTAACCATCTCAAATCCTTCTGCTAAAATGCTTCCGATTCCATTCAGTAAAATCTTGTCATCCAATCTTAAGATTTCTCTTTTTTATAGATTTCTCAATAAAATGTTGGTAAAACATACTTAAAAATTTATAAAAAGTAAAAGTCTATAAAATTATAAAAATATAATTTTTATAATCGGTATTTTACCTATTTACTATTTTTTTTCATCACATATAATATCAGTAATGAAAATTGGAATAGTGCATGATTATCTAAACCAGTATGGTGGGGCAGAAAGGGTTTTAGAAGTGTTACTTGAGATTTTTCCTCAATCACAAGTTTTTACACTAATATACGATAAAAATAAAATCCCACAATTTCTTACAAAACAAAACATAAAAAAATCTTTTTTAAATAGTTTTCCATTTTCAAAATTTTATTACGAATACCTTTTGCCATTCTATCCTGCAGCTGTTGAATCCTTCGATACAAGGGAGTTCGATATAATAATTTCTAATTCGAGTGCATGGGCAAAAGGAGTCATAACAAACACAAAAACTATGCATGTAACTTACTGTTTAAACCCTATGAGATTCGTTTGGGAGTCTTTCTTTTCAATCATCAAAAAGAAAGGTATCATCAGCAAAGGACTTAAAATAATTCTGAGTCAAATAAGAGTTTGGGATGAGGTTTCTTCTAAAAGACCAGATTTCTATATAACAATTTCAAAAACAGTTCAAAAAAGGTTAAAAAAATATTATGGTATAGACTCTCCGATAATCTATCCTCCTGTCAATACAGAATTTTTTGTTCCAGATCAAAATAAAAGGCAGGAAGAGTTCTTTCTTTTAGTTTCAAGGTTGAAGCCTTACAAATCTATAGAACTCGCCATAAAAACTTTTAACAGATTAAAAAAACCTCTCGTTATAATAGGTGAGGGTTCACATTATAACTATTTGAAATCTATTGCAGGTAGGAACATCCAATTTTTAAACTATGTTGACGATAATAAACTTTTATCCTACTATCAGAGATGTAGAGCGTTAATTTTCCCGCAGATAGAAGATTTTGGAATAGTTTCTCTTGAAGCACAATCTTGTGGAAAACCTGTTATAGCATTGAAGAAGGGGGGAGCAATTGAAACAGTAATCGAAGGGAAAACTGGTTTATTTTTTGAAAAACAGAGTGTTGAATCTTTAACTGATGCTGTAAAAAGGTTTGAAGAGATTAGTTTTTCACAACAGGAATGTAGAAACAACGCATTAAAATTTTCAAAGGAAAGATTCAAAAAAGAGTTCAAGGAAAAAGTTTTTGAATATTATGAAACATACAAAAGGGAGATGGAATTATGAACCTTTTTCCAATTTCACTTACTATGGATAAAGAGGAGATCAAGATATTGGGAATGGAACTTTCTCAGATCAATAAAATATCTAAAATAGATAACGCATTCGATCTGATAAAAAACCTTGAAAAAATTTTGAATTTTTATTTTAAGAGTACAACCTTTCAAAATGATCAAAACATTTTGGAAAACATTCTAATAATCGGCGATAGAAAAAAACTCCATTTAGGAAAAAATATTAAAGTAGAGGGATTTACAATAATAAATTTAACCAAAGGGGATCTCTATATATCTGACAATACTCTTTTGAAAAATTTTAATTCTTTAGAGGGACCCGCATATATAGGTGAAGATAACCTTATAGACAGTGCAACGATAAGAGGTCCTTTCATTTCTGGAAAAGTGTGTAAAATTTCTGGAGAGGTTGAAGAATCAATCTTTTTTGATTATGTTAACAAGCACCATTACGGTTTTATAGGACATTCGATTATTTGTAGATGGGTAAACCTTGGTGCTGGAACAACTAATTCTGATTTAAAAAACAACTACTCTACAGTGAAGTTTTTTAACGGAGAGAGTTTTATTGATAGTGGAATGCAGAAACTGGGTTGTATAATAGGGGAACACACAAAGACCGCAATCGGAACGATGATAAACACTGGAACAGTTATAGGCCCATTCTCAAATATATTTCTTGATATAAAAAACAAAAAATATATAAAACCTTTTTCATGGGGAGATGAATCAAATATTTACGATATAGAAAAGTTGATTGAAGATATAAAAAAGGTTATGATTAGAAGGAACGAAGTTCCAGATGAAAACTATATAGAGAGGGTTAGAAATCTTTACTCAATCTATTCTTCAGAACTTTCTTCGTGAACTTTCTGAATATGACCACATTTTATACATTTATATTTATCTTTCAATCTCACCATTCCTTCAAAGCCACAATTCTCACATTTTACCTTTTCAGGTTTTGCCCATAGAACAAAATCACATTTAGGATAATTGGAACATCCGTAAAAAACTTTTCCTTTTGAACTCTTTCTTTGAACTATATCTCCACCATCTTTTGGACATTTAATTCCTATAGAATAGTTTTTTGTAAATTTACATTTTGGATAATCTGAACAGGAGATAAATTTACCAAACTTTCCATTTTTAACAACGAGGTTTTTCCCACATATTGGACATTTCTCATCAAGTTTTTCCTCTTCTTCAACTATAGGTTTTGCATTCGAACATTTTGGATAGTTGGTGCAGGACAAAAATTTACCATACCTCCCCCATCTTATAACCATTGGAGCTCCACATTTTTCACATATCTGGTCAGTTTTCTGCTGAACACTTTTTGAAACCTCTCTGCTGTTACCGTTAGCGTTCTTTAAATCCTTTTCAAGTTCAGCATAGAATTCTTTTAAAACATCCTTTCTCAAAAATTTCCCATCAACTATCCGATCCAACTTTTCTTCCATCTTTGCTGTGAAATCAGCATCAAAGATATCGGGGAACCATTTTATCAAAAGTTTGTTAACTAATTCACCAAGTTCCGTAGGCTTGAAAAACCTCTTCTCTCTTAAAACGTACTCTCTTTTTAATAGAATATCTATTATTGAAGCGTAGGTTGAAGGTCTTCCTATACCTTTCTTTTCCAGAGCCTTTACAAGTGTTGCGTCAGTGTATCTTGAAGGAGGTTGTGTTTCTTCCTTCTTTATACTGTATTCTTTAAGTTTTACATTATCATCTCTAAAAACCTCTGGAATATCGTTTTTTAGATTTCTAAAATCACCATAAGGATAAACTTTTAAAAATCCATCGAACTTTAATCTGTTACCAACTCCTCTAAAATAAAATTTCCCACCCTCTATATCAACCGTAGTATAGGTGTATATCCCATTCTTCATCTGTGTTGCAACACTTCTTTTCCAGATCAAAGAGTAGAGTTTGAACTGATCCTTAGACAGATACTTTTCAACCTTTTCAGGTGTCAAATCAACATCGGTAACCCTTATAGCTTCATGGGCATCCTGGGATGATGTTGAACTTTTAAATATGTTGATCTTATCTGAAAGGTAATCTTTTGAATAATTTTTATCTATATATTCTCTTATCATTTTAATACCATCATCACTCATCCTTGTGGAGTCAGTTCTCATGTATGTTATTAGACCTGTCATACTGTTTTTAATCTTTACTCCCTCATACAACTGTTGAGCAACAGTCATGGTTTTTTTTGCAGGAAAACCAAAAATGTTTGCTGCTGCCTGCTGCAGTGTACTGGTGATAAATGGAGGATACGGTTTTATCGATTTATCATCATAAGAAACATTCTTTATAAAAAATTCTTCTTTTTTCAAAATTTCGGATATGTTTTTCGCTTTAATTTCATCTTCAAATATAGCTTTGTCGTTATCGTACTTTATAAGATCGGCATAGAATGAACCGTTTTTATGTTTGAACTCACCTTTTATTTTGAATGTTACTTTACTTTTGAAATTTCTTATCTTCTCCTCTTTTTCACAAATAAACCTCAAAGCAACAGATTGAACCCTTCCAGCGGAAAGACCTTTTTTTATAACCTTCCATAAAAAAGGACTAATGAGATAACCAACCAGGCGATCAAGAATCCTTCTCGCATACTGTGATTCAACAAGGTTCAAATTTATATCTTTTGGATTTTCAAGTCCCTCCTTGATTCCTTTTTTAGTAATCTCATAAAATAGTACCCTTTTAGTTTTAGATTTTGATTTTTCATCCATTATTGAAACAATATGGTAAGCTATAGCTTCACCTTCCCTGTCAGGGTCCGTTGCAACAAAAATATTTTCGCTTTTTAAACTTACTTCCTTTATCTGTGAAATTATCTTCGATTTACTTTGGATAACTTTAAATTCAGGTTCAAAATCTTTTTCTATTTTTATTCCCAAGGATTTTTCCGGAAGATCTATTATGTGCCCCTTTGAAGATAAAACTTTAAAATCTTTTCCAGCATAATTTTCTATTGTTTTTGCTTTTGTTGGTGATTCCACAATTATAAGATTCAAATTTTCTCCTTTTCTAAATTCCAGAGGTAAGTTAAAACCTCCTTAAAATCTTTAGGCAGAGATGAATAGAATGAAACCTCTCTACCGTCAGCAGGATGTCTGAACGTCAAAGATACTGAGTGCAAAGCCTGTCTTGATATGAGTCCGTTTATATTATCAAAATGTTTTTTCAAGTCAACAGGAAGATTTTTTAAGGCTAAATGAACATTTTTTTTGTATTCCTGATCTCCAACAACAGGATGTTCTATATGGTGCATATGAACTCTAATCTGATGTGTTCTTCCAGTTTTAAGGTTAACTTTTAGAAGTGAACATATTCTAAAATTTTTTAAAACTCTGTAGAAAGTTATCGCCTCCCTACTTTTTACATCTGTTACTGTCATAAGTTTTCTATCAACATTACTCCTTCCTATTGGTGCATCAATCTTTCCAACTTTTCTTGTAAATCCTCCCCAAACAATAGCAAGATAAGTCCTTTTAACTCTCCTTTTTTCAATTTCGTTTGAGAGATACTGATGGGCTCTCTCATTCTTTGCAAAAACCATAACTCCACTCGTATCTTTATCCAAACGATGAACAACTCCAGGTCTTTCGGACTCTCCTCCCGAAATCTTGGTATGGTGAAGTAAAGCGTTAACGATGGTTCCTTCTCTGTTTCCCTTTGCTGGATGCACGACCATACCTTTCTCTTTGTCTATAACTATTATGTCATCATCCTCGTAAATAATCTTTAAAGGGATATCCTCAGGCTGTAAATCGGTTTTTACGAGTATTTCATACTCAACAAGAATATGATCCCCTTTCTTTACTTTGTAAGATGGTTTTTCTATTTTGCCATTAACAAGTACCCTTCCATTCTCTATAAGATTTATGATTCTCGTTCTCGATAATCTCACACCAAGAGATTTTAAAAAGATATCCAACCTTGAAGATGGGTTTTCACTCTTTACGGTATGCTCTATTTTAAATTTTGCCATACTTAACTTTTTTCTTGGAAAAATCTATTATTTTAAATATCTCCTTTTTAGCTTTTTCAAAAATTTTATCAAAATCATCCTTTGAAATATTATCCTTTTCAGATGTTCCCTGTATCTCAACTATCTTACCTTTATCATCGAGAACGAAGTTGAAATCTGATGAAGATTTTGAATCATTCTCATAATCAAGATCTATCATTATCTTTTTATCAACTATACCACCACTTATCGCACCTATATATGTTTTAAATGGGTTTTCCTTTATAACCCCATCCTTCAAGAGTTTTGAAACAAGTACGTAAAGAACAGCCATACCTCCATTTATAGAAGCACATCTTGTCCCACCATCAGCCAGAATAACATCACAATCAACAATTATTGAAAGATTTTTTATCTTTTTTAGATCAACCGATGCACGTAATGCTCTTCCTATAAGTCTCTGTATTTCCGTGGATCTGCTGTTTATTTTTCCCCTTTCCCTTTCAACTCTGTTAACCGAAGATCTCGGTAACATCGAATACTCTGCCGTTATCCATCCACTCTCGTCAGGATTCAAAAATGGTGGTAGTTTTTTCTGTAAAGTTGCTACACATAAAACTTGAGTGTTGCCCATAGAAACTAAACAACTCGCTTTTTCATTTTTAAGATAGTTGAGTTTTAGATTGTAATCTCTCAAAATTCCTCCTATTTCCCTATACAGAAATTTGAAAAGATTTCATTTAGAATGTTCTCATCAGTTATTTTTCCTAACAGGATATCACATCCATCAATTATGTTTTTAAGATGGTAATCAATTATTTCAGGTTCTTTTTTAGAATTCAAATTTTCAATCCTTTGCATCTGGTCAAACATCTTTTCAATAACATTGTATTGATGGGTAGAAACTATTATCGTTTCATCTGAAAAGTTTATCCTTTTAAAAATCTCTTCATTCAAACGGTTCAAATTTTCTCCAGTCAAAGCTGAAATTTTTATTCCTTCAAAATTTTGGTCATTGGAAATATCACTCTTGTTTCCCACTATAATAGGATCTTTACTTTTTATCATATCCAGTATTCTCTTATCCTCTTCAACAAATCCTTTTGAAAGATCGAATACAAAAATAACTATATCGGAACTTTCAACTTTCTTTAAAACAAGTTCTATTCCTTTTTTTTCGATAGGATCTTTCGTATCCCTTATACCACACCCATCTGTCAAATTAACGGGAACACCATTTAGATCTATCCATTCTGAAATAAAATCCCTTGTGGTCCCTTCATACTCTGAAACTATAGCTCTTTCCTCTTTCAACATCCTGTTGAAAAGGGTAGATTTTCCCGTGTTACTTCTTCCAATAATAACTGCCTTTATTCCTCTATCCATTATCCTTCCACTCGATATAGATCTTTTCAAACTTTCAAGTTCCACTTTAACCTTTTCAAAGCCTTTCTTGAAACTATCATAAGACCATTCTACATCATCCGGGAAATCTATAGAACTCTGGACATAAGATTTCAAAGATAGGAAGTTCTCTCTAATATTTTTTATCTTTTTTGAAAATTCTCCCATCTCGTTTTTAACTGAAAGAAATAGTGATTTTTCAGTTTTGGAATTTATTATTTGGAGTACCGATTCTGCCTGAATGAGATCGATTTTACCATTTAAAAATGCTCTTCTTGTGAACTCTCCCCTTTCTGCCTCTCTCAACTTTAAGGATTTCAAAAGTTTTAAAAAAGTTTCAAGTGCAGCGTATCCACCGTGTAGAGATATTTCAGCCATATCTTCTCCGGTGTAACTTTGGGGAGATAGAAATGTTGCTATAACAGAGTGATCATAAATCTTTTCTTCAAATTTTATATACTCAACATAAATTTTATGGTGCTCTACTCTTTTAATCGATGTTATCTTTTTTAGTGTTTCAAAAGTTTTCGGGCCTGATATTCTAACAACGGTTATAGAGGAATTTCCAACAAGGGTAATTGGAGCAAATATTGTATCATTTTTTCCCATTTTTTAGAAATCTGTTTCTCCTCTTCTGTTTAATATAACCTTTTATATCAAGATAGACAGGTTTATTGAATTTTTCTTTGATCAACATTTTGTTTAAAACATGTTGTAATGCCTCTATAGTTTTTCCATTCTTCCCAATTAAAAGATTAGCGTCTGGAGTATCCTTAATGATTATCCTGTACTTATTGTTCAAACAGTTAATTTCAGGTTCAACTTTAAATCCCATAAGTTCAGTCAAACTCTTAAACTTTTCCTCAATCATACTTTTCTCTGACGATTCTTTATTTTTTTCATCAAACTTTTCAGAACTTTTTTCAATATTTTCTTGATTATTGTCGATACCCTTTTTTTCCCCTGAAATTTTTTCAAGAACCTCATCGATTTTTATTTTTTCCTTTCTCTCTTCATTCCCCTTTTTATCTTTGTTCAAAAGTTCCTGAGGAATTTCCCCTGAAAGAAGACGTAATCTAACAATCGCCTTCTTTTTACCAAATTTCAAAAAACCGTTCTGCGGCTCAGTTATTATTTCAACATCAACATTCTCGATAGTTGTTTTTAAAAGTTCAACTCCCTTTTCTATAGCCTTTTCAACCGTTTCCTCTTCAATATCGATATAATTTTTTTCTTTATCCATAATCATTCTCCCATTTGTTTCTTAATACTATTTTTGATTAGAATCTGTTGTCCAACTGACAAAATGTTATACACAAACCAATAAAGGTTTATTCCAGAAGGCATGTTTAAAAATAGAATGGTTATCATAATAGGCATAATGTAAACAAGCATTTTTTGTGATTCGTCCGTGGCTGTGGAAGAGATCTTTTGTGAGATGAACATGGTTATACCTGTGAGTATGGGAAGCACATAAAAAGGATCCTTGTAGGAGAGGTCTCTTATCCAGAGTGCAAAAGGTGCCTGTCTTAACTCGATCGTTGTTCTAAGTATAGCATAAAGGGCGAAAAAAATTGGCATCTGAATCAGAATAGGTAAACAGCCCATAAAAGGATTTATTCCAGATTTTTTATAGAGGTTCATAGTTTCGGTGTTGAGTTTTTGAGGGTCCTTTGCATATTTTTTCTTCAACTCCTCGAGTTGAGGTTGTATCATCTGCATTTTTCTCATAGATGAGAATGATATGAAGGTCAATGGTGAAAATATAACTATGAATAGAATTGAAAGTATGATGATTATTACCCCATAGTTTGGTATAAATCTATACATAAAAATCATAAAAGAAAGTATGAGTTTACTTATAGGCTGTATCAATGACCAACCAAAATCTGGAATTTTATCCATCCCGTTTCTCAGATTCTTCAAAATCTTGTAATCTATTGGACCAATATAAAAATCGACAGAATCCGATAGCAGTGAAAACTGTGCTTCCAGTTTTTTGTTTTCAAGTTTCCTTACTTCAATATTATCGCCATCTCCAATAACACCAATGAAAAAGTACTTCGTTTGCATTCCCATCCAATCAAAATTTCCTGGATAATTTGATACATTTTTTACATTTTTCTCTTTTATCCTATAAATACTGTTGAAACTATGGTAAGTAACTCCATAGTACTGAAATTCATCAGAAATGTTATCCTCCGTAAAAGAGATTCCCTTTTCAAGTATGTACTCTTTTTTATCGAGAGGAATATTTGAATTAACTTTATGTGTTATAATATAACTTCCCTTTCTGAAGATGAAAGTTCTCGTTATTTTTATAGTATCGAAGAAACCTACCATAACCAAAGAATCAACATCATTTTTTAATGGGTTTATATCTCCTGTATAAACAGGTAAAAAATTGATATCTGAAAAATCCACCACAAGATTATTCGATTTTACTTTCAGTTTGAAAGATTTTTGTCCATCATTTAAAAGTTCGAGAGAGTCCCCTTTTCTTGTTTTATAATCTTTCAAAACAAGAGAAGTGAAAGCACTTGAAAGAGTGGAGATTTTTCCTTTTATTAGATCGGTTTCAAAATAAATTAATGTTGTGTCTTTAGGAATAATATAGTTTTGCGGGGAAACCTGTTGCAATGTTTCAACTTTTTTTACACTCGTATCCTCTTTTTGAACATTAACAGTATCAGATGGAGTTTGAACCATCTGTGTTTTGGGAGTCATATAAGAGTAGTATGTAAAAATAAGAACTATAAGTAAAAACATGATAAGCATTTTTGTTGAATTGTTCATAAAAACTCCTATTCGAGTGGATCCTCTCCACCCTTTGAAAATGGGTTACATCTTAATATTCTCTTTACTGACAGAAAGGAGGCTTTAAAAAAATTGTACTTTCTGTAAGCCTGTAAAGAGTACTCAGAACATGTTGGAGTGAAACGACATGTTGGGGGGAACAAAGGAGATATAAATTTTCTGTAAATCTGTATAAAAAAAATAACAATCCTATTCATACCTCTTTTACCTTCTTAACGATGTCAGAAAATTCTTCCTTCAACTTTTCTATATCCTTTGTTAGAATCTTCCTGTTCGCAATAAAAACATAGTTTAAATTTTTATCGAATTCAGATTCGTTTTCAACAAAAAGTTTTCTTAGAATCCTCTTCATCCTATTTCTTTCAACTATTGTTCTATAGTTTCCTTTTTTAACGGTAAAAGCAACCTTTTTTTCTTTCCCATCTTTATACAAAAGAATAAATGAGTCTGATGAAATCCTTTTTGGATTTTCAAACACTCTTTTTATTTCATTCTCTTTTAAAATCGGGGTATTCCCAATTCTCCTCATACCTTCGGATCGGAGACAGTCAAACGTTTTCTTCCCTTTGCCCTTCTTCTTGAAAGGATTTCTCTTCCGTTTTTCGTCTCCATCCTTTTTCTGAATCCATGTTTTCTTACCCTTTTTATCTTACTTGGATGATAAGTTGGTTTCATTATACCTCCTATCCAAAACTTAAATCATCATAAATTTTTAAAAGAAAGTATTTTACATAAAAATCCTTTCAAGTCAACAATAAGTTTAAATTTTCTTGTTGAAATATTTAATTTTTCTATTATTATACTTAAATGGAAATAATCAAAGAGATAGAAAAAATAAAAAGAATTTCTAAGTTAAAATCTCTTGAGAACGAAAGATTCTTTGAAATTTTTAGCGATTTTGATGAAAAAATCAAAAAAAGTTATGATGGACCTGTAAAAAGTTTTTATAAGCAGTTAAAAAAAATTATTGATTGCAGAGAGTGTGGTAACTGTTGCAGGGAGATAATAATTGTTTTTGAAAAGGATGACATTCCACTACTGTCAAAAGGTATAGGAAAAAGTGAAAAGGAAATTGTTGAAAAAGATTTTATTTTCTATGAAAAACATAAAGTTTACATTATGAACCAATCCCCATGCAAGTTTCTAAAAGGAAATGAATGTTTGGTATATCCATTCAGAGGAACCGAATGTAGAGAATTCCCTTATTTAGAAACAAAGGAATTTTCAAAAATATACAACTATGTCTTTCAGGGTTATTCAATTTGCCCTTTTCATTTCAATGCTGTTGAATTCGTAAAAAATTTATCTGTTGACAACTCAAAACCAATTGATAAACTTTAAAAATGCTTGATTTTGAAAAATATGATTTTGAAAAGTTAATAGATATTGCAAAAAAGCAGGAAGCAATATTTTACAAATTTTTGAATCTTATAGATGACGCTATTTTACTTGTTAACAAAAATTTTGTTGTTGAATTTTTGAATGAAAAAGCGAAAGAACTTTTTGATATAAAAAATGAAGGGGATATACATCTTAAACACTTTTTTAAAGATTTTGAATTGGAACAGAAAAAGGAAGCTATCTCTAAAGCGATAAATCAAAAAAAAGTATTGGATGTTGAAAACCTTACTATCATTAAAGGTCGTGAAATTTGGATTAAAAATCTTTTCATTCCAGTAGAGGATCTTGAAAGTGATGATTTCAAAATACTTCTGTTCTTTAAAGATATTACATTCAAAAAATATGTTGAAGACCAAAATATAAAAGTCAATGAAAGATTCGCAAAAATCTTTCAAAACAATCCTGCCGTTGTTCTTATAAGCAGGGTTGAGGATGGAAAGATAATTGAAATAAATAGTTCCGTAGAAAAAGTTTTTGGTTACCCCCAGAATGAAATCATCGGTCAATCAACATCCATCCTTTATGCTGATCCAAGAGAAAGGGCTCTCTTCATAGATAAAATTTTAACTAATGGACCGATAACAAACTATGAGTTGAAATTTAGAAAGAAAGATGGTTCGACAGGATGGGCTAGTATAAGTGCAGATTTTATCGAAATAGATGAGGAAAATTGTATCATTGCAATAATTAACGATATTTCCGATAAAAAATTTACTTCACTTCTGAACGAGGCTCTCTATAAAATTTCTAACATAATTTACACTTCAAAAAATCTTAATGATCTTTTTATAAAATTACATGAGGAAATCAAAAATATCATATCCTCTGATAATTTTTATATAGCCATATACAATAAGGAAACAAACATAATTTCCTTTCCATATTTTGTCGATCAAAAGGACAACTTTGCACCATCAAAAAAATTTGGAAACGGTTTAACCGAATATGTCTTGAGAACTAAAGAAGCGAAACTTTTAACGAGGGAAGATATAATAAATCTCTCAAGAAAGCAGGAGATAGAGATCATTGGAGCCCTGTGTGAGTACTGGCTTGGTGTTCCACTTTCAGGGGATAATTTTTCTGGAGTTCTTGCTGTTCAAAGTTATGATGAGAATATAAAATACACCGAGAAGGATAAAGATTTTCTTTCATTCGTCGGGCAGCAGATTTCAAGATTGATTGATAGAAAGATCCTTGAAGAGAAAACCAACTCACAGTTAAAAAAGTATTATTCGATACTTGAAACTCTACCAACTCCATTCTTTGCAACTGACAACAATTTCAAAATATTTTTCTACAATGATAAATTTTTAAATTCCATTATGAAACATAAAAATGTTGGACCCGAGATAAAAATCACCGACATTATTCCAGATTTTTATTCATCGGAAATACATTTTTTATTAAAGGATGAAACTTTTTCAAGTAAAACTTTTCCTTTTGAATTTTCCGAATCTAAAACTATCCAGATCTCAAGAATAGAAGACGGATTCCTTTTTATCTTTTTATAGCGTAATAAAAGATTATATTCTCACAACTCTTATTGTTTCTTTGATCATATCTTTAAGAGAATTCTTCAATGATAGAATAAAAGTGTATCCTGTTTGCTTTTTGGTGCTCTTTTTGTTATTTTTACCTGTAGAACCTCCTTAAAGGATTCTATAAAGGCTATAGGTTTTAACCTTATAATTTTTCTCACTTCTATTTTCCTTGTTGTGAGACTTTATTCGAAAGTGTTTTTTTGTACTCGGTAAGTTACAGAATCTTCTCAAAATCAAAAAATTTGGATTGCCTTTTTTCGAAACTTTCAAAAATCTCGATCAAAAACTCCTTCTGACTCTTGCATAGGGATGCAGTTTAAAAATTTCTGATTTCCCCAAAAAAGTTACACCTTTAACGGTTATAAATCTTTTTCTATTTATTTCTTCTCTATATTTTCAAGTGATCATCTCGTAACTATCTCTTTTAATTCGATAATATAACCAACCTCCATCTGAAGGATCAGAGGGAAATAGTAATCTTCAAGAATGGAAAAGTATCCAAAAAGATCACTCGATGCATTTATAGAGTTTAGTTCAAAAATTTTTCCGTCCACTATACAGGTATAAACCTTTTTACCTTCATACTTCAGAAGTTCTTCCCCATCTCCAACATCTATAGTTACCTCACTTTTGTTCACGAGTTCTCGAAAAACTTTTTTTGAAAAGAAAATGGATGTCTTTCCTTTTATATCTACTATATCCCCATCCCAGAGATTCATAAATATCTTTTCGGAACTTTCTAAAGATTTTTTTGATACTGTAATCTCCCGATCTTGAAAAGTAGTATCTCCATTTTCATCTGATAAAGTGTAGCGGAAGATAAGATCTCCGTTAATCTTTTCTATTTCTATTTTTAAAATGTACATATCACCCCACGAAGCAACTTCATAAACAATGGTTGTTCCACTTTTAAATAAGTTCGAATATGTGGAATTTTTCATTTTAGATTCTTTTGCACAACTTCCTACTAAAATAACAAGAATGATAAAAAAAATTTTTTTAATAAAATTTTTCATTCTCCCTCCATTTATTTTATTATAACTTTAAAAAAATATTTTTCAATCTTTTAAAAATGAAAAAAAATGATATAATTTTTTTATGGAGAAAATTTTAAATTCAAAATCTCTGATAGAGATGTTAGAAAATTCTATAGAAAGGTATCCTCAAAGAATTATTCAGAGTTATAGAAAGGATAACTCCATAGTTAAAGTAACATATAAAGAATTCTTTGAAAAGGTAAAAAGGGTTTCTTCAGCATTAAGAAAACTTGGAGTTAAAAAGGGAACAAAAGTTTTGCTAATATCAGATAACAGGTATGAATGGTTGATCTCCGATATAGCACTCCTCTTTATAGGTGCTGTTGATGTTCCAAGAAGTTCTTCTTCCCCTGAAAGTGAGTTGAACTTTATAGCAAAACACTCCGATTCAGAATTTTCAATCATAGAGGATGAAAAACTTTATGAACCTATAAAAGATATTATAAGGAAAGAGAATGTAATAGTTTTTAACCAATCTCAAAATTTTATCAACTTTTCAGAACTTCTTAAAGATGATGGTAGCGAATTCAAAAGAGAAACTATAGATGGGGAAGATCTCGCAACAATAATTTATACTTCTGGAACAACTGGTAATCCAAAAGGAGTGATGCTTTCCCATAAGAATTTTATGCACAATGTTTCAACTATAACTCCTTTGATAAAATTCAAAACTTTCGGAAGGGAACAGGATGTAGCTCTATCAATTTTACCTGTCTGGCACATATTCGAAAGAACTTTCGAGTATGTGTGTATAGCTGGTGGAGCAAAAATTTTTTATTCCAATGTAAAAAATTTCTCCAGAGATCTTATAGAGATAAGACCTACCATTATGAGTGCAGTTCCAAGGATCTGGGAACATATTTACAGAAAGATTATAGACAGAATGAAAAGTGAAAAACTTTTTAAAAAAACATTGTTCTACATCTTTTTAAAGATACGGGAAAAACATCTATATTCCTACAGAGTTCTCACAAAGAGAGATACTCAACTTTACGAAGAGGGTTACAAAAAAAGGTTTCTCAAAATAATTACATCACTTTTTATTTTTCCACTTCTTCTTGTTCCATCCTTTCTTGCTTATTTTATTTTCGAACCTATCAGGGACAACCTTGGTGGCAGATTGAGAGGTGCATTCACCGGTGGAGGAATGATCCCTAAATATATAGATAACTTTTTCAATACCGTTGGAATAACACTTCTAAACGCTTACGGAATGACGGAAGCATCTCCCGGTATAAGTTCAAGAAGATTTGATTACAACTTCCTTTTCACTGCTGGTATTCCATTTGATAGAACACAAATATCTTTAAGGGATGAAAATGGCAAGATCGTTAAAAAAGGGAAAAAAGGGATAATTTATGTTAAAGGCGAACAGGTAATGAAAGGCTATTATAAAAACGAAGAGGAAACCAAAAAGGTTTTAACCAAAGATGGCTGGTTGAATACTGGGGATATAGGTTTTCTTACAAAGAATAACAACCTTATAATACTTGGTAGGGCTAAAGATACCATAGTTCTTTTAGGTGGAGAGAATGTTGAACCAGACAGGATTGAAGAGAAACTTGAAGAGAATGAGTTTATTTCTCATGCTGTTGTTGTTGGAGATGATGAGAAAGATCTCGCAGCTCTGATATTTATTGAAGAAGAGAAACTCAAAAATCTAATCAGTGAGTTGAAGTTGGATATAAAGGATCTGAAAGATACCGTTGAAAATATAAAGGTTAAAGAGTTTTTTAAAAATTTTGTTGAGGAGAATGTTAACAGATCAAAGAATTTCCATCCTTTCGAATCTATCAAAAATTTCACAATAATACCTGAAAAACTGCAAATAGGAAAAGAGATAACTGAAACTTTGAAAAAAAGAAGAAAACTTATAATAGAAAAATATAGAAGCAGGGTTGAAGAGATGTACAGAAAAAGAAGATGAAATCAAGAACAAAAAAAATACTATCCTTTTTTTTTCTATTTATTTTTACATTTCTCTTTTGTGAAGAGAAGGTTGGCCTTGTGCTTGGAGGTGGAGCAGCGAGAGGACTTGCACATATCGGTGTTCTAAAAGTTATAGAGGAGTACAATATTCCTGTTGATTATGTTGCAGGGACAAGTATGGGTTCAATAATAGGTGGTCTATGGGCATCAGGTTATACAGCATCAGAAATAGAATCTATATTTTTAAGTGAAAATATAAGAAACTGGCTCAACGAATCAACGATCAAAAATTACCAACCAGTTTTTCTTTTTCTAAACTCCTATCCTACTTTTTTGACCACAGAGTTGAAGGATGGGAAACTGAAAATTCCAGAAAGTACTGTTGATGATAAGATTATCAATCTCGAACTTTTCTCTTTCTTTTCAGAAATCGATTACGCTATAGGTTCAGATTTCAGGAAGATGTATAAACCATTCCTTTGCACAGCATCAGATATTAAAAGTGAAAACCCAAAAATCTTTACAAAGGGAAAATTGGAAAAATCCATCAGGGCTTCAATGGCAATTCCACTTATTTTTAAACCTGTTATTTTTGATTCCATATCATATTTCGACGGGGGGATGTTTGAAAATATCCCTCTAAAATCTATGAGGGATACTTTTAACCCTGATATGATAATAAGTGTTGATGTGTCTTCGGAAAGTAAAGGTTTTGAAGAAAAAAATCCTTCAATAATAGATTTAACTTTTTCTATAGTTGATCTTTTAACAAAAAACTATCCCAAAGACACTCTTGAAAAATACAGCATTTACATAAGACCGGATGTTGGGAAATATAGAGGATATGAGTTTACTAAATCTGAAGAGATCATAAAAAAAGGATACGACAAAGCCAAAGAGATTCTGCCCAAAATAAAGGATAAGATAAAAAATGAAGAGATCTATCCAAAAGAGGATAGAAGATTCTACATAGAAGGATTTAAAAGTTTTAATGGAAGGATAATAGATACGGTAATTATAGAGTCGAAAAATGTATGGAGCGATAGATCAATTAGAAATGTTATAAAATTGAAAAGTGGAGATTTGTTCTTCTATGATAACTTTAAAAAATCCATATACACTCTCTACTCGTTATCGATTTTCGAATCCATAGAACCTGAAATAACTATAAATGACAAAAATAAGAGGATGATTTTGAAGTTAAAAGTAAAAGAGATAGATTCAACAATATTCAGATTCGGAGGATTCGCTGATTCAAAGGCTGGGGTAAATCTCTATGGGGTTTACCAAAAGAACAACATCTTCAACACTTTCTCATATCTGGATATATACGGTTTCGCAGGAAACTATATAAAAGGATTCACAATAAACCTATTTTCTCCAAGTGTACTTTACTCTAAAATTATTTCTGGAATTTACTCCAATTTCCACATATACAAAGTGTTCAACCTTTTCGATAACTATTTCAACTATGAACAGAATTTCAGTTCAACTTTCCTTTTCGGTTCAAATCTCGATAAAAGAAAGATCTTTTCATTTTTTCTAATTTCAAGGTACAAGAAATTCATCTCAGTTGATCTTTTTAAAATAGGTTTCGGTTTTTATTATTTTGAAAAAGAGGAAAAACCTCTGAACAAAAATATATCAACTGAAAAGAAAAGTTTTACTTTTGGAGTTAACCTTCCCAACCCTACATTGAAAACAACAGATTTTAAAACATACAACGATCTTTTCAATTCAAACTCTTTAAAACAGATCTATATAAAATCAACAGGTTATTTTTTAAATCAAAAAAGGATATCAAAAAAAATAAACCATTCCTTTGTTTTCAAGTATGGTTTTTTAAACTATATTTTTTCGGATCTTCCAAAATCCTCAAAAATACAACTCGATTATCCACTTTCCCAACCAACCTTTGAACTGAGATACCTTTACGACAGGAACCTGCAAAAAAGGTATACAATGTCTTCAGGGTATACTGTCAGATATTATATAAACGATAATTTTTATATTCAAAACGAAAATGAAGGATCTGTTATGTTCGATAGAATAATAGATCAGTTCTACATAAAATATATTTTTGGTTCAAGGTTCTCTTTAACTTTTGCAACACCTTTTGGAGTTTTTGAGACGAGTTTTGGTTATTTCAAAAACAACATAAAAAAAGATCTTTTGACCTTCAACATCCACCTTGGAAACCCAATAAACTATCTCGAACTTCTTGGGCAATATTGATGAAAGAGAAAAAAATCGGATTGGTTTACGCTTTTGTTGCTCTTTTTCTTTGGGGAATACATGGTGTTGCCGGCAGATACCTTGCATGTGAAAATGTTAACATGCTTTTCGTCGCTGCCGTAAGATTTTTCATCGGGACATTTCTTTTTTTCATATTTCTTGTTTTCACCAAAAATTTAGATTTCAACTTAAAAGAAAAATTCAAACTGGTTCTTCTAATCTCTATAATAGGAATAACTGGAAACTCTTTACTTTACCATATATCTTTGAAATACCTTTCTGGAACACTCGTTATGATTTTTGAGAACCTCTCTCCGATTTTTGTAATTCTACTTTCGTTTTTTATAGATAAAGAAAAACCTACATTTTACGAAATTATAGCTTTCATTTTATCATTTTTAGGTATAATAGTGATCGTTTTAGGTAAGGAACATTTTTTGGATTTGAAGGATAATTTCTATTTGGGAATTTTTTGGGGAATTTTAACAGGTATGAGTTTTGGATTCTATGTTTACCTTTCTTCAAAACTTGTCGCTCCTCTCAGAGAAAAACCGGAAAAAATTATAAATTTTCTTTTCAAAATATTTTTAATATCCTCAATAACAGTATCTCCAATAGTATTTTTTTCATCAAACAAACCAACGAAATTCGAGCACTGGTTCTGGATTTTGGAGATGGGAGTATTTCAAAGTGGACTCGCTTATATTTTCTGGAACTATGCGTTATCATATCTCCCGGTAAATTCAACTTCAATACTTTTTATATTCACAATTCTTTTCACAACGATCAACGAAATAATTTTTTTAAAGTTGAAACTTAATGTATTTCTAATATTGGGGGGAAGTCTTATTATCCTTTCAGGGTATCTGATTTCAAAAAATTTAAAAAAAAGCGAGGGAAAAGGATAAATTTTGCGTCTAATATATGGTTGACAAAATTATTGTAACAGTTTAAAATTCTGCATAAATTAAAGTTGTGAGGTCAGATGAAAAAATTTTTTATATCTTTTGTGATCGTTTTATCAGCATTTTTAACTCTTTTTTCAGATACATCTTTGGAAGAGGCACTTTTGAAAGTTAAGAGTTCATCAATAGACTTTAAACTTAAAGTTATTGAAAGGGATATAAATAACAAGGCACTTTTAAATTCTCTTCCATCAATTTTACCTTACGTAGCATATACAATTTCGGTTGACTCTACAAACTATTCGAACTGGAACTATTCCCAATCACTCTCAATAAGTCAGACAATTTTCAACCTTCCAACATTTTTAGGTGTTTTTAAAAATAAGGAGTACTCAGATATAGCAAACCTGTTATACCTTAAAAGTATAAACGATATAACTCAAAGTATAATTGAATCCTATTTTAACCTTTTAGCTTATCAGAAAAAAATTGAAACCGATTCGATTCTCATATCAACTGAAGAATTAAACTTAAAAAAGAATAGAATACTTTTCGAAAATGGATTAATATCAGAGTCAAATTATCTTAATATAGAATCGAACTACTACTCTGTACTATTTTCATACGAAAAAGACAGGATAACCTTTCAGACATACCTTGAAGAGTTCATAAACCTAACAGGGATAACCTTTCCTGGAAAACTTGAAGATATTGATACCTTTCCTGTAATTTCTTTCGAAGGGATCGATGGATCAAAAATTTTAGAAAACCTTCCAGAATATATTATAGCAAAAAAAAATTACACAGTTTCTGAAGAGGAAAGACTAATTTCCTATTCGGAATTTTTTCCAAAAGCATCTTTAAATCTCTCCTATGGAATATCGGATACGGTTTACAGATTCGACTTAAAAGATCTGTTAGATAGTTCCTCTGTAAGGGTTGGGGTTTCAATATCCTTTCCTGTTTTTACTGGATTTTCAAGAAGTTTAAACATCATCCAGAAAAGTTACTCAAAAAAGAGTGCTTATTTAAACTTTTTAAAAATGAAAGAGAGTTTAAAAGTTGAAATAGAGAATTTTGATGAAAGGATCAAACTTTCAAAAAACTTTCTTGAAAGTTCTAAAAAACTGTTCGAATCATCTCAAAAGAATTTTGAAAAGGCTAAAATACTTCTTCAAAACGGTGAACTATCAACAACGGATTATATATCTATAGAAAAATCTTACATGGAGAGTATTTTGAATTACCTTAACTCAAAAAAAGAGTATTATAAAACCTATTACAGGTACCTTTATCTAATAAGGAGGATAAAGTGAAAATATTTAAAAAGAAAAGAACATATATTATAATTTTAGTTATCGTTATATTTTTGATTCTTCTTTTTGGAAAGAGGAAAGGGACAGTTTCAGTTGAAGTTAAGCAGATAAAATTGGACTCAATAGAGGAGACTGTAAACTCTTCTGGGGCACTGGAACCATTCGTTGATGTTGAAATCTCTTCAGACATAATGGGAAAATGTTTAAGGATTTATGTAAAGGAGGGAGATTCTGTTAAAAAAGGAACCCCTCTTTTAAAGATAGATGATATCTCGCAACAGGCAAGATTGAAGGAAGCGGAAACCGCATTGAATTATGCTCAATCCAATTTTGATTATGTTTCTTACAAATTTGAAAACCAGAAAAAACTTTTTGAACAGGACCTTATCTCAAAATCAGAATTCACATTATCGGAACTCGAATATAAAAACAGTTTAAACCTTTTAACATCGGCAAAATCATCCTATGAGATAGCAAAGGATAATCTTGAGAAAACTGTTATAAAATCTCCTATAGATGGTATAGTTACGGCGATATATGTAGAGGAAGGTGAAAATATAATAACAGGAACTATGAACAATGCTGGAACCGTTCTGATGACAATATCTAACAACAAAAAACTTATAGTTAAAGCAAATGTTGATGAAACATCCATCTCAAAAGTGAAGAATGGAAACATTGCGAAAGTAGTTTTCGATGCCTTCCCTGAAAAAACTTTCACAGGTAAAGTTTATGTCAAAGCAAACAGACCAAAATACTCCACATCCTCTTCCCTATCCTCATCATCAACTACATCTGTTGAGTACGAGGTAAAGATAATACTTGACGATTCCTTTGAAAACAAATTACTCGTTTCAGGTATGAGTTGCGATGTGGATATTGTTACTTTAAAAAAGGATAGTGTTCTCTCTATACCTATACAATCGATTGTAAATAGAGAAAACAGAGAGGGAGTTTTCAAATATTCAGAAGGTAAAATACATTTTGTTCCCGTAAAAACAGGTATTACAGGCAATCTTAAAACGGAAATATTTTCCGATAGTTTAAAAGAAGGTGATTCAATCGTTACAGGTCCTTTCCTTTCATTTAAAAATCTCAAAGATGGTTTGAAGGTTAAAATTTCAACGGAGAAGAAAAGCCCTTATGGGAGAAAAAGATGATAGAACTTTTTCTTGAGAGTTTAAGGGTCAGTTTTGATTCGATAGGAAGTAACAAACTGAGAAGTTTCCTGACAACTCTCGGTATAATTATAGGAGTAATGACTGTTATCATAGTTGTTTCAATAATAGCTGGACTTGAATCAAAAGTTCAACAGGTCTTTTCAACGATAGGTTCAAACGTTATCTATGTTGAAAGATTTCCATGGGTTTCTATGGGTCCAAACGACTGGAGAAGATCTTTTAGAAATTATGTAGATTTTGATGATTATAAACTGGTAAAACAGATGATAAGATCAGCAGATGATGTTGGAGTTTCTATATCGAGAAGATTTTTCGTAAAATATAGAGGTGAAAGATTGGATGCTGTTTCAGTTTCAGGAATTTCCGAAAACTCTTTTAAAATAGAAAATATCTCAATGGAGATCGGCATTCCAATCTCTTTAAACGATATAAAATATAGAAGGAACGTTTGTGTTATAGGTAAGGACATACAAAAGAACCTTTTCAAAAATGAAAATCCTATAGGAAAACTTTTAACTGTTGATGGAAGGAAATACATCGTTATAGGAGTAACTTCATCCAGAGGTTCAATATTTGGTCAATCCATGGATGAGGTTGTTTACCTGCCATATTCCACTCTTATAAAATACTATGGTGAAGAATCGAGAAGGATTTCCATAATGGTAAGGAGTTTCAATCCAGATGAAACTATCGAAGAACTGAGATGGATAATGAGGTTATCACATTCTTTAAAACCAAACGAACCTGACAATTTTTACATAAACACTCAGGATGCTTTAATAAACCAATGGAAATCTTTAACCACAGCAATATTTTTTGTTATGATCGCAGTTGGTTCACTCTCTTTGATAGTTGGAGGAATAGGTATAATGAATATAATGCTCGTTTCGGTTTCCGAAAGAACAAGGGAAATCGGAATAAGAAAATCTATAGGTGCAAAAAACAGGGAGATTCTTCTACAGTTTTTGTTCGAATCCATAACAATCTCTTTAACAGGTGGAATAATAGGTATAATAATAGGATTTTTGATCTCTTTCACTATTTCTAAACTCACCAACCTTCCTTTTGCAATCCCCTTATGGTCAGTTATACTCGGATTCACCTTTTCAGTTTCGGCAGGATTATTCTTCGGGATACTACCTTCAAGAAAGGCAGCATCACTTGACCCTGTGGAGTGTTTAAGATATGAATAAAATAATCGAAATGTCTCATATAAAGAAATATTACCCATTTAAGGGCGGTTATGTTGAAGCTTTAAAAGATATAAATCTCACCATTTTTGAAGGAGAGTTTCTGTCTATAATGGGACCATCAGGTTCAGGAAAATCTACACTTATGCATATAATGGGATGTTTGGATAGACCAACAGAGGGAAGATACTTTTTAAACAACAACGATACATCTAAATATGATGAGGACAAACTTGCAGAAATAAGAAACAGGTACATAGGTTTCGTTTTTCAAAGTTACAACCTTCTCCCAAAAACTACAGCACTTAGAAATGTTGAGATGCCAATGATATATGCAAAGGTAAAAAGAAGCGAAAGGTTAAAAAGGGCAAAAGAACTTCTTGAACTTGTTGGATTATCACACAGGATACATCACCTTCCATCCGAGATGTCTGGAGGTGAAAGACAGAGGGTTTCTATAGCAAGATCTTTAGCAAACGATCCACAGTTCATTCTTGCTGATGAACCGACAGGTAACCTTGATTCAAAAATGTCTGATGAGATTATGAAGATCTTAAGGGACTTAAACAGGGAAGGTAAAACGGTAATAATAGTTACACATGAAATGGATGTTGCTCAAAAAACCGATAGAATTATACATATTAAAGATGGTTTGATCGTAAACTGACTATTTTTCCCTTTTATTGACATTTGTTTTATAAATATTATAATCTTTCTATATGAAACCGGTTGTAAGTAAATTGTTAACATCTGAAAATGAGAATGATTTTATTGATGCTATAAATCTTTTCATAAAAGAGTTCTATATAAAAAATCTCTTTCTCAGTTTGAAAACTCAAAACGGCTTTTACTTCTATTCAACCTTCAAAAAAGATAGGAATCTTTCCGAAACAAAAGAGTTGTACGATTTCAAAAGGATAGCAATTGAAGAAAAAGAGCAAGTTTATAGAATAGATTCCCTTCTATATGATATAAGAGTCAAGGATGATGTTGTCTTACAGAGTGGAAACCATTATATCCTTCTTACGGATAAACAGGAAGATCTATCTTTGATTTTTCAAAATGAAGGGGAGATTTATGATGAAAGAAAAAATTCCGAGATACTTGAAATACTACCCTCAATTAAGAATGGGTTAACAAAGATTTACCTTCAGCAAAAGTTGAGTTCCGAAAAAGATATTGAAGAAAAAATTGCAACAGTTAACAAAAAATTACACACATTACAACAGTTAACAATCCTTTTGCAATCAACCTTCGATTTTGATAGGATTCTTGATATAATAACAAAAGCCATCACTTCATCTCTCGGTTTTTCGGTAGTTTTAGTTTCTCTTTACAACGAAAAAGATGATTCCATGGAAAGGGTTGCTCAAAACGGTTTAAGTGAAAAAGTTTTTGAAAAATTAAGAAAACAGAAGGTTCCATTTTCAACTATAAAAAATCTGATGCAGGAAAGGTTCAGAATATCAAAATCTTTCTATATAAACCACAAAGAGATGGATTTAAACAATTTAGATAAAACCATCGACCAGATAGCATATATTATTCCAGAAGAAAAACCTGAAGAATATATTAACTGGCATCCTGAGGATATCCTTATCATTCCCCTCTATTCAAAAGAGAACAAAATACTTGGAATATTAACTGTAGATAAACCTGTAAACAGGTATGTTAACATAATAGAATCTATAGATATTTTAGAATCTTTTGCCCAAACTGCTGCCATTTCTCTTGAAAACGCTAAACTCTTTTCCAAAATGGAACAACTTATAAAGAAACTTGAGAAAGTTTCAAACATATCCGTTTTAATGAATTCCCATATTCAACTTGAAAATCTCCTTTCGCATTTTGTACAAGCCACAAAAGAGAACTTTCCAAATTACAACACCTCCATAATCCTTTACAACCAGTTCAATGAACTCGAGATAAAAACCTATTCAGGATACACTGACAAGTATATAGAAAGAATTAACGAGATGTTAAAGATGGGTGAGGGAATAGTCGGATGGGTAGCTGAACATAAAACACCAGTTCATGTAAAGGATACAAGATCCGACCCCAGATTCGTTGGGAGACTCGATGTTTCTATGTCTGAAATTGCCATCCCTCTTGAAACATCTTCGGGAATGATTGGAATACTTGATATTGAGAGCGAGGGAGTAAACTCTTTGGATGAAAACGATTTTAGAATAGTTTCCATTCTTGCATCCCATCTATCCATTTCTATAGATAACACTTTCAAATATGAGGAGACAAAAAGAATAGCCAACACCGATCCTCTGACAGATATGTACAATTATAGATTTTTTATAGAAAAGTTGAAAGAGGAACTTGAACGATCAAAAAAATTATCAATACCACTTTCTATACTTATGCTTGATATAGATTACTTTAAAGAGATAAATGATAACTATGGACACATGATTGGGGATCTTGTTATAAGAGATCTCGCACAACTTCTTTTAAATACAGTAAGAAAAGGTGATATAGTTACCAGGTATGGAGGAGATGAGTTTTTTATTATCTTACCTGGAACAGGTAAACAGTTTACACATTCTATTGCTGAAAAAATAAACAAACTCGTTAAAAAAACAAATTTCACAAATGGTATAAAGATAACTGTTTCAGTTGGAACTGTAACCTATCCTGACGATGGTGATTCTGTTGAAACACTTTTAAAATGGGTTGATGATGCTTTATATGATGCAAAAAGAAAAGGAAGGGATAGAATAAATGGTTAGAGGATGAATAAAAACCCATTCTTTTTCAAAACTTATTTTTTTGTAGCACTTATAGTTGTATCTTTAGCATCCTTTCTTTTCATTCAGGATATAGTTTTTAAACTTGAAGAAAAATCTTTGATACAATCAAGAATTTTTGCAAAATTCACAACAGGTATCTTTGAAAACCAATCCAACGCTGAGGAGATAATCTTTGAGGAAATAATAAAAAATATATCCTTTCCCATAGTGATAACGGACACAACAGGTTACCCTATATCGTGGAGAAATGTTGGTTACCTTGATACAGTTTTTGAAATTGAAAAAAATCCAAAATACTTATCCGATTTAAAAAAAATTGTTCAAAAACTTGATGGTGAAAAAAAACCCATCGAACTTGTTTACGATTCAAAAGTTCTTGCGATTATCCATATGGGAGAAGATCCTTTGTATAAAAAACTGCAATTTGCTCCATTCTTTCAGGTAATAGTCTCAACAGTTTTTCTTTTGATAGGTATATACGCTTTCCTTCTTTACAGAAAAAGTGAAGATAACATAATTTGGGCTGGAATGGCAAAAGAGACCGCTCATCAGATAGGCACCCCTTTAACATCATTGAAGACTTGGATATATATGCTCGATGAAAAAAAGAATTTTGATAAAAATATTATTGAAGGAATCAAAGAGGATTGTTTGCGACTTGAAACGGTTTCAAACAGGTTCAACAAAATAGGTTCAAGTCCAGTTTTTGAGTTAACCAGTTTAAATGAAACTATAAAAGAAATCGCCTCCTATTTTGCAAAAAGGGTACCACAGGAAGGTAAAAATACTGTCTCAATTGAAATATCTCTTGATAAGGACGAACATATACCTATTGATATGGAACTTTTCAAATGGGCTATAGAAAACATAATCAAAAACAGTATAGATGCATTAAAAAATTCAAATGAAGGAAAAATTAAGATAGAAACAAAAAATGAAAAAAATAGAATCCTTATAAGAATAATTGACAACGGTATAGGTATTGAGAGAAAGAATATTGAAAAGATATTCAACATAGGTTTCACAACGAAAAAATTTGGTTGGGGTTTAGGATTGCCACTTTCCAAAAAAATAATAGAGGATTTCCATAAGGGAAAACTGATTCTTGAAAGAACCGTAGTTAACGATGGAACAACATTTTTAATAATCCTTGATAAAGATGAAAAAAAGAATTTTATGGATCGATGATCAGATAGATAATTTACAATCCTTAATCTTATTTCTTCAAAATGAAGGTTATGAGGTTATCCCATCCTCAAACGGTTTGGATGGAATTGAAAAAGTTAAAAATGAAATTTTCGACCTGATCATACTTGATCAGTATATGCCAGGTCTTGATGGAATAGAAACGTTAACACTCTTAAAAGAATACTCTACTAACATTCCGGTAATAATGGTTACAAGATCTGATGACAGGGATATAATTCAGAATGCTATCTCTCTTAAGATAAACGATTATCTCATAAAACCTATAAACGCTATCCAACTTCTGACAACTATAAAAAGGATACTAGAAAATAAAAAGATAATTTCCGATAGTATAGGTGAAAGGTATTCAAATTTTTTGAAGAAGGTAGAAAAATCTTTAAATGGTGAACTGTCCTTGGATTCTTTCTTCGAACTCCATCATATATCATCCACGATGAATATAATCTTAAACGATTTTCTAAAAAAAGATGTAATTTCCTTACATGAACAGACAAAAGAGAATATGAACAAAGTGTTTGCTCGATTTATAAGTAAAAACTACACTACCCTTTTAAAGGATAAAAATTTAACATTTTCACATCGTCTTTTTGAACATAAAGTTTTTCCTATACTGAAAGAGGAAAAAGGGCTTACCTTCATACTTATAGATTGCTTTAGGTATGATCAGTATCTTATCTTTAACTCTATACTTTCAGAGTATTTCAGAATTAAAAACGGTCATTACTACTCTATAATTCCAACAGCAACACCTTTCAGTAGAAACTCAATATTCAGTGGATTTTTGCCTGTTGAAATATATAGGATTTTCCCTGAAAGATGGGATTTTGAAGATAATTTTTCTCAGAATCAGCATGAGGAAGAATTCATAAAATCTCTCGCCAAGAAAAATGGAGTAGATAATGTGCATTATTCAAAAGTTTCAACAAATGAAACACTTTCAAGGTATATAGATAACTTCTCAAATTTAAAAAACAACAGGTTGAATGTTTTAGTAATAAATATAATGGATATTTTTACCCACATAAGAAGTGAATCCAATATCCTTAAAGATATGTTACCTGATGAAAACTCTCTTCTATCTTTTACAGGTATCTGGATAAAAACATCTAAAATACTTGAACTCATTGAAAAAAGCATAGATTTGGGAAACAAAGTTTTTATAACTTCTGATCATGGTTCTATAGTTTCTAAAAATCCGATAGTTTTGAATACAGGAAAAGATGTTTCGATAAATCTAAAATACAAATTCGGTTCTTCCATAGACCCGCAGAGTAAAGATCTCTTAATCATAGAAAAACCTGAAGATTATGGTTTACCTGTTCAAAAACCTAACGATAAGTGGTATATAACTTTTGGAAACGGATATTTCGTTTACTCTACAAAACTAAACCAGTATAAGAAAGAGTATTATAACACTTTTCAACATGGTGGTATATCAATGGAAGAAATGATACTTCCAATAGGCATAGTTGAGGGTAAATATGTATAAGGTTAAAATATTGATAAAAGATCATCCTGTATTTTTAGGGATAAATGAATATGAAAAGAGAAAGAAAAACATGGTTGACGTTCAGATAGAGTACTTTGAAAAAACTTATATCGATTATTTTGAAGTTTATAAGATTGTTGAAAAAAATCTTAAAGATAAAAAATTTTCACTTATAGAAGAGTTGATTGAACAGTTAGAAATGGATTTGAAAAAATTTTTTAAAAAGAGAGCCTCTTTTAAAGTTGTTGTTAGAAAAATAAAACCTTACAGGATGAAATTCTGTGATTTTGTGGAGATGGAAAAATGCAAAAAGATATGATCCTTATCTGTTTAGGTTCAAACATGGGTGATAGGGAAAAGAACATTTTTGATGCTATTAAACTTATAAAGTTGAACAACATAAAAATTGTCTCCTTTTCAAAACTTTATAACACTGAGCCTGTTGATTATAAAAATCAGAATGATTTTCTAAACATTGTTCTAAGGGTTTCAACGGATTACTCTCCAGAAGAACTTTTAAGGGTCGTAAAAAGGATAGAGTACCTTATAGGTAGAAGGGAATCAAAAATTCCAAAGGGTCCAAGAATAATTGATATTGATATATTGTTTTACAATGATATAATAATTGATAGCGAGGAGTTAACTATTCCTCATAGAAGTATTTTGGATAGATATTTCGTTATAAAGATGCTTATGGATATAGATGAAGATTACATTATGCCCATGTTCAACAAAAAGGTAAAGGATCTTTTTGAAAGCATAGATAAAAGTAAAAGGGTTGAAGAGTTTAAAAGTAAAAGATTAAAAGGAGTTCTATTTTGATAAACTCTTATAAATTTCTAAGTGTTGAAGGTGTTATAGGCGTAGGGAAAACTACACTCGCTACAAGGCTGGCAAAACATTACAACGCTGAACTCATACTAGAGCCTGTTGAAGAGAATCCCTTCCTTGAGAATTTTTATAAGAATGTAAAAAATTATGCTTTTCAAACACAGATATACTTTCTTTTCGCAAGATACAAACAGTTACAGAAGTTGAAACAGACAAGGATGTTTTACGATATGGTGATAAGTGATTACATTTTTCAGAAAGATAGGATATTTGCAAATCTTAACCTTGATGATAACGAACTCATTCTCTATGAACATATAATAAAGTTTATAGAACCTGAAATTCCAAAACCGGATTTAGTCATATTCCTTCAGGCTTCATGTGAAACAATAATGGAAAGGATTAAAAAGAGAAACAGAACTTTTGAACAGGATATAAGTTACGATTACATAAACCAACTTTCAAAAAACTACTCCAATTTCTTTATGATGTATAAAGATGCACCTGTGCTAATGGTTAACGTTGATGATGTTGATCTGTCTAAAGATCAAGCATCAATAGCACAGATCATTCAGGAGATTGAAAAACCTTTTAAAGGATTAAAATTTTTAAAACCTATCTCGGTATGAAAATATTTACAGGCATAGAAAGTTTAAAAAAAGAATTGAAAAATTTAAGGAAGAAAGGTAGAACAATAGGATTCGTTCCAACAATGGGATATCTCCATAAAGGACATATCTCTCTTATAAAAAGAGCGAAAAGGGATAATGATACAGTTGTCGCTTCAATTTATGTAAACCCTTTACAGTTTGGTGTAAATGAGGATTACGGA
>LDZU01000031.1_pt1 | contig 68333 bp, 57 predicted proteins | sample 615531 | NCBI WGS metagenome assembly LDZU01 (sample SAMN03408293, study PRJNA278302) | terrestrial metagenome | isolation source: oil reservoir sample SB2 | place: USA: Alaska, North Slope, Schrader Bluff formation | collected 2011-09 | reverse complement strand
GATGCCGAACTTAACACTGTGCGCTTGGAGCGCTCCGAGTTCCATGGTGATTGGAATTACGCAATACACCCTCAAGAGCAGTTATGAGTTATTTTGTTATGGATCCTTAGTCTTTTCATCCGCCTGTGTTGCCGCGTAAACAGCCAGGTTACCTCCCTTTGAATGTCCGCCCAGATAGAAGTTTCCTGGGAGGTTGTCAATAATTCCCTTCATATAAATTACAGCCTGATTCTGTGACGGCGCCTGATCCATAAAATTCATCAGAAAATCTTCTTTCCAACCGATTATTGAATAATCGGTACCGCGAAAAGCAATAAAATGCAGGCCATTATATATTGAAAAGACAACGGCCGAAAACTGCTTTGAATTTTCATAATCGTACTGATTTACGTAGCCGGATAAATTAACATTGCGATAACGCTCCGACTGAGCGGCTCTGGATAATAAGGCAGGGGTCAGTTTAAAAAAAGGATCCTTGTAGGGTCTATATTTCTTTTCTTTGAACTGCCGGGCAGCTTCAGACAACGGAAGCGGGTCGGCGCCGGTTTCTTCCGGAACAATTCCGTCAAACTTCAAATAGGCAAGTACGGAGAAAATCAGGTTGTCAACTTCATTAAAGCTGTCCCGTGTGAAACTTAAGTCTCCGCGCCATTCCAAATAATCAAATAAATTTTGCATGGCTGCTCCCTTTGCCAAAAAGCATCCTGACACTATTTTAACAGAAAATAAAACAATTTTCTCTAGCTTGAAAATTATTTTGTATTAGGAAGGTCAACTGCCTACGTGCTCATGTACGCCGCACTTAAGGCATTGCCCTTCCCTTTATTAAGATGATTTTTCATCCTTGTAAGTTGGTACTTACGAATGACTGAATTTCCCCCGGGTTATAAACAGCAGGACGGCGGCGGCCAGCGCGGTTGAAGCGCCAAAATAAAAAGGTACGCTGGAATTGACCCGGTCGTACAGTACTCCCGCAATAAGGCTTGCCGGCAAGAGTGTAATTCCTAAAAGAGAATTGTAAATACCAATGCCGGCGCCTTTTTTGTCCTTATCCAGCAGGTCGGAAACCTGCGCTTTCTGGATGCCGTCCGTGGCGGCGCTGTATGCCCCGTACAACAGGAAGAGAATCACTAAGATTATTTCATTGCTGGTTCTGCCGAAGCCGTAATAAACTGTCGAATAGATTAAATAACCGAAGATAATCAGCTTCTCTTTGCCGATTTTATCCGCAAGCCTGCCTGCCGGCACGGACAGTATAACTGAAACAGAGTTAAAAATCAGGTAGACAAGGGGTATGTAGGCAACGCCGATTCCAATGCCATTCGCCTTTACGAGCAGAAGGGCGTCTGTGGAATTTCCCAGTGTAAATATAAAAACAATGATTAAGAAAATATAGTAACTCTTTGAAAAATCCTTTAAGGATATCTTTTTGATTAAACTCTCCTGTTTGGCTTTTGCTTCCTTAATAAAAAATATAATCGTCAAAACACCCAAAAATGCCGGTATGGCCGCGAATAGAAAAATCCTTCTGTAACCTCCCGGGAAAGCCAGCAGGATCAGAAATGATATTAGCGGGCCGACTATCGCCCCGCAGTTATCCATGGCTTTGTGAATCCCAAAACTGGTTCCCGTTTTTCCGTGCAGGGATGATTTGGCGACCAGGCTGTCCCTTGGGGCAGTCCTGATGCCCTTGCCTACCCTTTCCAGAAAACGCAGATATAATATTTGAAGAGGCGATGCTGCTGTTGAATAAATAGGCGTGATCAGGGCAGTCAGCGCATAGCCGATAATCATGAACGGTTTGTTCCGGCCAATTTTATCGCTCCAGAGTCCGGACAGGGCGTTAAGTATCGACGCCGTGCTTTCAGCTATGCCTTCAATCAGCGATAAGGTGGTCTTTGACGCTCCGATGGATAATAAAAAAAGCGGCATGATGCAGTAGACCATTTTTGTCGACGTATCGGTCAGAAAACTCGTCAGCCCGGCAAAAAAAATGTTTTTGTCAAACCCGAAAACCTGTCTTTTTAAGTCGTCGTGCTGATCATTGTTCATTATCTGATGCTTCACCTTTCTCCGGGACTTTAAACTTTACAAAAAAAGTTGTTCCGGCCGGGCATGTTTCTATATTTATTGACGCGTTGTGCCTGGCGGCTATTTTATAGCAAACTGCAAGACCCAGGCCGGTTCCGTAATCTTTGGTTGTGAAAAACGGTATGCCCATTTTTTCCAGATGCTCCGGTGGGATTCCCTTTCCCTGGTCATTCACAGCAAGAACGACTTCATGCCCGCCGGTAAATGTTTTTATTGTAAGATACCCTCCGGGATTCATCGCTTCAAGACCGTTGCGGGTTAAGTTTAGAATTAACTGCTTGATGTCATTTTTTTCTAAAAGCAGGTCGGGAACTTCTTCGAGTTCCAGGTTGACGTACTTGTCGTTTTTAATCGCGTCAGTTTCTATTAGGGAGATCAAGTCATTAATTAAAGATCTTAAAGAAGTGCTCTTCGGATTGGCGCAGTTTATCCTCCATCAATTTACGGTCAGTAATATCACGGATTCCTAAAACTGCGCCTTCACAAGCGCCTTTATCGTCAAATAACGCTTTGCCGGTGGCTTCCAGCCAAATGTAACGGCCATCGGCAGACCTGCAGCGGTATTCAAATCTTCCTTCTTTAATTCCTGCTTTCATTGCATACTTAAAGGCAAAAATTATTCTTTCACTTAAAGCGATGTGGCACTGATTGTAAAACTTTGACCCGGCAGACTTGTAAAATATCTCCCAGAAATTTTTCTCAAGAATGGCCTCCCGCTTTAAGTTAAACATTTCTCGGCTGCCTTATTCCAATAAGTTACCTGCCATTCTTTGTCCAAAGTGAAGAAGGCGTCCGTTATGCTCTCAATGCAGTTCCTTTGTGCGTTCACGTACTGTTTTCTCAAGCCGCTGCCTGCTCTCGCGCAGAGCTTCTTCTGCCAGTTTATACTCATTGATATTTTTGCCGACGCCGATCCATTCAAGCAACTCTCCATTCCTATCAAATACTGGTACGGCACGCGAAACGAAATGATGATAACTTCCGTCAGGCTGAAGTACCCGGTGCTTAAATTCATATAAGCTTTTATTTTTAACTGCGTTCATCCATGCTTCATATGTTTTAGCCCGATCATCAGGATGAATTATCTTGAGCCAGTCACCGCTTTTTTCCTCCGGCTCCATGCATTTTTCGCCAGTGATGGTGTTTATGCTTTTTAACTCCCTTGTGCCATCCGCATTGTGCCTCCATACCATATTAACGGTAATATCCTTAAAAAAAGCTACAGCCCCCAAGATTATACCATTTTCATCAAACAAAGGGCTGGAACTGCAAACAGCTGTCTTATGTATCCCGTCATCCCAGACGAACTCAATTTCCAGGTCGTTAACTTCCTCACTCCGGGATGCCGCACACCGAATGGGTATTTCAGCGGGTGAAATTTCCTGGTCCTTGTGGTACATCTTGAAAGGCAAACTATTTGAATCAGGAAGGCTTTCCTGTAATTGAAGCCTTAAAAATTCGGCGGCTTTTTTGTTGTGTATGATGTTCCGGCAGGTTATGTCCGTCGTCATGATATACCTGCAGGTATTAAATCCAGGATTTTGAAAGCTAATTCAGGATTTTTATTTAAGTTTGCTATAAAAGTACATAGGATTTCCCGCGACGGTTTATCGTGTTCCAAATCATTCCAACCCCTTTTGTCATTATTAAAGTTATACTTTCACGGGGAAAATAAAAAATTCCTTTGAGTAATTTGTCAAAAAGCAAATTAAAAGGATTTTTTGGTATTAAGAATCAATTTTTACGACTTTGGATATTCATATCGCGAAGCTGGCGCTCATTAGCAGCATGGCTAAAAAATGTTAAAAACTTCTACGATAGGCTGCTGAATGAATGAAAAAGCAGCGGGAAGAGTGGCCTTTAGTTGATTGGTGGGTGGTTTGAAAGAGGGCGCTGATGTCAGCGCCCTCGTCAAGGCAACCTCTGTGATGGTAATGAAATGAAGTTTAGAAAGCTTTTAGCTGTTCCTTGGTACAGGTTTCCCATGGCGCCTTGCCCGGTTCAGCGTCAGAGGCCGAATTTACAAGAAGGACTTTTTCTCCTTTTAAGAGGACTGCTTTAACTTTTTCTCCAATCCTGACTAATTCGTCCGGGGCAAGTTCATACCCCTCAAAGCTTCTTACAAGGTCTATGACGGTTAAAGATTTAATCTCTCTAACACTGACTAAGTTTGTTTGCGACTCAATTATTAATTTCCCCCTGAAACGGCCGTCATTGCCGCTGAGACGCAAACCAGTTCCAGCCAGGGCCCCAATTACTCCCTGGCCGGTACCACCATGTTCAGTAAGGTATATTCCCATTTGATCCGCAAGCCGGTACGCGTCTTCTTTTTTCAAAACTTTTTTCTTAGCCTCTAGCCCAAACCTAATTAACAGATCCGGATCGCCAAGTTGATCGGGAAGGACGATGCAAAGCCCCGGATCCGAACCTTCTGCGCTTTCAGTGGTAAGGTAGTCAACAATATAAGCAGTCAAATCACTCAGGAACATTTTATCTATGTCCGCCTCAAAGCACATAGAACTGTTATGCGAAGTATACGGGACATCAGGATGGACAAAGAGCTGGTGCCGTGTGATGCCGAAACATCTGCCCCAGTTTCTTTCTTCCACCGTTTCCATTATGGCCGCAGCCAGTTTTCCGGTCCCCCTGCTGAAAAGATTGTCAGTATCGTCAATACATACAAGAACTTTTATTTTTTACACCTCCGCAGTTTGGATGCATTTATTTTTTATTTTCCTCTCCTTTGGACAGCCTCATGCCTTCCCCGCTTAAAATCTTTTTAGCGGTCTCGTCCGAGAGGTCAAAGTTATAGAATTCTTTGTAAAAAATTTTGGTCTCCTTGATCATGTCCAGATCAGAAAAAAGTTCGGGGTACAGGGTCTTTGCAGTCCATAATATCGCCATCGGCGTTTCAAGTGAACCGGGATGGCCCCAGCGTGACAGGCCATTCGGCATTTGATATACTTTATGGTTTTTAACTGCGCTTAAAGAAGCCCACTGTTTATTTTCCATAATATAATCCGCAACGCCGGTTTGATTGACTATGATCACTTCCGGATCCCAAACCAGGATCTGTTCCAGACTGGCGAAATACTTTTCCTCAATAAGCTTTAGGTCTTTGTCTACAGAAACATCAACCGCCCCGGCAACCTGCAGCCAATCCGCAGGCAGTGAATCCTTGGGATCCGTCCTGGTAGCTTCGTTAACGGAATGATAAACCCGAATTCTTTCCTTTAACGGGATTCCGGCTACTTTTTTCTGCACTCGATCGATGCATTGCCGGTAAAACTGATTATACCTTTTTGCCTTATCCTGGCAGCCTACAACCTGCCCGATCATTTCAATAATGTACTGCTGCTCTTTGATATTTTTGTAATCAACAACCAGGTAAGGAATCTTACTTTTCTCGAGTTTTTCTATTTCCCCCTCATTTGTCGCAGTGTCTCCCTTTATAAAAATAACATCAGGATTGACTCTGATTAGTTCTTCTAAATTGACAGCGCCGCCTCCCAATGTAGGTACAGAGGCATCTTTTATATTCGGCAGCATCCCGGTCATTAAAACATCTCTTTTCAATCCCTCAACAACGGCTACAATATTTTCGCCCTTACCGAGCATGGCTACCACGTGACCGGAAAACGCGTAAAGACAACCTAATTTTTTTGCCTGGGCAGGGACTTCAACCTCGCGGCCGAAGTAATCTCTGACAGTAATTGTATTTGACTTGTCAGGGTTATTTTCGGATATTTCAGTTGCTGCCTCTTTATGGCCGGAACAGCCGGCAAGCAAAAGCCCTGCCAGTATAAAAACTGCAAAGGTCAACAAGAGTTTAAAAAATTTTTTCTTAACAACCATTATATCTTATACCCTTCCTCAAATGATACCCGGCCGTTGACCGTGTTTAAAGGTACGATCTGCCTGAGTTCGGTGTTGTTGTCCAGCAGGCATGAAACTACTTTGGCGTTGATCTGGTATAAGGACATCAGGTTATCTTCGGACAGGATCTCCGTTGGACGGCCCACCGCTGAAAATGTCATCTGATCCATCAATGCGACGAAAGTGTTGATGCCGCTGTTTTCAAAATAAAAGGCATGGTTGGGAAAATGAGTAGCCATTATAATAGAAAGGTCTGTTTGCCGGACCAATTGGATAACAGTCTCCAATACAGTCAGTTCATGCTTGAAATCAAGGTGAGCTGTAGGCTCATCCATAATAATTACCGGCGTTTTTTGGGCCAGCGCCCTTGCTATCATGACCAACTGGCCTTCCCCGCCGCTCAGCTGGGTGTATGGCCTGTTCATAAAATCTGCCAGGCCTACCAGTTCAAGCGCCTGGCCGGCAATATCCCTGTCCTGCGCCGAGGGAGAGGAGAAAATCCCCATACGTGAGGCACGGCCCATGAGCACAATATCCAGCACAGTGTAAGGAAAAGTTTTTGTATGGATCTGCGGGACATAGGCCACCTCTTTGGCAATTTCCCGCGGAGGAATTTCTTTAATCTGCCTCTTGTTGATCAGTATTTCCCCTTCATCAAGTTTCAAAATGCCAAGAATGCAGTCTAAAAGCGTTGTTTTGCCGCACCCGTTGGGGCCGACGATACAAAAGATCTCTCCCTTGTTAACCTGAAAGCTCAGGTTTTTAAAGACTCCTGACTTCTCGTAGCTGAAGCTTCCGTTGATAAATTCGATCATAGATATTTCACCAGCCCCCGCCTTTAGTTTTCTTCAGTAAATAAACGAAGAAAGGCCCCCCAACAAGTGCTGTCAAAATACCCAGGGGTATTTCCGAGCCTGTAATCACCCTTCCCAGATTATCCACTATAATAAGGAAGCATGCTCCCAGTGAGAGGCTTGCCGGGATTAACAGCCTGTTGTCATTACCTACCAGCATGCGTCCGATGTGAGGCATGACAAGCCCCACCCATCCGATAATTCCGCTTACGCAAACTGCCCCCGCTGTGGCTAATGTAGCGCAGATGATGACTATGCCCTTGTTTAATGCGGTGTCGATTCCAAGTGAACGGGCTTCCTTATCCCCCATGGAAAGAACATTGATCCGCCAACGGATGGCAATAAGGCCTGTGATACCTATCGCCATGGGAATACCGCCGATTATAAAATCATGGTAGCGTGCGGAGGCCAGGCTTCCCATCAGCCAGAAAACGATTGTGGGCAGTTGGTTATACGGGTCAGCAACATACTTTGCAAAAGAGATCAAGGCAGAAAAAACCGATGAGACGATCACACCGCCTAAAACCAGCATGATGGCGGGTGTCGTGTTGTATACCCGGCCAATTAGATAGCTCAACAGTACCGCCAGCCCTCCGAAACAAAAGGCAAAAATATATGTGTATGATGTGGAATTGAAAATCAAAATGGCCAGCGCCGCGCCAAACCCGGCGCCTGAACTTACGCCAAGAATACCCGAACTGACCAGGGGATTGCGGAACAACCCCTGGAAAGCTGCTCCGCTGATGGCCAGGGAACCGCCCACCAAAGCGCCCAAAACCGCTCTGGGCATACGTATTTCCCAGATTACTGTGTTGTATTTATCCGGCAAATAAATTGCGCCCATAGCGAGCTTGGACCATAAAATCTTGGCTACGAGTAGAACGGATAATGGAAATCTGCCGATAAACAGTGAAAAAAAGATACAGATCAGGGGGCTGAGGATTAATATTGCATAGATTATTTTTTTTCGAATCACCATTCACCCCTGCCGGAAATAAACAATGAACCGTGTTACTTTTTGAATCTTCTGCCAAATGCATATGCGATCACGCAAATCACAACCAGACAGATCGTATAAGGAATATACGTTTGAAATACTCCGGATTTTTCGTTGGCCTTGGAAGAACTGCCGTTTTCATCCGCCGCCTGAGGACTGCTGCCGTTATCTGAATTTCCTGAGGAAGATTTATCAATGTTCTCCGGAGCAGGTGTTGAAGTTTGTCCGGAGGAAGCGGTATTTTCTTCTTCCTGTATTGTGTTCGTGTCATTGGAGCTGCCTATCTCATTTTGAACTGCTGTACCGCTCCCTGAAACCGTATCTGCTTTGTTTGCACCGGTAGATGAACCAGTTCCTGACTGCGCTGCGCTTCCGGCTGACCCGTCGCTTTCTTCACTAGATGGCCTTCCTTTGGTAACAAAAGTAATTGACACCGGCTTTTCCAGACAGACTCCGCTTTTCGAGCGCAGTTCCTGAGAAATTTTCAGCGTATAGGAGGTTCCCGGTTTTAAATCGTGCAGCGGCTTTACGGCGATATCCCTTTTCTTTTCGGGTTCAATCTGGTCGTCGGCCATAATGACCTCAACGGGAACCAGGAGGCCATCAGCGGAATACAGCGAGAAGCATTTGCGGTTGTTATCGCTAACAGTCATATTAATTACATTTTTATTAAAGGAAACCTTTATCAACACAGACAATTCAACATCCTTTTGACCGTGGGAAGGTGTGGAAGAAACCAGGGTAAGGAGGTCATCCTGACCCCCTCCCGAACCGTCCCCCTGACCTGATAAAGCAGGCGCAGCCATTGCCGCCAAGCAGAAAACAGCTGCTAAAAGGATGCTTATAAATCTTCCTTTTGTTTTATTTGCCATGACCTTTTCCTGCCTCCTGTTAAATAAGTATGTCAATCAATTATAAAAACCGCACTGCTTTTTAAGACTCTGTGCAGGTGAAGGGTCCGCCGATTGCCGTGCCGTTGTTCTGGGTTACCTGGACGGATATTCCGTCAGCAGGGTCGATCGCTCCGGGCATGATAACTGTGAATGTGCTTTTGCCGGCCGCGTCGGTTGTGATGGACCTTGACAGGGTGGTTGTCGCTGTTACGGCGCTGCCGTCGACTGTATAGACTTCCGCTGTCGCCGGATCCGCGTTGGTTACGGTAACGACGATCTTTATGTTTTTAGCTGTATTGGCAATCGGGTTGCCGTAGTTGTCTTTTAAGGTTATGGTTAGGGCGCTGGTTACGCCTTTGGCCAGCGCCGGCGCAATTTCTGCGGCGGAGTTCGCCGGGCTGATCTGTGTCGCTGCCGTTACGGTGACTTCTACCGTTGGGTGTGGGGTTACGCCGGCTATGGTTACAGTTAAAGTGTTGATCCCGCCTGTTATGACTTTGTCCGCTGCTATTGACACTGTCGCTGCTCCGGCGGTGAATGCTGTGTCGCTGTTGTATACTTCTCCGTCTTTGTCGCTAGTGATGGTTACCGCGACGGCGCCTGCTAAATCAGCTCCGGTGTTGTCTTTCGCTCCGGTAATGCTGATGTCGAAGGCTGCGCCGGCTGTTTTGCTGCCGTCTGCCGCTAACGCTGCGCCGGCGTTACTCAGGTCATTTTCCGTTGTTGTTGTGACACTGATTTTTGCCGGACCTGCCTGCAGGTTTGGCTTACTATCTTCGGCAGCGACATATATGTCATAGGCAGTCCCTGCAGTCAAACCAGTAATGTTTATAATCAATTGCGTATTGGCCGTCAAATTGCCGCTGCCGGATTTTACAGCAGCCTGATTATTTGCGTCAAGGCCTTCTTTTACCTGAAGGGCAGTGGGGGCTGGAGCGCCATTGCCCAGTATAACATAGTAGGCCTTGCCGTTTTCATTTGTCCGAATCAGTAAATCTAACGAAGTCTGCGTAATATTGGCTGTGGTTGGATAACCCTGTCCGAATACCGGAGGTGTATTATCTCCGCCGCCGCCACCACCGCCGCTCGCTACAGTAAAGGTGATTTCTTTTTGTGTTCCGAGGGTTTTGTCATTGTTTGCAGCAAGACCAGCGCTTATAGTAATAACATACGTTGTTCCGGGGTTCAGGTTATTTACAGGAGATACGTAAATAATCTTTTTTTCGCTTTCATCCAGATAATTCGGCGCCCTGAAAACGTTTATTGGAACACTTGGTCCGGATTGAACACGCATGGTTATGCATTGCTGGTTTGTATCCCAGTGATCTCTTACAACGCCCCGATCAAAGACGAGCTTTATTTCGGGATTTTTCGGAACAGTTAAGCTGCCTTCAATGGATTCCCCTGTTGAAGTTAGGTAAGCGCCCAAAAAATTAAGCGGAGCAACACCACCACCGCCCCCGGGCCCCTGCCCGCTGCCGCTGCCGCCGCCTGTTGAAGATGCGGCGCCAACAGTAACCGTAACACCGGCCGCTTTATCGAAAACAGCAGGGACCGGTTCAATAATTGACCCTGACACGTTTACCTTGGCCGTCTGAATAGCGCCTTTTCCCGTAACGTTTACCGCCGCATCCAGGATTAAAGTATTTATTTTTACGCTGCTTCCGAGATCGATTTTATCCCCGGCCGCAGTTCCGGCAACTTCAAGCTTTTCTATGACGCCACCGGTAACAGATAGATTTATCTTGTCCGCCTCAAGTTTTACATTATCGAAATTACCATCTAAAATAACTTTTGCATTTTCAGGAATTACCTGTGTAAGAGTTACCATTTCAAAGCCGGGGCCGGTAATTTTCAGTTCGGCCAGCGCGGCCCCCGATTCCAAACGTACTATGTTAACTGATGTATTACCCGCGGCAACAATTCTGACACCTTCTTTAGCAACTATGACGGCCGGCATTGTACAGTTTTCAAACACAACGCTGTTTGCCCCGCCGCCTTTAACGGCCGTTTCGCCCTGCACGATGACATTTTTAAGCGTAACGTCGCCGGCGCCGATGCCCTCAGCCAAAACAAGGCTGCCTGTGATTTTTGTATTTTGAAGAGTTACCCCCGCCGCGCTGATCAGTACGTTGCCTTCGATTATTTCCGTGCCTGATGCAGGACCGTATGTTCCCGGTTGATCATACTTGGATACTTTCACTTGGACAGCAATAGAGCGGTCAATCGCAACAATTGCTTCCGCCCTGGAAATATTAGCCGCAGGCCGGATAGTTTGATCGGGATACCCGTTTATCAATCCCCTGGCAACTGCAGCGCCCACAGAACCCTTGCTGCATGCGGAGATGTCTTTCGCATCCGTAAACGTATCTAGATATGCCGAATTATCAGTAGCTGTCTCCAGTTTGAGCAGTCTGGCCAGCATAACAGCCGCTTCCTGTCTGCTGATTTGTTTGTCCGGTCTGAAAGTCCCGTCCTCAAAACCGGTTATATAACCGGCTGCCCTGGCACTGGCAATATCACCGGCGAACCAGTTGTTTGGCGCAACATCGGAAAAATCCGTTTTTACAGTGGAGGTTAAACCGAAGGACCTGTTGACTAAACATACAAACTCTGCTCTTGTAATGCTGTTATCCGGTTTAAACGCCCCGTCCGGGTACCCTTGAGCTAAACCTTTGCTTATCCAGTCACTGATCTGTTTTCCTGCCCAGTGGTCCTGGATATCTGACGACTGTTGGGCAAACGACATTCCCGCCAGCGACAGGATGAACAATAACGCTAATATAAGACAGAAAGCTGTTTTTCTTTTCTTAAACATCTCGATCCCCCTTTATTTTAAAAAAAATCTAATTGTATGTATCCATCATCAAAACAGTAATTTTCTAACTATAAATTACCTCCTTTAAAAAAAATACCGGCGCCAATTTGCTAAAAGAAGCTGGCCCCGTCATTAAAAAAAACAGATCAAATCTCCTTTTCACAATGGAAGGCAGGTCAGTTTCCCAACATACCCTAACGGCCGGCAGCCATTGCTATAAGCATTCAGGCTGTTTGGCTCGGAGCTCAATTTTATATTAGAATTTATTTTAAAAATAAAAAAAGCATCGTCCCCCAATATAAAAAAGTGACATGCTTTTAATAATAAGATAAGCTATGTTCTCCTTTCCATAATGGGAGGCACAGGGGTTTCCCCATGTACCTTATCGGTCTGGCTGCTCAAGTTATCATCAAGGCCTGCCAGACTCGGAGATTTTACAGCTATAGACATTCGACAAAATAAAACAATAACCCTGCAAAAAATTGAAAATATTTTTTCATTCACAAAGGTGGACGCAGCTCAGTTATTTACATACCATTTCTTTTACACAATTTTAATTATAAAAGAGTATGTTATTGGAAACTGCTACCGCCGGCGCATTCTAAAAAAGATAATTCCCATACTAATAATAACAACAGTGGTAACAATCGATATTGTCGCCGGAGTAATAATTGGCCAATTTGAACGTTTACCGGCATTACCTGATATTTTTGGCTGGGATGATACATTTGAAGCTTCTGTGATAACTATTATGTAATCAACCTTAATCCCGTTATCGGAACCGGCGGCATTGCTGACAGTAAGTTTGACGCTGTATATACCGGGAGTATTATAGGTATGGGATGGATTTTTAGCGGTACTGTCTATTTTGCCGTCATTATCGAAGTCCCATGCCCATGATGCAGGAAAGTTAGCAGACAGGTCTGTGAATTTTATTGTGAGCGGGGCATTGCCCGAAGCTTTGTCAGCAGAGAACATGCATACCGGCGCTATGGCGGACATACCTGCTTGTTTAACACTGTATATTGTCAGCTCGCAAATATTTTGTATCGAAAGCCCGGTGGTTGTTGGGTAACTCTCACCGCCACTTCTGTAATAATACCAGTATTCTGAATCGGCGGCCTCGTGCCAATCCCAGTTGCCAAAAGCATTGATGCCCCATGGATTGCTTGAAGTGTCGGCAAACCAGACCAGGCGCATACCTTCCGTGTACCCGGTATCGGGATATAAGCCGTCCTTGTACCAGCAAATAACCATGGGTCCTTCACGTTTTGAGTAATCGTACACGTTTTTATAGGCAAATGTTTTATTAAAACCGTCGCTTGCCTTTATTTTTATTGTGTCGCCTGGCGACATGCCTCCAACAAGATTACACAGGTTTTTTAAGTTGGCGCCCTTAAGAGCGCCCATATCCTTTTCCCGGATATTTGTATTTTCCACCTTGTTCCAACGAAGCGCCTGTTCCTTTTCTTCATCAGCATCGTCGATAAATACAGGACCCTGATGGTAATAACGCGTTGTCCCGTCACCCATCACAGGTATGTTGCCGGGATCCATCAGCCACTTATAATTGAGTGTTTTCTCGGAAATAATGGTTGTACCATCGGGGGCGAGCTTTTTGATATACAGATTAGCCGTGCCGGAGGCCAAAACCGGTTCTGCTACCGCTATTACAGCCATTAATATCATAGTAATTATTAACAAGGGTAAAAGCAGCGCATGGTTTATTTTATGCTTATTAATACTTTCACCTCTTTTTTCCTATTGACAATGAAATAAGTTTACAGCAGACGACTTAAAGGAAAGAAAAACCTGTTTGCCAACTTTTAAATCCATCGCTTCGAAGGAATGGCGGGTAAGCATGCATACCAGCATAGGCGGCAAGTTGACCGTGATATGAACAACCGGGCCATTATTGACAATCTGGTTGATTACCACAGGAAAATAGTTCTGAATATCACCGGAAAGTATTACATCCGACATCAAAATATCCTCCGGCCTGATTGAGGCATAACAGTGACCTTCTATATCTGAATCGGTTATAAACTTAGTACCTTCGACTATAAAAACCGTTGCCCTGTTATCTTCCTTTTTTGCCAGTCCGGACAATATATTCATCGCCATAGTAAATCTGGCTACAAATTCGGAATTGGGACGGCGGAATATTTCGTCCGGTGTACCCACCTGTTTTATTGATCCTTCACCAATCACCGCTATTTGTGTGCCCATGCTGATTGCTTCTCCAAAATCATGAGTGACGTGCACGACCGTAATGCCCAAACTATTATGAATCCCAATGATTTCACGCCTTATGTTCTCACGTGACTGTGGATCAAGCGCGCTTAGAGGTTCATCTAGGAGCAAAACTTTCGGATCGGTCACTAAAGCCCTGGCCAGGGCAACTTTTTGCTTTTCACCACCGCTTAGTGTATTTGGCTTTCTAAAAAGCAGGGGCTCTATATCAAGAAGCTGGATAACCCTGCCCAGTTCCAAGTTTATCCGCTCTGTTTTCTCCCGCCGGACCCTCAGTCCGAAAACAATATTCTCCTTGACGGAAAGATGCGGAAATAAAGCGCAATCTTGATATACCATGCCAATAGCACGTTTCTCGGGTTCGAGAAATGTAACATCTTCATTATCAATCACGATCCGGCCGGAAGTCACTCTGTGGAGTCCCGCGATTGTTTCCAGTAAAACAGTTTTGCCGGAACCGGAAGGGCCTACAAGGATAAAGTAATCACCGCCTGCAATATTCAGATTCATGTTCCGCAGCGTAAAGCTTCGAAGCTCTATGCATAATCCGGAAATCTTAATCATTATCTTCCCTCCTGCGTAAAAGAGCCTGAATACTTATAAAAACAAAGGCGCTGATAATGATCATTATTGTCGCAACCGGCGCCGCCTGGGTTAATCCGTAAGCCTCAAACCGTTCATAAATCAAAACAGGGGCTGTCATAGGGTGATAAGTAAGAATAACTACTGCGCCAAATTCACTCATTCCGCGTGCCCACATAATTAAACTTCCTGCAAGAATACTTCTCCAGGCAAGCGGAAACGAAATTCTGAAAAACGTCTGCCAATGGGAAGCCCCGAGTGTACGGGCAACCTTTTCCAGCCTTACGTCCACTTTCCGAAAACTTTCCTTGGCCGAATTTATAAGGATAGGCACGCTTACAAAAAGCATGGCGATAACTATACCGGCTAAGGAATCGACAAACTGCAGTCCGATTTGATTAAACCATCTTCCGACAAGAAAATTACCCCCGAAAACAAATAAAAGAGCAATGCCGGCAGCCGAATGCGGCACTACTATTGGGAGATCAATTAAACCCTCCAGGATGCTCTTGAAGGGAAAGTCATAACGGGCAAGCAGGTAAGCAAGCGGCGCCCCTAAAATAAAACCAATCACCGACGCAATCAGGGCGGCGTATATCGTGAGCAGGACAGACTGCATTGTTTCAGTGTCAAAAAAAGCCAGCCATAATGCTCTCTTGTCAGAAAGAAAGACCATCTTAAGCAAGGGGACTAATATGAACAGCAATATAACGATACCTAACACGATAAAACAGAAGGCAAAACCATGCCGGAAAAAAAGTTTCACACTTATATGTTTTATCCGGCCGGAACCTCTCATCAATTTCTCCAAGTGAAATATGGCATCAGATCTTCGGGCAGGGCAAGGAAATTGTCACATTCCGGATTCACTAAAAACGTCTGGTGACATTGACTGAATATACGCCGTCCATTTGGGCCAAGTAAAAACTTAATAAATCTGCCTGCTTCCTCCGGATGGGAGACATTATTTGGTATCGTTACCCCATACACTATTTGTGTACCCTTGAAATCAGGAACTACCGAGGCAAATCTTTTGAAATCCAGGCTTACTTTCACCTTCTGATACTGCTTTTCATAATCACTATTGCTAAGGTCGATACCTTCAGGCAGACTGAGAAACTTAAGCCCGCGCTGTCTTGCAACACTTTCATATTCAAAAGAATAATCCAGATCACCCGACTCCAGCAGTGCCATTAATTGAATACTATAGCTTCTTAATTTAACTTTTTGTTTGGTTGAACTAATAATCTCCGGGACTTTGATCAGCGAAAGGTCTCCATTCTTTATGATGCTGATAGGGGGATTAAAAGCAGAACTGATGCATTTTTCAAATATACTCTGATCATGGTAATAATCCTCTGCAAGCTGTATTGACATCAATGTGCGGTATCCCATGGCGTCAATGCGCGGATCCGCCAGGCCAATAGTTACATCCGGCCTGGAAATTATACTGTACCAGTTATCAGCGTTAATTTCCGACGAATAGGCGCTATCATTTTTATAAGCAATTCCTAGCTTGTTGGCTGCAAAATTAATGTGCCAATCAGCATAAGGTCTGCTGCTTTTTGGTATTATGGTGGAGTACATCATTAGGGGTATAAGCTGGGCATCTGCGACTGCTATAATGTCTGCTTTGTCGTTTAGCTCTGTTACACTCCGTATTACCTGGACACTTCCATGCCCTTCCAGCAATACATCTATATCCGGATTAGCCCTTTCAAACTCTTTTTCTAGAGCCTGGAAAGGAACTAAAAGGCTGCCGGCAATAATAACTTTCAAATTCACTTTATTTCTTTCCCGAACCGGGCCAGATAAAGAACATCCGGCTGTTTCCAAAGCAATTATCAATATTAAAAGGGAATACAACCACTTCCGGGTATTCATTGATTTTGCTCCCATGCTATAAATATGTTGATATTTAAGGGGTTTTAAGCACTTCTATCTTATTTACCCATTTAACCCAGTACGTACCTTCAGTTAAAAGTCCTTTTTTTGTTCCGGCAATAGCAATTCTGAATGGCCTGCCGTCCTCATCCGATAATGGCCTGCCGTCCTGTTCATACATTAAAATTATCTTTAACTCACCATGCGGCGTTTCTTTAAGGTTCCTATCGTAAGTAATAAATTCACCTTGAATCTGTTTATAGTCTAAGACAGTTGAATAACCGTCCTCCGCTGATATCATTACTACATCATCTTGAAATACACCGCCAACCTGTTTGCAAAGGTTTTCGACAGTTACACCCTTTGCCTTATATGGTCCATAAATAATCCCTACTGTTGAAAAAAATCCTCCATTGCCGCAGTATGCCGGAAGTGAGGTTATATCCTTGTGGGACAGTGTTTTTTTAATTCCATCCCGGCCTGACAAAGTTAACTTCCAATCTTTTATTCCATCATCTGCCTGCCTTGGATATGCGTTAATATAGATCAATATTGATGACGCTAAAATTAACAATACGCCAACAATTAATAAGCTTTTTGACTTAATTTCTCTCATTTCATTTTCTCCTGCTTATAAAGAAGTACGCACCGATCATAACCACTCCAACAAGTCCTAAAGAAATAGGCGTCCAGGGAAGTGAGCTTTTCAATCCCGCTGCTGGGTTGCTTTCTAATTTGATATCTGATTCACCATGTTTACCGCCGCTGCATATCCTCAACTCGGTAATCCATTTGCCGGAAAGCCCGTTAGTGCTTGGATATTGACCCTCGAAGAAATGCTGATATTTCTGTTTTGTCAAGGTTGTTTTCATGTCGCTGTTGCCGAAGACACGCTTGCCCTCTTTGTTAGTGTCTTCTGATATAAAAACTATCTGCAGGGCAGTGCGGTAGGCATTATTTGCGGGGTATCCGACACCATAATGTTCCCCTTCAAGGGCATCTTCTCCATTGTACCAGCAAAGCGCTATAGTCCCTTGAGCAGACTGTGGTTCGTATATATTGTCATAAGCAAATTCGGTATGCCATTTATCAACAGAAACGAGCATCACTTCATCTCAGGTTCCGTTCCATCCATTTGTAATCAACTGTTTTCTCAGCCAATACGGTTACACCGTCAGTGTTATATTTCACTAAATGCAAAGAAGTAGTGGCGCCTGCGGCAAATGCAAAAGAACATATATAGAACTGTGCAATAATAACTACTGCAATACCTAAAAACCGTAAACGGGCTTTTTTCACATAACTGCACTCCTTAATAATCCGAGTTGGCCGTATCAGCAAACACTTTGCCTGCTTGAGGGAGAAATTCAAATGCTTTCACCAGGATAGTAACAAACTCCGCCCTGGTAATTGCTGTATCCGGTTTAAAGGTATTGTCAGGACAGGCATATACGTTCTTTAAATCCACTAAAGGAGAAGACAGGATATGTTCATCAACAACAGTTCCCCGGGGAAATACTTTTACGTCTTTCCCATCCTGAGATATCTCCGCTGCTTTAATGACCTTTATGAATACCGATCCTGTGACAGGGTCTACACTTACTTTGGAATAGCCCAGGATTCGTTCAAAGCTTTTTTGATACCCTGTGAATTTGACCTTATCTAGTGTAGTGTAAGGTCCGCCGCCGATCCCGACAACCATATACTGGATGCCTTTTTCCAAATACCGCTCATAAGCGTGAATATGACCGTTCCACACAGCGCTTACTCCTCTGGAAATAAATGTTTCCTCCCACTCGTTCCTGAGGTTTTCCCAACCGCCGAAATGATTGGACTCTGATGTATAAAAAGGGTGGTGAAAAAAAACAAATTTCCATTTCATGTTATTATCCAGGTCAGTATTCAGCCATTCAGTCTGTTCAGGGGTGCGATGTACGGAATCAATTACTGTAAAATGGGAACCGGCGCAATCAAAAGAGTAATATGGTGAGACTCCGAATATATCGAAATAAAGAGAGTTACCATCATGGTTTCCATGCACGGGAAAAATGGTTGTCCCGGTTGCCATTAAGCGTATGGCATCGAAAAATCTATCCCAATTATGGGCGTCATTACCGTCATTTACCAGGTCGCCCGTATTGATTACAAAAAGAATATTCTCTTCCTGGGCTATCCGGTCTGCAACAAGTTTATGCCTTTCTTCCTGACTAAAATTTGGCGGCTCATCCTGGGTATCTCCATAGACAATGAAACTAAAAGGACCTGATTTTGGAAACGTAGAGAATCGCAAGTCCCCGGTTTGTTCTCTGTCATAACATACCTGATAATGGTATGTAGTCCCTGCCTCAAGTCCGGAAAGAGCAACGTGATGCATTAAGCTGTAAACATTGTCAGAGGCGCTGTTATCATAGGAAGCGTTGGCATTGTAATATGCTTCAGTGCAATAATGGACGGTTACTCTTGATGCGGTATTGGTTTTTATATTTACCACAGCGCTATTTTCATTAGTCCCTGTGATATACGGACCCCAAAGCAATATGGGCGGGTTTCCGGGAGTTTTGTTATAACCGTTGCTTTCATCCGCATAATCTCTGCAGTTAACTGATTGAGGTAAAATAAATACAAAGGCAAGCAAAAACAGTATTGTGATTACTTGCAGAAATGGCAACTGCACCCATATACTTTTGGATCCGGCCATTGCTCTTACCTCTTTTACTTCTTTGGCAGGCAAAATAATTCTATTTATTGTTTTACAATTTATCCCAAAGAGTACTATAGTAAGGGCGGCGTCAACCGCCCTTACTATTCCCACAAAACCTGACTCATTCTGAAAAATGCTCTACAGTTAAAAGCTGGGACCCATTAAAAGACCGGCGATTATTTATTCAGCAGGCCCATGGCATTAACTATGACGGTTACAGCCTCAGCCCTTGTTGCGTTGCCCTGAGAATTTGGTCGAGTTTTAATGCCCTTGCAATCATAACAGCCATCTGTTCGCGGGTAATCAAATCGTCCGGACCAAAGTTATTATCGTCATACCCGTCTACAATGCCCAAGGCCGCTGCTGTAGCAATAAAGTCTTTAGCCCAGTGGTTGGCAGTATCGGCAAATGCTTTGCCGGCTTGAGGGGCAAATTCAAAAGCTCTCACCAAGATAGTAACAAACTCAGCCCTAGTGATGGTTGCGTCCGGTTTAAAACTTCCGTCCGGGTAACCGCTAAGGGCGCCAAGGCCCACTAGTTTTGCGATATTAGCTTCCGCCCAGTGACCGGTAATGTCGTTTAAGCTTCCTGTCTTTTTCACGGCAAACACGGCATACTTGGTAAAGTGATTAACCTGCACTGTAATAGTCGAGCCGGTCACAACCCCACCGAGGTTGATCCATTGGCTGTGAGCTTCGTCATAGTAGAATACGGCCGCTGTTTCACCTTCACCGATGGCGGAAGTGTTAAAGCTAAGGGTGATGCCGACACTGGCGCTAAAGTTATAAGTGGCATTGTTTCCTACTGTAAACTCGTACACTTCACTGGCCAGTTCGGCGCCCGCTGGAGTTGCTGGGAACGAGTTCAACTGCTGCACTGTAACCGTGACAGAAGCTGTGCCATTCAGTGCGTTGGCTGGTATCGTTACCGTGGCGCTACTGCCCAGGCCGATAGTCCCGCCCGCGCTGGGAGTAACTGTGGCAGACCCGGTGGTGGAATTAACTGGATTTGGTGTTGTTGCTCCGCCGCCACCACTACCGCCGCCATCATGAGAAACTTTGACCAGCTTAATGCTTTTAATCTGAGAAACAGATAATGCGTCATTGACAGACGGGCCGACCAACTTGAGCGGCCAGTCGTTATCAGAATCAGGAATAGTTGCCCCGTTCAGCGAATTGGCAATAATATAGTTGTTGTTCCTGATGATATTCTTGCTGGAGATTGTTATTGAATGGCCGTCGGCTGATGTAATGACCACGTTGTATCCCGTGGCTGCCATTTTATCATTAAAGGCGTTGCCGGAATGCTGGTCGGTGTCATCAATAAACCCGGCCAGGAACCAGAGAGGCATACCTTCCCAAATTCGGTTTTCGGAATCTGTGTAGGATACCTTATGGTTAGATCCAAATTGACAGGCCAGGGCCTGCTCGAAATAGGTTTTGCTTACATCATAATAGATGCCGCCTACATCCCTGCCATCAAGCTTTAATGTCCAGTCACCGGCAGGAACGGAATATATCTTTATGCCGGTAATCCACTTTGAAGTCAAACCGGCGCATGAAGGGTACTGAACTCCATCACTGTAATAATAGTGCCAATAATTTGGAGGAAGCGTCTCGTGCATATCCCATTGTCCGTAAACATTGTCGCCATTCGGTGTAAAGAACAACCGCATGCCGTCCGCATAATAGGGCACGTATTTTCCATCACCCCACCAGGCCAGTATTGCATCTCCCTGGCGTTCCTGCACTGCTGGATTGGTGTAGATAGACGCATAGGGAAGCGTAGTCTCATATCCGTCTTTGGCGGTAAATGTTATCTCTGTGCCTGCGCCCATACCTCCGGCAAGATCGCAGAGATCTCTGACACGAGTACCTTTCACGGCATTTGCTATTTTATAACCGCCGGGGTACGTCTCAGCAGCGTCCCACACATCTTCCGGGTTGTTCGTGATACCTTCATAGCGGTATATTGTTTTTCCGTCACCAATCACGTCAAGGTTATCCTGCATCCATAAGTAATTAACGTACGTCTCTCCGATTACAGTGGTTCGATCTTCGGCATACTTGACGATGTGAACCTCGGGTATGGGCAGGGCAGTCTGAAAATTGGTCAGTTCTATCTCTGCGATATTCCCGACGCTGTAACCGCTTAAGGTTCCGTCATCCTTAGTTACACCGGCGCCCACGAGGCGCAGCGGCCATTTCTTGGTAAGCGGTTCACCATTGCATTTATCAGCGATGATATAATCGCTGCTCCGGGCGATATCCGCGCTGGCAAACTCCTTGTTATAGCCGTCTACAGCTTTAACTATAACTGTGTAGCCGGCGCTTGCCTGGTTAGCATTGTAACCATGCGGCAGCCTGTCATCCACCCAGCCTGCCAGAAGCCAAAGAGGCATACCTGACCAGACATTGCCGTCAATATCTTTCCATTCCGCCGAGTGCCCGGCAGCAGGACAGGCCAGGCCGGCCTCGAACTCGGCCTGTGAGATAACATCACTAATCTTTCCGCTTAACGCAAGATTCCAACTGCCGGGCTCTGCCGGCGGTGTCTGTAGCTCCGGTATTTCTATCTTTACGATATTACCAATGCTCTTACCGCCAAGTGATCCATCAGCTTTTGTAACACCGGCGCCTACAAGGCGCAGCGGCCATGAATCAGTAAGATAAGCGCCGTTTATCTTATTAGCGACAATAAAGTTGTCACTTCTGGCTATATCTGTGCTGCTAAAAGTCTTTGTAAAATTATCGCCTGCAATTACATTTACGGAATAGACATTCGCGGCAACCGTATCATTGAATGTCCAGTGGTTACCTGTTTCAAGATCATCCACCACGCCTAAGAGTACCCATAGGGGCACGCCGGACCAAGTGTTGTTGTCAATATCTTTCCATTCCTTGTAGTGACCTGAACCAGCGCATGCAAGGCCAGCTTCAAATTCTTCTTGAGTAATGGTATCGCCTATATCTCCCATCAATTGCAAAGTCCATCCTTCAGATGGCCCGGGAAGTCCCGATAACTCGATCCGAACAATATTGCCGACCTGTTGTCCCCCAAATACTGCAGAACCTTTCAGATGTAGCGGCCAGCACGGTTTTTCTTTTTCGGTCCGAGCCGGAAGCGGTTTCCCGTTAAGTGTGTTAGCAACAATATAACCGTCGTTGCGGGCAATTGCTGAGCTTTCAAGGGTTGCCGACCAACCGTCTCCAGATATAACGTTAACTTCGTAATTTTGTGCAGCAAGGTCATCGTTAAAGTTATAGTGGTATGGACCCACATCGGGGTTGTCGTCGATCATCCCAACGAGCAGCCAGAGCGGTACACCACCCCAGACATTACCATCAATATCAGTCCATTCCCTGTAGTGACCTGAACCCGCGCATGCGAGACCGGCTTCAAAGAAAGCTTTGGTTACGGGCATGTCCTTTGCCCCAGATAATTGAAGAGTCCAATCAGTAGGATTATCTTCTGTATTTACAGTTATATAGCCAGTTTTAATTTCTTCGTCACTGCCGCCGGCATCGGTCACCGTCAGTTTGACTGTGTATGTACCGGCTGTTTCATAAATATAAGTTGGGTTCTGCTCTGTAGAATCCACCGTGCCGTCATTGTTGAAATCCCACGCATAGGCGAGCTGTGCTGTGCCTGTTGATTGATTTGTAAAGTTGACTGTCAGCGGCGCTTCGCCGGTCGTCGGGGCTGCTGTGAACGCAGCTACCGGTACTCCCTGGGGAAGACCAGTCAGCCTGATTTTATACAATCCGCCGACACGGTTTCCTGATCCGGTTATTAAACTGCCGCTGACTATACCCGGCCTCCAGTTCTTTGCCGCATTGTTTACACTTACCTCAGGCAAATCTACAAAATCACCCGTTCCGCCTTTCTTTACCTTGGTAGCTATAAACACATCGTCGGTGTCAATACTTCCGCCTGTAAAATAGGAGGACCAGTTGCCTGCGGCAGCTGTCTTTACATAGTCAGTCCCATCCTGGTTTAACCCGGTAAACTCAATATTGTAAGTCCCCAAAAGTGAATTGTTCAGCGTGGCAGGATCATTGTCATCAATTTTGGCAATCAGTTGCCGCAGTGGTACGCCTTCAAAGATATTCCCATTTCCGTCAGTATAGGTATTGGCCGTGTTTAGTAAGGCCTCCATGCCGGCTTTACTCATGTCAATGGTTGACGTACCGATTAGTTGAATTGGAAAGTCTGCATAAACGTTTTCTGCGCTTGCTTTTGCTGGTGAAAATGTCACGGGAAGCAATAGAAGCAGTGCGAACAAGATGCTCCCCAAAACTTTTTTAAGTCTGCTCATTAATTTCCCATCCCCTTTCTTTGAACATTTTTGATCTTCTTATTTTAAAGTTCGACTAACTTCACTCCCCCTTCCGGTTTTTACAAGGTTTTCCTTGTTCAGGCGTCACGAAAAATCATTTATCAATAACCTTTATTTATTTTGACTTTACTATGGCAGTCACAGCCTCAGCCCTTGTTGCATTGCCCAGAGGCCGGAATGTATTATCAGGATAACCCTGCATGATCTTGTTCGTAACTGCTGCAAATACTGCTCCTTCAGCCCATTCGGAAATACTGTCCTTGTCGGCAAATGCCGTCTCTCCATTAATCAGGTCAAGTTTTTTTGCCTTTGCAATCATAACAGCCATCTGTTCACGGGTAATCAGGTCATCCGGACCAAAGTTATTGTCGTCGTACCCACCCGCAATACCCAGGGCCGCTGCTGTGGCAATAAAGTTTTTAGCCCAGTGGCTGGCCGTATCAGCAAATACTTTGCCGGCTTGAGGGGCAAATTCAAAAGCCTTCACCAAGATTGTTACAAACTCAGCCCTGGTAATGGTTGCGTCGGGCTTAAAGGTTTTGTCGGGATAGCCGCTTGTTCTACTTTAATTAAGCTCTCCTTGACCTCATCATCACTTCCGGCGTCATTTTTTACTGTGAGCTTGACTGAATAAGCGCCTGCAGTATCGTACTGATGTGATGGATTCTGCTCATTAGAATCTACTGTGCCATCGTTATCAAAGTCCCATGCATAAGTCAGCGGAGTTGTGCCTTTGGATGCATCAGTGAAATTGACAATAAGCGGCGCCTCACCACTTGCCGGAGCGGCTATGAACGCAGCCGTTGGAACAGTTTTATTGCCGCTGCTGCTGCCGCCGCCGCCACCGCCGCCACCGCCGCCGGTAGGCTTCGCTGTAACCGTAATATAGTCAGCTTTAACTTCCTGATCACTGCCGGCGGCATTTACTACTGTGAGCGTAACAGTATATGATCCTGCTTCACTGTACTCGTATGATGGATTTTTCTCTGTAGAATCAGTCGATCCGTTACCGTCTAGATCCCATGCGTATGACGCGGGTGAATTTGTGGATAGATCAGTAAATTGAACTGTAAGCGGCGCCTGACCGGAGGTTTTATCGGAAGAAAAAGCCGCCTCAGGCGCTAGCGGGATATTTTCGTTGCTGTAGATAATTAACTCAGAAACTTCCTGTACCGAAAGCCCGGTGGTTGTCGGATAACTCTCATTGCCACTCACGAAATAATACCAGTATTCTGGATCAGCGGCTTCATGCCAGTCCCAGTTGCCAAAAGCATTGATGCCCCACGGATTGGTTGAAGCATCGGCAAACCAGACCAGACGCATACCTTCCGTGTACCCGGTATCAGGATACAAGCCGTCCTTGTGCCAGCAAATAACCATGGGTCCTTCTTTGTCTGAGTACTCGTATACGTTTTTATAGGCAAATGTTTTGTTAAAACCGTCGCTTGCCTTTATTTTTATTGTGTCGTCTGGCGACATGCCCCCAACAAGATCACACAGGTCTATTAAGTTGGTACCCATAAGGGCGCCCATATCCTTTTCCTGGACGTTTTTATTTTCCTCCTGGTTCCAACGGAGCATTTGCGGAAGCAAGCTTTTTAATTGTTAAATTAGTTGATGATGCGCTAACTTTAGTGGCAAAAAACACTGTAAACATTAATAAAAACATAACCAGCAGAAAAAATCGTGTTCCTTTCCCTTTAAAGATAGACATATCTTTCCTCCCACCCCTTTATTTTTTATTTTTTATTAATTTAAAGACCCATGTCATACTAACCCATTCCAAAAAGGACAATATAATAAAAACGCCTTCTTTAGGATGAAGCCCGGCCAGCAGCCTTTTTGGAAAATTCATAAATAAAAAAAGCCAGCCGCCGAAAGGCAACTGACAGTTAGTGTAATAAAAAAGCTAAACCTTAGAAAAAGTTCAGCCCGAATACACAAAAAAACTCCAATTTTCTTTCCGCATCGGGAAGCACAACCGTTTCCAGCTATACTCTATCGGCCCAAGATCCCTAGCCTTCGGCTTTAGGTTCAGAAGCTCGAAAATTGTAATATATTGTTATTTATTTGTACTTAAATTTCTTTTTCTACATTTAAAGCTTGAAATCCTTCTAACAGGAAAATTTTTTTTATTATGATTCAACGAGCCAATTGCAAAAAATACATTCATAAATGACCCATTTACCCGTATAGATGGATTGATAAAACGGGTTCGTATTTCCTGTAATTTTTCAAAATATCTATTATCCGGAAAAGTTTTCTTCACGAAGCAGGAAAACAGGTTTTCAATGTCTAATTATATCCTTTAATATAAACTTATCTCCGATCCTAATGTTCTGTTAGCCGATGTGGTATGAATATTAGGACGATGGGCGCTGAGGGAAACTGATGCGCCTCCCGCATTGGAAAGGAGATGAATTGGATCGGCTTAAATTGGCCGGGTCTGCTTCTGAATGCGGACTCGGCCTTTTTGATCAAATGGACCGGGAGGCAGGGGTTTGTAGTAATCCAATCAATAGATTAATTTTGGAGGGGATTTTATGTTTTCAAAAACTAAATGGTTAGTGTTGACAGCCGCTTTTTTAATTCTGCTGAGCCTGGTGGGCTGTGTAAACAAAAATCCTAAACCGGCTGCGGAAGAAAATAAGGCTGCGGAAGGGAATAAAGCTGCTGATGTTATTCTGGCTACTACAACAAGCACTCAGGACAGCGGACTTTTGGATGTCCTGATTCCTGAATTTGAAAAGCAAAGCGGCTATAAGATTAAGACCGTAGCGGTTGGTACGGGAGCGGCGCTGGCTATGGGCGAAAAAGGCGAGGCGGACGTACTGCTGGTCCATTCACCAGCCGACGAAAAAAAGCTGGTAGACAGCGGAGCAGGAATCAATTACCAACTGGTTATGCATAATGATTTTATTATTATAGGGCCGAAAGATGATCCGGCAAAAATAAGCGGCTTAAAAACTGCCTCCGAAGCTATGAAAAAAATTGCTGAATCGGGCAGTATATTTATCTCCCGCGGGGATAATTCGGGAACTCATAAGAAAGAACTCAAGTTATGGGAATCTGCAGGAATAACCCCCAAAACAGGAGCAACCTACCAGGAGACCGGACAGGGTATGGGACAGACGTTAATTATAGCAGAGCAGAAGTTAGGTTATACACTGACGGATCGTGCTACTTACCTGGCCCAGCAAAAGAACCTCAGTCACCTGGTTATTTTAGTGGAAGGCGAAAAATCCCTGCTCAATATTTATCATGTAATGCAGGTTAATCCAGAAAAATTCGCCAATATAAATGCAGATGGCGGTAAAGCTTTTGTTGACTTTATGGTTTCTCCGGCAACTCAAAAAACGATCTCCACTTTTGGGGTAGATAAATACGGGCAGCAGTTGTTTACTCCAGACGCCGGGAAAAAAGAGGCTGATCTAGGTAAGTAGATAAATGTTACCGTCCGGGGGTAATGTATTTTGGAACTGATCTGGAATGGTATAATAAAGGCAATAATAGCGCTTGCCACACTAGATCCGGAAATAATGGAAGTTGCCTTGCTTACCCTCCAGGTTTCCGTTGCAGCGACATTGGTCAGTTTATTAATCGGCATTCCCCTGGGCAGTGTTTTAGCTTTAAGCCAATTCCCGGGACGCAACTTCCTTGTCAGTATCGCCAATTTCGGGATGGGATTGCCGCCGGTTGTCGTAGGCCTTTGGGTAAGTATCTTTTTATGGAGATCAGGACCGCTGGGATCCTTGAATATGATATATACTCCTTATGCCATGATCATCGCGCAGGCGGTAATCGCATCCCCAATTGTCATAAGCCTCACTTTGGCTGCCATTCAGCAGATTAATCCCCAGCTGCGCCTGCAGCTGACAGCGCTTGGCGCTAACCGGACACAGATGGCCTGGACCCTTGTAAAAGAGGCCCGGCTGGGTTTGCTGGCCGCGGTCATGGCCGGTTTTGGCGGGGTAATTTCCGAAGTGGGCGCCTCGATGATGGCCGGCGGTAACATTAAGGGAATGACCAGGGTATTTACTACGGCTACGGTAATGGAAGTATCCAAAGGCAATTTTGATGTCGCTATCGCTCTCAGCATTCTGTTGATGCTGCTGGCTTATGGTGTTACGGCGATATTAACCGCTATACAGCAGGGAAGAAACAACCGATGAGCAAAATCGTCGAAATAATTGATCTGACACTTGTGCTTCAGGGTAAAACAATCCTGAAAATTCCCTATTTTTCTTTGGACAGGGAAGAATCGATCTGTTTGACAGGTCCCAACGGGGCGGGAAAAAGCACCCTTCTGTTCGTCATGGCGGCATTGCAGGAGCCTACTGCCGGAACAGTCTCTTTATTCGGTAAGAATGTTAAGGATCAGTCATTTTTTGAATTGCGCAGGAGAATAGCTGTGGTCTTTCAAAAACCAATGATGTTCGACCTGACGGTAATAGAAAACCTGGAGCTTGGACTGAAGTATCGCGGCATGAACCGCAGAGAAAGGGAGAAAAGGATCTATCCCTGGCTGGAGAAAATGAAACTTACCCACCTTACCAAACGGCGTGCCCGTTCACTTTCGGGAGGAGAAGCCCAGCGTGTAGCCCTTGCCCAGGCTTTAATTTTGAAACCGGAAATCATTTTTCTGGACGAACCATTTGCCAACCTGGACAGGGAAATGCGCCAGGGATTAATTGATGAAATTGGTAAAACACTAAAAGCGGAAAAAATCGCAACGGTAATGATAACTCACCACAGGAAAGAGGCCGCAGCAGTATCTGACAGCATCTACCATATGGAAGACGGAGAAATTATTAACCGTGAGTTTTTAACCTTTCAAAACAATCCTGGCTAATATCTGCGCCAAATGGTATTGCCTGGTTAAAGCTCGATTTATGGCTGGGAATCCAATTCATAGCCAAAAAACGGCTGTGGCGGCCAAAAATTTTCTGTGAACCTTGAAAACCGATCGCCAGTTGTGTCAAAATAGACTTGGATTTGTTGCTGACAGCGGCAATCAGGCAAGTAAAGGGAGAAAAAATGACAGAACTTTTTAAAGTAGCAACCGTGTGTGAGGCCCGGCGAATCATTTGGGAAGAATATATCCGGCAGCAAAAAATTGAAATAGTTCCTCTTTTAGAGGCTTTGGGCCGGCGTACGGCCAAGGAAATATTCGCCGGTGATAATTTGCCCGGTTTTACACGCTCACCCATGGGAAGACTGGAAGCGGGCAAGGCGTGGCGAATTGCTACGGGCGGTATGCTGCCGCAGGGCGCAGACGCAGTGGTGATGGTAGAGTATACCGAGAACCTTGACGAAGATACTATAGGTGTTGTTAGACCTGTGGCGCCTGGCGAAAACCTGATCTTAAAAGGCGAGGATGTTGTTTGCGGCAGTCCTGTTCTTCAGCCCGGAAACCGCATAAAAGCACAGGACCTGGGAGTCTTAGCCGCTGCCGGAGTAACTTCAGCAGAAGTGTTCTGCAAGACGCGCGTGGGCATTATCTCAACTGGTGACGAGATTGTTCCTCCCGATCAGAAACCTCCCCCGGGAAAGGTCAGGGACATCAATTCATATTCGCTTTTTGGAGCTATTGTCGAAGCTGGCGGTGAACCGGTACAATACGGCATAGCCGGTGATGACTTTCAGAGAATACACGGGCTGCTTGCCCTGGCGGTTGAAGATAACGACATTGTACTGCTCACCGGCGGAAGTTCCGTTGGGACGAAGGACATGGCTGTACAGGCAATAAGTTCGCTCGGCAAACCGGGGGTACTTTTTCATGGTCTCGCCATCAAGCCGGGCAAACCTGCCATCGGGGCTGTAGTTTCTGGAAAACCGGTTTTTGGCCTTCCGGGACACCCGGCTTCAGCTCTGGTAGTCTTTTACCTTCTGATTGATCCGCTGATCAGACTGGGAAGCTACCCGAAAGAAAATGAAGAGTTTTTGGAATTTCCCGTATGCGCCAGGATTACACGCAACCTTCGCTCAGCCCCCGGCCGGGATGATTTCGTTCAGGTAAGGCTGGTCTCTGCAGAGGGCGAACTTTGCGCTGAACCTGTTCTGGGTAAGTCTGGCCTAATCAGTACGCTGGTTAACGCAGACGGCCTGGCTAGAATACCTGCCGGCAAAGAGGGCGTTCAGGCGGGGGAGATTGTCAGAATAAAGCTGTTTTAGGAGAAAAAGATGGGGCGAAATATTTATCTCGAAGATATACCCTTGGAGAAAGCAATTGAAAAATACCTTCAAGAACTGGACAAAATAGGCGCTTTAAAACCTGCGCCGCCCGAGCTTATCCCGGCGGAAAATTCTCTTCACAGAATTACGGCGCAGCCGGTCTATGCAAAGGGTTCATCTCCTCACTACCATTCTGCGGCAATGGACGGATATGCCGTAATGGCGGCGAGCACGTTTGGCGCAAAAGAAACTTCCCCTCTTCAACTCCGTTCGGAGATAGACGCGATACCTGTTGACACAGGAGACCCCCTGCCGGCGGGCTGTGATGCCGTGATTATGATTGAAGATATCCATCCGGTCAAAGAAGGCATTATAGAAATAATTCAACCGGCTTATCCCTGGCAGCATGTCAGGGTAGTAGGAGAGGATATAGTCGCCACTGAAATGATTATTCCCTCCAACCACAGGGTTAGGCCGATAGATATAGCCGGCTTGCTGGCCGGTGGGGTAAATGAAATCGCTGTACGTCCAAAGCCTTATGCAGCTATAATTCCCACCGGAGATGAGATAATTGAGCCCTGCGCTGAACCTGCGCCGGGTAAAATAATTGATTTCAATTCTCGAGTTTTTGCAGCGATGATTGAAGAATGGGGCGGTTTGGCTCAGCGCCGGAAAATTATCAAAGACGATCCGCAGATGCTGCAGCAGGCCCTGGCGGCCGCTGTAAAAACAGCCGATCTGGTTTTAATCAACGCCGGTTCCTCAGCCGGCAGGGAGGACTTCACTTCCGAAGTCATCAGCAGGATGGGCAAGGTTGTGGCGCACGGGGTCGCCATCAGGCCGGGCAAGCCTGTTATACTTGGGATAATTGAAAACAAACCGGTTATCGGAATACCGGGCTATCCCGTGTCAGCTTACCTCTGCGCCGAACTGTTTGTTAAAAGAATCATTTATTACAAGCAAGCCCTGATTCCTCCCCCGCGGGAAAAGATAAATGCATTGATGTCCAGGAAACTGTATTCATCGCTTGGTGTTGAGGAATTTGTCCGGGTCAAGCTGGGGCGTGTCGGCGATCATGTAATAGCGACGCCGGTAACCAGGGGGGCCGGGGTAGTTATGTCTTTAATACGGGCTGACGGAGTTGTCCGCGTGCCCAGGTTCTCGGAAGGGATTGCTAAAGGAGAAATAACGGAAGTTGAGCTGCTGCGTTCTGATCATGAAGTGCAGGAGACTACTGTTATTATCGGAAGCCATGACAATACGCTTGATATACTGGCCAATTACATGCGGCTGTTCTTTCCGGAGGCGTCCGTTTCCAGCGCACACGTCGGCAGCCTGGCCGGCCTCACGGCTTTAAGAAAGAACGAGGCGCATTGCGCGGGCATACATCTTTTAGATGAAGAAACCGGCGAGTATAACGTTTCCTATTTAAAACGCTACTTGCCGAAAAAAGAAGTAATTCTGGTAAACCTTGTTTATCGACAGCAGGGATTGATTGTTAAAAAGGGAAATCCAAAAAGCATTTCAGGGCTTGAAGATTTAACAAGGCAGGATATAATTTTCGTCAACCGTCAAAACGGCGCCGGAACGCGCGTGCTGCTGGACTACAGCCTTAAACAAAAGGAAATATCGCCGGATAAGATAAAGGGTTATGACCGGGAGGAATACACTCATATGGCGGTTGCGGCTGCCGTTGCGGCAGGAGAGGCGGACTGCGCTCTTGGTATCCAGGCTGCGGCAAACGCTTTGAACCTTGATTTTATCAGCCTCGGAGAGGAGCGCTATGACCTGTGCATTCCGGAAGAACACTGGGAAACCCGCTATATCAAGCGACTACTCAGCGTAATCGAAAGTCCGGATTTTAAGAAGGAAGTCAGTTCCCTGGCTGGTTACGATCTTAGGGACTGCGGCAAAATCATGTGGAAAAGCAGTGAATAAAATTTTGGTTTTAAGACTATAGATCATGTTACCTAACAAGCAGCGTATATCGCTGCTTTAAAAATCTTTCACTTTTTTGCAGGGAATTTGTCTTAATTATAGTATATAATATGTATAATGTCTCCGAGTTTGGCAGGCCTTGTTAAAAAAGCATGGCGGCCAGGCCGACAGGGTGTAGGGGGAAACTCCTGCGCCTCCCATTGCGGAAAGGAGAAGACAGCTTTGATAAAGTGAAGCTTTGTCCTTTTTGCATTTGGGCAAAGCTTTTTCTTGTATAAAGCATAATTACAAGGAGGACAATATCATGAACTTGATGAAACATAATCAACTCTTAAAGCTGGGTCAAAATTTATTGGAAGCTCCCTGGCCAAAATGCGACCAAATAGCGCGGCAAATATATGAAATAGGCGGAGAAGAAGCAAAGAATGCTTTGTTGGAAGGATTAAAAGGAAAAAACCATCATATCAGATTGGCGTCCATTAAAATGTTAACTAAGTTTCATGATGCTTCCCTCGCCGGTTACATCAGGCCTTTTTTGGATGACCCTTTATACGAAACAAGAATGCAGGCGAAAAAATCACTGGAAGTACTAACAAAGGAAGAAGTTTCTGTGGGTTGACGCCGTCTGTCATTGAAAATTATTTTGTTACTTGAAAACCCCTCGGTTAAAAACCTACATATTTTGTATGGCTTTCCTTCATGCTTAAGGACTAGTCCTAATAGGTTACTCCCTTTTTCAATCTTATTTAAACCCTTACTCATTCTTTTTAGCTATTTTCTTTTAAATTCAGATATTTTACTATTTTTATAAGGAAATAAGTTGGAGTTACTCTTAAAAAGTGTTAAAGGCTCATTTTTAAATGGTTTTTAAAAAGAAAGGGGGAATTGCAAAAATAAAAAAGCAGGGTTTATATTCCTTAGTCTTTTTTCCATCCTGATTTACCCCCGTCCGGAGTTTAATTATTCGCTCCGTAAAAAATAAGGGCGGGAAGAACTTTTAGAAGCGCTGAAGCCAAAGTATCCTCATTTTCAGGCAGGTTATCTTTAAGTAAGAAAGATAAAGAGGGGGTATTTTAGTATTTCATCCGCGTGTTTGTTTTACTGTTGGCTGAAGAGATTTCGGCGGGCAGGAAAATGAATGATTAACCAGGCTGGAAAATTTCTGAGCTTATTGCGGAAAAGTCGGAGATACCCAGCGGGGCTAAAAAGATATGTAGAGGGGTTTAAAAATGAGGTACGCAGAGACAGGGTATTATTTAGAAGTTGATTTATCAACAGGAAACATTGAAAGGGTAGAATCCGACCCGAAATGGACCGAACTTTATATGGGGGGCTTGGGTACTAACGCTAAGATTTTGTGGGACAGGGTTCCCCCCGAAATCGAGCCCTTTTCTCCTGAAAATCTGCTTATTTTCAGCGCCGGCCTTTTAGGCGGCACACTTGCTACCGGCGCTAACCGGACCATTGTTTCTACCATTTCACCCCAGACCGGGTTAATGGCCTATTCAATGATGGGCGGTTTTTTTGCGCCTGAATTGAAGTATGCCGGCTTTGACAAAGTGATCATTCGCGGCAAGTCCGACAAACTGGTCTATTTGCTGATCAACAATGATAAGGTGGAAATACGTGACGCTTCTCATTTAAAGGGCAAAGGCGCTGTTGAAACTCAGGAGCTTATTAAAGAAGAGTTAAATGAACCGAAAGCCCACGTGGCCGCTATCGGTCTGGCCGGTGAAAACAAAGTCTGGTATGCCTCAATAGAGCAGGGCAGGTCCAGCTGCAGCCGGGCAGGGGTAGGCGCCGTAATGGGCGATAAAGGTCTAAAGGCGGTAGCTGTTCGCGGAACAAAAGACGTCAATATTGCCCGGCCAGCTGATTTTATCAAAGAATGCAACGGTGTGATGGACTATATCAAATACCGTGCAGATCATCCAATTAAGAATGTAGAGGCCATTTTCCAGAACTTGGGTTCGCCGCAAGAGATGTTGCTGGTTGATGAAAAATGGCATACCGCCGGTTTTATGTGGGGGAATGTCCGCACCAGAAGAAAAGACTTCTGGACCGAGGAAGTGGAAGAACAGTGGACGTCGGTTCAAGAAAGTGTCCGGAGGCGTCTGATAAGCTGCTATAACTGCCCGATGAAATGCGGAGGTCTGATTTCCGTACCGGGAAGTCCGAACTACATGATGAAATGCTTTTCGAAACTTACTTATACAATGGCTGCCTTTTCCGACCTGGCCTTTGGCTTTAAAATCGCCCAGATGGCCACGGAGTACGGCGTGGACGGATTCACCTGCCCGCAGGCTATGGCCTTCGCCCTTGAACTTCTTGAAGCCGGTATTTTAACTGAAGCAGACTTTCCGGGAATGCCGTCCGATACGGAAGGAAGATTTTACTGGCTGCTTGACAGGATTGTTCGCCGGGAAGGCATAGGAGATATTTTAGCTAACGGCACATACTGGGCTGCCCAGGCAATTGGCAAGGGCGCACAAGAGTACGCTCATAATAACATTAAGAAACATGAACAGCTTCCTCTCAAGTTAGGAATGCTGAACCCCGTTTATTTCCTTATGTATAGTACGGGTGAAAAAATAAATATTACGCAGATTGAAGGGCAGTTTCCCCAGGAGCCCTTCCCGACTATGGAATCGAGAGAGGAGTTTGTCAGCGACTGGATCCAGGTCCCTGATGAAAAGTTTAAAAAATATTTCCTGGATTGGAACGCACGCGGAGAAAACTCGAACCCCCTGTACCCGACTCCTGAAATTGCCGCTGAACTGGTTGACTGGATGGAAAGAATGCATTACATCGATGACGCCCTCGGGATATGCGCCGGTCTGTCGTCATTCCCCTTGAAGCCTCCCTATCACATACACAATTACCCGCGTTTCTTCTCGGCGGGGACCGGAGTCGATATGGATGAAGAGTCAATGACTCAGGCGGCCAGGAGAAACCGGACCTTGATCAGAGCTATCAATGTGAGAAGAGGCATGACCAGGGCGGACGAAAAGCCGCCGGAAGATCATTGGAGAAAGAGGTTCCCCGAACTTGAAAATCAACTCTTGGACGTTTACTACAAATTCAGGGGATGGGATGAACGGGGTATTCCCACAAAAGAGTATCTGCAGGAAATAGATCTGGGTTATGTTGCTGAAGACTTGGAAAAAAGAGGGATCTTAAAAAATGAGTAAAGTTAAGAAGAAAATCAAAAGAATCACGGTCGATATTGAAAAATGCAATGGCTGCCGTGCGTGCGAGGCGATTTGCTCCGCCTTTCACGCTGAACCGAAATACAGCACTACTAATCCGGAGAGGTCCCGTATCCGGTTGATGCGTCATCCGCTGAAAGACATATTTGTTCCTGTTTACGCCGGTGAATATACTCCGGCCGAATGTATGGGCAGAGACAAATATATAATTGAAGGAAGAGAGTACGACGAGTGCGGTTTCTGCAGGGCTGCCTGCCCTTCCAGGACGCTTTTCCATGAACCCGATTCCGGCCTTCCTTTAAAGTGCGATATGTGTGAAGACGATCCGCCGCAGGAAAAGCCGCTTTGTGTTCAGTGGTGCATAAACGACGCCCTGATCTATGAAGAAAGGGAAGAGGAAGTCGAAGAGACTGTTCAGATAGACGAAATTGAGATAGGAATTCAATCTTTGGCGGACAAGCATGGAATAGACAAGGTTGTAGAAATCATTAGCAGGATGTCACAGAAGAGCTAGAATTTTAATGGGAAAGAAGAGGAAAAAACGTGGAGACTGTAGCCCCCTTCAAAGAGGTTATAGATGAAATAAAAGGTTACGGCGGAGAAGCAGTTAAATTCTGCTACCAGTGCGGAAAATGCGATACTCTTTGTCCCTGGAACAAGGTCAGGCAGTTCAGCATGCGCAAGCTGATCCGGGAAGCTGCATTCGGTTTGACCGAGATCGAAAATGAAGAGATCTGGCGCTGTACTACCTGCGGAAGATGCGCTTTGAAGTGTCCCAGGGAAGTAAAGCAGATAGAAGATATGAAAGCCCTGCGCAGGATGGCCGCAGGATATGGTGTTTTCCCCACCGCTGTCAAACCTGTCCGCGGTGTAAGCTCCTGCCTTGAAGCGGATGGAAACCCGTTCGGCGAACCCCGTGATGCGAGGGCGGATTGGGCAAAAGGGTTATCCGTAAAAACATTCGAGGAAGGGATGGAATATTTATATTTCCCCGGCTGCTACTTGAGCTATGACGCACGGTTAAAGAAGGTAGCGCAGGCCACGGCAAAGGTACTCAATAAAGCCGGAGTAGACTACGGGATACTGGGCGAAAAGGAGAGTTGCTGTGGAGAAAGTATCCGCAAAACAGGCAATGAGGATTTATTTAAACGCCTGGCCAGGGAAAATATAAAAAACTTTATTGATCACGGTGTGAAGAAAATTGTCGTTTCTTCCCCTCATTGTTACCACACGTTTAAGAACGAGTATCCCGATTTTTCGGTGAACTTCGAGATCATCCATATCTCCCAGCTTTTATTTAAACTGATTGATGAGGGAAAGATTCAGATCAGCAAAGAGTTCGCAAAGAAAGTTACCTATCATGATCCTTGTTACCTGGGCCGGCATAACGGCATATATGACGAACCCAGGGAGGCCCTGAAGAAAATACCCGGCTTGGAACTGAGCGAAATGCCCGAGACGCGGGAAGACAGCTTCTGTTGTGGTATGGGCGGAGGCAGGATCTGGATGGAAACCCCCAAGGAAGAAAGGTTCGTCAACCTCAGGCTGGAACAGGCTGTCGAAATCGGCGCCGAGGTTCTGGTTACCACCTGTCCCTATTGCATCACCAATTTTGAGGACAGCAGACTGGTTATGAATTTTGATGAAGTCATCGAGATCAAAGACATCACAGAGGTCATTCAAGAAGTTATTTAAAGGACGGAGAGCCAAACATGCAGGAAGCGATTGACATAGCGGCTGCGAAGTTGGCGTTGGAAGTAACCTGCGATCGCTTTTCAGAAAAGGGATGGGTCAAGGTTCCGGTTTATGTTCCCAGCGAAAGGGAAGTGACTATTTATGTCAATCAGAAGGAACTGGTTACTATCCTGTGCACTCCGACCAAGCTCAATTTTCTCGTCCTCGGATTCCTGTACTCAGAGGGAATTATCTCGGGCATGGGAGATGTGGCGATGATGCGGGTGTGTGACGATGAATCCGAAGTCGACGTGAGGCTGGCTGACCCCGAATTTGAAGCGCCGAAAAAACGGAAACTTACTTCCGGCTGCGGCGGCGGTTATGCTTTTCAGACCGAGGGGAAAAAGGTTGAATCGGAGCTGGTCATTGCGCCGAAGGAAGTGTTTTCACTATTAAAGCAGTTTCAGGATCGGATGGATTTGTACCGGTTTAGCGGCGGTGTGCACGCCTCGGCTTTGTCCGATACCAAGAATCTGCTTGTAGTGTCTGAGGATATTGGACGGCATAACACACTGGACAAGATCCAGGGCGAATGCCTGCTCAAAGAACTGCCGACCAGAGATACAATTTTATTGAGCACCGGCCGCATTTCATCGGAAATGCTGTTCAAGGTGGCAAAGATGCAGGTCCCGTTGGTTGTTTCCCGTCATTCGCCGACGGGGGGCGCTGTTTTACTTGCTCAAGAACTGGGTATCACGCTGGTTGGCCATGCGCGTGGAAATCGCCTGTCGGTGTATTCCCACCCGGAGCGACTTGGCTGTGCAACAAATTAAGTAAGGTTACCCGGACGTACGGGAACTTAATACCTGATGAGGTGGAAGGAAAGTGGAAAAAGAACAAATTGTAGAACAGATTTCCCGGCTTTGCGGTGAAAAAGAATTTGGAGACGTAATGGTTGTTGGTGGCGGAATCAGCGGCATTCAAGCATCACTTGATCTTGCCGCCGCTGGTTTTAAGGTTTACCTTGTTGAGAAGGCCCCCAGTATTGGCGGCCACATGGCTCAGCTTGACAAGACCTTTCCGACCAACGACTGCTCCATGTGAATACTCGCGCCAAAACTGGTCGAGGTCGGCCGGCATCCAAATATAGAAGTTCTAACCTATACGGAAGTTGACAGCATAGAAGGGGAAGTAGGAGATTTTAAGGCAACATTAATTAGAAAACCCAGGTATATTTTAGAAGATAAATGTACGGGTTGTACTACCTGCGTGGAGTACTGCCCGGTTATATACCCTGATGAATTCAATCAGGATATATCCAAGAATAAGGCCGTCCATGTTTACTTCCCCCAGGCAATTCCGCTTGTCGCATATATCGACGAGAACTGTCTTTACCTTAAAGAGAACAAATGCCGTATATGCGAGGGAGTATGCCAGAACAATGCCATAGACTTAAGTCAGAAGCCTGAGAAGAAAGAGATTAATGTAGGAGCGATCATTCTTTCTACCGGTTTTGAACCGTATGATCCCAGGCTGAGAGAGGAATACCGCTACGGAGAATTTGTCAATGTTGTAACCAGCATGGACTATGAACGGTTGTTGTCATCTACCGGGGCATACGGGGGCGAGATACTGCGTGCTTCCGATTTGAAGCATCCCCATAAAATAGCCTGGATTCAATGCGTAGGTTCCAGACAGGTTCTGCCCGGCGGCAACAGCTATTGTTCGGCGGTATGCTGCACATATGCTCAAAAACAGGTGATTATCACAAAAGATCACGATGCGGATTGTGATTGCGTGATCTTCCATAACGATGTCCGCTCCTACGGGAAGGATTTTGAGCGCTTCTACGACAGGACAGCAGCCCTTTCCAAGATGAGGTTTATCAGGAGCTACACAACAATAGTAAGGGAAGACCCGGTAACCAAGAATGTTACCATACGGTATTCCACAACTGACGAGGGTGTTAAAGAGGAAGAATTCGATATGGTCGTTTTATCGGTCGGCTTGAATCCTCCTAAGAATGCAGAGGGTATTGCAAGCAAATACGGCATCGAGCTTGAGTCTCACGGTTTTTGCAAGCTCGATCCGACTAATCCGATGATTACAGACCAACCTGGAATATTTATCAGCGGAGCTTTCCAGGGTCCCCTGGATATCCCCGAGTCAGTCTTTAGCGCCAGCGGGGCAGGTTCGCAGGTCGGTGAACTCCTTGACTACAGACGGGGACACCTGTCCAAAGAGAGGATTTATCCGGATGAACGGAATGTTTCCCAGGAAGAGCCGAGGGTAGGAGTTTTTGTTTGCCACTGCGGAGCCAACATCGGAAGGATAGTCAATGTTCCTTCCGTGGTTGAATATGCCTTAACCCTGCCTAATGTAGTTTACGCCCAGGAGCATCTGTTCTCCTGCGCTACCAATTCCGCCAAGGAAATAACGGACATAGCCAAGGAAAAAGGGCTTAACCGGGAATTAACCAGTATTACTACGAAATGGCCAATATCCGGGAGCATAACTCCTGGGTCCATGCCAAGGAAAAAGAAGAAGCCACCCAGAAGGCCAAGGACATAGTCCGGATGAAAGTAGCCCGGGCCTGTCTCTTAGAGCCCCTGCAGGAATTTGAACTGCCGGTAAATAAAAATGCGCTGGTAGTCGGCGGAGGCATAGCCGGTATGACCTGCTCTTTGTCCATAGCCAATCAGGGGCATGATGTTTACCTTCTGGAAAAGGATGCCCAGCTTGGAGGAATAGCGCGCAGGCTGCATTCCACCCTGGAGGGGCTGGATGTTCAGGCTTATTTGAGTGATTTGATCAAGCAAGTATACCAGCACCCTTTAATCCATGTGTATGAAAATGCTGCAATCACGGAGGCTTCTGGTTATGTGGGTAATTTCGTAACCAGGGTGCAGTCCGGCAGAGGGCTTACGGAAATAAAACACGGCGCAGCCGTCATCGCAATAGGCGCTGATTTATACACGCCTACCGAATACCTTTACGGGGAAGATGATAGGGTAATGACCAACCTCGAGTTGGAGGAGAAAATCTTCCAGGAAGACGAAAAGGTTGTCAACGCCGAGAGTCTTGTGATGATCCAGTGCGTGGGCTGCAGAAATGAAGACAGAAATTACTGCAGCAGGATCTGCTGCAGCCAGTCGATAAAGAACGCCTTGAATCTGAAAGAGAAAAACCCCGATGTGGATATATACATCCTCTTCCGGGATATGAGGACGTACGGGTTTAAAGAGGACTATTACAGGGGAGCGGCAAGTAAAAATGTAAGGTTCATCCGCTATGAGCCGCAGGATCCACCCGAGATTGAACCGGCCAAAGAAGGCGGCAAGAGCATCTTAAGGGTTACGGTGACAGATTATGTTTTAGATAAGAAACTTGAACTGGACGCTGATATAATTGCTCTGGCTGCCGCAGTTCTTCCCTCGGAAGCAACCAAGGAAATAGCCGGGTTATTCAAGGTGGTTTTAAGCCCGGACGGCTTCTTCAAAGAAGCCCATGTCAAATTAAGACCTGTAGAGTTCGGTACAGACGGCGTTTACCTTTGCGGGATAACTCACTATCCCAAGTTTATCCAGGAAACGATTAACCAGTCTTACGGAGCTGCAGGCAGGGCTTTGACGCTTCTATCACGTGATACGGTCACCGCTTCCGGGTCCGTCTGCGAGGTGGACGAGAACAGGTGTATTTCGTGCGGGGCGTGTATCACAGCATGTACTTACGGCGCCATAGATTTTTATGAGACGCCGACAGGCAGGAAGGCAAGAGTAAATCCTGTCCTGTGTAAAGGAGACGGCCTGTGCAACACAAAGTGCGCGACAAATGCGATTATGCTCAAGCACTTTAATGATCAAGAGATCTTAAGCGAAATTGACGCGCTGTTTCCCGAGGCTGAGGAAGAGATCGAAGCAGAAGGTGAAGAAGCAAAGGTTGTAAATCTGTAAGATATTATTGAACTAATAGGCGGGATTAAGGAGGTGAGAACGAATGAGTACAGAAAAGTTTAAACCAAAGCTTATAGGCTTTGTATGCCACTGGTGAGCCTACGGCGCCGCTGATTTGGCTGGAGTTTCCAGACTACAATACACATCTGAAATGAGACTCGTTCGCGTCATGTGTTCCGGTAGAGTCGACATGTCGTTTGTACTCCGGGCTTTCTCAAGAGGAGCGGACGGGGTGTTTATGGGTGGCTGCCATCTGAATGAATGTAACTACATTACTCATGGTAACTTCCATGCGCTGAGCATGGTGAATATAACAAGAGCGCTGCTGAAGCATGTAGGGCTGAATCCGGAAAGGTTAAAGCTCAAGTTCATGTCCGGCAGCGAAGCGAATGTTTATGTTGAAGGCGTCAATGAATTTGTCAAGAAGATAAAGGAACTGGGGCCTCTTGGCAAAGGAGAAGGAATGGACGCAAGCGCTTTAAAAGCTAAACTTGAAGCAGTTACAAACCTGATACCCTACATCAGGCTGGTGGAAAGAGAGAGGCTCAGGGGGCCGTTCAAGACAGAAGAAGAATGTAATGAATTCTTCGCCAGTGACGAGTTTAAAGGGCTATTTAAGGAAACAATTGCGGATAAATTGGCAGTGGGCCAGATCGTCGCTCTCCTGCGGCAGCAGCCCCTTACAACCCCGGAGATCGCCAAGGCGTTAGGCCTGACCCCGTCTGAAGTGTCAAGGCACCTGATCAGTTCGTCAAGGCAAAAGTTTGTCAGGTATGACGAAGGCCTGAAGCGGTACGCGCTGGCTTAAGGCGAAGAGCAGGCGGAGAATTAAAGGGAAAAAAGGAGATTCAGACAGGCTATGGATATGGATAAAGTAGATCAAATTATTGATAAACATAATTGTGAGGCCAGTTCCCTAATTCAAGTTCTACTGGACATTCAGGGCGCAAACAACTGGCTTCCCAAAGAAGCGTTGGACAGAGTAGCCGAGAGATTGCAGGTTCCTTTAACCAGGATACAGCATATAGCTACCTTCTACAAAGCTTTCAGCGTAGTTCCCAAAGGGCGCCACGGGGTTCACATTTGTCTGGGTACTGCCTGTCATGTCCGTGGCGCATCGCGTATTCTCGACACCGTACAGGACATAACCGGACTTAACCCCGGCGAAACAGACCTGGATTTGAAGTTCAGTCTGGAAACCGTTAACTGTCTTGGTTGCTGCGCATTAGGGCCGGTGATGGAAGTCGACGGTAAGGTCTACGGCAAAATGGCGCCTGCCAAGATAGCAGACGCGCTAAAAAATTATGATTAGGGTGAAATTATGGCTCGTATAAATTCGTCCGCTGAATTGGAAGAAGTAAGAGCGGCCATATTGTCAGCAAGGGATCCAAATAAACCTTGCATTTCAATATGCGCCGGCGCCGGTTGTGTCGCTTCCGGCGCAAGTGAAGTAATAGCAGCCTTTAAAGAAGAGATTGTCAAACGGGGCTTGGAGGCCGAAATAGACACCAAGGGAACCGGCTGCCCGGGATTTTGTGAAAGAGGTCCTATTTTAGTCATCTATCCTGACGAAATATGTTATGTCCAGGTGCAGCCCGGAGACGTTCCCGAAATTGTCAGTTCCATAAAAGAAAAGACGGTCGTCGAACGCCTGCTCTTTACCGACGCGGCAACAAATGAGAAGGCAGTTCATGAGTATGATATCCCCTTTTATAAAAATCAGGAGAGAATCATACTCGGCAACAACATTAAAATCGATTTCAAGAGCATCGAAGACTACCTTGCCATTGGCGGTTACGCCGCCCTATCCAAGTCTTTATTCCAGATGAGCGAAAAGGACGTCTTGGAAGAAGTCAAAAAATCGGGACTGAGAGGAAGGGGAGGCGCTGGTTTCCCGACCGGGAGCAAATGGGAAGGATCCAGTAAAGCCCCCAGCGATATCAGGTATGTAATAGTCAACGCTGATGAAGGTGATCCCGGAGCATTTATGGATCGGGCCGTTCTTGAAGGGAACCCTCATTCAGTGCTTGAGGGGCTGGCTATCGGGGCCTATGCTGTCGGCGCTTCTGAAGGCTATATTTACTGCCGGCAGGAGTACCCGCTGGCGGTAGAAAATGTGAATCTTGCCATCAGGCAGGCAGAGGAGTATGGCCTTTTAGGGGATAATATCCTTGGCACGAACTTTAATTTCAAGGTTAAAGTCCATATGGGGGCCGGCGCTTTTGTCTGCGGCGAGTCCACAGCCTTGATGACAGCCCTGGAAGGGCGGCCCGGAGAACCCAGACCGAAGTATGTCCGTTCCAATATTAAGGGGCTATGGCAAAAACCCAGCGTATTGAACAATGTGGAGACCTGGGCCAATGTGCCGCTGATTATCAACAAGGGCGCTGACTGGTTTACTCAATACGGAACCGCAACCAGCAAGGGCACGAAGATTTTCTCCCTGGTCGGCAAAATCAATAATACCGGCCTTGTGGAAGTGCCCATGGGTGTTACCTTAAGAGATATTGTTTTTAAGATCGGCGGAGGAATCCCCGGAGGCAAGAAGTTTAAAGCGATTCAGACCGGAGGGCCGTCCGGCGGATGTATCCCTGAGAGCATGCTGGATCTGGAAGTCGGTTTTGACGAACTTACCAAAGTCGGTTCGATGATGGGTTCCGGCGGAATGATCGTCATGGACGACGAGACCTGCATGGTCGATGTCGCCAGGTACTTCCTGGAATTCCTTACCGATGAATCGTGCGGTAAGTGTGTTCCCTGCCGTGAAGGAATCAGACAGATGCTCAAGACCCTCACCAACATCACCAAAGGAAAAGGAAAAGAGGGCGACATAGAGCTTCTGGAAGAGTTGGCTGAAACAGCCGTTGAAGCCGCCCTTTGCGCTTTAGGAAAAAGCGCCCCGAACCCGTTCTTAAGCACGCTGAAATACTTCAGGGATGAGTATGAGGCGCACGTTTACGAGAAGCGGTGCCCCGCCATGACCTGTAAAGAGTTAATTGCCTTTCATATTGACCCGGCCCTTTGCCAGGCCTGTATGGTTTGCGCCAGGAAATGCCCGACAGGCGCCATTATCGGCGGCAAGAACATGATTCATGTAGTTGACCAGGAGAAATGCACAAAGTGCGGAACCTGCTTTGAGGTTTGCCCCCCCCGTTTCCGCGCTGTGAAGAAGATTTCCGGCGAGCCCGTTCCGCCTCCTATCCCTGAAGAGCAAAGAGTTATTGTCCGGGGCAAAGGAAAGGGGGCAGCGGAAAATGAGTGATATAGTCTTAACGATTGACGGAAAAGAAGTAAAGGCCAAAAAAGATATGACTGTCCTGGAAGCGGCAAGAAGCGCCGGGATACATATTCCCACCTTGTGTTATGACGAGAGGATGGAGCCTTATGGGGCCTGCCGTCTCTGTGTAGTAGAAATAGAACAGCGCGGCTGGTGGAGGCTGGTTGTTTCCTGCGTTTACCCGGTAGAGAATAATCTGGTCGTCAAAACCAGGTCCGAGAAGATAGACAGGATCCGTAAAACAATCATCGAACTGCTGCTGGCTCATGCTCCGGACGCGTTTGAACTGGTGGATTTGGCCAAAGAGTACGGGGCGGACAGGAACCGTTTCGAAAAAGAACCGTCATTCTGCATTCACTGCGGCCTTTGTGTCAGGTACTGCGCCGAGATTAAAAAGGAGTTCGCCATCGGCTTTATCAACAGAGGGACAAAACGGGAGATCAGTTTTATTCCGGAGATAGCTTCCAAGGTATGCTGGGATTGCAAGGAATGCTTCCCGCTTTGCCCGACAGAAGCTCTTCAGGCGGCTTTCGTTTTAGCCAGGGCGATGTCATTCCCCTCGCTTGATTATGACGCTAATGTGCAGGGGAAATAGGGATCAAGATTTAAAAAAAATGGACAAATAACGGATAGTTTTTCTGTTGTCAAATTCATAATACTGATTATAAAGCGGCCTGGGAATACCGGGCCGCTGCTTTTTGGGACGACAAGGGCAAAAAAATAGAGCACCTCAGGCTCAAGGGCTCGAAAAACGCTGTGACTTCGTATAGGCTATCTGATACTATACAATTTATTCTGATTTACCATATTGCCTGCCTATATTCCAGCACTTGCCGGCTGCTTTGCCAATTGACCAGTATTGGATACCGGTCATATCAAATAATAAAGGATTTACTTTTGAAAGATCGACTTTTCCGTCTGTCAGCACATTTTTATCGGCATATGTTTCAACTATTTCGCCAATGAAAACATCAAATTGCGGCAGTTCGTAAACATCATAAAGCTTGCACTCCATAGACAAAGGGCACCCGGCAATAATTGGAGCCGTCTTGAGCTCGCCGTAGAAGACCTCGAATACTTGAGATTTGTCAACTGCTTTACCTGAAAAAGTACCCACATAATCGGCAGGAACCATATTCTCCACTGACATCAGGTTTATACTAAATGTCTTTGTTTCTTTTATCCCGGCATTGGTGTAATGCATCTTGCTCATGCTCAACGAAATAAGATGAGGCTGATGCCTTGTTAATATTCCAACATGCGCAATAGCTATGAAATTCGGCCTGCCGTTGACCATAGCTCCCACGACGGTCACAGGCATTGGATACAGTACGTTCTTGTTTCCAATCTTTATTTTCAGGGGCAACACTTCCTTCAACCAGAGGAACCCTTTTCAAATATCTTCCGGCTGCTTTTTATTCACTGCCGCCGGAGCAAGGGATTGTTTTAATGGGCAGGTCGATGCGGGTTAATAATTCGCTTTCTGGGACCTCCATCGGCGAGTTCAAGTAATATTCATAAAAAACACCGAGAAACTCATAGCCGTGCTCAGCGATCCATTCGAACATTTCGGTGTATAATTTCTCCATGCCTGCGTATGACCCTTTATACACACAGGAAATCACCCGGCCCGGCGGTATCTGCCCGGAGAGAATCTCCTCTTTCCCCGGCAATTGTTTGGCAACAGGGAACCCAAGTTCGACTTCAAGGTTCTGCATGTCAAGGTTGTAATAAGCGGTAAAAGGGGCAAATGCCGGCTGTTCACCCAGTTCAGTCAGATAGGCTATTATTTTCGTATAGCTTTCCCCGATTATTTTCTGCAGACCTTCCAAAGAAGTCTTGGCTTTGATAAATAATATCGGTTGAAGGTTTTGTTCTTTTAGTTCAATATTCCAAGACATATCCACCGCTCCTATTCATACTTTTTTAACGTTGTCTCAAACCAGATTATAACATTTTAAATTCAGTAATATCAACATCAGGAAATTTCTCATAGTGTATACGTTCACTTTGTTAATTATCAAGAGAAAATAATAAATTATTACTGATGAATTGTTTAAAGCGGCTGGTATCTATCATAGTAATTACTCCCGAATTGTTTCGGAGAAGGGTGGGTAGCTTTGACCACAGCTGAATCCTAAAGAGATCTGTTTTGGTAATCAATATGTAGGGATACAAGGAACCATTTTTTATAGCGCGCAGGCTTTCCGGTAAAGCTCGATATTTTGTTTAATATATGTGGCATATTTAATTTTTAAAGGCTGTTCAGCCTTAGTTATATTGTGATTAATACTAAAATTATCTACGGACAAAACATATTTATTAACATCAAAATATTCCTCATAACAAATAAATGCAGATGGATTATCCGTTAAAATTTTAGCACCGCAGGCGACTGCTTCAACAACAATGTTAGAAAAATCGGGGATAGGATTATCATTAACTAAATGAAATAGAAAATCAATCTTTTGTAGGAAGGACGGCATTTTCCAGGGAGGAATAAAATCTAGAAATTTTACTTTATCCGGCTTATATTGAGCTAAAAAATCAGCTTTGCCTTTCCCTTGGGCTAAGAAAAACAGGCTTGAATCAAATGAAAATCCGTCCCAATAACTTAGAATTCTGTCAAGACCCTTATGCTGCCAATAATAATTTATTTTGCCGATATATGCAAAGCTAATCTGATTTTCTTCTTTGGCTTCCGGATGAAAGTAACGTTCATCCGGGACATAACGGGGAAGATTGACCAAGTTGTTGTTAAGAATGCCCAAGTCTGTTTTGTCAGTTACTATAGCGGATGCGTTTGAAAGTGTTCTTTTCAACAGCTCGTTTAATAGTCCTTTGTCCCAAAATTTGGCTAAATCACTGCCTCCATGCCGGACAATATACGGTATCCCGGTAATTGTGCCTGCCAAAAAAGCGGCTATTCCATAGGGAATAAGGTAATGGCTGTCGATAAGATCTATTTTGTATTGGTTACATACACCCAGTAATTTGTTAAGCAATTTTTCTTGAAAAAGTTTTGAATACGGGATATGCCAGGGTGTTTCTTGTTCTATATTGTGAATGAATATTCCTTCCGGTAAAAGAAAATCTTTCCCGCAGGATCCAATCTTATAATCATCTTCAACAGCCAAGGCATTGGTTACTACGTGAACTTCCAGGCCTGCCTCAGCCAAACCACGGGCAAGCCAATATGTTTTAGAAGCTATACCTCCCTGAATTGGCGGGAATTTACTAACTATACATATTTTCAAATAGACCACCTGCCAAGGCTTCCTCCAGGCAGAAAGCCGGTTCAAAATTTCCGTTTTTATGAAAGTAAAAGTAAAAAAATAAATCGAACATAAATATATCAATTTTGTTCGTCAGGTATTGTTTGTAATAGTGACGTTGAACATAAGCGTCGCTAACATTGTTGTTAATAAAAATCCTTACTTGATTGTCGAGTTGATTAAGCGCAGCAGGCATGCCAAATTTCTTTCTGTTACAAATAGCTTCCAGGCCATAACGGGCAAAAAAATTCATTGCAGCGTCTTTTAACAGCAGCTTTGTGACGCCGGGTTTTGGGGCTTTGTATTCTACCGGCATATCACCAGCCAGTTTTACTATATCCTCATACAAATAAAATGGTCGGATTTCAAAACCAAAAGCGCCTGATGAACGGTCGACACTCCAGAGATGATAATTTGATAATGCGCTTTTTAATAATGCATTGAAAATATTTAAGCGATACTGTAATTCGTCCTCGGGAAGCGGGAAAAGCTGGTTCACCAATATAGCCAGTTTATCATTCGGAACGTTCTTTACAGCTTCTTTCAGGCGTATACGCAAACGGTCGGCGAAACCAAGCGGGTGTGTGTATGTCCAATAATATCCGCCGAAGAGTTCATCTGCGCCCTCTCCTGTTAAGGCAACCTTGACATGCTGGGAGGCTTTTTTGCAAAGTAGATGAAAAGCCACACCACCCTGCAAGTCAAAAACACCGCCGGCAACAATATTTTCATAATGGTAGACGAATTTTGGCAGTTCAGCTAGATAATCCTGCAAAGTAACAGGTATTTCATAATGATCGCTATTTATTGCCTTTGCAACATCCCTGGACCAGGGCAGGTCCGGTGCATGATGGCTGTCCGTAAGATGGAAAGTTTTAATTTTCCCGTGTATTTCTTTACAAAGCACAGCCATTAAAGATGAATCTACGCCGCCTGAAAGATAAACGCCGACTTCATGAGCGCCATGTTCAGTAACCAACCTCATAGCGGCAGGTAAGGTATTAGAAAGCAGTGTTTTATGGAAGTAATAGTCTTCATTTGTGCCCGGAGAAGAAAAAGCGGTTGGCGGGACAGAATAGTTTTCGGAACAAATTTCATTTCCATCAAAAATTAGAACTTCTCCGGGGGTAACCTGCTTTATTCCAACAAAAAGCGTTTCATCCGAAGAATAAATATAACCAAAAGTTAAAATCTCTTGCAAAGCTGATTCGTTTAAATGGGGTTGACGGTCGGTCCATCTTAACAATGCTTTTATTTCTGAAGCAAAAGCAAGCTCATTTCCTCTCTGGCAATAAAAGAGCGGTTTTATTCCAAACCTGTCTCTAACCAAAATAAGCCTGTCGCCGTCAAGAATTGCAATGGCAAACATTCCTTTTATTTTATTGACAAATTCCAACCCGTATTTATGGTACATTGCCCAGATGACTTCGGTATCAGTACCAGTAAAGAAAGTATAACCTTCGTCTTCAAGTTTTTTTTGCCAAAAGCGATAATTATAGATTTCGCCGTTTAATAGTACTTGAGGCCCAATTTCGTCGCGGCAATAAGGAAAAGGAGCATCTAATTGACCAGTAATATGAAGCCTTGCGCTTCCAAGTGTATGTTTGCCCCCAATTATTTTTACAAAGCTTGCGTCTGGTCCGCGGTTGGCTATGGTTGAGGTCATCAGTTCTATCTTTTTTAGATCGTTGCTGCCGTAAACCCCACAAATACCACACATATTAATGTTCTTTTCTCTTGAAATGAATTAGCATTTCTTTTAACGCCCAATAAGCTAAAGCTGTTCCCTCATCAATGTAATGATAGGGCCACATTCCGTTAGGGAGCTGGTTTTTTAGTAACCAGTTCAATGAGTTTTCAAAAATAACTTCTGGGACCCTATCCGCATGTGCCAACAGTCCCAACGCCGCAACTGAAGTACACCAGGGGTCACTGCCGCACGGATGATCACGCCAGGGGGCAAAGCCGCCGTCGTCATTTTGGGAGGAAATAAGAAAAGAAATTAAAGAATTAACTAACTCCGGATTTTGAGTTGAATATTTATGCTTGCTAAAAGCCAAAATTGGCAGGGCTATTTTATAAGTCAGTCTTGGTTCTAGCTTTATCTCATCATTACAGGTTTTTTCCAACCATTTTAATACTTCTTTATCTATAAGTTCCGGGCACAGTATGGCAACCCATGAGGTATATGGTATCCTTGGCGTATCTCGGTTATTCCTTCCCCATCCCGCCCCGGATATTCTTTGTTCAGCCAACCAGTTAAGCCCTTTATTAAAAGGGCCTTCATATTCTCCAGATATTTTTCGTAAATATGCTATTGACCAGGCCGTTTCTTCAACATCAACCCATCCGCCATCTACTGACTGTCTATTTACTATATAGTCAGCTATATTAGTAAAAATTGTGTTCTCAGTGACTGGTATTTCTTCTAATAATACTGTTCCTACCCTAGCTATTCTTTCAGGATCAATTTTTTTGTCTAATCCTGTCTTTAACATCGAAGTCAGACTTGATGTGGCGGTAAATAACGCTTCTCCCATTCTCTTTCCACTCCGCTTTCCAATGACTCTATTAATTCAAGACATTCTTTACAATAATAGAATAATTGTTCACTTTTTCGATCGTCATTTGTTACGCGAAGCATTACTTTGTCTGGTGGAATTATTCTCTTGCAACGTGTACATCTTATATATGGCTCAGCACTTTGTGTCTCCCATGTAATTGTTAGATTAATATCTTCAATTGCAACAAGTGGATAAGGATATAATATTTCACGTTGCCATTTATATGGATAGTTGCCTCCATATTGATTACTAGTCCTTTCATCTATAAACTGATTAAATTTATGAAATAAATCTTTTCTTAAGCCAGATTTTAGTTCTTCACCGAGTTCTCCTACTACAGTTATTTTTGTTTTACTTGTTTTTTGGATTTCATCTAATAAAGTGATTATTCCTGGGAGATAAAGATGATTCTCCTTATATATAAGCTTTTTGATCTTTTTATGCTCCTTATCTTTCTGATCAAATGTTTTTTCAAAACTGTCTCCTTTATTTACATCAATAAGGGCTCCCATATTAGCACAGATAACTGAGCAATCTTTTAATCGCTTGTATAGGCTGTGAGTCCAAACAGTATCACCTGTAAAACCAATTATTTTGTTATCATTATTATCCCTTAGTATTAAACCTACGCAATTGGCATTTTCTTGTAAATCTTTATGATACGCAGGAACCGCGCTTAGATAGAAATGTATCTTCTCATTTCCAATTTCATATAATTCAGTTTCAACTAGATTGTGTCTATCAGGATCAACAACTATAACATCCTTGATATAATCGCGGCTGTCTGATATTATCTGAAAAAAATGATCGAAACACGATGGTGTTAGTATCACTGTTACTTTTTTGGGAGGCCATTTATATAATTTTCTGACTCCTCTTTTGTTCATCTCATGAATTAGTGTCATAAGGCCGCGAAAATCAACAGAATGATCTATGTGTGAATGTGTTATGGCAATTGCAGTAATATCCTTTATGGAAAAGTTATGCTCAATAAAATTTTCGATAAAATCATAACCGGGATCAACAACTACCCCATCTTCTATATTACCATTGTCACCTACTTTGTAAACAAAATAACCTCCACCTCTACTACTAGTTGAGTAACTCCCAAGAGCTGGTGTAAAAGACTGCCATTTTCGCAATACTGTAAATGCATAACGCCCAGTGAGTTGTGGCCAATAGCTACTATATATTAAATTTTTGTCAAATTTTTCAGTATTGTATCGCAAACATTGAGTATAATAATCCTTATTAATAATAATATTTGCAAAGTCCTTAACTATTTCAAGTCTATCGGGAAAATTATAATCCATTTCAGCCTCTTTGTTATTCTCGCCTAATAATAATAGCCTTCGAACTGATTTGACTTTTTGATAACTGGAGGGTTTGTTTTCTTTGTGAGTAAGTCTATGACAATATCTTATCTCTATATCTTTAATTTTTTGGCGACAATCATCATTTGTAATACTGTCATCATCATTTATTTCTTCGAATATTTCCACTATTAGTTTTAGAATCTTCTCTTTGTTTGGAATCCATGGGTCTTGTTTGAGTCTCTCAAAAATATAATTTAAGATATCTATTAAAGTACCTAATAAATCCTCTAATAGATCCTTTCCTTTTTCATGATTTTTATTTTTTGATGCTTTTATGTATAACTGAAATGCTTCTAGCCAATAAAATGAAGCTTGTGTTCTTTCATCTTCATTTCTTTCTTCTTTAAATAAATTATTATATATAGTTTCTTTAAGAAATTTATATATTTCTTCGTTTTTTTTACTACTTAGATTTTCTCTTGTGTCCTCAATATTAAGCTTGGCTATTAAGAAATTATATTTCCTCTGGATATCATAATTTTCTTTATGTGTTTCAAGCATTATTTCTATATTTTTTATTTCTTCATTAACATTTAAATTAGAGCTTTCAAGCATCGCATGAACCTTTAGTATCATACTGTCTATTATTTTATACTCGGTTGATAAAAAAATAAATCTAGGAACATTATAATTCTTATATTTCTTTATAAAAGTATTGAGTATATCTATGCTTTCTTTTCCTCTTTGTAGTTTAATTAGTACTTCAGCCTTATGATATATTGCTGGTAAATAAACATACATCTTCCATAAATCTGTATCGAAATCATATCCGTACCCAAGATATTTTTCTCCCTCCTTTTTTATTTTAAAAGTATTTATTATTTCATCATAATGTTTTAATGCATTTTCCCTGCTCTCTTTATTCTCGTGATGTGACAACCCAAGAGCTTTATTATATAACCCAAGTAATTCATAATGACAGGCTTCTTCAGGATAGTACTTTAAGGATTTCTCAGCATAACCAGTATTCAGATACCCAGAACAACACTGGCTAATTTCATTATAGAAGAGAATAAGAAATTTTTTCTGTCCAAAATCTTGGGGTTCTTCTTTGCATTTAATAATGCCAAAATCTTGCTCGTATATATCAGGTAATTTCGAAAGTAAATATTCAGCAATTTCATCTATAAGTTTAGAAGCCTCATTGGTTCCAATGCTTTGTAAAATGGCACGTGTTTTCTTAGCTAAAAAAAGATGTTTCCAAAAAGTAGTGGCATGATTAGATATAGCTTTATCATCTATTTTTAATGAACACTTTTCATAATTTCGGAGTTTTTGAATAACCAACCCATGTTGGTTGGTATCTTCTAGTTCGTTAAAGTCAGCTAAAATATCACGATCATTGCATTTTACATCTATATTTTGGTAATTCTCATCATCAATAAAAATATCATAAATAATATTCAAGGTTTCAAAATCTAGATCAGTTAGTTCTTTACGATCAATAATCATTTCTCAACCCCCTAGGCAAAAAACAAATAAACAGTAATCAGAAATTATCTGCAACCATGACAGGATGAGCATTGTTTGCAGATAAGTTTTCCCGTGGCTTTTTCAATAGTTTCTTCTGCAATGCGCATAGATTCCTGCTTTTCCAAAACTGGTTCCTTATAGGGCTTTTTAACCATGGTTAATCCTCCTTTATTTGGCTAATAATTTTTTCATGAAATAACTGCCGTAATATTTTTTGAAGATCATTTTGTGCCCTGTTTTCATCAACGTCAAATTGTTGAAGCAGTTTAAAAACCAATGATTCAAAGTTATTTCCTTCACTTATCTTTTGTAAAATAAACATGGAGACATCATTAAGGTTAAAGATGTCACCATTAACAATATTGAAAAGCCAGTATTTATCTAGTTCCTCTATTTGGTGTAAGATAAAATCTTCGTTTAGTTTGAACTTTGACTGTGGTTTTATTTCCAACATTGAGGGTCCTCCGCAAGGTAATCTCCGTTTAGATAATAAGCCGCTGCACGGCAACCACGGCAAACAGGCAGCAATTCGCAATTGTTGCACTTACCCTTCAGGTTGCGGGAATTGCGGATTTCCCATAATAAATCAGAACCATACCATATTTTATACAGTCCGTCACTTAGAATGTTACCCAATGGTATCGGTAAGCGCCGGCAAGGGTATACAGTACCGTCATGCATAATGGTAAGAGCATTTGTACCAATAGAACACATGGCACCGAAAGCGTCGCCGCAAAGAGCAAAAAGAGGACGGTAAGTTAAAAATTTTACACGATTTTCTTCTTGCGATAATCTGGCAATTAACTGGTTGGCTGATTTCAGCTCATTCCGGCTTAATATTTTTTCTTTGACTTGTTTTCCTTTACCTTCAGGGATAAATCTTTCAAAGCTAAGATAATTAACACCATAATCTACAGCCAATTTAACTATTCCTGGAATGTCCTCCCAATTGTCACGAGTAAGTGTAACCATGATACAGATTGGTATTTGATATTCTCTAAGGGATGCTATAGCAGATAGGATTTTTTCGAAGTTTCCATGGCCACGAATGTCGTCATTTTTTGTAGAGTTAGGCCCTTCAAGGGAAAGCTGCACCCTGCGCAACTTTTTCGACTTTGACAGGAAGGAAAGAGTGTCCTTATCTAATAGGGTTCCATTTGTAAGGAGGTCAAAATAATAAATGTGTTTTTTTGATACTATTTTGTCTGCTATCTGTTTAATTTCATTTAACCGTAGAAGCGGCTCTCCGCCGGTTATTGACAGTGTAGCGAGCTTGCCCCACTTGGTGGCTGTGCTATCTAATATGTCTAAAACCGATAAAAGTTCCTCCGAACTTAATTCGCCTTCAGAGTCATAATTATTATGATAACAGTGTTTACACCTGAGGTTGCACCTTTCTGTTATGTGCCATTGAAAATAGAATTCATTTTCAAAATGTAGCTCGTTAAAAGTACCCAAAAAACTGCGCCTCTTAAATCTTTAAAATTCTTGGGCTGTGGTTGTTACGTAAATTTATAAATGATTGTTTTTCATTTGTTTTTCTATATAATACGACAAATATAAAAAAATTTCCTGTTTTATGATTACAAGAATTTTACTCTTTATTATTATATTACAGGTTGGGTGGGCAAATAAGCAAGGAAAAAGGCAAGGATTACCATCCCTGGGTCAGGTATTTGCGGCGGTCTGCGGAGTCTAGCACACGTTCGCAGGATTCCCAGGGAACCTTTTCTATCTGGTTATATTTGATGTCAAACGGATGCTTTTTTTGAATAGAGTCGATTGTCTTTTTGGCCTGTTCGATTTCTCCCAAAGCCAGGTACACCCAGGTATCCTCCAATACGTCCGGGATTTGCCCAAACAGCCTGAAGATTTCTTCCATGCGATCAGAAAGCAGTTCATGGGCACGGTCTTCTACAGAGTCCTTGTACCTGAGGTTATATATTAAAACAGTGTCTCTTGTTTGACCGATCCGCTGGATCCTTCCTTTGCGCTGCTCCAACCGGGTCGGGTTCCAGGGAAGGTCGAGATTAATCAACGTGCCCAAACGCTGCAAATTGATTCCTTCGCTTGCCGCATCTGTTCCCAGTAATAATCTTAACGAACCTTTGGAAACCAGCCTTTTAAGTTCATCCCTGGCCGCCCTAACCATACAGCCGTTCTTTATTATAGAGGACCTCTCGTCGCCGGCGTATATGCCGATATTTTCTTCAGGCAATTCCTTTGATAAGTTTTCAGCCAGCCAAAAAATGGAGTCGTAGTACTGTGAGAAAATAATGCAGCCCTGTTCCAGCCAGCCTTTTTCCGTCAAGCAGTCAAGAATAACTTCATACTTGGGATCCCGCTCTTCCGCGCTTAAGGCTTGTACAAATCTTTGGAGAACTTCCCTTTCTTCCTGTGTCAGGGTTTTTATGTCGTTAATATCAGGAACCTGTTCATCTTCTTCATTATCCTCTTTAACTACATATTGCCAGTCTCTTAACATTTTTTCGGCCGTCAATTTTCCCGCGTAGATTGTGCTGCCCACTCTCTTGAGTAAAAGAGTTTTAAGAAAACCGGCTGTTTTTAAACGTGCCGCAAGCAGTCTGCAAAATTCCCCGGCCAGTTCATATGCTTCTTTTAAATAAGGGGTCAGGCGGACGGCTTCTTTCTCTTTTTCTCCAAAAAGCTCTACCTTTACTCTTTTTAAATACGGTTCGCCAGTTTCAGGGTCGATGGTGTTTTCTAAAAAATCCCTGGTTCGCATGACGATATGGCGGATAAAAGGATTGTACCGTTGTACGAAAGACCTGGAAAGCCGTCTTATCCTGCTGCGATCAGCTTCGCTCATCGTATGCCACGCTTCGGACGGCGCTACATTATCACTGTCCGCCATGCGCAGTGAGCGGCGGATCAATCCAAAATCACGCTCTTCCGATGCTTGAGGCAGCGGGTTTCTTATCCAGCTCCAGCGATCAAAATCATCTTCGGGCAGTTCCATAGACCCCAATACAAGGTCTAACGCTTCGCCTGGCCTTCTCCAGTTGCTGAAACGAGCGCCGAAGACTTCCTCGTTTCCGCGGGAAAGCACATCCAGAAGGTCCCACGCCTCTACCGGGTCTTTCTGTACCGGAGTCGCCGTGGCCAGTAACATGCTTTTCGTATGGGCAGCCACCTGATCTAGAAAGTCCAACAAATGATTGCGTTCTGGTTTTTCAGCCTCTTTGCCCGGTCCCAGGTTGTTACGGTGCGCACGGTGCGCCTCATCCACGATTATACACTCATAGTTAATCTGTTTAAGTAACTCGGCGACTTCTGATTTGCTGATGATAAGTCCCGTTGATACCACGCCAATTCTTCTTGGGCACTTGCTTATCCCCTCGGGACCCATAACCGGGTATTCAATCCCGTTTTCGTCTATCCATTGCTTGCCGTTCCACACGGCGGACGGCATATCAAGCAGGTTTTTCATCTCATCCTGCCATTGCAGGAGCAGTGTTTTAGGCGCCAGGATGAGCACAGGCCTGCTTCCGTAAAGAGCCATTAACTGGGCTGCCAGCGCCAGCTGTACAGTTTTCCCCAAACCTACCATATCAGCCAGGACAAGCCTGGCGCCGTTCCTTTTGTGCGCTTCAAATGCATGCTGTACAAAATATTTTTGGTGTTCCCACAGGCCGTTTTCCCGGCGGTAAACAGGAGTTTCGATAACAGTCATTGATGGATCCGGCTCCCGCCGCCAGTCTTCAACGCTGGGAATTACCACGCGGCGCGCCAGCCGGCCGATGTCCTGGATTATAAAGTCGGATAGAGATATCGCGAAGGGGCTGTTCCAGAGCGCGTCGAACTCCTCCTGTACCCATTTGACCGCTTCTGCGGAATCGTCTTCCCAGATGATTTCATAATTCATTTTCCAGGCGCTGTATGTTTCGTTAGCGCTCCCGATAAAAGAAGTCCTGCGTCCGTCACTCAGTGTGATGACTCCGGCCTTACCGTGTATCAAGCCGAATTTTTCACGCGGCATAACCCGGATCTGAAGCTTTCCGGAATACAGCAATTCAAATAATTTGGAAAGCCGCGGCTGGGAGGCCGGGCCGTATTTCTCCGGCTCTGCTTCGCACCACTCACGCCTCATGGCATACTGGGCGGCCCTGGCTGTTTCTACATCCCGCAGTTCCAAATCGGAGTTGCAGACCACCTGCACAGGCCCGGTGACAGTTTCCAAAGCCTCACCGGCTACTTCCAGCATAGAGGAACGAAAATAGCCAGCTATGCGGTCGTATGCCTGCGCGCCGGTCAACCGGCCTTTTAGGAAAGAATAATCCAGTTTTTGCCGCCTTGAGGAAAATCGGTTAATCAAGTCGCTTACCTCGTTACTTTGATTGGTTAGTTAGATAGCATGATAAATTGCTTTATTACAGATTTATAATTTTAAATATGGTCATTTTTCAACGCGCCCGCTAAAATCCTGGCCACATTGGAGTCATCCCGCCAGTGGGGCATATTTTTGTTAGATCCAAGCGCGGCTAGGTAATGAAGGATTTGAATTATAGTTTGGCGCTTATTCCAGTACAAGCCTTGAAGTTCGTTATAAAACCAGTTGCGTCCTTGCGCAATTTCGCCCGTGTGCGCCGACTCCCGGATGGCAAATAAAACCTGGCGCACAAGCGTGGCGCCGAAACCGGTGTTTTCCAACTGCCTGGCGGCAAATTCGGAGGCTGTTTTCAACCTGGCCTGATTAGCCCGGCTGCCTTCCAGAAGTTGACGGTAATCCCTGATCCCGAAACCGCGGGCAAGCTCCTGGTAAGCCCCTGAGCGGCGCTCCCCGTGGCTCTCCAGTTCAAGCCCCTTGAGGTAGAACCTTTCTTCCGGGGAAAGGCCTTTCCAAGTGAATATCTCCATGCCCTTCGGAACCAGGTGATCGCAGGCAATTTCCACAGCGCGGTTGATAATGTCCACTACAGGGGACTGCTCGCCCCGCTGCCTGGGCCTGGCCAGTTCCCCGGCCACGTCAATGTCTTCTATGCTCCGGTACCTTGTCAAAACACGCAGGGCGGCGGCGTAAGCGGCAAGCTGGTAATCGGTGTCGCTGAAATTGGGGTCCTCCAGGTCTTCCAGGGCCAGCATCTCATTTAACTGGTTCTTAACTTCCTCTTCCACCTGCGGGTATATCTCATCAGTAAAGGCCGTTTCAAGGGAGGTCTGCTTGCGCAGCACCAGCAGCACCGTCCCCTGGACATAATTGCCCTCTTTTAATGCGGAATCTGTTTCGGTGGCTATGCACCAGGCCGCTGTTACGCTCAAACCGGCAGCCCAGAGAATTAATGCCAGATCCGCCCATACTCCGGAATCCTGGTGGGTAAACATAACGATCTGCGCCCCATCGACCGGCATATGCTCGGCAAGGTTGCGGTATGAATCGACCATACTTTTGCGGAAATTCTCATCTGATCCGGTGATGGCAAGCGCACGTTTACTGTCTGTGTACCACTCAGGGAAAAATATTTTTATATGTTTATCATACCAGGCAATAAAAAATTCCGACAGTTCATGGTAGTTAATAGCATCGGCATATGGAGGGTCAGTTAACCAGATATCACAATAATGATCATTTTGGCGAGCATCTTTAGCTGAGACAACTCTTGTGTTATTAAAAATATTAACGGACCAATTTAGAAAAAAGGGACTTTTAAAACTCGACAAGCTTCTTGTGGCATATGTAAATAATGTATTTAAAGCTTGATTGTAGAAAGTTTGCGCCATTTTTTCATTTGCAGAGCTAGAATCCCAACGGCAAAGTTTACTATTCCAATCTGAGCATCTTCCCATACTAAATAAAAATGATAATAGAATATTTTCAGTAGTAAAGTTACTAAATGCATTATCTATTAACAATGCATTTAGTAATAATTGCCGGTGGTTAAACAGGTGATGCCAATGTGTCCAGCCGCGTTCACGTAGAGGTTGATCAGTATTATATCCTGGCTCAATCCTGCGGCTTGGGATATACCCTTTTTCCTGCCATTCGGCAAAGCGCTCCTGTAAAAGTTCCAGAACAAGTTCCTCCCGGCGCAGATCGTCCTCGTCGGGAGCGCTGTAATAGCGTTCAGTTATAGTTTTGCCCTCTTCGTCTTCACATGTGTAAACCCAACGGATGCAGTAGAGTCGTTCCTGAAAAACGTCTTCCGGGCGGGGCACGATATCCCAGTTTTCCCACATCCGCAGGCCATACTGTTCTTTCCCGCCACGTCCGTCACCGCGCAGCATGGTCATGGGAGTGGCATGAGGAAGGCAGTTGGGGCAGCACAAAGCGGAATCTTTTACGGTGCCGGCCGCTCTTGCATTTTCCATTTCTTCATTTGAAACCCCCGATTCGATAAGTATATCAAACCGCTTGCCGGTTTCGTCAGGCTTTAATTTTGCCACGCAGCGCGTCTTTTCACCGATAATCCAGGAAGGCGCCAGCGGAACCTTCCAGCCGCATCCGGGGCAGACAGCTTCATTGCAGTATAGGTAGGCGTCCGCCCGGTGTCCCTCTTTGTTGTGCTCAATACCCCACGCAGTGATTTGCTGATCTACAGTATTATAAACCTCCTGCTGCGCCTGGCGGACCTGCTTGGCGATTATTTCGCCCCCGCCGATGATATTTAACGCCGCCCAGGTGAGCAACGCCGCCACCGGGTTGAGGTCCGACCCGTAAGCTTCGCAGCCGAGTCGCGCGGCCTCGAAAGGAATGCTGCCGCCTCCGCAAAAGGCGTCACCGACGCGCGGCGTATGGCCGAACCGCCGTTTTCCTAATTGGCTAACAAGTTCCTGCAGATTGTTTGCGGCGGTATTCAGGTGTGTGTTGATTTCCGTCCAGGCTTTTCCGGAAGGCCCCTTAATCTGTTCGGGGCGTCTGCAGTACTGAAGTTTTTCGTCATAAGACAGGGGCATAAAAACAATCCGCTGCAGTTCTTTCCTTTGTTCTCTGGTCGTCCCTTTTTTTAATTTCGGCTTGTCTTCGGTAGATGTCTTTTTAAACCACCGCTCCCTTTGGGTCTGATCAAGCCGTTTATATACTTCTTTAAGCGTAATCAGCTTATCTTTGCGCAGCCAGAGCCCTTCCTCATCCATCGTGAGAATCTTGAGGAAAATTTCCCGGTCTTTGACCTGATTATCGGATGCCGGCACCAACAACCCAATGATCGCGGCGCGCGCCAAAATCAGCGGCTTGCGTCCCCACCATTTGCCCAGTCCGGTAAGTGTCTGGCTGTAATTGGCCTTCCGTTCCTTGTAGCTTTCTTTGGAAATCTTTGATACGGGGAACTGCGTTTCAATAAACGATTTTTTCATTGCCGGCGTCCGTTTCCTGCTTCCTGGGATGGACTAATTCAAGTTCTCCGGCCCAGGACAGTGTCTCTTTCATAATTAACAACAGCTCATGGCGCGGCTCAGCCGGTTCGGCGTCTGAGACCGGGTTCTCCGTCAGGGCATACCGTACGGCCTTTCTCCAGCCTTTGTTCCGCCCGTTGATCGCGTGGCCGGTTGCGGCGTTGGTCATGGTGAACAGCCACCAGCGCTCTTCAGGGGCCAGGCCGAGCCAGTTTTTGACAGCAGCTGGGATTAGGGCCGGATCGGCGTCTTCGACAGCCCAGGCCAGCAGCGTCATTTCCTTGCCCAGCAGCCGCGATACGGGAGTCTGCCCTGTTTTCCAGCGGCCCGCCGCAATACCGTTTTTTTTCAGCCGCCGGTTGAATTCATCCTGCACGTGTTCCGCAATGTCCAGCCATTTGCTGCGGGGTAAAATTACCCGCATTTTGTCGTCCTCGTTTCCCAGGGTAAAACTCAGATCCCGCCTTTTTTGACTGTGATCCCAGGTAAAATGTTCGCTGATGTAAACATGTGACGACCTGGCCGTATGGATTGTGACAAGGAAATGATGGCCTGATTCTTCCGGATTAAAACCAAAGCCTGTCGAATACCGGCTGCTACCCACGTTGTTTCACCTCACCCGGTTTAATTTCTGTCCTTACTTCCGCTACCCAGTTCAAGAGGTCCTGTCCGGCCGGGAAATGAAGAGACATTGCTTCCAGGCTGACCTCGCCTTCGGGCACAAGTTTTCTCAACTGCTCGATAATTTCCTCCAGCCTGGCTGCGTCAAGCAGCAACTTTTCATCAAGGTTCAGTTCCACCCAGCATTGCCCTATTACAGCTATTTTGGCCGCGGGCAGGGAGGCCCGGTGTTTTTTAAGCAAGTTAATCAGTTCATAAGTTTCCTGTGTCGTGCCAGGTAAATGCTCCCGAAGCCAGATTGCTGGAATATTGGGATCTACCTCCTCCGGCGCCGGATCGCCCCCGGTGCCCCGCTGCCTGATTTCCAAACGGTGCGTTTCTGAAACGAGGCCGTTTTTCTCGGCCACCGCCAGCACAAGCAATGTTCCCGGCGGTACGGCAAAAGGTTCGTTGTAAGCTCCGCCGGATAATTTGGGATCCGAACCGTCAGTAGTATAGCGGATGGGGGCGGGAGGAGCGGACTTCAGTTCGACCATTTTTTCGCCGCTCGTTCCCTGGAAGGAACGGGATTTTATGGTAATCTGGTTTTTCCAGGTGGCAGGGTTTCCCTGCTGGTGTTTTCCGCTGGAATCGGCGCAGAGGAAAGAAACAATCAATTCCCGGGTTTTAAAAGACCTGGGATTGGAAACCTGCATCGAGCCGCTTGTCGCTGGCCCATTTATATCATAGTAAAGCGTATCTCCATGTACAGGAGTAAGTTTGAGGGTGGCTTCGCCGGTATTGTCATCCCTGCTCATTTGCTGAATCTGCACACTGGTAACCGGAGGAGGAAAAGGCCCCTTTTCCACATAGCCGCCCTGCTCGCGCCACTGGTCCTTAAAAATCATCTCGCTTTTTAATGAATCCAGGGCGCCGGTGCGGTGCCATTGCCAGGTTATGGTTAGAGCAGCCCGCTTTTTAACTTCTGTCCAGAGCATTGTCTTCTGAGTAAATAACCTGGCTTCGCATTTTTTCCGGAAGGTTTCGCCGGTAACGTCTTCGGTGAATTTCTGCTTTGACTTTAATGTCTCCCGGACTTGCTGCTCCCCCCGGTACTGATTGTTGCTGTATTCCATCTTGAAGTCCGCATTGACCAACTTGTCGATATGGGGGTAGGTCAGGGTAACGAAAGTTTCTCTGGCTGCGCTTAGCAGGCCGAGCATAATCTTATCCAGCTTATCCATGGCGGAAACGCGCTGCGGGTCGTTTGCGGGCAATTTTTCCTGATCCATTTCCGCGATAATGCTGTTAATAGCTTTATGCTCTTTGGCCACCTCCAGCAGGTTCTCCAGATTATCCCGCTGGCCGGACAGGAACAAAATGCGGTTTTTATAATCAAGGTTCTGGTAAAAACTCTGCAGGTCGGGGTGCAGCCCGCCGGGATATGGTTCGTAGATAACAAGAATCACTTTGTCAGCGGCAACTTTAATCTCATCCAGGGCCGGCATTACTTGCAATTCCTGGTAGCAGTCCTTTTGGCTGGGGGCAAAAAGCCCGGTTAAGATTGACCGGAGCTCTTTTATAGCAGATTCCTGGTTGTAAGAATCGGCCAATGTTTTAAGTTTTGCAACCAGGTTTTGAACGTTTTTAAAGAAGAGTTTGCCCTCAATACTGGAATGAAGGTACCAGGCTTTGGTAGACAGGCTGCCCAGTATTTCTTTAAGTTTACTGATGTCACGGCCGGGCGCGCAGAGGTAGGCGACAATTTCCGAAAGGGAAAGGCCGAGGACGGCGTTGGGAACATTGGCTAAAGAGGACATTAACAGCAATGCGCAGGCGTCACGCGCTTCATCGCCGCCAAGGTTGGTATCTATATTTTCGGCAATGGCCTGGCCGCCTGAAGCAATGTCGTGGCTGATGGCATTTTCCAGGGATGGATTGATGTTGGTGATTTCGGCCAATATGTCACGGTCGTTCAAATCTATATCATAAGCGTGGATCAACTGTAATTTGGAAGCCTTCGCATCCTGGCCGCCGAATAAGTTTGCCGTTACCAGCCTCATTAAACGGATCAAGTCGCGGGTCTGCTGGTAGCCGGGATTTTCCCTGAAGCGGGCGTATAGGTCCCGGATTGCCGGATGGAAGGGGTAGGATTCCCGGATTGCCTGGACAAATTTATCCGGGGATACGTTGGTTATGTCCATCTGCCTGGCTTCACGGAGAGCCTGCGCATACGAGCGCGCGACTTCAAGGATTATATTTTCATCAGGCAGGGACTTAAAAAGCCTTTTTCTTAAAATATGATAAACTTCGTCAGTGTTAAGCGCCACCGGCTCAAGATTCAGGGCAACCCTTCCAATCTCATTTTCCAGGTTCTTCAGAACCTCACCGATTAGCCGCGTGCCTTCCTCATAGGTGGCCTTCAGGTCGGAAATGACTACACAAACATTGGAAAGCGCGTCTTTGTTAACAGCGACAAGAAGATTTGCCAACGCTGTAATTGTAACCTGCGCCAGGTCCGAGTTGCCGATTGTTTTTGATTTGGAATAAACCAGATAGGGAGGAAGTTCGTCCAGTAAGATTAAGAGAGATTCGCCTTTCAATAAATTAATCCAGGCTGTCTGGCCTGGGGCTGACAAAGGGGAATAATAATCCTTGAACAACTCTTTCTTGCCGAGCTGATCCGCAATAGATCCCCATATTCCGAGAGGAGCGTCGCTCTCCCTGCCTGTAAAGGCCACCACGCGGACTTTGCCCAAACCGGCTTCCTGGTAGTCCTCGCCCATTACTTTTGGCCTGTATTCAGGATACTTGGCCAACAGGCCCGCGCAGATCATATTGTGAGTTTTGCCGCCGCCCATAGCCTGGGTTAATTTTATTACCCCGGCGGCTGAATGGCCGGCAAAACGCCGGAAGGATTCCCGAAGGAGATGCTTCATCCCGTTAGTGAGGAAGTTCTCGCCAAAAAAGTCGTCAGGATTAATTTTGTTTTCTATTAAATCCGACAGGTCAAGGATTGAATCCCTCCTGGCCTGATCAAAGATACTGTCCTTGGGCACAACAAACTCTTTAATGCTAAACGTATGGCATCATCCTCTTTGGAAAAATGATTATCAACATAAAATTCTCTATCCTGCCAAATATGTCCTTCTTTATCTGCCAGGAAACAAGGGCAGATTAGATGGATATCACTAAAATAACCACTTTCAGCAAATGTTGAAAATGGTGATATAAATAAAACGTTGTCCTTCGTCCTGCAAAGCTCCAATATGGTTTGTGAGATTATTCCTCTAGCTCTTACAGGTTCAAAAACCCAAGATTTATATTGTTGAAAGCCCATTTATTTCTTCATATTTACGTTCGCTGTAGACATAGACCTTATCGTCATACGCATAACGGAAAATTACAATACGATCATCTTTTTGAAATAAACTCTTCAATAAATTACCAATATATACCCTACCTCTTCCCCAGTTAACTTTTCTTCCCGTGACCTGATAGATACTATCTTCTTCATCAATTAAAGTGATCGTAAAGCTTTCTTCCGGGAAAAGGTTTTTATATTTCTGGTTTTCTCTTGCCGGCCACCAAAAAAACCATAATCCACCTGTGCGCCATATATGATTCTACTGCAAAAACCCCATAGAATAACAAAAATTAGTTCCTGAGGCAGCAGGAGAAATAAGGGTAAATATCGAAGTGTAATAAAGAGATCGAAAGATATCTGACGACAAACTAACAAAATACGATCAGGGAGGATTCAGATGTTCCGGGAAAACAAAGACCACCTACAAGGAGAACTATTTAATAGTTTTTCATGGATGAATCCAAAGATACAAGCCAGTTTACAGGAAACTTGGGCGCCCCTTTTCTATGAGCATGTGTTTTGTAAAATCGATGAGGCTCCTTTTTCCTGTTTGTACAGCCTGGACAACGGCCGCCCCAATTTCCCCGTAAATATTCTGCTTTCCCTGGAGTTCATTAAACACATGAAAGATTACACCGACGAAGATATTCTCGAGCAGTTTCGTTTTAACTACCAGATTATGTATGCTGTTGGTCTGCGCAACCTCGGTGAACTCTATCTGGCCGAACGCACCTTGTACGAATTTCGGCGGCGGGTTTACCGCTATACTGTTGAAAACCCGGATAAAGACGATCTCATCTTTGGGCAATTCGAAAAACTAACCAGGCAGTTTATTGAGTCAACTGGGATCAACACCAAAGAGCAACGTGCAGACTCCACGCAAATCATGACCAATATCAAATTGGCGGGTCGGCTGTCATTGGCCTATGATGTTTTGTCTCAGGCCCTGACCGCCTGCCCCCCGGAACTTCTTACAGATTCCTTAAAGCAGGTGCTCGAACCAGAGTACAAAACGAAGGCCTTATACCGTTCCAGGGGCAGTGAAGCACAAAAACGCATCCAGGAGATACTCGATTTTGGGATCGAACTGATATCCATCACCGAAGCAAATCCGTACATACGTGAATTGAACGCCATAGCGATTCTCCAGCGGTTTATCAACGAGCAGGCTACTTTTGATAGCGAGAAGAATACCTGGAAAGCAAAAGCAAATAAAGACATTGAGGCCGACTCCCTGCAATCAGCCTACGACCAAGATGTGACCTACCGTAAGAAGGGATCCAAAGGGCATGTTGGTCTAGTCCTAAATATCACCGAAACTTGTGCTGACGAAAACCCCGTCCAAATAATCACCGACTATACAGTCGAGAAAAACAGGGTTGGCGATGCTGAGATATTAGAAAAGCGCATCCCTGAAATACAAAAGAAAATGGATGTCACCGACTTTTACGTCGATGGAGGTTATTTTAGCGGGGAAGTAGAAAAGCAAGCGCAAGATAATGGAATTACGATGCATTATACAGACATGACCGGAAAACAACCAGATCCTGAAAAGCTTCCGCTAACCACATTTACCATTAAAGACCACAAAACGGTTGAGGCCTGCCCAGAAGGACACGCTCCACATAGCTGCCAGTTCAATGGAAAGAACAAGGTGATTCTCGCTCATTTCGACAGGAATGTCTGTTCAAACTGTCCCCGGCAAGACGCCTGCCCGGTAGAATTCCGAAAAAATAGTACCGTATTGCGAGTTGAACAGAGTGCTATATTTCTGGCCGAAGCTCGCGAACGGAAAGAGGACAAAAGAGCCAGGAAAGAAGCTACCAGCAAACGTACAGCCATTGAAGGAACCAACTCCTCGCTAAAGTGTTCACAGGGGGCAGGAAGACTTAATGTACGGGGTAAAGTCAAAGCAACATTGGTTACCGGGATGAAAATCATTGGACACAACTTCAAGCAAATCGTCCGCTTCTTCAAAGGAGATATAAGGAAAAAGGCTACAGAAATTGTAAACAACAATAATCAAGGGATTATTGCGCCCATTTACTAGAAAAAACTAGTAATACAAAGGATGATAACCATAATCCAAGTATAAAACCGTAAAAGTAGCCAAAATAATGGTCAGTTAAATGGATGATAATCCCAGTTCAATTTTTTTAAGGGGAAAATGCAAGAAAAAAATACCCCTTTTCGCAGGGGAATCATATATAGTATGAATTAAATAATAGTATGAATTAAATATTTTTTTCTAAGGGTTTGATGGGATTGTCATATTCCTTCTCATTGCTTGGATTCTCTATTTCTTCATTTGCGGCCGCAACAACATCGCAGACTATTGAATACAACTCATCTTCTACATTCTCAATCATTTCATCCAAAACAGGGAACCTTTTTTTTCGCAATTGAAATATGCATTGGAGTGCAACCATAACAATTTAAGTTCACTTTCGGGGAAAGATCTAATCAAATTCCTGCAAATAGCTCGTATGGTATCTTCATAAGCTTCAAAGAAGAAGCTCTCTTCATTTTGTACTTGAAACTTAAACTCTTCCCATTCTCTGTATTTCAGAAGCGTCATAGTAATAATCCGGAACGTAGTTGCCAGGGATAACCATGGCGTCGTTAGAGAAGGGCCTGTGTGGAATTTCACGACGGTAAGCGCGCCTCCGGCAGGCGGTGGTGGCGGCGGCGGTGGTGGCGGCGGCGACTGGGGAAACCGTCACTTCCGCCGGTAAAACAGTGAACAAAGATGGCGTTACCATAACCATCCCGGCCGGGGCGGTAGCCGACGAGATCAAAGTAAAGATTGAAAAGGCAGCCACTGCCTTAAACCTGCCGCTGCCGGCCAAAGCTAAGCTGGTCAGTGAAATATTTGAAATTACCAACGACAAAGCAGGCGACTTTACAAAGCCGGTAACTATCACCCTTGCCTTTAATCAGTCCGGGGCAAACCCTGAAAAACACCGCGTCAGCATCTATTGGTTTGATGAAAGCATCCGGAAATAGGTGGAACTGGCTAATATGAAGGTAGATCTGGCAGCCGGCACGGTAAGCGGCGAGGTAGACCACTTTACCAAATTTGCCGTCTTAGCCACCGAAAAGGCAACTCAGGCGCCTCCCGTTACCTTTAAAGACATTGCCGGCCACTGGGCTAAAGAAGCAATCGAATTCATGGCCGCCAAAGGTTTTCTCAAAGGCTACCCCGATGGCGCCTGCCGGCCGGATCAGCCAGTGACCAGAGCGGAATTCACCGCCCTTTTGGTGCGCGTCCTGAGTCTACCGGAGGCGGCGGAAGAGACCTTCGCCGACGTTTTACCGGGCGCCTGGCACTACCGGGTTATTGCCTCCGCCGTCCATAACGGCCTGGTTAAGGGTTATAGCAAAAACCAGTTTGGCCCTGATGACCCGGTAACCAGGGAGCAGGTAGCCGCCTTGATCACCCGCGCCCTTACCGCCAAGGGAATCTCCGCAGAGCTAAACGAAGCGCAAACCGCTGAACTGCCGGGGCGTTTTTCCGATGCCGGAGAGATTTCCGCCTGGGCGAAAACCGCGGCGGCGGCAGCCGTACACCAGGGATTGGTCAGCGGCTATCCCGACGGAACCTTTGGGCCGCAAAAAACTTCTACCAGAGCGGAATGCGCAACCATGCTGAAAAGGTTGTCTGAAAAATAGAGTATTAAAACACCCCCACCCTAACCCTTCCCCTTCAAGGGGAAAGGAGCAAGAGAAGATTGTAATTGCCTAATTCCCCCTCCTTATGAGCGGGAGGGGGTTGGGGGAGGGGGAAACTGGAGGATTAATTTTTTAGATTTTGATCTTAACCTGCTTGTTTCTTGTGTTGAGCCTGATGCTGCTTCCCGGTCTTGCCGGGGCGGGGCTTTCCGAACGGAGGTTTCACAACAAGAAGGGTAATCCGGAAAAAGATAGTTAACCGGATCTTACCGTTGTCCGCTGTCGAAAAAAATGGTTTGACCCGGGTGTTTTGTTCAAAACAAGTCACTGTGTGTACCTGTTCTGGTAAGCGTCAAAACTAAAACATCGTTGTTAATCTTGTAAATTTAAAGCCAATCGGGAGTAATATGGCATTCTCTATGCCTGGTCCAATCACCTGTTAACATATGGTCTTTGTTTTTTTCCGGCAAGGGTATTCCAGCAGCCAGCAGAGAAACAACATCTTGCAGCAATTGGATATTGTACCCTCGCTTCATAATTGCCTTTAAGTCCTTTTTGAATCTGCCCGTCGATAAAATCTCATACTTCATTCCGGACCTCCGCTACCAATTCTTCAAAACTTGAATAGCGTTTTGCATTTGGGTCATGGCTTATTCTATTGGCTTCCTCCATAGCCGCTATTGTTTCAGTATTCGGAATATTTAAGGAAATTTCAAAGGGTATTTTTCTCTGTCGAACAGCCTGTCGGACGAAGACGGTGAATGCCGTCGTCATATTCATACCCAATTCAGAGAAAAGCTGTTCTGCCTGCTCCTTGAGTTCCTTATCAATGCGAATGGTTAAATTTGTCGTTTCAGACATTTGCCACCCCTCCTTTGTTATCATTGTATACATTCTAACATGAAATATGTGCATTGTAAATATAGTGCACATCGATGATGCTGTCAAGAATTTTTGGGTATTATGCTTTTTGCTTTGTAAGCTTTTTTTGGTTTTTTAGTCATTGGTCAAGCATTCTCAATTGGTAAATTGAAACTGTGCTACAATAATGACATATTTCTTTATTAATTAAATTATTTTTCTCATTTTACCATGATAATGAGTACACCTATCCTGTTTCCCCAGTTTAGGGCTGAGGATATT
>LDZU01000015.1_pt1 | contig 68912 bp, 62 predicted proteins | sample 615531 | NCBI WGS metagenome assembly LDZU01 (sample SAMN03408293, study PRJNA278302) | terrestrial metagenome | isolation source: oil reservoir sample SB2 | place: USA: Alaska, North Slope, Schrader Bluff formation | collected 2011-09 | reverse complement strand
TTTGATGATTATTTTTGACCGTTTTAGCAGTTCACTTTTCAACTGTTATCAGTTCACTTTTCAACTGTTATCGGTTCACTTTTAAAGTTCTGCTAACAGTCAATCTTCGTTTAATTGACAGATAGATATGGGAAGAGTATAATGAACGACCGTTTGACAAAATATACGGGAGAATGACAGAATGGAATCTAGTATTAATACCAATATCACAAATTCCGAAAACCTTGAAAGGAAAATGCATCTGAAAGGGAAAGTGCTGAAAACCAGCACTGCCGGAGCAATTGTTGATATTGGTGTAGAACAGCCTGCTCTCCTCCACGTATCACAAATAATCACTCCCGATGACCAACCGCTCAAACGTGTTTCAGATGTTCTCAAAGACGGCCAAGAAATAGACGTTTGGATTCGCAGTGTTCGCAAAGACCAAATTGAAGTGACCATGAAAAAACCCTTTGCACTTGAATGGCGCGATATCGAAAAAGACCAGGTTGTAAAAGGTAAAGTGGTCGAAATCGAAAAATTCGGTGCTTATGTCGATATCGGTGCCGAAAAACCTGGCCTTGTCCATATCAGCGAGCTCACCCATGGTTATGTGAAATCCGCTTCCGATGTGGTCAGCGTTGGCGATGAGATCGAAGTGAAGGTACTCGAATTCAACCGGCGCAAACGGCAGATCAAATTGAGCATGCGCGCGCTTGAACCGGAATTGGAATCCATCGAAGGCGTGACCATCACCCCAGCACGGAAACCCAGAAAATCGAAAAAAGCCAAGCCAGCCGGAGAAAAAACAGAGAATGCTGCACCTGCAGTCAGCGAACCCACCACGATGGAATACGCTCTGCGCGCCGCAATGGAAAAATCCGACGAGAGCCCATTGAGCCAGTCCGGCAAATCGAAGAAGAGCAAAGGGATATCCAAGGAACAGGAAAACATCCTGAAACGCACCCTCAGCAACCGCTAATCAAGAAGATACAAGAAATTACAGAGAATCATCTGTAATTTCTTTTTTTATTGCAGGGATCGTATTCAACATGGGCTTTTCCATGCTATGATTAAAGAAAGAATGAAATGAAACCGATGTATTTATTGCAAATGAATGTTTTCGATTTGCACTCCGAGGGAGGGTTCTTAAAACAACCCTCCCTTCTTCTTTTAATACCAAAATACTAAATGGAACTGAGAGAAAAATGAGCATGGCTGAGCAGAACATCCAAACAAAATTCATATTTTTTACCGGTGGTGTGGTCAGTTCTGTAGGAAAAGGATTGACCGCTGCAGCGTTGGGAAGATTACTCAAGGAAAGGGGCTTCAAGATCGGGGTTCAAAAGCTGGATCCTTATTTGAATGTTGACCCGGGCACCATGAGCCCCTACCAGCATGGCGAGGTGTTCGTCCTGGATGACGGTGCTGAAACGGATCTTGACCTTGGGCATTATGAACGCTTTATCGATATCCATCTGAATAAGGACTGCAACGTCACCACTGGGCAGGTTTATGCGGAAGTGATCAGCAAGGAGCGCCAGGGGGATTATCTGGGCGGTACCATTCAGGTCATTCCGCATATCACCAATGAGATCAAACGCCGCATTATGAAGGTGGCCGAAACCTCCGCCGCCGATTTTATTCTGATCGAGGTGGGCGGAACGGTCGGCGATATTGAAAGCCAGCCCTATCTCGAAGCCATCCGCCAGCTCAGAAATGAAGTGGGCAGAGACCATACCTTCCACATTCACGTGACCTGGCTTCCTTATATCGGCGCGACCAATGAATTGAAAACAAAACCGACCCAGCATTCCGTGCGCGAGCTGCGCTCCATGGGCATCACACCAAATATGATCATCGCCCGGGCTGACCAGCCCATTGATGAAACGCTGTGCGAAAAGATCGCCCTTTTCTGCGATGTGGAAAAGAAAGCGGTTATCCCCATGCAAACGCTGGATTCCTATTATGAAGTGCCCATCGTGCTGGAAAAATACCACGTTGGCGAATACCTTCTGCAGCACTTCAACCAAAAGTCCTTGAAGAAACCGGAATGGCAGCAGTGGAACGCTCTGGTGGATGCCATTCACAACCCCGAGCGGGAAGTTTGTATTGCCATCGTGGGGAAATATGTGGAACTGCATGACGCGTACATCAGCGTGCGCGAAGCCCTCAACCATGCCGCCCTGGCTCATAAAGCCAAACTGCGTATTTTGTGGATCCATTCCTGCGAACTGGAAAAAGGGCTGCGCTGGGATGATCTCAAACAGGCTGCCGGGATCGTGGTGCCGGGCGGGTTTGGCAACCGCGGCATTGAAGGCAAGATCGCCGCAGCCCGCTACGCCCGCGAGAACAAGGTCCCCTATCTGGGTCTGTGCCTGGGCATGCAGATGATGGTGGTGGAATTCACGCGCTTTCATCTGCAGAACGAGAAAGCCAATTCCACCGAGTTCGATGAACAGACTCCCCTGCCGGTGATCGACCTGATGCCAGACCAAAAGACCATCACCGACAAAGGCGGCACCATGCGCCTGGGGCTGTATCCATGCGACCTCACCCCCGGTTCCGTCGCCGCCAGAGCTTATCAAACCCGGCAGGTGGAAGAACGCCACCGCCACCGCTACGAATTCAACAACGCCTACCGGGATATACTGGCGGAAAAAGGGCTGGTTTTCTCGGGTCTCTCTCCCGATCAGCGCCTGGTCGAGATCGCGGAGATCAAGGATCATCCCTTCATGCTCGGCACACAGTTCCACCCGGAATTTCTCTCCCGCCCCAACCGCCCGCATCCGCTTTTTAATGAATTTATGCGGATTGTTTTGTCGCAGTCGGGAGATAAATAACCGGCACAACCTCCCTGCTATGAACGCCTGTCGATGAACGCCATCGCCAGAAAGTATTTCGTATTATACTTATGGCGTGGCATATAAATTTATTAAAGAGCAAAGGATCAAAGATGGACGCTTATATTGAATCTATCACTGCGCAAGAGATACTGGACTCTCGCGGCAATCCCACGATTGAAGTGGATGTAATACTCGATGATGGAAGCTGGGGGCGCGCGGCTGTTCCATCCGGCGCATCCACCGGCGTGCACGAAGCGCTCGAACTGCGCGACGGTGACAAAACCCGCTATAACGGCAAAGGTGTTACCAAAGCCGTAGAGAACGTAAATGACATCATTCAAGATAATCTGCTGGGTTGGGATGCCACCGAGCAGCGCGCCATTGACGCGGCTTTACTGGAGCTGGACGGCACACCCAACAAATCCAAGTTGGGCGCCAATGCCATCCTGGGAACCAGCCTGGCGGTTGCCAAAGCGGCTGCCAGCTACCTCGGTTTGCCCCTCTACCGCTATATTGGCGGTGTGTATGCGCATGTGCTGCCCGTGCCCATGATGAACATCCTCAATGGCGGCGCGCATACCGGCTGGCAATCCACTGACGCTCAGGAATTCATGGTCATGCCCCTCGGCGCGCCCTCCTTTACGGAATGCGTGCGCTGGGGTGCCGAGATCTACCATGCCCTGAAAACCGTGCTGAAAGAGCACGGCTACAATACCCTGGTTGGCGATGAAGGCGGATATGCCCCGCAGTTGAAAGCCAATGTGGAAGCGGTGGAAGTGATCCTCGAAGCCATTGCCAAAGCAGGTTTCAAAGCCGGCACGGATGTGGCTATCGCGCTCGACCCGGCTGCTTCTGAATTCTACGATGAGAAGGAAAAGGTCTACAACCTGCGCCGCGAAGGCAAGAAATTTGACAGCGCGCAGATGGTAGCTTTCTGGAAATCCTGGATCGACCAGTTCCCTATCGTTTCTCTCGAAGATGGGCTTGCTCAGGATGACTGGGAAGGTTGGAAGATGCTCACCAAAGAACTCGGCGACCGCATCCAGATCGTCGGGGATGACCTGCTGGTAACCAACCCGCAGCGCGTCAAACGCGGCATTGAGGAAAAAACCTGCAATGCACTGCTGGTCAAGGTCAATCAGATCGGTTCCCTCACCGAAACCATCGAAGCGGTTGACCTGTGCCACCGCGCCGGCTGGCGAACGGTCACCTCTCACCGCTCCGGTGAGACGGAAGACGCCACCATTGCCGACCTGGCAGTAGCCCTCAACACCGGGCAGATCAAGACCGGTGCACCCGCCCGCTCTGACCGGGTTGCCAAATACAACCAGCTCATGCGCATCGAAGCCGAGCTGGGCGAAAGCGGCACCTTCGCCGGCTGGGGCGCGCTCAATATCAAGCGCTAAACAAAAAACTATGAGAGGAGAGTGAGTATTTTCTCTCCTCTCTTTTATTGGGTAGCTAACCGGTGTGTTTCCAACACACTTTTATTTGTAGGGTGGATTCCTAACCCACCATCATCATAGACCATAAATCTTGAGGTGCGTTTCGAACGTACTCACTTTTGACTTTCTCCCATTCATCTTGCGGTGCGTTTCCAACTACCTTTAATTTTTCTTTTTTAAAAATGCAATCATTGTAGATATGCTTCGGGTAGAAATGGATGCAATCTTTTTGAACAGATTCTGCCATAGATCTCCCAGATTTGTTCTAATGCCCTTACTACTTCCCCACGATAGACTGGCTTTTTCCCCCTTCTCTTATGTTGACCCCGCGGGTAACCATGTCTCAAGATCCGAATGGCATATTTGCGGTGAAAACCTGTGGCAACAATGAATTCGTCCAATATCTTTTGTTTTCTAGCTTTATTTGCTTTGAGATACCTCGGTTGGATGGTTTCCCATAATTCCCTTTTGCTGCGTTGGCTCATCATTGGCTCCTCCCAGCATCTTTTCTCTGCCGGATGGTAACATCCTTATTGAGTCAACGTTATTTCCCATAGTTACTTTTTATTTGAGGCAATTCGCACCTTGACGAATATTCTGTGCTAAAATAATGATTCGTGTATAAATCTTACAATCCTAATAAAGATTTTCTCATCGTCAGACATCATTTCGATGTCTGAATTGCCATACCATCATTTCAAATAACCCATTAGGTACAAAAAATCGGAATCACTGTCCAATTTGTTTGTGGTCCAGACATCTCGATTTAAATATTCCCGGTGACAGAAGATCGAATTGCGGATCGCGCATGAAACCGATTGGATTGGCTTTTAAAAAACCGAAACCGAATTCATATTCCAATCAGACCAGTGGTGAATTAATGATTGTTCATCATTGTTTGAATTGTGGCAAAATTTCAACAAACAGGATCGCAGGAGATGATGATTCTTTTGCAATACTTGCTGTATTTAATGACTCACTAATATCTGGTGCAGCACTAAATATCCAAGAAAAGAATTTGCCGATCCATTTGCTGACCATCGAGGATAGAGAACAAGTCCTCAGAAGTTTGTTTGGGAATAATTATTCCAAATTTATATACTAGATCTACATGTACTGGAATAAAAGACTAACCCTATTGGGAAGAGAGCGATGAATACACCGCTCTCTTTTATCTTTTATTTTGTATCCGTCTTCTTTTTTATAAATGTGATCATTGCCAATACACCCATCAACAGCAAACCGAAGATTGCGACGAACATGCTCTGTAATATGGATAAAAAGCCGATAAACATGGAGCCGAATTCCGGCAGGGTCCAGGTGATCAGCACGCCATTGCGATAGTTCCTAACCCACCGTCTTCATTTAACAATAGATCTACTGATGCGTTTCCAACTTACCCTACGAAAAAGTTATCAACGCATTCAACCCCAAACTACTTTATGATAAGATTTCCCTATGTCAGAATATCGACGTTCTTTTATCGATGGGGGAACATATTTCTTCACAGTAGTGACCTATCAAAGACAGCCAATCCTTACTGATTCTTTGTCGCGTGCTCTTCTCAGAGCTGCCTGGCTTGATGTGTCCAACCGTTTTCCATTCACAACTGAAGCCATTTGCCTGCTTCCCGACCATCTTCATTGTGTCCTTACCTTACCCCCGGGTGATTCCAATTATCCAATGCGCTGGAAAGAAATCAAACGTCTTTTCACCAGAGCATATTTATCCCATAAAAAAGAGCCGATCGAAAGAAATATATCCCATCAAAAACGTGAAGAAGCGACCATTTGGCAACGGCGCTATTGGGAACACAGCATTCTAGACGAGGAAGATTTCAATCATCATTTACATTACATTCACTATAATCCGGTGAAACATGGTTATGTTCAAAGTGTTTCGGAATGGACTTGGTCCAGTTTTCATCGCTATGTTAAAGATGGATTTTATGAAAAAGGATGGGGGGATAAGATTGATATGGATTTTAGTTCGCAATATGGTGAGTAATTGGTGCGTTTCCAACGCAACCTTACATGAGTTCCCAATCCACCGTGTATTGATCGGTGCGTTTCGAATGCTCCCACGTTTTTTGTAGGGTGGGTTCCTAACCCACCATCATCATAGATCATAAATCTTGAGGTGCGTTTCGAACATACTCACTTTTGACTTTCTCCCATTTATCTTGCGGTGCGTTTCCAACGCACCCTACCTTTAATTTTTCTTTTTTAAAAATGCAATCATTGTAGATATGCTTATCAACAGCAATCCCAAAATTGCCACGAACATGCTCTGCAGGATTGCCAGAAAGCCCAGGAACATGGAGCCGAATTCCGGCAGGGTCCAGGTGATCAGCACGCCATTGCGATAGAAATTCCACAGGATGGGCAGAGCCAGCAGGTAAAGCGTGATGAAGGTGAAATTCAAGCTGGTTTGAGCGGCAGACGAGGGAGTATTGGAGAAACCTTTCAGGCTGAGCATGGTCACGCACCAGGCGATCAAGAAACTGATCCCGCTATAGATGGCAGTGGAAAAGATAAAATCATTCGCACTGGCCAGTGAACTGAGCGAATAGGTCTTGCCCATGATCACAGCGTAGATCAGATTGAAAATCAGCAGGGTAATTCCGGCTCCGCCCAAAAGCCAGACCATGTTCCGGCTGCGTTTCCGGTAAAGAAGGATGGCAGGGATGAGCGCCAGCACCACTGCGATCACCAAACGCGGCAAACGTTCACTATTCAGCCGCTGTATTCGTATGGATCGCATTGCAGAGGCAGCAGAACTCGCCCCATCCTCTGCATCCGCGCCCATCGCTTCTTGATAATTCTGTAATAATTGATCCTGCTGGGTAAGTAAAGCCCCATTGAAAGCAGCTTCCTGTTCATCAGTAAGGGCGAGCATTTCAGTCAACCCACGACCCTGATTGCTGGCCGGGATAGTCGTGCCAAGCAATGCAGCGACCGTGGGAGCGATATCCACCATCTCAATATCCGCATACTGCCCGGAGATCGCACCGGCGCCGATCATGACAAATGGTTCCACCAACGTAATAGGATCTTGCCCACCGTGCCCGCCGCGATCGATCTGACCATGGTCGGAGGTTACGATAAGAGTATCCTTTTCCAGATCGAGAGATGAAACGATCGAACGCAGCATGGCATCCACCCGTCCGGCTGCGGCAGCCCAGTTCGCATCGCGCGGCCCGCCTTCATGATGTCCGGCATAGTCTAACTGATCCAGATGGATCAATACCAGGCTATACTCGCCACTTTCCAGCCAGGGTAAGGCTGCCTGCAGCACATCCACGTCCGCGCTGTTATCCTCACCAGAGGTATAAAAACCGGCATCCACACCGGAATTGGCCAGCATCTGCTCGAACCAGGTAAAACCGGAAACCGCTGTCTTCAAACCAGCGCGGTCAGCCGCGGCAAAGATATCCTCCTGGATGAAGGTGCGCACGCTGTTCTCATCCGGCGGATTGACCGGCTGGCTGTCATTGATATCCGGCCAGGCACCCGTCAGAATGGTGGTCCAGCCCGGTGCCGAGTAAGATGGAGCCTGGCTGTGCATGATAGCCCAGGCAGCCTTTTGGCGCAGTTCATCCAGAAACGGCATCACTTGCGGATCGAGGGCAGTATCCTCGCGCAGGGCATCCACCAGCACGATCACCACTCTGCGAGTGAGCGCTTCCCCGCCGGCACCCATAGAGATGGGTGGGTTCTCTGCCAAAGGAGAGCGGTAGTTCATCAGTGAATCCATGATTGCGTTCGCCCAGAAGTAGGCTCCCACTACAATCAGCAGCAATGCGATTATCCCAATGAATAGTCCGTTTTTCTTCGTCATCGTTTCTCCTATTTCGCAGTTTTTATCCATGCGTTGCCGGATTCTGGTCCTGCAATTTTATATCCATCTCGCCATTTTTTTGTCTGATAATAATAAAAAATTCTCTGCAAGCTTTTCGAATAGCGCTCTCCCGGGGGTAAAATCCTTTTCAACTGCGGGAGAGTGGGTAGAAATTTTTCGCTATCTTGAATAGAATACTACATCTCCAGCGCTCCCGTTGGGCAGTTTTTCACACATTCATTACAGAGAATGCACTCCGTTCCATTTTCGCGCTTGCGGCTGTTATTGAGCATATCCACATTCATGGGGCATATCCGTTTGCATTTACCACACGAGAAGCACTTGCTCTGATTGACCTTCACGCGCAGCATTGAAAAGTAGCTGGCAGGTTTTAGAAACACCGTGATGGGGCAGATATATTTACAGAAAGCGCGGTTATCCTTGAATGCAAATGCCAGCGCGATCCCTACGCTGTAATACAGTGCGTTCCCGATAATGAAGCTCCACAGCATGATCCTTTCCAGGTTGGGGACCTCAAAAACAAACAGCGCTCCCACAAATAGAAAAGAAAGCGTAAAAACGCCATACCGGATGAATCCCAATTTTTCCTTGCGAGGTTCCTTTGGGGTCTTAAATGGCAGCAGATCCAGGATCATGGCTGTCCAGCAGGCATACCCGCACCAGCCCCTTCCAAAAAAGAGCGGTCCGAAGATCTTTGCCACCGCGTAATGGATCACCGCCGCCTGGAACACGCCGGAAAACAGGTAGTACCAGAATCCTTCGATCTGCATGTTTTCTCTGCTGAGAATGCCCAGATAGACCAGCATATAGGTTCCGACTGCAAACTGCACTACCATGCGTGCATAAGCATAATCCCGGATGTATAAGAAGAGTCCCAACGCGATAAAAAATCCGATATATAGAAAATTGAAGAGATAAAAGATTTTGCCTGTGGTAATCCACAGGGTCAGCGCAATTCCTGCGAACAGGATAAAAAGGAGGATTGGTATTTTATATTGCTTGATCGTTTTCATCATAATTCTCCGGAAGTTATGTTAATTCGTTTATGAATGCTCTCTGACTTTCTTCCAGATCACATCAAACATTTCCTCCGTCAACCGGCCGGTTTGCGTATTTTGCCGGCTGGGATGGTAGGATGCTAGCAGCCAGGGCAGCTTTGGAAAGGTATACAAAGCATCATGTGCAAAGCGGGGTTTTTCGCTAAACTCGTAACCGTAAAAAGTCTGGTAGATCTGCAGCAAGTTTTCAAATGCAATGCCACCCAGCGCCACGAAACCCTGCAGGTTCTCCAATAATTCGATCTCGCGCAGCAGATAGGGGCGGCAGTTCGCTATTTCTTCCCGGGTGGGTTTGTTCTGCGGTGGAGCGCAGCGCGCGACTGCCGTAACGAATAATCCTTTTAACTCCAAGCCGTCCCCCCGCTGTGTCGCGGTGGGCTGACTGCAGAAGCCGGCCCGGTAGAGCGCCGGGTAGAGGAAATTCCCCGAGGAATCCCCCGTGAACATGCGCCCGGTGCGGTTGGAGCCGTGCGCGCCCGGTGCCAGCCCCACCACCATCACCCGTGCATCGCGGTCACCAAAGCCCAGCACGGGTTTACCCCAGTATTCACAGGTGCGGAAGGCGGCTTTCTTTTCTCTTGCCACCTGCTCGCGCCATGCCACCAGGCGCGCGCATTTGCGGCAGCCTATCAATTCCTGTTCGAGCGTTTCCCAATCCATCGGTCTCACCAGATGAACATAGCATCGCCGAAGGAATAAAAGCGGTAATGCTCCTGTTTTGCAACTTCATACGCGTTGCGGATGTTCTCCCAGCCCGCGAAAGCGCTCACCAGCATGATAAGCGTAGATTTCGGTAAATGAAAGTTGGTGACCATCGCATCGACTACGCGAAATGGATAGCCCGGCAGGATGAACAGATCGGTCATGCCCTCATACGCGCGAATGATCTCCCCCTCCGGCACATCCCACGCGGCGGATTCCAGCGTGCGCACCGAGGTCGTCCCCACTGCAATCACCCGCCCTCCTTTTTGTTTCGTCTCGCGGATGCGCTGTGCAGTCGCCGCGCTCACCTGGCACCATTCGCGGTGGATGTGATGCTCTTCCACATTTTCTTCATTGACGGGCGCAAAGGTATCCAGCCCCACATGCAGCAGCACCTCTGCAAATCCGATCCCACTTTTCTGCAGGGATTGGATCAACGCCTGGGTAAAGTGCAGCCCCGCGGTCGGTGCCGCGGCGGATCCGGCTACTTTGCTGTAAATAGTCTGGTAGCGCTCCGGATCGCGTAATTTTTCATGGATATAGGGCGGCAGCGGTGTGTTTCCGATAGCGGGCAGGAATTTCTCCACCGCTTCGCTGAAACGGATGGTGCGGTTCGCGCCATCTTCTTCCGCCATGATCTCCGCATTCGGTCCGCCTTCAATGGTCAGACGCATGCCGGCTTTTAAGTGTTTGCCTCCCAGCATCGCCAGCCAGGTATCATCCTCTTTTTTCCGCAACAATAATATTTCCACTTTTCCGCCAGTGGGTTTGCGGGCATAGATACGGGCCGGGATGACGCGCGTTTTATTCACCACCAGCAGGTCGCCGGCGTGCAGGTAATTCCCGATCTCATGAAAAACGGCATGGGTGATGCTGCCATCCTCGCGCGAAAGTACCAGTAACTTGGATGCATCCCGTGGTTCCAGCGGGGTCTGGGCAATATACTCCGGTGGGAGTTCGTAATCAAAATCGATGGTTTTCACGATGCGATCAAACTCGGTTGGGAAGGTTTGTCGTTAAAGGAATACCCCAGGTGTTCGTAGGCCAGTTTGGTGGCCGTTCTGCCCTGTGGGGTGCGGCTGAGGAACCCGATTTGCAGCAAGTAGGGCTCCACCACATCCATGATGGTATCCGCTTCTTCGCTGATGGAGGCGGCAATGGTGCTCAATCCGACCGGGCCGCCGTTATACTTCTTGATGATGGTATCTAGCACCATGCGGTCGATCTCATCCAATCCCAGCGCATCAATGCTCAATAAACTCATCGCTTCGCTGGCTGCATGTTGAGTGATAGTGCCTTCAGCCCGCACCTGGGCATAATCGCGCACCCTGCGCAGCAGCCGTAATGCCACCCGCGGCGTGCCGCGCGAGCGCAGCGCGATCTCCTCCACACCCTTTTCTTCAGCCTGGATGTGCAATCGTTCTGACGCGTTCAAAACAATGCGCTTGAGCGCGTTCGGATCATAATAATCCAGCCGGTAGATGGCCCCAAAGCGCGTGCGCAGCGGGGAGCTGATCAACGCCAAGCGTGTGGTCGCCCCGATGACGGTGAAACGCGGTAATTTCAGGCGGATGGAACGTGCTGAAGGCCCTTTTCCGATGATGATATCCAGCGCAAAATCTTCCATCGCCGGGTAGAGAACTTCTTCTACGGCTTTTCCAAGCCGGTGGATTTCATCAATGAACAGGATATCTCCGCCATTCAAATTTGAAAGAATGGCTGCCAGGTCACCCGGACGCTCGATGGCAGGCCCGGAGGAGACCTTGATATTGACACCCATCTCATTGGCCAGCACATGCGCCAGGGTAGTTTTCCCCAATCCGGGAGGACCGTAAAATAGCACATGATCCAGGGCATCATTGCGCTGTTGGGCAGCTTTGATGAGGATCTGCAAGTTCTCAATGATCTGGTTCTGGCCGATGACATCCTTTAGGAATCGCGGTCGCAGAGCATTATCGAGCTGTTCACCGTCATCCGGTTTTGAATCAACAATTCTGGGGGCTTCTGTATTCATAAAAAAGATTATACCTTTGGATAAGAACCAGTTTCTGATATTATATAGGTTTGTGAGAAATAATTCTAATGGAGAATGGTCTATGGAAAATGTCTTTGTATCGAACCACCCGCTTATCAGCCACAAACTGGCAAAGCTGCGCAGCGTAACGACCGAACCCAAAAAATTTCGCGCATTGATCCGCGAGATCGCCGGGCTGCTTACCTATGAAGCAACGCGCGATCTGGAGCTGGAATCCCTCGAAGTGCAGACGCCACTCGAAACAATGAATGGCGCCATCCTGCGTGAAAAAATTGGTCTGGTTCCCATTCTGCGAGCCGGATTGGGCATGGTGGAAGGTGTTTGGGACCTGATGCCTTCTTCCGAGGTCTGGCATATCGGATTGTATCGTGACGAGAAGACCCTCAAACCGGTCGAGTATTACAACAAACTGCCCATTGAACCGCGCGTTTCTGTGTGCTTGATCCTCGATCCGATGCTCGCCACGGGCGGTTCCGCAACCGCCACCATCGATGTGCTCAAACGCTGGGGTGTGAAGCGCATCAAGTTTGTCGGCATCATCGGTGCCCCGGAAGGGATCAAGCTGGTGCATGACAATCATCCGGATGTGCCGATCCACCTGGCAGCCATTGACAGACAGTTGAACGAGCACGGTTACATCCTGCCCGGTTTGGGCGATGCGGGTGACCGCCAGTTTGGCACCGGATAAAAATAGACGCTCATAAAGAGTACAAACATAATGTTTTTTGTAATGGAACCATGTAAACTGACACAGAAACGGAATTGTGTCAGTTTTTTCTGCTAAATACCTGGATTATTCTTTCTGAGTAATATTATTCTTTTTTTATTTTGAAGTAGGCATCTATCATGTCTTTTTATATGCTTATATTAATGCTATAATCAATACGACATAATAAGGGGTAAAAAAATGGGGAAACCACAATTGATTCAAAACATTCGTATTGCTGTATCATATTATTGCAACTTGAAGTGCAAACACTGTTATGTTCCCGAAAATGAAAGACTCGATTACAAACAATTGGAAAAGGACCAATTATCAGTTGAAGAAATAAATAACTTCATTGATTACCTCATTAGTAGTTTTGGTTTGAAAAAAGTTACCCTTACTGGTGGTGAATGTTTATTAAATCATGTATGGAGTAGAACAAAACCTGTTTTACAGCACTCACTTGACCAAGGAATGGATATTCAAATCAACACAAGTGGATCTGGCGAAATTGAGATGTCAGAACTTAAAAAAGTTGCGAAAGATAAATATACAAAAATTTTATTGCATGTTAGCCTTGATGGAATCAATCATAAAAAAGTGGACAGTTTTCGGGGAAAAACTGGTGCAATGGATAGAGCAATTAAAACAATGAAAGATGCTGTTTCATTGGGATTTAATGTCCAGGCTCGTTATACAGCCACGAAAACAAACCTTGATGAAGCCCAGGCATGTTATCAAATGCTTGAAGAAATGGGTGTCCAATCATTCATGATTAAACCAATGCTTCCAGCAGGCAATGCTGAAATAAATTCAAGCATGATATTGAGCAAAGAAGAAGTAAAAGAACTTCAGAAAAAACTTTTGATTCAGAGTATTAATAATAGGACTCAACTTGATTTACCCTCACCTGTATATGTAGATATGACAGAATATCCAAGTGGTGCCAATGTAAAAATTACTCTTTGCATATGTGGATTTGAAGCTGGATATATCGCTTTTAACGGTGATGTATTGCCATGTACATATATTGTGGGATCACAAGTATGTAAAAAATATATTCTTGGAAATATTAGAACTCCTAATTTTGATTTCAAAGAGATATGGCTGCATCCTGATACTTATTATGAATACAGGCATGCTGATCCTGGTGCCTGTACAACTCATAACATCCTGTATAGTTCGCTTGAAAAAAAGGATATGCTTTATAGACCGGGATTCTGCATTTTTTAGATTTTCTCTCTACCATTGAATTAGAGGGGTAATTATGTCGAACTTACTTGATTTGGAAAATAAACCTTTTCGTATTGTTGGCGGATATGATTCTGTTTCTTGTAAACTGATCGAAAGAGCAGGGTTTGATGGTATATGGGCGAGTGGATTATGTGTATCTGCTGTAGCTGGACATCCAGATGCAAACATTATGGGATTTGACACGTTTCTTTCGTATCTGCGAATAATGCGCAATGCAACCAATTTACCCATTATTGCTGACTGTGATACAGGATATGGTGATTTTCATAATGTTATCTTTACGGTAAAAGAATTAATTAAAGCCGGTATTTCTGGTTTTTGTATTGAAGACAAAATCTTCCCAAAAATCAACAGCTACAGTGTAGCTAAACCCCAATTATTAGAAAAACCTGATGTTTTTGCAACGAAAATAAAAGCTGCTTCTGATACAAAAAGCAATTCCGATTTTATTATTATTGCTCGCATTGAATCACTCATTGCTGGAACAGGTATAAGTGATGCGATTGCAAGAGCGAATTTATATCAACAAGCCGGTGCTGATGCTATCGTGATCCATTCAAAGAAGAAGGACCCAGGAGAGATAATTCAATTTTTAAAATTATGGAACGATAGATTGCCTGTTGTCATTATACCCACAGCATATCCTTCCATAACTTTAACTGAAGCAAAGTTATATTCTGTTACAGGTGTGATTTTTGCAAATCAGATTCTTCGTGCAGCAATCAAATCGATAAATAATTACTTAGCTGAGCTTATCACTGCTGAAAGTCTTTCAGAGTGCACACAATCTATATCCAGTGTGCAGGAAATATTCGATTTACAAAGAATGGAGGAATATAAAGCCGAACAAGATAAATATGAAAAGCTTCAAGACTCTTTTTTACTGTACAAGACTGAGTTAAAAGAAATCATTTCTTGAAAGACGAATTATGTCACCATCTACAATAATCCAGGCAAAGCTGAAAAAAGTATTGGAATCATATGGAGTGAGTTCCGAAGATGCAGATATTACTGTGGATGTATTGATCGAGGGAACTTTACGAGGATATTCTGGTCATGGGGTTGAAAGAATATTCCAAATCATCGAAGGTTTTACACAGAACACAGTCAATCCCAATCCTTCCATGAAAGTGGTCAATGAGAACAAATCATTTATTATCTTAGATGGCGATTTTGGATTAGGTCAGCCTGCAGGTGTAAAAGCAATGACTTTAGCAATTGAGAAAGCCAAAGAAACAGGTATCGGAATGGTTGGGATAATCAATGTTAGTCATCTTGGGATACTGGCATATTATGCAGAAATCGCCTCAAAGAAAAATTTATTTGGAATCGTTTTAAGCACAACTTCTCCAGCGGTTGTTGTACCAGGTGGAAATAAATCTTTGCTGGGTACAAACCCTCTTTGCTATTCTTTCCCAAGAACAAAACAAAGAATTTTTACAGCTGATTTTTCGACAGCAGCGATAACAAGAAGTCTAGTTTTAGATTGCCAGGAAAAAAGGCAAAATCTTCCTAATAACTGTGCAGTCAATCCAAGTGGCTATATGACGAATAATCCAGATGAAGCATTAATTGGGGGGATTTTACCTTTGGGCGGTGAAATCAAGGGTATGCTGATCAGTTTCTTAATTGCGACGTTAGCTGGACCATTAATAGGTGGATTAGCAAACAATCAGATCACAGGTACAAGATATATGGGGAAACACCCAACAAAAGGTGATCTGTTCATAGCCATTGATATTGACCAATTAACAAATTTAGAAGACTTTTGTAATAAAAATGAAAACTTATTAGAAGAAATGAAAAACAGTTCAACTTGCTTCTATTTTTCAGGTGAAGGATCTTCTAGCAGGAAGGAGATAAATCTCCAAAAACCGCTTGTGATAAGTCAGAAATTGGACGATTTTTTGGGTAATATTATTTTGGATTAACCATAAGTAGGAATATTTCTATATTGAAAAGGTTCTCATGAAAAAGAGGAATAAAGTTCGTTGTATATTTAAAAAAAAAGATCGCTTCCTTTTTTCATTGCACACCTATGATGATAAAGAGGGATATTACTTAATTCCTGTCGGTGGAGAAATCGAAGATAATGAAAACCCACTTGATGCCGTAATTAGAGAAGCAAAGGAGGAAGTTGGTTTGTATATAACCGATCCTCTTTATCTTGGAGTGTTATCGGATAAGTACATTTCAGATACTAAAGAAGAAGTAATCATTAATACCTACTGCTTTATGGTTAAAGTCTCAGATAATATTACATTACCTCAGAAAATGAGGGAAACGACCGGCAAAATATTTACACTGGAATATTTCAATATCGAAGACTTGATAAAAACACAAGTTCCAGTTTTGCCAAAAGGCATTATTAACATGTTGAAACAAAATTTGAGTTAGCAATTTCGTTGCCGGAGGTTTAGTATGAAACCTTTCAAACATATTCTAATCATCGGGGGACTTCGTTTTATGCATAATGAATTAAGAAAGCGTGCCAATGTAAGAACATCATTGATCTGGACCAAAGGAAAAATTAATGAGCAAGATATCTCCAGCAACATTCATGTTTGCAGTTGCTCAGATTCAATAGATGAATGGATTACTGCGGCAAAAACGATAAACTCCAACTGCACAATTGACTATATCATCGCCTTTACTGATGAAGACATTGTGAAGGCTGGGCAAATTGCTAGTGAACTGGGGGTTGATTACTACACGCAAAACACCATAAACAATGTTAATGACAAGATCATGATGAGAAAGGTACTGCGTAAATATAATTTAGACGATACGAAAAGCGCTGAAGTATCATCATATGATGATATCGTGAGTTTTTCCAATGAAGTAGGTTTTCCTATCATAATTAAACCTCGATCAAAATTTGGCAGCATTGGTGTTCAGAAAATTTCTTCAACAGAAGAAATAATACCGGCATATTTACGATGTAAATCAGAATCGGAAGAATCACATATTATAGTTGAAGAAATGATTGAAGGGGAGGAACATTCTGTTGAGTACTATTCGGAGAATGGTATTCATCAGATGATTGCCACTTCCTACTATTTCAGTGATCCAATAAACAGAGTGGAATATGGTTATTTACAGGATGCCATTCTCTCTCGATCCATGATTGAGAAAATAGATACATTTATGAAATCGGTTCTTACTGCTTTGGAGATCAATGATGGTGTTACACATACAGAATTTTTTATTACGCCTGAGAAAAATGTCCGAATTGTAGAAACTCACATTAGGGTTGCAGGAGATTATACACCTGAAGCAGTTTATTCTTCTAAGGGAGTGGACTTAAATAAACTGTCTATAAGTAACTCTATTGGAATTCCACAAATGGCTGGTTTACAACGCTATCTGGCTAGTTTTCGCTCAAATGAAAAATGGTCATGTGTAAGGTTCTTGAAACATACTGTTAGCGGAACATTAACACATGTTGAAGAAATTGACGATTTGTTAAAAATCAAGGGTGTTGAACAAATCACATTATTAAAAACACTTGGAAGTCAAGTCAGACCACCTGAAAATTCAAGAGACAGATTAGCAGTCGTTAGAACATTGGCTGATACACCAGAATTAGCAGTAAATATCGCAAATGAAACATTAAAAATTTTACAATTGAGAATAACCATTTCATAGAGGGAGTATGAGTAAGAACCTGCATGTCCTGATTGTTGGTAGCTCAAGGTATATGCATAGGGCCATTCAAAATATCCAGGGTGTTAGAACAACATTACTTTGGATAGCTAAAAGAATTACTGATGAAGACAAAGAAAAAAATTTTCGAGTCCTTGGTTGTTCAGGTAATCTGGATGAATGGATTTCATGCGCTAAGGCAGTTCATTTAGCAGATCCTTTTGACAAGATAGTTTCTTTCGATGATGAAGATATTGTCAAAGCTTCTATAATTTCTGAAGTTCTGAATGTTGATTTCTTTCCACCAAATTTAGTCAAAACAATAAGCGATAAGTATTTAATGCGCCAAGTCCTTCGTTCAAAGGGTATAGACGATACTGCCTCGGTTTTGGTCAATACAGTTGAAGATATTGAACACTTTGCAGAAAAATATCGCTATCCTATCATCATTAAACCAATATCAAAATATGGAAGTATTGGGGTAAGTAAGGTATCTTCGGTTGAGGAAATTGGACCAGCATTCACAAGAGGGCTTCAAGAATCAAACAATTCACAAATGATCGTAGAACAATATATATATGGTCAAGAATACACCGTTGAATGCTTTTCAGAAAATGGAACTCACCAGGTTGTTGCTACAACCATGAAATTTAACGACCCAATTACAAAAGTCGAATACGCTCATATCTGTAATGCACCGTTATCTGAGAAACAAAAGAGTGAATTATCGATTTTTATAAGTCAAGTACTAACCGCTATGGGAATGATCCCAGGCCCATCTCACACAGAGTTTATTATTTCACCTGATAATAAATTTAGAATTGTTGAATCGCATATAAGGTTAGCTGGTGATTTTTGTCCAGAAATGATAATGTCCACTGTTGGTGTTGACATGATCGGTACAGCAGCATTGTCAGTTCTGGGATATCCAATTTTAGAATCTACCCAAAAAATCATTAATTTACATCGAGAGAAAAATTTGTGGTGCTCAGTGAATTTTCGGCATGACAACGTATTTGGCATTTTTCAGGGTGTCGAAAATATAGAAGAGGTAGAGAACATGAAAGGCATAGAACAAGTGAGAATTCTCAAGGGCAAAGGAGATTTTATTAGGCCAACAGAATGTTCAAAAGACCGATTAACTATGGTAAGGGCAGTTTCAAATAATATGAATGAAGCGATTGAACTAGCACGGAAGGGATCTAATGCTTTGAAAATCAACGTTAAGCTTACAAATGGGGAAAAGTAAATTATGAAAAAGCATTTTCTCATTATTGGCGGGATGAGATTCATTCACAAAAAAATACAGGAATTCGCAGATGTAGATATTACTTTTATTTGTACTAAAAAGAAAATTAAACCAACCGATTTTCTACATTACACCAGAGCCTTCTGCTTATCAGATGATTTAAACGAATGGTTGCATACAATTAAAGCGATTAATTCAATCCAAAAAATTGATAATGTGCTTTGTTTTGATGACCAAGAGCAAATGAGGGTGGCGATTCTAGCAGATCAACTAAATCTACCATTCCACAAATTAGAAACCATCAAGAACATTCGTGATAAATACTTGATGAGGGATATATTGCGAAAAACTGGATTGGAAAATATACAATCCGCTTCTATTAATTGCATACAGGATATTCACAATTTTATTTCAGAAGTAGGTTTTCCAATAATACTGAAACCGAGAAGTGGATTAGGCAGTATCGGTATTGAAAAAATAAACTCATATGAAGAAGTAGAATCAGCTTATAGGCGGTCGATAACTGAAATGGGGAATAATTCTTTAGTAGCAGAACAATTTATAACCGGACAAGAATACTCAGTCGAGATTTTCTGTGAGCATGGTGAATATCTCATTTTGTCTACAACACATAAATTTAAAAACCCGGTCACATTTGTTGAGCAGGGTCATTTTTGTCCTGCAAACCTTACTGAAAAAGAAAACCAGTTGGTATGTGAAATCATGCCCAAAATATTGAAGGCACTTAATATTGAAAATGGTGCCTGTCATACAGAATTCATCATCTCTCATGATGGCATTCACATTGTCGAAACCCACCTTCGTGTAGCTGGTGATTTGATCCCCGAAATGGTATTCGCAGTCACTGGTATTGATGAAATTGAGTATTTAGCTAGGCAATCTTTAGGTGAGCCAGTCTTACCAAAAATGAAAGAAAAACTAATCGCAAATAACAGCCAACCACAAAAGTATTCCTCAGTTTGGTTCTTTGAGAAAAACGCGGATGGAATTATTACTAGAATTGATGGAATAGAAGAAGCCAGAATGATGGATGGCATAATCAGAGTGGTTCAATTCCTGGACGTTGGTAGCAGGATCAGAAAAATTCAGCAATCAGATGACAGGGTTTTTGTTGTTCAATCTATTTCAGATTCTTCCGATAGAGCATTGAAATTAGCACAAATTGCCGCTGAAAAAATCGATGTCTATGTTGATTTGGTAAATAACGATGAATAGAAATGCAAAACTGTTGATCACCGCAGTCTTTACAACAGATATAGGAAATGGAATGTTCCTGCTCGGCTTATCCATGCTCTTATATAAAGAAACTGGATCAGCTTTATATATTGCTTACGCATTATCCAGTGAATATATTATCAATATTATTATGCTCTTCTTCGCTGGTTCTATTGTTGATAGGAAAGATCCCAAAACCATAATGGTCAAAATTGACCTTTTACGTGGCTTCTCATTATTAATTGCTTCAGTTATCCATATGTTTACCAGTAATATTTTTGTACTCTATATTGCATTAGTGATTTTAAACATCTTAAAACCTTTTTATCGATCAGCTCATTTTGCTTTAACCCCCAGTATAGTTGAGAAAGAAAATATATTACACGTTAATGCACTGAAGGGAGCAGCTTCTCAATCTGGAGCACTGATAGGGACTGCTCTGGCTGCTCCAATTTTTACATATTTACGTCCTGAGTGGACGCTAATAATTGATGGGATCTCTTTTATCTTATGTGGACTGATAATCAGTTTCATTAAGGGAGAAGCGATTGATATAGTCACAGATAAAAATCCAACCCTAAAGAGATTCTATGTTGATTGGAAAGAAATGATCAATCTACTCAGGCGTTTTCCTTCGCTGTTGCTTCACTTAATTCTATCCAGTGGTGATTTTCTTTTTGTATCTCTCAGCAACTTGACATTAATTCCTTTGAATGAATCAATCGGTGGCAATCCATATATTCTGTCCTTAATAGATGGAAGTTTTGCTATTGGTTCTCTATCTATCAGCTTAATCGTTTCTAAATTAGTAAAAACAACCGGCAATAAGAAATCGATTCTGTTGGGGTATGGGATTCAAATAGCTTCCTTTATTTTCATGGCTATTAGTAAATCTCCAACAATCATCATTATAGCAAGTCTGGTCTTTGGCATAGGCAACACAATTTCTATGAGTGTTTTTATGGGTTCACTTCAAACAAGAAGTATTGGGAAAAATAAAGGTAGGATTGGATCTTTGAGGCAAATATTACTATCAACTTTTGGAACCATTTTTCTTCCACTTTTTGGAGATTTTATAAATAAAAATAATGTTCAGGTTGCAATTCTTTTATCTGCCGGATTGATCGTTGGGTATCTTCTTTTATTCTTGATGTCTGATTATTTCTTTAAACCACAAGGTGTCCTAGAGAATGAAAATGCCTAAACAAACTAATTTTTCTTTATCTCTTGTAAAAAATGAATTTTCTGGAAAATTTATTGTATTGACAGGCATTTGCGGCACTGGAAAAACCAAATTAGCTGAAATGATAGTTAACGACCTGACGCAACAAGGTATTCCCACTGAATATATTAAGAATCCTTCTAAAAACTTCGCCAGTTATCCTCCATTTAGGCGGTATTTGGATGATATAGATATTGTCAATACAAAAGAATCCGATCTTTTCGCATTAACAATAATGTCACTGGGAGATTTATTTTTTACTCTTCGAACAAAAATCATTCCTTCCTTACAACAGGGAAAGTGGGTGGTCTGTGATAGATATCTAGTGGAAGCCTATGTCGGTTCTGTTGACGAAATGGTCGCTGGATACAAATTGAATGTGTCAGATGTGAAAATGATTAGGCTCTTATCAAGGAAAGCACTAAAGCCTGATTTAGGGATTCTACTGACAAATTCACCAACCACATCAATTAATAGAATCACTGCAAGACATCGCTCTGGGGAAGAGAATATCGAAGATTTCGATTTTGAAACATTATTTAATACAAATATAGCTTATCAAAAATTTGCACAAGCCAATAAATGGAAGATTATTTCAACAGAATGTGATTTACATACAGCATATCTAAGGATTTCACGTTTGGTAAAAAGGTTGCTATGAATGAATTATCGGATTTGATGGACTATTTTTATAATAGAAATTACTTATATTTAAAACCAAAAAAAATCATTGAAAATAATGAAGTTTATTTCCTGAATTCAAGTTCTAAGTGCAACTGAGATATGTTGAAAGAATACCATATAAGGGGAAGAAAAGTCCAAACATTTTCTAGGGCGATGATTTAAACGCAGCATAACCGTCTCAATATCTTGTTCAGTTAGAGGAGAGAAGTCTGTGCCTTTGGGAAAGTATTGGCGAATTAACCCGTTGGCATTTTCATTACTTCCCCGTTCCCAGGCAGCCTGAGGATGGGCAAAGTAAACCTTTGCTTGTAATGCTTCTGCAATAGCTGTGTGTTCAGTGAATTCCTTACCATTGTCACAGGTAATGGTGTGAGTTTGATTCACAAACGGATGCAGTAAATTAATGATGGCTTTTCTGACCGTTTGCGCTGTGCGATCTTCGACTTTTTTCATCAAGATCAATCTGCTCTTTCTCTCTGTCAAGGTCACGATGGCTGTTTGCTTGCCTTGGCTGATAATGGTATCTGCTTCCCAATCTCCCAATCTCTCACGGCTCTCCACCACCTGCGGACGTTCATCTATCCATGTTCTGTGGGGTATCTGACCACGTTTTTCGTAGCTGCCATAGCGTTTTCTGCGTTTCTTCTGGCATCGCAGGTGTTTCCACAATGTCCCACCATCTCGTTTATCCTGGTAAATATGCTGGTAGATCCATTCATGACTGATTTGAAGTTCCCCGTCTTTTCGAAAATATCCGCTGATCTGTTCCGGGCTCCAGTCTAGCGCTATCAATTTCTCGATCTCCTCCCAGTCTCCAGCATCGATCCTGTGCTTCCCTTTATTCCTCCTTGCTACCGCAAAATGATGTGCTGTGCTCCTTTGATGTGGTGTCTGAGAGGTATTCATCTTACCGCAGCTTACCTCTCTTTGACCTTCAAAGTTGCACTTGCTTGTTGAATTCAGGAAATATTAATCATGCAAATCCAGTAATTAAAAAGTATTGTTTATGTATTGAGTTGGGAAGTGCAATGTGGACAACGTGAGGCTTTAATCGGAATTTCTGTACAGCAATGCGGGCAAAGCCTGGTGGTCGGTTCGACAGGGATATTTTTAGGTTTATTCAGACGATTGAGCTGTCGAATAAATATGAATAATGTGAAGGCGATGATTATGAATTCAACCACATTATTGAGAAAGATTCCATAATTTATGGTCACGGCACCGGCGGTTTGTGCTTCTTGCAGGGTTTTATACGAACCTCCACTTAATGTGGCAAATAAATTACTGAAATCGACTTTTCCCAGCAGCAATCCGATGGGGGGCATGAGGATATCATTGACCAGGGAACTGATGATTTTTCCGAACGCTGTTCCTAGAATGACGCCAACAGCAAGGTCAATGACATTCCCCCGTTGAATGAATTCCTTGAACTCTTTGATCATCGCAGTATCCTCTCTTTTTTTTCATTATAGAATATTCAAATCAATTTCAAAACAAAAGATGAACGGTGAAGTCAAAATCTGATACAGATTTGCATAGGTCTTCATATTTTAAATTCTCGGTTGGAAATAGAAGATTCGCACTCTCGTTATTAAAAGTTCAGGTGCGATCGTCTTCCAATTTCTGATCGCATATCCCTCTTGAAGGTAAAATGATAAAATGTTTTGAATTGTATAAGCAGGATGCAAAAGATCCTAGGTAAATCCGTCCTTTTTTATATGTAATGTCATAGGATTGTAAAAGAATTGATGAGATGAACAATACAGTTTATGCATTAGCTCGCATCGCCGTTGCTTTATATCCATATCTGCACATTCTGGCGATCATTGTCGGGTCTGTATTCGCCACGAGCGGCTTCACGGATATTATCTTTGATATTTATTTTATCTTCCGCTCTATCCGGCGATTTTTCTTATCGCGCAATTGGCCAAAGCTGACCCTTGAGCGGTTGGAGGCTCGTGAGCAGCAAAAAATTGCTCTGATCATCGCCTGCTGGCATGAAGAGGCGGTAATTGCAAAGACATTAAAAAATGCCTGCGAATCAATTCATTACCGAAATTTTGATATTTTTGTTGGCACCTATCCAAATGACCCTGAGACTCAGCGTGAGGTGGATAAAGTAAATAGAGAATTTCCACAGGTGCACAAAGTCATTACGGCTGATGATGGACCGACCAATAAAGCCGCGAATTTGAATCAGGTATTTGAAGCAATTCATGATTATGAACGCAAAACCGGTTTACAGTATGAGATTATAATCATGCATGATTCGGAAGATGTGATCCATCCATACGAACTGCTTGTGGCGAATTATCTGATCCCACGCATGGATATTGTCCAAATTCCTGTTTTCCCAATGGCTCTGCCTCTACGACATATGACGCATTGGACATACGCGGATGAATTCGCTGAGAACCATACCAAATTACTTCTGGTTCGTGAATTAACAGGTGGCTTTGTTCCTTCTGCTGGAGTAGGGACTGCATTTACAAAGAGGGCATTTGAACTTTTTGCATTGGAGAATGAAAAACGTATCTTCACCCCTGGATCGTTGACCGAAGATTACGAGCTTGGGCTGCGAATGAATTTGCGAGGTTATAAGGCTGCTTTCGTTCTTATTCATCTCCCACCTGAAGAACCGGATAAAAAAGCAAAAAAGAGAGCAACAGATTGGGTTGCAACCAGAGCGGTCTTTCCACTGGAGTTTAAACGGGCTGTGCGCCAAAAAACTCGCTGGAATATTGGGATTATTCTTCAGAGCTGGCAAAACATTGGATGGACTGGAAATGCAAGAATCCGTTGGAACCTTTTTCAAGATCGAAAAGCGTTGTTTACAACACCAGCTAACTTCTTGGGGTATTTTGTCTTTTTATATTTCATCCTCTACCAGACATTAAAAACATATTTCGCCCCATATATGCCGCCCTTGATTGTCAGAGGAACTTTATTGTGGTATCTAACTTTAATTTCAACTTTTTTCATGATCTGGCGGTCGATCAATCGCGCTTATGCCGTTAATAAAATTTATGGAGCTTGGCCGGCCATTACATCCATCCCGCGTTCTATTTGGGGAAATGTGATAAATTTTTTTGCAATTGTAAGAGCGATCAGAGTGTATATCACTACTCGACTGCGCAAACAACGCATGCAGTGGGATAAGACAGACCATGAATTCCCATCCGAAGTGATTGAAGAAGAGCGAGCTTCCAAGCAAGAAGTCTCGGAGCTAATTGATGACCAATTGCATAAAGTAACGATCAACGAGGAAGCGCTCATAAGTGATTTTACGAAAATAATGGAAAAAGGTACTGTGAAAGATAAGGTGATCGCTATCCAGAAAATTGATCGTTCAACTGGCTCGATCCTTTTCCCCTATTTAGTAAAATATTTTGATGATTCTGCCTGGCAGGTGCGAGGAGAATTTTGTCGAACGTGTAGTTTCTTGCGTTATGCGCAGGCGATCCCGTATCTTCGAAAGTTATCCAGCGATTCTGATTGGACGGTGAGAAGTAATGCTGTAAGAGCGTTGGGTAAATTAGGTGAACTGGGAGAGTTGGAATTATTAAATATTTTGAAGAGTAATGATAGCTACGCCAGCGAAGCAGCTCAGGTTATTCTGGAGCACCAGGCTTTCTTTAAACAAAATGTACGACGCTTATTATCAAGTGATAAAGCGGAGATCAAACGAGGATTGAATTTTTTGGAGGATTTAAAAACGTTCGGTCAATCAAAACTGGCAGAACAACTTTTAAAGTTATACATGGAAGGCAATGAAAAGGAAATTCGCATTTTTCTGGGCGATTGATATTTCATCACAACTTTTTAAATAACTCGTTTTTTATCAACTTCATGAAAAGATCGACAATTTGTGGATCGAATTGATTGTCTTTTTGGTTTTCAATATAATCCAGGGTTTTCTTCGCATTCCACGCTTTTCGATATGGCCTATCTGACGTCAAAGCATCCCATACGTCGACAACTGAGAATATCCTGGCTGCGAGTGGGATTTCTTGCCCCTTTAACTGCCTTGGATAACCGCTTCCATTCCACCATTCATGATGACAATAGGGAATATCAATGGCTGGTTTTAAGTGTGCAATAGGATTAAGAAGATTGAATGCGAAGACAGGATGTTTACGCATAATTACCCATTCTTCATTGGTTAAAGGTCCTGGTTTTAACAGTATTGAATCAGGAATCCCCATTTTCCCTATATCATGCAGTAATGCTCCTCTGCGGATGTGGATCAAATCTTTATCAGGGATACCCAGGAGTTGTGCCATCCGAACTGTCATTTCTACAACCCGTTGTGTATGGCCTTCTGTTTCTTGATCGCGTAAGTCAAGAGCTCGTGTCCAACCCTCTAGGGTTGTGTCGTATGCCAGAGAAAGTTCAATATTCGATCGTTGCAGGTTTTCCAGCAGGGTTGTATTATCAATCGCAATGGCAGCTTGCCCCGCAAGGGTTTCCAAGAAGTAAATCCATTCTTGATCTGGTGTTAATAATTTCCGGTTGAAAATATCCAAAACGCCTTTGACTTGCCCTTTTGCGATCAATGGAACACTATAGAAGCTAAGGAATCCTTCTTCTTGAAGAAGGGGAAGGTAAGCCATACTCTCGTCCGCTTCAAAAAGATTTAATGCCTGAACCAGATGCCTTTCCATTGTTGCCTGACCAGAAATCCCTTCACCGAGACGTAAGCGATATGATTCAATGGTTCGCGTTCTAAATCCTCTTCCTGCCGCGTAATTTAGTAATTGTGTTTGTTGATTCAGTAACAATACTGCGGCAGCATCAACTTTTAATTTTTCTACTACTTGATCCAGTAGGATATTTAACGTAACCCGCAGATCAAGGCTCGAATTGATAACCAGATCAATATCATGTAATGCAGAAAGTCTTTCCAACTGGTTTTGGGTCTGTTCAAGTAACCTTGCATTTTCCATGGAAATTGCAATCTGCGATCCTAATGACTCCATAAGGTGTAAGTGACCGTTATCAAAAATATTTGGATCAAAAGCTTGAACCGATATTGCGCCAATGGTTTTATCACGGATATTGAGGGGAACTCCTAACCAGGAGCGAGTTGGTTTTTCTCCATGAATCGGATTCGATAGAGATTGTTCATTTCCCAGATCTCGAACCAGAAGTGGCTTCTGGTGTTGTATAACCCACCCGAATAGACTATTTTGATCGATTTGAAATTGTGCGCCTTCCCACTCGATTAATTTTTTGTCATTTTCTATTGCCGATACAACAAAATATTCGTTGTTTTGCTTGATATTCTTTACAATTACAAATGTATCCAATGGCAAGATGTTCTTTATTTTTTCATATATTGTTGTAAATAATTTTTCAGAATCAAGAATGCTCGATGTCGCAATTGCAATTTCATATAAGAGACTTATTTCTTTCGCTTGCTGTTGGGTTGATTCGAAGAGTTTTATCTTATCAATGGCAGTAGAAAGTGTTTCAGCGAAAGTAGTTAATAATTTTTCATCCTCAGGTGAGAAGGAATCTAATTCTTCACTTTCTGCGTTGATAACCCCGATCGTCTCGTTATGAAGTTTAATTGGAATTGTCAGTTCAGATTTGGTTTTTGAATCGAAACTAATATACCTCTTATCCTTCAAAACATCTTTACAATAATAAGATTTACCGGATTGAAAAACATATCCAAGAATGCCTTCATCGGATGGAATTACCCTGTCATTGATATTGTTATTGGGAATTCCTTGATAAGAATCGTGCATAATCAATGTATGTTTATCTGCATCCGCTAAATAAATACCATAATTACTTAAAGAAAAAACGCTGGTTAATAGTTTAGTCGCTTCTGAGATAAGTTCATCTAAGGATTGTGAGGTTGTAGCTGATAAAGTAATTCCATGCAGTATTGCCAATTCAGTTAACTGGCGTTTCAATGACGTTTCATTGTTCATATGGTGTGTAATGTCTTCTCCTATGCAAAGGACTTTGTGATGTGAGCCAGCTTCATCCTCAATCAATGAATTATTCCATTTGACGGTCAACAAGTTTCCATCATTCATCTTAATTTGAGAAATATATTGAAGCGGATGATTTTCAACGATGATTCTCTGGAATGCATTTCTAATTTCATTATTTTTTTCATCCTGAATGAAAAGCTCAAACCAGGATTTTCCTTTAATTTCATCGAATGAATATCCTGTTAACTCTAAAAAAAATGGATTTGCATATTCAATCTTCTCGGTTTCATCCAATATCACCACAAGAAGGTTGAATCCACTAAAAATCTTTTCAAATTGCAGATTTGTTTTATCCAACATGAAACTATACTTTCTATTAATAAAAACAAAACGCCCACGCATACCGCTACCTTATTCGTATGATAGCGAAGTATTGCGTTGAGGCGCCCTCCCCATATTTATTTTAATCATTATATATGAAAAATTACTTGCTTGATGGTATTTTAGCTGTAATTTTTGTATAATAGTGGATACGTGTATTGTTCACTCTTTGGAGGGTAAATCCAGCGGGGTAAAAACGGAAACATGATTCACCGATAAGTTGTATCTGTGAGGACTTGGTGGAGGGCACAAGAGATTCTATTCTGTTACTAACTGATCAAGCGGATTATGCCGAAGAAGTATACCGTGTTGTTCGGGATAATCCCTGTTATGATTTAAAAGTAATTAAAGTTGACAAGCGGATCGATCCGAATATTTTTCTTAGATCAAATAGTGTTTCTGTTTTATTATTTTGTGTTCGGGAAACCGAATACTTTACAAAAACAATCAAAGAAATTCAAACTCTGGGATATGACTTTCCGATAATTCCCATTACGAAGTTGAAAACCAGCGAAATTACTCACCTGGTAAAGGAATTTGGCTGCCATGAGCCTTTGTTTGTGGATACTTTAAATGATTGTGTACTTCTACAAGCGATTTTTTCATCCATTGAACGGAAAAAAATTTCCCACGAGATAAGGATGCGCGATACAATCCTTCGTTCTGTCAACTTTGCAGCCGAAAAATTTCTTAATAATCCTAATTGGAAAATGCATATCAAAGATGTACTGGAGAAAATTGCTGGAGCAAGCCGGGTGGATCGAGTCTATCTATTCGAAAATATTAATACGAATGGGAATATTTCCACAGCGCGTTTGGTCGAACGGTGGGTTGCCTCTGGAATTTCTGATGAATTGATCGCGGTCCCCGGTGAAGAACGAACCTTTGAGCGATTAGGGATAGCACCATTTGTCCAAGAATTGCGTGAATCGAGATTTATAAAATCACATGTACGCGATCTCCCTAAAAAAATACAACCTCTGTATCGTTTGGTTAATATCAAATCTATTTTGATCGTCTCAATCTTCATCAATGGTGATTGGTGGGGATTTATTGGATTTGACCAGTGTAAATATGAGCGTAATTGGGAAACTCTTGAAATTGAAGAGCTCAAGACAGCTGCGAGTATTCTCTCAGCTGCAATTTCTCGGCAAAAAACCGATGCACGCTTGAAGTACCTTGCCACACATGATTATCTGACCAATCTGCCAAATCGATTATTATTTGAAGACCATTTCCATGGGGCAATGGCACGCTCGCAACGATCGAAAAAATGGACGGGTTTGTTTGTTATTGATCTGGATCACTTTAAAAAAGTGAATGATACCTATGGTCATCCCTTTGGTGATAAAGTGCTTATTGAAGTCGGAAAACGCTTGCAAGAATCAATTCGGGCAAGTGATACGGTAGCGCGCATTGGGGGAGACGAATTTGTTATTATTGGCGAAGAGCTTACTGCGATGGATGATGTCTGCAGAGTGGGAGAAAAGATCCTTTCTGCATTCAAAGAACCAGTTCTATGCGATAATAATAAGGTTCAAATTTCTCCCAGCATCGGTATTAGTATTTATCCGAATGATAGTGAAGACATGGAAAAGCTGATGCATTTTGCTGATATTGGCTTGTATAGGGCAAAGAAGCAAGGCAATACCTTTAATGTTTATGAGGAAGATACAGGAAAACAACTATGGCTCGGCAACTTACAAAGATATTGATCATCACCGCCAATAAGAAAAATGCAGAAAAATACAAATCGTTCCTTAAAAAATCCAAGTCAATAAAACCCGAAATAAAAATTGAAAATAGCATAAAAAATCTGATCATCGATCTCAACGAGAGCATTTTCGATTTTCTTATCTTTGATATGGATGGTTTGAATGATGAAATTAACTTGATTGTTGATTTCTTATCAAGGTTGGATGATAAAACTCCTTGTATGATCATAGCAGATCGAAATCTTAAAACCTTTTTTGAAAAAATAATTAATCAAAATTTTCTTTTCAATGTGATTCCCGATGATTGGGTCGATAGAGAATTTTTCGAAGCAACGATTCAAAGAATGTTGCGCTTGCAGAAAAAAAGAAAAGAAATAAATGAGCTGTACCGAGCAAATGAATCATTATTAAAAAAAATACCGGGCATGGTATTCCGCCGTAAAGATGATAAACAGGGGACGGTGAAATATGTCAGTGATGGCTGTATGGACCTCACCGGTTACACCTCAGCAGATTTGATTGATAACCACTTTGTTTCTTATTTCGATCTGATCTACCCCGATGATCGGGAAACAGTCAGAGACTCCATTAAATATCAGATCGAGAAAAATGAGCAGTATCAAATTACCTACCGAATTCTTGATGCACAGGGGAGACTTAAATGGGTCTGGGAGTCCGGAAATGTGTTCCAAGCATTAGATTCGGGAAAATGGTTCATAGAGGGTTTCATCATGGATATCTCCGAACATATGATGACAATGGAAAAACTTCAAAAAAATCAAAACCAGCTTCAAAATATCTATGATCATGTATCCGTTGGATTGGGGATTGTTCAAAAACGAATTTTTGTAGAGGTCAATGATTTTTTTTGTGAATTATTCGGGTATCAACGATCTGAGATCATCGGTCACAGCACAAGCACATTGTCTTTTCACCCAACCGAAGAGGATTTTAATCTCATTGGACGTGAAAACGCTGAGAATTTGGAGAAGGAAGGTTATTGTTCTAACTATACAAAACTGAAAAGAAAAGATGGAAAAGAGCTGGATGTTTTGCTTACCGTATCCAGAATTATTAAAGATGATAAAGACAGCCCTGTTACATTTGCAATATTGGATATCACGAAACAAACCGAATCGAAACGTCTCCTGGAAGAAAGTGAAGAAAAAAACCGTGGGATCATCAGACACATGAATGAAGGCGTATTTCTAGCTGATGAAAATGGGATCGTGGTTGAATGGAGTGATGCAATGGAAAAGCTGATCGCCATTCCTAAAGATGAAGTGCTTGGTGTTTCTTTTTATCAATTGATCGATCGTCTGGCTGAAATGGCAATTATAAAAATTGATATTGAAAAAGGGAAACAGTTCCTGAAAGGAATCATTGAAGATAGTACACAATCAAGGTTTGATAAAACCTGGGAAGGTGAGATGCTAACCCCTCAGGGTGATTATCGATATTTCCAAACTGAGCTGTTTACGATCAACACACCCAATGGAAATCGATTGGCTGCTATCGTTCGTGATATTGATGATCAAAAAAGACGCGAAAGAGAACTGCAATCTCTGGTAAATCTGGCTTCGGTCATTAGAAAATTTTCCAACGATGTGACATCAATCCGACAATCTGTCAGTGATATTCTCATGAGTTTGTTGGGATTAGATTGCATTGCTATAGCTGCCTTTCAAGGCAACAATGATCTGGGAAGTATCGTAGAAATACGTGGCAATTTCGACGACAAAATAGGGGAAACCGTTTCTTGGAAGAATTGTGTGAATCAACGCCCTCTTTACAATGACAGTGTATATGAAATGAGTGAAAGCTGCTTGGAGCAATTCTATGGTTTAGAAAAACCATCTGAAATTCCGATGACTAGGATTAGCATCCCCCTTGTCAACGGGAATAATCGCATTGGAATAGTATTCCTATTCCATAAAAAAGCTTTTTCTGAGCACGAATATCGTTTACTTGATGCACTGGCAAATATCGTTGCCAGTGCATTAAGTCAGGCATTATTATTTGAACGGACCGAACTTCGCTTGAAACGATTAGAATCGTTACATGTCATTGATCAGGCTATCAGTGGTCTTTTTAATCTTGACCTTACTAACCGCATCATCCTCGATCAGGCAAAACAACAATTGGGAGCAGATGGCGGTGATATCCTGATTTTGAATATGGCGACCAACATGATGGAATACTCTGCAAATTTCGGTTTTGACCAGCTTGATTTGGATGAAAAAAGAGTCCATCTCAGCCGCAGCATGGCGGGTCAAGTCTTACTTACCAGAGAACCATGTATTGTGCCAGATATTGGAAAAACTGAATTGCCATTCATCATGAAACACTTGCAACGGCATGGATTCAATGCCTATTTCAGTTATCCACTGGTTGCGAAAGGCGAACCCAAAGGGGTAATTGAAATATATATGCAAAATCCTTTCCACCCGGATACTGAATGGTTGAATTTTCTTCAATCATTAGCTACGCACTCAAGTATCGCAATCGATAATATTCAACTATTTGAAAAAATGCAAAGCATTCAGTACGATTAAATACAAATCTTCGGGAATGATCGAAAACACAGTTGAAAATTTTACTTTGGTTTTTCAGGAGAAATTATGGAGTGCAGGAAAGAAATTAATTTGAAGAAGTGTAATTGTAGCTACGATCCTTGTTCACGAAAAGGTATCTGCTGTGAATGTATTCAGTATCACTTGCGCATGCGCGAACTCCCTGCCTGTTGTTTCCCCAATGATGTGGAAAAAACTTTTAATCGTTCATTTGAAACATTTGCAGTCCTTGTGAATTCTGGCAAAATATAGGTGGTGAACCTATAATTGAAAAAATACAGCCCGGTTTAATAATTTCGGAAGAAGAAAATAAAAACATCGAAAAAATGGATGAATTGAGAAAAAGTGGTTGAAAAAAAATATTCTCAACAACAAAGAATTACATTGCTGATTCTACTCATCCTGTCAGTGATCTATTTCGTTCTTTTCATTCCAACAAATTCTTCCAGCAGGGAAGGAGGGAGTGTCTTTTCTATTTTTTCCAATGATGAATATATTACCTATCCTTATGTTGAAAGGATGCTGACACCGGGCAATGACATTCATGAGACCTGGGGGAACCTCATTATTTATGGAGATTACCATTACGGCTACCCTTTCTATTTTCTATCCATGTTGGTTTTACTACCCCGTCGCATAATCCTTGGCGATGCATTTTTTGCCGCAAGGACAACCAATATTTTTATCTTGCGGCAGATGATCAATGTCCTGCCCATAATATTGGCTGCCGGCGTAATGGTTTACTATAAAACACGCTTCAAGAATATCTTGCAATCGGTTGTTCTTTTTATCCTGCTTCTTTCGATTCCAAGCGTGGTGCGCAGTAATATTTGGTGGTGGCATCCTGATTCACTGACACTCCTATTTATTGCTTTAACTTTCTTGTTTTTGCAGCTTGATGATCATCGCCTTGGCAAACATTATTATTTGGCTGCGATAGCGTGTGGTTTGGCTGCGGCGACCAAACTGCTGGGATTTTTCTTTTTCTTGACCATTCCTGTTTATCTTTTAATATCTATGAAGAAAAAAAACTTGGAATGGCGGAAAATTATCGGGAAAGCCTTGGTATTTGTTTTTATTATGGTAGCTGTGATTGTGCTGGTAAATCCATTCCTCTGGTATAAAACTCCTCGAAATGAGATGTTCGCAATCCAACAGTTCAAATCGATGGAACTCAGCCAGGGTTACACCCATGATGACCCCTATTATTATCAAAAAGGCCCCCAGTTTTGGGATTGGACCATCCGCACCTGGTTTGGTTCTGCTGCCTTTATTGGGTTTCTGATTATTTCAGTGATTGCTGGTATTTTCATAAATAAAGATTTCAATGAGAATATTTACCTGGCGACCTGGTCATTTCCTTTCATATTGTATGCGTTATTCTTTGTTGCTCCGAAACCGGATCATTATATCTTCCCGGCATTAATACCGCTGTTTTTAGCAGCCGGTGATATTCCTGCTTACATTCATGCTAAATGGGAAACTCTTTCAAAAACAGCCAGAATTTTTTCCCTGATCGTTTTAGGAGGAATATCGATTTTGCTTTTTCAACAGGTCTTGTTTAGTATATTGAAAGATATCCCTCTTTACCAACAGTATCTAATTGAAAATATGTAATTGCATCGATCAAGAAAGTCCCCTGATTCTTTTTTGAAACTACAGATGGAAATCGAAAATTCTCTGTAATAATTGTAGTATAGTACAAAAAACTCCTTTTCTTATGGCCATTTGCATATCTTTATCAGAATCTTCGGAAGAACAATGTATTATCTAAAGCCAGAAGAATTATATCTGTGGCCTTCACCATTGGTTTTATCATGCTTTGGAGCAAGAACAATGCATTCTCAGGGACACCGGTGATTTCTAAAACGATTCGCTGTTGGAAAGAGGGAAACATTGTATGCCCTGATGATGACGCACTTGCCGTTAGAGATGAATTCTTTGATGCGGTTAATGAACAGACACCGGCAGGCGCGCGCATTCTCAGCGATGATCTGGCAGTTCGTTATTATTCCCTAAGACCGCTGGCGTTCTCCAAAAAGGATGGAGCAACATTTTCTTTTTCCAATCATGCGGCTTTGCTGGATTGGTACCAGTATGCACAGATATACGATGAATTGTGGCCATTGAGAGATGATTGGGATGCTTATATTGATGCTTACACCAATTTTGCTCGCTTGGTTGAAGCGGAGTACTTGGTTATTGAACAGGCATATTCCCAGCAGGATTATTATCCTGCAGGTCTGGAACTGGTATTTTCAAATGAAGGGTATTCTTTATTTGCCATTCAAGAAATAACGGACTGATAGCAGTCAGTTATTCAGCCGATATTCGTTCAAAAATGATGGCTTTGTTTTGTTCATTATATGGATCAAGGCTGATATCAACAGGCAATCTCGCAAAGTTGGATTGTATTGCGGGATCCAATCCGGCAAACCGCTTTAGATAGGTCTCTTCGTTAAACACCAAAAAATCTGCTTCATTGATCCAGCGCAGGGCTAATTCCTCATTCCAAAATCCTCTTTTTTCAATATATTCCGTATCACCGCCATCCCGATAGTAAAATTCCATATTTAATTGTGCCGGAAATATTTTGATATCCGGTAAATAAAGGAATAGGATTGGTGTATACCCATCCCAGTAAACTAAGGATTCATCGGGAATGATGGTTTGTAACTGGTTTGCAGTTTCTTCATAGCTGGCAGGAATATCCATGTTTGGATAAGTGGCAATGGAACTGTTCGCTGCCAGGATGAAAGTTGGGGATAACAGGATGCCCAAGCTGAAAAGCAAGAGGATTAACAAACTCCCATAGGGTTGCAGCTTTACTCTGTGTTTTATAACAGACTGCGTTATTTTAGCGATCCATAGAATTAGAATGCCCGCAAGAAAGCCGACCGCAGTAGGAATGATGAATTCCTGTACTTTGATGGGAATATGGTATTGGTTTAATAACACGTCCCACAATTCATATGGACCAAAGAGTTTGCGTTGACTGATGCTTGGCAAATTCATGTTCATAAAAAATGGAGCAATTTCTCGATACAGACTTAATCCGATCCCAGTGCTGATTGCCACTACCGTGATACAAAGAATCCACTGCCGGACTTTATTTTTCAATACCAGACAGTCTTTAAAGAATAAAGGAATTAATGTGATACCAATCGGGAGATAAAACGCGAAATACGCCGGGAAACTGTACAATACATTGTTTTCATAAAGCGCATAAGCATAATGGAAGACGGTAAGAATGAGAAAACTTACCGCGAGGTAAGCAGTTTTATGGTGATTTTTCTCAGAAAGCAGAGCTTTTGGAAATAGAACGATAAAAGATAACAACATGGCTAGGAATGGGATAAAAAAGTAGCGGACACCATCAAAAAACACCTGTATCTCGTAAACAAGGCTGTAATTTCTTGCCAGGAATGCACTTCCAAGATCACCAGTTGGAAGATCAAAATGGAAGATTGCAGACATGCTTGTGTTGAAGAAATCAGGGAAAAAGGGCTGCCAGATGACAGGATAGATTTGTGGCCAATATGGCAGATTCAATCCAATGAAAGCAACAAGGCTGGCAATGATGGGGAATAAACTCTTTCGAAATCCATTTTCCCATACCATGTAGATCAAGGTTAAAACAAAAAGGGGAAGCATGTTTTGCCTTACCATTACGGTAGCAGCAGAAAGGACGCCTCCAAGTACAAGCTGGCTCGGGGTCCTATCTTTCCCAAGCATAAAGTATAGGCTCCATACAATCAGCAATGAAGTAACCACCTGTGTCATGGCACGCGAAAAGTAGATGATCCAGGCCGGTGCAATGATGTAGAAACCGATTGATACAGTCGCCCACCACGTCCCGGCCAATCGTTTCACGGTCAACCACTGTCCTATCAATAAGATTACACTCAGGAATATGGCAAAATATCGCCCTGATAGCAGACCTGTGCCGAACAGCACTTGAGAAATTCCCAGAGAATAAAATGCGAGAGGCGGTTTATTGGTGATGGGTCCATTTTCTTCGAATGGTTGGTAGGTGCCATCCCAATACCATTTTCCCTTTAATAGATAGGTCCCCTCATCCATCACCGGTTCAATAATATGCGCATAATGGATTGCGAGAAGTATATATATACCGATGATCAATATTGCGATAATGAAAGGAAGACTGTTTAGTAATTTCTTTTTCTGGTTTTGCATAGATAGTATGCGGTTATTATAATGGTTATCCTTGGCTGCTTGGATGATTGTTCTTAAATCATTTCTTTCGTCATACAACCTTTTTCAACTTTCCATATATAATGATTATTCATTTTTTTTCAGGAGCAGGTTATGCCAGCCAAAATACAACAAACAGTTCTATATTCACCCATTCTGGATATTTCTTCTGATCAAATTGGAAAATATATCCTTCTACCCGGCGATCCAGGCCGGGTCCCATTTTTGGCAAGTTTTTTTGATGATGTTCACGAAATGGCAAAGAAATGGACGCATGTGACACACACTGGACTTTTAGATGGCGAAAAGGTCTCGGTTGTATCGACCGGAATGGGCTGCCCTGCCATGGCTACCACTCTTGAAGAATTGATCCGTTTGGGTGCGCATACATTCATCAGGGTTGGAACTTCAGGAACGCTTCAAAGAAAAACCGATCCAACCAATCTCATTATTACTTGGGGTGCGGCTCGTGATGAAAGAACCTCAACGCGTTACCAATCTTTATCATTTCCGGCTGTGGCAGATGTGGATGTTACAACTGCGCTGATGGAAGCTGCGCAAAATTTTTCTCTTGGGTATCAGGTAGGAATATCCCAATCAAAGGATGCTTTTTATGGTGAACATGACCCTTTGGGGATGATCGCATCTCATGCTTTATTAGAAAAGCAAAAAACGTTCCGGCGGTCCGGCATGCTTTGCAGTGAAATGGAAGCTTCAACATTATTTGTGATCAGTTCCGTCCGTTCAACACGTGCCGGAGGGATCATGATGCTGGGAGGAAGTAACCCGCAGAGCTTGGAGAATATTTCACGGATTTGTGCTCGTGCTTTGAAATATTTAATTCAATGGGATAAGGAATCACAAAGAGGTTAATGGCAATGACAAAAATGAATCCCTTCTCAAACTTTGTATATAAACTCTATTCATTCAACCTGGGTTACCGTCATTTCGTAAGCTGGTGGAAGAATGATATTCTTAAAAAAAATCAGTATCATATTCGCCTCAAGAAAGGCGAGGGAAGTGAGAATGTGGTGATGGTTGAAACTCCCGCTCAGGTGTATCAGATCGCTGAGTATTATAAAAACTTTCAAGTGTTGGCAGATCATCGCGAATACTTGAGCATTCGTGTCCATACCTCCACAATCGACTTTCTTGCAATCTCAACCGGAATTGGTACTCCCCCTATTGCAATTGGCATGGAAGAATTGTCAATCATTGGTGTCAAGCGATTCCTCTATCTTGGTAGCTGCAAACCACTGCAGCCCAATGTGAAGAATGGGGATTTGCTGATTGTTAAAGCGGCTGTAAAAGAAGATGGAACCAGCCGGGAATATCTCCCCATAATCATTCCTGCAGTAGGGGATGTGTATCTGATCAATGCGGCGCGCAAAGCATTTAAAGAAGCGGAAATCTCATTTCATGTTGGGATCACAGTAACTGTTGACATCGATCCGTATCATATTCCTGAGCAGATCCCATTAAAATCACAGTATGACCGGCAAATTCATGAATTCATGGCTGGCAATGTTTTGGCTGCTGAAAGAGCAGCAGCAGGTGTTTATGCTGTGGCGACCAAGGTTCATAAACCTGCTTGCTGCATCTTGCAGGCATGCGTGGCTGAGTCTGAAATACCTATTCGATTGATTGAAAGATTGCCGTCCATCTTGTCGTAGATTTATAAGTTGAAATTTTTATTCATTTACTCGATATTTTAAAAGATTTTGTTTTTACTATTGGATTTCCTTTCAACGCAGGTACAGTTTGTGGATCAGCTGGGATGAAACCAATCGAAAATGAAATTTGCAGTATGGCAAATGCTGATGTTGAACTTGAGTCTTCCGCCAGTACTTTATTAATCACAACCTTGTTACCAGGTCTAGCGGTCTGGGAAATTAAATTGGAGCTGAAAAATTGTATGTGTTGAGGAGTGTACTTTTCTCAAGCGAGAAGCGCATGCTTGTAGCTGAATAGATTGTGTGGTTAATAAATTAGATTTTTCCACCTGTTTTACAATCAATAATCTGATACGTGGAGGGCGGAAAGTATAAACGGTGATCGGGTGTATCGCTTGATTCCGCTGCAGATAGTTCCGGAAGAAGGGAAATGGTCTGGAAGAATGACCAATATAATATCTGGGCTGCAAAACTTCCCGTTTTAAATCGTATGGTATTCTTCTCCAATCTACATGGAACTGCCTATTATAATTACCATCACTTGGGAGCAAACATGAATAAGAAATTAGAAAAGATGATTCGCATCTTGGGACTTTTCGTTTTTCTTGCCCTGGGTGTGAAAATATTATTACCCCATATCAAATCAATCCCAGATTCTATTAATGCTTTGAAGAGTCTTAACTATGGGGCATTGGCTTTGGCGATTGTTTTTGAATTCCTCAAATTTGTAAGTAATGGATATTTCTTGAATTCCATTATTGGATTATTCAAACAGCGTGTATCCATCTGGCAGGCGATGATGATTGTGCTGGCTTCTTCAAGTTTCGGAATGGTAGGCGGTGGGATGTTTGGCTCAGCTGCCGCCAGTTTTCAATGGCTGCGAAAAAGACATGTAAAGGCGCAGGCTGCTATGATGGCAGGAATTCTGCCAATTGTATGTAGCGCTCTGTCAGTTTTAATTCTCTCGCTGATAGGTGTAATTTATCTGCTTGGCGCCGAGGCACTCACACCATCACAGGTGAAAGGTTTTCTGGCCATTCTGGTATTACTCTCATTTGCGATACTTCTATTTTATATATTCTTTCGTAATCCGCAGAAGTCAAAGATCTTTGTGGTAAATGCTGCAAAAAAAATTGAGAAATTTACTAAGAAAACATACGAAGAAAAAAAGATCACACAGCAGCTGGATGAATTATTTGAAGTGCGCGATCTTTTCTTCCATGGCGAATGGAAAAAACCGCTGCTTGGAAATACCATGATCTATGGATTTGATTTACTTTCATTGTATTTTCTTTTTCTAGCAGCCGGTCAAGTAATCTCTCCCAGAATATTATTGATCGGTTATGGTCTTCCACAGATATTGGGGAAAGCAACCTTTGTGTTGCCCGGAGGTATCGGTGTGGTTGAGAGTACCATGATCGAACTTTACCAGAACTTGGGGATACCTGCTCCTGTTTCGGTTGTAGTCGTTTTAGCATATCGTTTTCTTGCTTTTTTAGTTCCCACTATCCTTGGATTTCTTCTGGTTCTATATTTACAAAAAGGAGCCGGAAAGAAAAAAACGGAAAAAGTCCTATTACAAAAATCATGATCCAGACAATTTATATGGTTTATATGCCATACATTTCCATCGATCGGATTATATGCCTGGGAAATTGAACTTGCATTTTCATGCCAACCAGTTTCTCCAAAAAGCTCAATTTCAACGTAAAATAAAGTAATTTTGAAAGATAGGAGGTGTCTACAAGAAAAAAATCTGGCTCTGCGGAATTTAAATTTGATTTTCTGAGTGCTGTTAATTAAATTTTCGAAGGAGCAGTATTTGAATAAAAATTCAAAAAAAGTTCTTCGTTCCCTTCTTCTTCTCATTTTTCTGGGCGTCGGTGTGCAGCTATTATTACCTCAATTGAACTCCATCCAGAAATCGATGTATGTTTTAAAGAACTTGAAGTATTGGGCTTTGTCATTAGCATTTATTTGTGAATTTTTTAGTTATGTGGGTTCCGGCTATCTAATAAATTCCATCCTTGGGCTGTTCAAAGACCGCATTTCTCTCTGGAGAAGCATACTCATCGTGATGGCTTCTGCTAGCATTGGTATGGTAGCTGGTGGGATGTTCGGGTCGGGAGCGGCCAGTTTTCAATGGCTGCGGAACAGCAAGGTAAAAACCCAATCTGCTGCCCTAGCAAGCAGCCTGCCTTTGCTGATGAATAATTTAGCCGTCCTGGGAATTTCCCTATTTGGCGTTATTTACCTGCTTTTTCTCCATGAATTGACGAAACTGCAGATAATCAGTTTTCTCATCATCTTATTAATTCTCCTTTTAGTTGTTTTCATTATCTTTTTAGTGTTGTACAAACGGGAAAAATCAACACCAGTTATATTAAAAACCGTTAAAAAGATCTATACGATCATTAAAAGACCTTACAATGAAAAGCGATTGAAGGGGCAGTTAGATGAGATGTATGCCGCTTGGGATCTCTTATTGAGCAAAGGTTGGAAAAAACCTGTACTGGGTGTTGTGATGTCTTATGGGTTTGACATTGCTGCCCTCTTTTTCCTTTTTGTCGCAGGAAACAAGCTGATCAATCCGGGCGTGTTACTCATCGGGTATGGATTGCCTTTGCTGCTGGGAAAAGCCGCCTTTGTCATTCCAGGTGGAGTGGGAATTGTTGAAGGAACCATGGTGGCATTGTACGATAAATTGGGAGTGCCAGATGCGGTTTCTGTTATTGTAGTTCTCGCCTATCGCTTGATTTCTTTTTGGATCCCAACCATCATTGGATTTCCACTTACATTTTATTTGAATCACAAAACGGAAGAATAAAACTGCAGATCTAAAATGCTCAAATACCCCGAGAGCTTGATCTAATCTATGAAGAATTCTTTACTGGATCCTCCCTTGTTGTTTTCATTTTATTCTGATGATTCTCCCTGAATTTGCGAGCAGCGTTGGAATGACAAGTTTGTTCTCACGGATCGCGAATACATCATCTGTCAATAAATCTTTGACCGGGGATGAACAATCCATTGGAATAGGGACTTCCAGTGATAGTGTTTGCTGACTCGAATTAAGAATGGTTAAGATGCTTTCTTCACTTGTCTCTCGTAAAAATGCGAATTGTTCATGATTAACAAAAACCTGTTTGTAACTTCCTGCCTGCAAGGCGCGTGAATCTAATCGAACCTGAATTAGCTTAGCAATGTAATCGGGAAGGTTTATTAATGAGGGATTGTAAATAGGGTTTTCCGAATCTATTCTTGGACGCAGCGCACCATCTTCTTTAGGGGTTCTACGCCCGGACATTCCCCATTCGCTCCCGTAATAAATGGAGGGAACCCCCGGCATGCTGAAGAGCAGGCAGTACACCGGATATACATGCGCTGGATTGGTCAGATTGCTCGTCAGCCGATTTACATCGTGGTTATCCACAAAGGAATATGGGAGGAAATGACGGTAAATGCCTTGCTCTCCAAATTGACGATTAAGGGAATAAGCAATTTCAAAGTAATTCTGATCCACATGACTGGAATACAATCCTTTAAAACATTCATAATTTGTAACAGAATCTAATGCACCTGCGTTGATCCAGCGTGCATAATCTCCGTGAATTACTTCTCCCATGATCCAGAAATCTGAATTGCGAGTTTTACACCTGGAGAAGAGCTGCTGCAGGAATGTAAAATCCACACAATCTGCAGCATCAATGCGTAATCCATCGATTTGAAAGTCTGTCATCCAAAAATCTACAGCCTTAAAGAGATAGTCGCTGACCGCGGGATTTTGAAGGTTTAACTTTACCAGGTCAAAATGACCATTCCAGCCATCATATGCAAAACCATCCCCATAGGTACTTTGCCTTGCGAAATCAATTCCGGAAAACCAGCTGCAATAAGGAGAATTCCTTCCATTTTTCTGAATATCCCGAAATGCAAAAAAATCACGACCGACATGATTGAAAACTCCATCCAGAATCACACGGATGTTGTTTTTATGCAAAAGCGCGATCATTTCTCGCAAAGTCTGATTATCTCCCAATCTGCGATCAACCTGATAATAATCGGCTGTGTCGTAGCCATGCCCTGAAGATTCAAAGACCGGACCCAGATAAAGTGCGTTTGCATGCAGCTTCTTCAAATGGGGTATCCATTTTTCAATTTCTTTTAATCTTGGAGAAGGTGGGGATGAAAAATCATTTTTTGGGGGTGCACCAAAGCATCCCAACGGGTAAATGTGGTAAAAAACACTTCTGCTGCTCCAATGATCCATTCGTTCTCCTTTATGCATACTGGTAGGTATATACTGGATAAAAAATTTTAAGAGAAAATACCGTGCATGAACTGATGTACTGTGTTACAAACAATTGTTTCATCTAATTCAAGTAACTTGTTAATATTCAGCCCAATGTAGGTGTTGATTAGTCCTAAAAATGAGGCTGCATAGCGCTGCTGCCTTCCACGCATATTCCCATGATCTTGGGCAGCCTGTTGAAATAGAACCTCTAGAATCTCCTGCTGCTTCTGCCCGTAATTCAAGATAGCTCTAAATGCCGCGCTTTGGGGTGGGGCAAACCAGCAGGCCAGTTGAAAACGATAGAAGGTCATTTGGCTGCTTGCGAATCGAAAGTACGTACGGGTGACACTTTCAAGTGCGTTTTTTACATCTCCTTGATAGATAGCGGTCTTATCCAATTCGTTAAAGAGGATTGAAAAGTGACTTGAAAGAATGCTTTCAAGCAGACCTTCTTTGCTGCCAAAATAATAGTACAGGGTAGGTTTGGTGATACCCGCAGCGTCGGCAATCTCTTGAACACCGACCGCATCGTAACCGCGTTCCGCGAAAAGATCTAAACCAACCTGTAAAATTTTTTCTTGATTTTCCATGATTGCATCCAATATACCGAATGGTATACAAACTGTCAAGGAGTGGGGCTTATTATTGCCTAGTTTTCTTTTCGTGAAAGTTGTGTATAATCAAAATATTGATTTCACTATCCAGGGGGGAACCATCGCTTCTCTATTGACCATGCCGCGCCGTCGCAACCAAAATATTTCTGGAGGATGATATGGCAACTGTAAAATTCTATTCTTTAAAAGCAAAAAAGTATGTGATCATCGATAGCAGCAAAGTAAAGATTGTAACGCTAAAGAACGGGCGCCAAGCAGCCGAAGCAGTGGATCCGGAGACAGGGAGCAAATTGTTTAAATTCTTATCTGCAGCAGAGTTGAAGGAATTGAAGCCATAAGCACAGATAAATAACTTTTTTTATCCTTCTCTTTTAAAGCACGTAATTTAAGATTAGATCTTCATCAAGCCTTAAGGGGGAGGGCTTGCATGAGTGTTTTCTTGTGTGTATTGATTTGTGGAGTGAGTAAATTAAAATTGGGGGCGATTTTCCAGTCTCACTTTTAATCAATTCCACACACCCTGTTTCAATCAGCCGTTTTTTTCGGGAATACTTCGTTACGGCAGATGGAGAAACCAGACTGACCTTGGATTACAGTCTGAAGGGCTTTGATCAGCATTTTTCTTATTTCCCAAATTTTCGGTATGCGGTCCCTCAATTGAATGATGTGATTGTTGAACTAAAAAGCGGGGTAGAGACATCTTCCGCGCGTTCAGATTTGATCGCGGTATTTCCATTTCGCTTTGATAAATATTCCAAATATGTCTCAACAATGCAGGGAATACTGGAATGAAAACCGGCATCATCCATTATTGATTCATTCCGCGGGAACGGACCAATGCAGGGTGTGAAATTTCCAGCCCTGTTTCCGTTTTACCAGAACAGCAGTGATAACTATGAGCCACCCTTCTCCTACTGGTTTCATGCTGTCGCGCAGCCTGCTTAACCCATAAAAAGTCGCATTCATCATAGCTAGTTTGGGATCAATATCACCATCATTTAATAAAGTTCCCATTTGCTCCTGATATTGGGGAGGGCTTTATTAAAAGCATCACTTGGATCAACATAGCAATCATGGAGATCCAGGCTACTTCACCATGCACGTTTATCTGTGCACTATGAACGTCCATTTCAACATTTCCCCAATATTCCCAATCCCCCGCAATGATTTCGCGCATCCACTCATGCCCAACAAACCATTCCAATCCATTTCTTTGATAGGCTCCAATGCCGATCGTTTCAATCTGTTCGCCTTCATCAAAAAGATGCAGTGCATGATCCAGCTTGGCAAGGTTACGCTCTTGATATGCGTCTTCGAGCGCATTCAGTACAGACCTTACTTCCATTTCCGCTTTCTTATCGAATGATGACACTGGCTGAATTATTCTAAAGAAGTCGCTCAACTGCATTTTGAAGAATCTCCCCACACACTTTCCAGTTCAATTCTTTTTCATATCGTTCACGAGTAGATTGGCATAAGGTGTGATATACATTCGGATTGTTGATCAATTCTTTAATCGCGGTAATATAAAGCTCGGGAGGACTGTCTTTTGGAAGAACGATCCCTGAAACCTGATTGCGTACTGTCGTCGCCAATCCTCCGGCATTGGTGGTTATTGTAGGCACTCCAAATATCGCCGCTTCACCGGGAACGATGCCGGCTGCTTCAAATCTGGCGGGATGTAACAGTAAATGTGCCCAGCGGTATTGGTCCAGATATGCTTTTAATTGAACAGGATCTGTTTTATCAAAATACCCCTTATATGTAACGTGGGCATGGTTCTCACCCTGCTGGCCAACGATATGGAGTTCGGCGGGAATGCCATTCTCATTAAGCATTTCTGTGACTTTGATGGCGATATCCACTCCCTTTCGATGATTCTCTTTGCCGACCAGTAATAGACGCACCGGAAGTGAAATTTTTTGGGGGATTTGAACTGATTCCTTATAAAATGATTCCGGTAGAGAGGCTGGATTTGGAAATACAAGGATCTTTTCTGACGGGAAATGATAGCGATCGGTCAGGATGCGGGCAGACCATTCGCTGTGGGTGATTGCTAGGCTTGTTTTCTGCAGCACCTTTACTTCCCAATGCAGCATCCGGCGATACTCCAGCTCTGAGAAAATTGGCCATTGTTCATGGGAACCGATTAATGTTGTATCCAGGCGATATACAATCGGAATCCTTGTTCTACAGAGAACCAGGGGAGCAATATTCCTTGAAAAGATCACATCAGGTGAAAAATCAACGATTCCTTGCTCGAGAGCCTGTGTGCTGGTATGGAGGAATCGATTGGAGAATTTTGCATAGCGTCTTTTGGAACACAACCGGTGGAACTTGCGATAAGCTCTCTCTACCAGCGAGGGATTATCTTCGAATGGACCAATAATTTTGACATTTGCCCCCATCCGTATAAATGCCTGGTAAAACTGATAATCTGATCCGCTCCCGGCATTTAAATCCCTGGGATCATGCCTGGCTGCAACATAGAGTATTTTCATGGGTTGATGAGAAATGCTTAATCTTTCTTATGAACAAAATTATTTTGCAAAATACTGCTGTAGTCATATTAATGTATTGGTTAAAATAGGACACGTGGTTTGGGTAATGAGCCCGCATGTTTCCAATAACGGTATTGTTGATTCCTGTCATGGTTCTCTCCATGGATTCTGTTTGAAACATAGAAGTATAGAAGTCTTGAAATTAATGGATCGTTAACGAGAAATCGAACAGGGGACTTCTATAATCTCAAACAAATAATTAATCTGATGAGAATTATTATTAGAGAATGGAAATAAACGAATCATGAAGAGACATTTTTTAACGATTGGGATAATCCTGCTGATTTCTACTGGTTGTGTGCCAATGGTTTCAACCTCTGGCTCATCTGTGAGCAGCGATAATTCGGTTGCTTCAACAGCACCTGTTTCAATCCCAACAGCTGCTTCTGAGTTGAACCCTTATTCTATTGAAGCATTGGCGAATAAAACCTATGGTGAAGGAGAGCTGACGGTTGAATATTTATGGGAAAGGCAGGAAGATTTCACACGCTATTATATTACCTATCCGAGCGATGGGCTGACAATTCACGGATTTGTTGATATTCCTGAAGGGGATGGACCATTTCCGGTGGTGATCGCGTTACACGGATATATCCCGGCAGCGGAATATGAAACATTGGATTATTCCACCCGCTATGCGGATTCCATCGCGCGGCAGGGTTATATTGTCCTACATCCCAATATGCGTAATTTTCCCCCTTCTGATAGCCCCGGCCGGATTCGAGATTCTCTGACCGGTTATACGGTGGATGTTCTGAACCTGTTAGCCCTTGTGCGGCAGAGCGCGGGGCAAGAGGGAATCTTTGAAAATGCGGATGTGGAACGCCTGGGAATTTGGGGACACAGCCTGGGTGGGGGAATCGCCCTGCGCGTGGCAACTCTGGTGGATGAGATCGATGCGATCGTGCTCTATGCCGCCGTCACACAGCGCTACAACGAAACGCCCATTGGTCTGCCGGTGTATGATCTGCGTGTGATTGATGCGCCATTCAGTATTCATCATGGTTTCGATGATGAGACAGTTTCGCCTGCATGGACTGAAACGATCTGCAATACGCTTGAAGAATTAGGGAAGGAATATGAATGCTATTTTTATGAAGGTCAACCACATACCTTCTTGCGGTCGGGATCCAGTGATGCGCTGCTCATTCAAAGAACTGTAGAATTCTTCGACCAATATCTTGGTGATTAGTGCGTGAAATTTTTCGATAAAACTCGATATACTTTTCCCGGTTGACGGGAGAATGGCTGGTATCAAAATTATGGGATAGAATAATTTTTTGATATCATACAAGTGAATATTTGCAGAGGGATTACTCCTGACACAAAGATGCTAACCTTTTCCCTGCCATCCATGTGCGGATATTTTGAAATTGCTGTGAATGTTGACCTGACTGCTCCTGCGCTCGAACTTGGCTCATCTTGAGTAAAACAGAAATAACCTGCATTTTGCGACCATTTCTGTTCTAATCCTTAAAAAGAAATATCTTTTATTTCTCTTTCTGCGTAAGAAGTTTTTACCAGTTTTGGTATTCATGACTTTAATTGACGGAATGAAAATCACTTCATCCTTGGAATGGTTGTGTATCTTTCATAAATATGCTAGCATAACTAATCTTGGAATTTTTTGTTAATTTTCATTAAAAGGGAGTACTTGCCATGATTTCAATTATCACAGATTCCGATTCCAGCCTTCCTCACGACATAGCACGAAAATATAGCATTAAGCAAGTTCCTATCACCATCCAATTCGGTGAGGATGTTTATGAAACTGATGTGAATATTAATGATCAACAGGTTTTTGAACGAATCGACAAAGAAGGAAAACTTCCCACAACTGCTGCACCCTCCCCAGGAAATTTCGCGGCTGCTTATAAAGAAGCATTTGAAAAAGAGAAAGCTGATGCGATCATTTGCTTTTGTGTGAGTGGTGAGATCAGTGCGACATACAGTGCCGCCAAATTGGCTGCTGAAGAATTCACATCCAAAAAACGCATTGAAGTCATCGATACCCGCAGCCTTACCATGGGGCAGGGGTATATGGTGATCGCTGCTGCCGAAGCTGCTCAAGCAGGGGCTAGTGTCGAACAGATTATCGCTGCGGCCACTGCAATTCGTGAACGGACGCATGTTTACGGCGCGCTGGCAACATTGAAATATCTTTCGATGAGCGGAAGAGTAAGCCACCTCGCAGCGGGGATGGCGGGTATGCTGAATATCAAACCGATCTTGGCTGTTCAAAACGGGAGACTGGATTTGATGGAAAAAGTTCGCACAAAAAAGAAAGCCTGGGCGCGTGTCATTGATCTGGTAAAACAAGATGTGGGAACAGGTCAAATAGAACGAATGTGCATCTTACATGTGACGGCTGCAAAAGAAGCACAAGAGTTCAAAGAGCTGCTGCAGGAAAGCGTAAAGTGCCCAAAGGAAACACCTTTCGTTCAACTGACTCCCGGTTTATCCGTACATACCGGTGCGGGACTTGTGGGTGTTGCGTTTGTTGTAAAAACTTAGCTGAGTTCAGCGCAAAGTAGAGTTTTTTGCAATTCTTCAAAAATAATAAACTAGTTTATAATTAACTGTATTATGAATGATCCTTCGGGAATAGAATCTCTGGGAAGAATGTTCCCCTGTATTTGCCGCGCTCATAAAAAGAATGCGGATGTGATGCTTGAACGAAGTGGGCTGCACCATGGGCAAGCCAAGCTCTTGATGATCCTGGCACACGAAAATGGAATAAGCCATTCGGAAATTGCTGCAAAGCTGCGTATTTCTCCAGCTGCAACGACCAAGGTTATCAAGCGTATGGAACAAAATGGATATGTTCTGCGCGAACCGGATGAGGCGGATGAAAGAATATCGAGGGTTTTTCTGCAACCCAAAGGAATGACTCTGGTGAATAAAATCCATTCAACATTCCAACAGTTGGATTTGGTCATGTTTGATGGATTCACTGACGAGGATATTCAGACATTGCAGTCACTTCTCATGAGGATACAGAATAATTTACAGAAGAATGTCTCAGACGCTGATTGAAGTGGGACTCCGGGTATCAAATTAATATATAAAAAATATAAGAATGTTTCTTTCCATCATTGACAGAAAAATGCATTTTATTGATAATGAGTAACTAGTTAACAATAAATAGGTTAAGCATACGAGATTTCATGCAATGACAGCAGTTTCATTTTGAAAAACGTATTCTCATTCAATGACTTCTGTTTGTTGTGACAATCCAAAAAAATTTGAAGGAATCATGAATAATATAGAAAGCAGCTCATTTCTGGGAGGTTGCATTTGATCAAAAAGTTAGCACAATATCTTGGATCATATAAAAAATATGTGTGGATGGCTCCACTGTTGGTGCTTTTGGATGTAGTAGCGGAATTAAGCATGCCATTATTGATGTCCAAAATTGTCGATACCGGAATTCCATCCGCTGATACTGCTTACATTGTCAGAATTGGGACTTATATGGTCCTGTTAGCTCTTGCTGCGATTGCATTGGGTGTGACGAACATGAAGGTAACCTCGCTTGCCGGGCAGGGGCTTGGAGCAAATCTTCGGGAAGCCTTATTTAAAAAGGTGCAAAGTTTTTCATTTTCAAATATCGACCGCTTTAGCGCCGGTTCGCTTGTAACGCGCTTGACCAATGATGTGAATAATATCCAAAACACCGTCATCATGGGAATTCGCCTCCTGCTGCGCTCGCCCATGATGTTAATTGTGGCTCTTTTTCTGGCTTTTCGCATCAATGCACAGCTTTCGCTCATTCTTGCCGTTGCCATTCCTTTATTAACTCTCGCAATTATTCTCATTATGGGTAGAGCGGTCAGGCTCTATGAAAAAATGCAAACGAAAATTGATGGCTTGAATAATACGATCCAGGAGAATTTGGTTGGAATCCGTGTTGTAAAATCTTTCGTCCGCCAGGATTATGAAAAGAAGAAATTCAAGAAATCCAATGATGATCTGACCGCTGCAGCTATTAACGCTCTCAATCTGGCTTTACTGGGTATGCCTGTCATGATGTTTGTGGTCAATGGCGCAACACTTGCCATTATCTGGTTTGGCGGCGGGATGGTATCAACCGGTCAAATGGGTACGGGAGAATTGATCAGTTTTATCAGCTATGTCATGCAAATATTAATATCCGTAATGATGTTATCCATGGTAATTCTGATGATAGCCAGAGCAGAAGCCAGCGGGCAGCGCATAATGGAGGTTCTCGAGGCGGAAGTTGATATCACTGATCCTGTTCCTGCGAAAGCGGTTTCAGGCTCCATGCAGAGCCCTGCTTCTGACCAGGAGCTTTTAACCCCGGCTCATTTGGTACACAGAGGGAAAGTTGAATTCAGAGATGTATCTTTCAAATATTCTGTTTCCGGCAGCGGAGAGAATGTTCTATCTGGGATCAATTTTGTTGCCGAACCGGGCGAAGTGGTGGGAATTGTGGGTGGGACAGGGACTGGAAAGACCACCCTTGTGAACCTGATCCCTCGCCTTTACGATGTCACAGAGGGGGCGGTCATGGTGGATGATGTGGATGTTCGGGAATACAGGCTCGAAGATCTGCGCAAAGGGATAGGAGTAGTGTTGCAGCAGAATACCCTCTTCAGTGGAACCATTCGGGAAAACCTTTTATGGGGCAATGAGAATGCCACGCAGGAAGAACTGGAAAAGGTTTGCAAGGATGCTCAGGCACATGATTTCATCATGTCATTTCCTGACGGATATGACACCGTTCTCGGACAGGCCGGGGTGAATATTTCCGGAGGCCAGAAACAACGTCTGTATATTGCCAGAGCGATGTTAAAAAAACCAAAGATCCTCATTCTGGATGATAGCACCAGTGCGGTTGATTCCGGAACGGAAGCAAAGATTCGTGAATCCTTTAACCGAAATCTCAAAGACACCACCGTATTTATCATTGCCCAAAGAATCAGCTCCGTATCGCAGGCTGATAAGATCATCGTGATCGATGATGGCAAGATCGTTGGTTTGGGTTCCCATCAAGAATTGTTGGCAAAGAATACCATTTACAAGGAGATCAATTTCTCGCAGCAGGAAGGAGTACTTGGCAATGCTTAATCAACGCAAACCCACCGAAAAACCTGCACAACCAGGTCCCGGTATGGGGCATGGCCCTTCCCGCAGTTTCGAGAAACCCAAGAATACGCGCAAGGCGTTAGGACGCTTGATCACCTACCTGGGGAAGAATAAAAGCATCTTGTTCCTGGTTGTCTTTCTTCTTTTTGTAAATACCGGCGCTTCACTGGCGGGAAGTTATTTTCTCAAACCGCTGATTAACACGTATATCGTCCCAGGGGATTTATCTGGCCTTGCCAGAGCGCTGTTGGTATTGGGTGCGATTTATCTGGTAGGGATCATTTCATCCTTCCTCCAGAACCGGCTGATGGTGCAAATTGCGCAAAGAAGCGTCAATACTCTCAGGCGTGATCTGTTTGAAAAATTGCAGAGCCTGCCGCTGCGCTATTTTGATGCGCACACCCACGGCGAATTGATGAGCCGATTCACCAATGATATTGATAATGTACAGGGAGCTCTGGAACAGAGCGTTCCCCAATTCCTTTCAAGCATTCTCATTTTCTTCGGGTCCATCATTATGATGGTTATTCTCAGCCCGACCTTGTTCCTGGTCACTGCCGCTGTGCTTGTCTTAATGCTCATCATCATGCAAAAGATCACCGGAAAGAGCAGCAAGTATTTCCGTGATCAACAGCGCACACTGGGAACAGCGAATGGGTATATTGAAGAAATGGTCGGGGGCTTGAAGGTCATCAAAGTCTTTAATTATGAGAACAAAGCCATCAGTGCTTTTGCAAAACTCAATGAAGAATACCGGCAGGCAGCCACCAATGCGAACTTTTATGCCGGCATGGTGATGCCAATTCTCAACAACCTGAACAATATTTCCTACGCTGTCACTGCCATGGTGGGCGGTCTTCTTACGATTGCCGGGCGTTTTGACCTTGGCTCCCTGGCTGCTTTTTTGCAGTATTCGCGCCAGTTTGGCCAGCCGGTCATCCAGATTACCAACCAGTTGAATAATGTTCTGGCAGCTCTGGCAGGTGCCGAGCGTGTATTTGATGTGATGGATCAACAACCGGAAGAGGATGACGGCGTGGTTACCCTGGTGGGTGTCATTAAAAAGGACGATGGTTCATTTGAAATAATGAATAATGGCAACCGTCCCAGCCATTGGGCATGGAAATATCCGCAGCCGGATGGATCGGTGAAATTTATTGAATTAAAAGGAGATGTACGCTTCCAAACCGTGACTTTCGGATACGAACCCAATAAGGTGGTTTTAAAGGATGTCTCTCTGTATGCCAAACCCGGGCAGAAAATCGCCTTTGTAGGCTCGACCGGAGCTGGAAAAACCACGGTGACCAATCTGATCAACCGTTTTTATGACATTAGCAAAGGTCAGATCACCTATGATGGGATTGATATCAAATTGATAAACAAAGCTGATGTGCGGCGGTCATTGGGGATGGTACTGCAGGATACGCATTTGTTCTCCGGGACAGTGATGGAAAATATTCGCTACGGGCGCCTGGATGCCACGGATGAGGAATGTATCGAAGCTGCCAAACAGGTCAGCGCTCATTCTTTCATCAAGCGCCTGCCGCAGGGCTACCAGACGGAATTGAGCGGGGATGGTGCCAATCTCTCGCAGGGGCAGCGCCAGCTTCTGGCGATCGCCCGCGCGGCGGTGGCGGACCCACCGGTCATGATCCTGGATGAAGCCACCAGCTCGATCGATACGCGCACCGAGCGCTTGATCGAGAAGGGCATGGATAAGCTCATGGAAGGGCGCACGGTGTTCGTGATCGCCCATCGCCTCTCCACGGTGCGCAACTCCAATGCCATCCTGGTCATTGAAAATGGGGAGATCATCGAGCGCGGTGACCATGATGATCTGCTGAAGCAGAAAGGGCGCTACTACCAGCTCTATACCGGGCAGTACCAGCTTACGTAATAAAAATGACAATTCGAGGAACAGGATAGCCTGTTTCTCGTTTTTTTTGGAGAATTTATTTCCAGATCAGGTTAATTACAGCTATGATAATCGAACATGCATAAGCCGCATCCCTTAAGAAATGTTGAATACTTGGATTTTACCGATATCTTGACATCATTTAAACTTCTCAGTATGATTGAAACCGCATAAAGAATAAGAGAGCAACAATAGAAATGTTCAACGGCAAGTAACATCTGATGCACCTCCCGCGCAACCCTCAATAGGACAGGGCGGGCGCTCGATCCACGATCGGGTGGTTTGGCGTTTTTCTAACCAATACAGGAGGCAGCCATGCTTGTCGTTTCTCATTTAAGCAAAACCTTTAATTTACAAACACTTTTTAATGGCATCACATTTTCCATCAACCCCGCCGAAAGGGTGGACTTGATCGGACCGAACGGCTGCGGAAAAACCACCCTGCTGCGCATTCTGGCGGGAGAAATCCCACCGCTGGCAGGCAAGATAGCTCTGGGCAGCAGCGTTCGCTTGGGATTGATGTCGTAAGATTTGAATTCCCTGGTACCAGAACAAAGCGCGCTGGATCATATTTGGGGCAACTTCCCCGATCAAACAGAAGCTCGCCGCTTTTTAGGATTTTATCTCCTGACGGGGGAAGAGGTGCTGAAACCTTCCGCCCAGCTCAGCTATGGGCAGCGGGCGCGCCTGATGCTGGCTATACTGGTGGTAAGCAGTTGTAATGTACTGCTTCTGGATGAGCCTATCCATCATCTGGATATCTCCAGCCGTACCCAGTTTGAACAAGCGCTGCAATCCTTTGCGGAAGCTATTCTGATGGTGGTGCATGACCGCTATTTCATCGAGCGTTTTACACGGGAGATATGGCAGGTGAAGGAGGGGAGGATCATTCAAACCGGATAGTGTATCTATTTATTCCATCATCTCAATAAAATACTGGATGATGGAATAGACCTGGTTTGGACGATAAATAAACATATCAAAGGATGATCATTTTCAGATTAATGGACCTGCTTTGTGACCAATCCAAAATAATCCACTCTGATTTCCCACCCCGGAGTGGATGGAATTGTCATGCTTATTCCATCGGTCGGAACAGTTCCTTGTATTCCGGAAGCGGTTATTTGATATTGAAAACCGGGGAGGCTTTTCGGATTTGCCAGGATGAGGGAACGCATTCCCCCCGGATTGGTGAAAATGGAACATCCCGCACCGGTGATCGTTTCAATGATGCTGATCAATTGATCTTCGGTAAGGGAAAGGTTTAACTTCTTTATTTTTGATATATCAACTTCCAATTCCTGCCGGATGTTATAAATTTTCCGCTTGGACATTGTTTCCATTTTGGCTGCTTTTAATAATTTCAACAGCGCTCGTTCAATCGGCCGGGCAGGAGCGAGAATAGGTTGGTGGGCTGCAATGGTCAAAGTCAATCTCTGATGATTGCCCAGAGAAACCGGACCAATCAGATAGGTGAGGGTGGGTTCATCATAACTGCCTGCTGCTCTTTGTGTTTGTCCATCAATTGTTAACGTGTGGTGATATGGCTCTGAGACTCCGCGTAAGAGAAAATTATAAATTCTCTTTTCCGGGATGAGTCCTCTTTCTCCTGCTGATGGTTCAACCGTGATGGTCAGTGAATTTTCTGTCGAATGGGAAAGGTATTTTGTAAAACAAAAATGACCATTCTCGTAATCCGTCGAAGTCCCATCATCTTCATACAGATCGAATTTCCCATCCTTTCCGGGAAAGATCAGCAAATCAATTTCTGCGGGATTAGAAATCCCTCCCCAGCCTTTGTTCGGCTGCAATGGGATGAGGGCGCCGGCTTTGGCGAACATGGGGATTTCCTCCAACGCTTTGTATTGAATTTCCCATTTTGGTCCTCTGATACGCTCGCCGGAGAAAAAATCAAACCAGTCTCCCGACGGGAACCAGATGGCCTGCCGGCTCAGCCCTAAATCCGCTTTCATTGGAGCTGTAATGGGTGCAGACAGGATCTCACTGCCGAACATATATTGATTGGCAGTGAGATATGTGTTTTCTTCCTCCGGCCATTCGTAATAAAGAGGGGTGCAGATGGGAAGCCCATCCTGTTCATTGCGTTTTGCCATACTGTAGAGATAAGGAATCAGAGCATGGCGGAATTGCAGCAGATTTTTAGAAAGGCGCAGGACCTCCGCGCCAAATGCCCAGGGTTGATGATCGGTGAAAATGTCTTTTCCGCTGTGAATACGCAGGACGGGGCTTAACACACCAAATTGGAGCCAGCGAATATACAGTTCGGGATCTTCCATGCCGCGCATGTGTCCCCCGATGTCGTGGCTCCACCATCCATAGGCGGCATTGGCGGAGGTGGCTGTGAAATAGGGTTGAAATGCCAGTGCTTCCCAACTGATGATGGTATCTCCCGAGAAGCCGATCGGGTAGCGGTGATTGCCCGGTCCACCCCAGCGCGAGAAAATGACCGGTCGTTTCTTCCTATCCCTGCCGAGATCAAGGAAATGCAGATGATTTAACCACCACAGCGGGTCCAAAGCTGGAATTTCAGAGGTGCTACCCTGCTGCCAATCGAGCCACCAAAAGTCCACCCCTTCTTCTTCAAGAGGGTGAAGTAATTCATCAAAGTAAATCGAAGCGAATCTTGCATTGGCAATATCAAACCTGATTGGAGTTTGCTGGGAAGGATCGAGTCCCAATGCTTCAGCTACTGCCGCATAGCGTTCCTCGTGTGGGAAAATCCCTTCAGCCGGATGAAGATTCAGGGTAACTGCCAGACCCTGCTGGTGCAGCCATTCTAATAGTTCTTTCGGATCAGGAAAAAGAGCATGATTCCAACTGAACCCCGTCCAACCGGTACAGGCGTTTCCTGTTTCGGTAATATGCCAGTCCATATCCAGTACAAAAACAGATAAGGGAATTTGGAGATCTCGGAATTTTGTTACCAGTGTTTTCACATCGTCCTGCGAATACTCCCAAAAACGCGACCACCAATTTCCCAGCATAAAGCGCGGGATCAGGGGAACTCTTCCTGCAATTTTCTGGTAATCTCGCATTGCGGCCTTGTAATTGTTCCCTGAAGCTAAAAAATAAAGGTCGCGGTAATCATCGTTCTTTGCTCTGGGTTCTATCCAACCGGAGGAATTGAATACCAGGCTTTCCGTATCATCCAGCAGTACCCATCCAGAACGGGATATAAAACCAGGTTGCAAGCAGATGGGACCTTTGGTTTCATCCAATGTTCTGGCTGTTCCCGGCAAAATACCGGGATTGGGATCGCCGTAATGGAATTCTGTGTTCGTATCTTTGATGCGAATTTTCAGATTTTCTGAAGTCAGCCCAATAGGAGAAAATTGATAATTCAGAACCAGATGGTCGGTCTCCAGATGCAAGGAATCTTTCGAAGCGACCACATCCATTTGTGGGGTGGGTTGGCTGCGGAACCAGAACGCTTGTGAAGGCCGGTCCTCAAATAATCCGGCAGGGCTATACTCAATGCGGATCAAACGCGAGGTAAGGATCGAAAAGCGGGAATTGGGGAAGAAAAAAACTGATTTTGGATTGGCAGTTGCTTGTTCTTGAAAATTGTCTTTCATTTTATGGTCCAGAGATAATTTCGATTTTAATCTTGACATTTCCAGATTCGATTATATAATAATACTTAATTCACTAAATAAACAAACAAATTTTATCATGAATTCAATCCAACGTGCAAACCGCGACCTCATGCGAGGGATCAATCGTTCTGTCATATTGAACGTTATTAAAACTCATGGACCAATTTCACGAGCCGATATTGCACATATGACCGGATTGAGTCCAGCGACAGTCACATCGATAACCGGTTTACTGATCGAAGAGGACCTGATCTTTGAAAAAGCCACCGGCGATTCCAGCGGAGGAAGACCTCCGATTTTGCTGGCGTTGAATCCGCGGGGTGGATTTGTTATCGGGATAAAGTTGATGGAGCTGCACGCTGTAGCAGCACTCACAGACTTAAACGCAACCGTTCTGGAAAAAGCGAATATCGAAATGCCAAACAAAGAGCTGGATTCTGTTATTGATGAACTGGTGCTGCTGGTGGAAAATCTGATCCGGAAAAGTAAGGTCCCCAAGAAACGCTTATTCGGGGTAGGTATCGGTTTGGCAGGTGTGATTGATTCGGTGAATGGTGTATTACGAAAAAGCCCCTTCTTTGGATGGAAAGATGTTCCACTGAGCGATCGATTGCACTCCCGCTTGAGGGTTCCCATTTTTCTAGACAATGATGTGAATACATTGACATTGGGTGAAAAATGGCTTGATAGTGGAGTGCATGCTGATAACTATATTGTGATCACGGTAGGGCGAGGTATTGGGATGGGGATTGTGATCAACGGGCAGATTTACCGCGGCAAAGGCGGTGGTGCAGGCGAATTTGGGCATCTGGTGGTAAACCAAGATGGCCCAATTTGTGATTGTGGAAAACGCGGTTGTCTGGAGAGCTACCTGGGAGATCAGGCTTTACTGATCCGTGCCAGGCAGGAAGTGAGCCCTTCAATCCGCGATATTGACGATCTTGTCCAGAACGCAGCGGATGGCAATCCCGCCGCCATCCATTTTCTTCGCTGGGCAGGCAATTTGCTTGGACAGGAAATTGCCAACCTGGTAAATCTTCTTGATCCGAAACTGATCATTATCAGCGGTGAGGGGGTGCGCATGGGAGATCCTTTCTTTTCCTCGATGCGCGAAGCAGTTCAAAAAAATGCTGTTCCTGAATTAATTGAAGACACGGAAATCCGTATTAATACATGGGGTGACGATGTATGGGCGCGTGGTGCGGCCAGCCTCGTTATTGGTGAATTGTTTAATTCCCCAATTCAGAAGGAGGAAAGAACGGGAACAAATTAGTAAAAAATTTTAAGTCAAGTTAATTTATTCACTGTATAAAGTATTTACACATACTGCCCTGGCAGAACCATTAAATAAAAAAGGAGTTGAAGATGAAAAACAAATCTTTCTATATTGCAATGTCTTGTATGCTCGCTCTGGGAATGTTATTTTCAGCGTGCGCAACTGCAACCGAGAGTACTGAAGTGGCAGAACCATCCGCCGAAACTACCTCGAGTGAGCCAGTGACCATCAAAGTCATGTCTTATTTCGCATACGATAATCCAGAAGTAGAACAGGCTGTTGTAGCCGCATTTGAGGAAAAATATCCAGATATCAAGGTTGAACTTGAATCAGTTCCGCTATCGGATATTATCTTGAAATATAAAACCCTCATTGCGGGAAATGAAGCACCCGATGTCATGGCTATGAATCTGGAAAACTCTTATACCTTTGCTTCATTGGGAGCGATGGAACCATTAGATCAATGGATTGCCAGCAGCGGTTTGGACACCGATATTTATTACCCAGCTACGTTGAATATGTGGAAATTTGAAGATGTACAGTATTATATGCCAGCCACCTTCTCTGATGTCGTTTTATACTATAACAAGGACCTCTTTGATGCAGCAGGTTTGGCATATCCTACTCGTGATTGGACCTGGGCTGATCTCAAGACAGCAGCTATTGCCCTAACCAAAGATACTGATGGCGATGGAAAAATTGACCAATGGGGTTATAGTTTACCCTGGTGGCCCATCATGCTTGAAATGTACAATGCTTCGATCTGGAGTGAGGATGGGACAACCTGCACGTTGAATTCAGCAGAAGGTATTAAAGCCATCCAGACTATGGTGGATGCGCGTTATGTTGATAAATTTGCCCCAACTGCTGATCAATTAGCCGAACAGGGTGATTGGGATATGTTCATTGCTGGAAAATTAGCCATGTACCCAACCGGACCATGGGCAGTACAACCTTTTAACGATGCAGCAACCTTCACCTATGATATTGCTCATATGCCTGCCGGCGATAAACAGGCTACACAGGTATATGCCAATTCCTATGGAATGTCAGCAACTTCTGAACACAAAGATGCAGCATGGAAATTCATCGAATTCGCGACGGGACCTGAAGGAACCAAGATCCGCCAGGATGGGAAATATGAGATTTCTCCCGTGAAAGAAATTGCGGAAAAGTATTATGTGGAAGCCCTAGCAGGAGATGACCCCGAACATGCCATCGTCTTCATGGAAGTGTTGGATTACGCTGTACCACAACCCCTTAATGCACACTGGTCAGAAATTAGTGATGCAGTCCAACAACAATTGGACCTGGCATTAATTCAGGAAATCAGCGTTGAAGATGCTCTCAATACTGCATGCCAAAATATTAATGAAATCTTGAGTCAGTAGGAAGCATTACAAATATAAAAACAGGGATGAGGTTTTTCACTCATCCCTGTTTAATAGGTGTAGGATGAAGAAAAAACAAAACGTTTCTCCCAAGATTTCCTCTTTATCTAAAAATCGAGTTAAAGATGCATTGTGGGGATACCTTTTTATCTCCCCAAATTTTCTGATTATTCTTATTTTTACGATCATTCCCGTATTTTTTTCAACCTATATGAGTCTGACGGATTGGAATATTTTAAGTGAACCTAATTTTGTTGGAATGGAGAATTATCAACAAATTCTTCAAGATGAGGTTGCTCGCGAGACTTTTTTTAATACATTTTATTTTAGCGTTTTAAGTGTTCCGATCAATCTCATATTAACACTGTTGTTTGCAGTATTTTTAAATCAAAAAATTAAAGGGATTGCATTTTTTCGTACTGCTTATTACATCCCTTGTATTTCCGCTTCCGTTGCGGTAAGCCTGATGTTTATGTGGTTACTGGCAAACAATGGATTGGTAAATCAAATGCTTACCAGTTTTGGATTCGAACCAGTGAAATGGCTGACCGATCCTAAGATTGCACTGAATGCAGTCATTGGAGTGACTATTTGGAAAAGTTTAGGAGTGAATATTGTCATTTTTTTAGCTGGACTGCAGGATATCCCGCCCGAATTAGTAGAAGCTGCTTCCATCGATGGGGCGAATCACATACAACAATTCTTTAAGATCACTCTTCCATTACTTAGCCCTGTGATCTTTTTTGTGACAATCACCGGCATTATTAACTCATTTCAGAGCTTTGATCTTGTTTATAACATGACAAAAGGGGGACCTGGTCATGCGACCACTTTAATTGGCTATTATATTTGGAAACAAGCGTTTGACTACCTCCACATGGGTTATGGAGCAGCTCTCGCGAACATTGTGTTCTTAGCCATCTTGATCTTAACCATTATCCAATGGATATTAAGAAAACGTTGGGTTTACAGTGAGGAGTAAAGAATGTCTTCAATGAATCATTTTCAAGGATCAAATACCGTTCTGAAAAAAGTAAATAAGATTATCATCTATACGATCTTGATTACCAGCTCTATTCTGATGTTGATCCCATTTGCTTGGAGTGTCATTACTTCTCTTAAAACCGAGGAAAATCTTTTCACTCATTCTGCCTTATGGATCCAATTTCCTCCTGATTTTTCTGCCTATAAAGAGATTTGGGAGAGAATACCCCTTTTAAAATATGCTGCGAACACATTAAAAGTGGCTGTAATTGTCACCATTGGGCAGCTTTTTACCTCATCTCTGGCAGGCTTTGCATTCGCAAAGATGAAGTTTCCGGGCAGAGATAAATTATTTCTTGTATACCTGGCGACCATGATGGTACCCGGGGTAGTTCTATTGATTCCTAATTTTGTCATTATGCGAACCATTGGAGCGATCGATACCCATTGGGCATTGATCTTATCTGCAGTCGGGAGTGCCTACGGAACTTTTTTGATGCGTCAATTCTTCTTATCCTTCCCCGCCGAATTGGAAGAAGCTGCGAAACTGGATGGCTGTAATCCATTTATGTTCTACTGGCATATCCTGCTTCCCAATGCAAAACCTATATTAACGACGCAGGGATTGATGGCATTTCAATTTATTTGGAATGATTTCCAATGGCCTCTGATCGTGCTCAACTCAGAATCAAAGCGAACTCTACAATTGGGATTGTCGTATCTGATGAGTGAATATTACACGGATTGGACATTATTGATGGCTGCATCGGTATTAACTCTGCTTCCTATCATTATCTTATTTTTTATAGCACAAAAGAATTTTATTCAAAGTTTTAAACTATCTGGATTGAAAGGATAAATATGTATGGCTTCCCTCTACGACAGAAGCATTCAAATCATCAAGGCAGGTCAATATGAAACGGGAGCTTATATTGCCAGCCCGAACTTTCCAACTTACCAGTATTGTTGGTTGCGGGACGGCAGTTTTATCGCTCATGCCATGGATCGAGCAGGAGAATTTTCCAGCGCAGAAGCGTTTTTCCGCTGGGTGGGGCGAACTATCCAAAAACATGGCAATAAAGTAGAGGAGATCAAACAGCATTTGGAGTCAGGATTACCCATCGGTAAAGACGATGTGCTGCATACACGCTATACTTTCGATGGCGAAGAAGTAACAGTAGACAGCGCCTGGGGAAATTTCCAAATTGATGGGTATGGCACATGGCTGTGGGCATTGGAAGAGCATGTCAGACTCAGCGGAAATACTGCTCTCTTGAACGATTTGATAGAACCCATTCAAATTACTCTGCGTTATCTGGACCTGGTCTGGCAACTGCCGAATTATGATTGTTGGGAAGAACATCCTGAATATCTTCATTTGTATTCCTTAGCTACCGTGTATGCCGGTTTCAATTCAACGGCAAGTTGGCAAGAAAAAGGATTGATCCCTGAAAACGAAATTCTTTTAAGTAAAAAAGCAGCTCAAGTAAAAGAATTTTTATTAAAATATGCTGTTTTGGATGGCAGAATGGTGAAACATGCCTGGCCAGCCCGGAATGCAGAACCTCCCAAACCAATTCCTCAAAGTGGGGTGGATGCCAGCTTGATCGGTATCGCTGTTCCATATCGGGTTTTGTCATTGGACGATCCATTGGTGAGAAAGACAATTCAAAGCATCGAAGATGATTTGCTGCGACCGGGTGGAGGAGTTTATCGTTATAAAGCGGATGTCTACTACGGGGGAGGTGAGTGGATCCTCTTAACTGCCTGGTTGGGATGGTATTATGTTCAGATCGGTAAAATAGATGAAGCAGAGAACCTGATCGGATGGATCGAATCTCAAGCTAGTGCGGAAGGGTTTTTACCTGAACAGGTGAACAGTCACACTCTTTTCCCAAAACATTATGAACCATGGCTGAAAAAATGGGGACCTGTGGCATCCCCTCTGTTATGGTCTCATGCCATGTATATCATTCTTATTAATGAAATAAAACAAGCTCGGTTGAAATGAACAATTCCTTAGTAAAAAAAGCCTTCTCCATTCGACATGAACCCCTGGGTGAACAACATCCTTATGAACCTCTTCCCTGGGAACGGAGCCCCCGTTTTCCAGCATCTGGTGACTCTGTGATCCTGGGCGTTGGAACAGACCGTGACCATTCTGCGGATTGTGTATGGTGCGAATGGCTGGATGAGAGCATCCAAATTCGCCATCGCGCAGAAAGTGTGAAATGCGGCTCGGATGAAACGTATGATTACTGGCAAATCATCTTGCCAGCTTTCAGTGGCGGGGAGACTATTCGGTATCGCATTTTCGCGCGCAGCGGTGATGAGCAAATCCAATCAGAGGAATTTGAATTTACTGTTTCGAAATGGGTAGATATAGAATCCATCCTTCATGTTGAAGATACTGCCAGCGGATCGACCGCAATCTTGCAAACGAGACAACCGGATGTACAGATTCGCTTGGATATGGATTTGGCAGTATCCGGCAGGATGATCCTGCGTTTCTCCAAATTGGATGCAGTGATAAAGAAAGGTATGAATCCCGATCGAAAGGATTGTTTTTCAATGAAAGGGGGTGAAATTCAACTCCATCTCTCGGAAGAACCTTTTGGAATCGAGATTTCGTACTCGAAAGAACATCTTCCCTTTAAATGTGAAGATCTACGCTTGCTCATAAACAAAGGTTGCAGTATAGAACGCTATCGGTTTGAATTTGACAGCCCCTCTGACGAAGCATTCTATGGATTTGGAGAACGTTTCAATGCACTTGATCAGCGCGGAAACCGACTGATCAATCGGGTCTTTGCGAAATATACACGGCAGGGTACCTGTTCTTATATCCCTGTCCCTTTTTTTATTTCTTCCCGGCCATACGGATTCTGGTTGCATACGGATCGATGGGCGGAATTTGATCTTGCGGCGAGTAGAAGTGATCGTTGGACACTGCTTGGTGAAGCGGAGGAAATAAATTCCGCTTTGGAGTTGATTTTCTTCTACCAAGAAGACCCTCTTGCAATTGTACAGGCATTTACGGACTTGACTGGAAAACCTCTCCTTCCACCCCCTTGGACTTTTGGGTTATGGATTAGCAGCAATGACTGGAACAGCCAGGCTGAAGTACTTCGACAACTAGAATTATCCAAACAGCATCAAATTCTATCCAATGTACTGGTCATTGAAGCCTGGAGTGATGAGATCACCTTCTATATCTGGAATGATGCGAAGTATTCGCTGAAACCGTCGAACCAGGCTTATCAACTTTCCGATTATCTTTTCCCCAAAGAGGGGCGTTGGCCTGATCCAAAAGCAATGGTGGAAGAAATTCACCAGGCGGGTTCGCGTCTTGTATTGTGGCAGATCCCGGTATTCAAACTCGGAAATCCCGAAGAACATCTGGATGAAACCCAGAAAAAACAGGACCAGGAATTTGCTACCCAACAGGGTTATCTGGTTCGCCGGTCTGACAATAATCCACATCTCATTGAAGACCACATGCCTTGGTTCCCTGGTAGCACATTGATCGATTTTTCCAATCCAGAAGCGGAGCACTGGTGGCTCAAAAAGCGCGAATATTTATTAACTGAACTGGATGTGGATGGATTTAAAACAGATGGCGGCGAACATATTTGGGATGTAGATACTATTTTTTATCATGGAGTAAAGGGGAAAACAGGCATAAACTGCTATCCGGTGTGGTACGAAAGCGCATACTCTCGTTTTCTGAAAGCTCATCAAAGAGAAACAAGAGGTTCATTAAGCGATCGAGTCCTCTTCAGTAGAGCGGGATACACAGGTGTACAGCAATACGGCTGCCACTGGACGGGTGATGAGGAATCTACCTGGGATGCCTTCCGCGCAACCATTCGTGCCATGTTGAATGTGGGGCTGAGCGGCGTTTCATTCATTGGTTGGGATATTGCCGGTTTTGCGGGTGATATTCCCACCAGCGAGCTGTACTTGCGCGCGACTGCTTTCTCTACGTTCTGCCCGATCATGCAGTTCCATTCTGATTGCAACGCCAGGCGCAAACCCAGTCGCGATCGAACACCGTGGAATATTGAAGAACGCACAGGCGATCATACTGTAATTTCGACCTTTCGATTTTTTACAAACCTGCGCATGAATTTATTGCCATATCTTCTATCGCAAGCATGGCAATCGAGCCAGACAGGGTTACCTTTAATGCGGGCACTTCCACTTGCGTTCCCAGCAGATGTACAGTGCAGAGGATATCCTTATCAATACTTGTTCGGAGATGCATTATTGGTTGCGCCGGTTGTGGAAGAGGGTAAAAATATCGCGGAAATTTATCTTCCGGAGGGAGAGTGGCAGGATATCTGGGATCGATCGATCTATCAAGGTCCAAGATTGCTGAAGATAAAAGTTCCGCGGGATCGAATTCCGGTATTTCAACGGAAGGGAAGCATTTTACCTCTTAATCTGGGAGAAGAGATGTGTCTTGGCAGTTTTGTCGGAAATTCCACGGAAGAGTATAAAAATCTTGTTTTTCGCATTTATCCGGATGAAAATGTAAAAATCCCCCTATATTCAGGATTCGATGGCACCATTAATTGGATGGGATATTCTAAATCCAATCAAGAAAGGATCATTAAGATAGATCTACCATCCATCAAGGAGGATCTCCAAATCGAGCTAGTTGGCGTGCATGCATTGGAGGTTTCCAGCGCGCGGGGACTTATTACTCAAAATAAGCCAGATTCCACATGGATTTTCCTTCCTGAAAAACAAATTGCACACATCAAACTATCTGCTGATCGCGATTTTAATCAGATATGGGTTCAGTATAAATAAAAAAGATTTTTGTAAGAATAAATACATGAGATGCATATAAAACAGACTCTTTTAGGAGTCTGTTTTATTAAATTCAGCCATATGATTAAATATTGGCCAAGTCATTCCAAAACTATAAAAAAGGAAAACCAATGGATGGCTTAATCAGTTACTGTATTTTCTAAAACTTCGAACGTCTTTTTATCGCAATTGATCTCTGCTTGAATGCCATACGGGATCACCAACATCGGATCGGTGTGCCCGAAATCCATGTGCGTGATGATGGGCAGATCAACCAGTCCCTGTTCCTCGCGCACTACCTGTAAAAGAACCTGATCATAAAGGTCAAAATCCTGCACGGGCACATCTCCACTGGACCGCCCAAAGAGAATCCCGGAAAGTTTATCCAAGATACCCATTGCTGAAAAAAACGCGATTAAATTGTTCTGTGTCTTATAGTTGAGGTAATGTGATCTTTCTATGGATATGAGTGGGATGATAAAAACAATGATCAGTTATAGGATTCTCTTGACTTCACTCTCTTGCTGAACCAGCGGATGACACGATCGATCGCATAAAGTACTGATAAAAAGAATATACACCAAAAAACAAAATCAGTTAAGGAGAGCCTGATCGTACCCCACTCTGTCCATTTTCGTATTAGATTCTGAATGGTGGAAGGTAAAAAGAGAGAGTCCGAATTGATATTGAAAAGTGAAAAAACCAGAGTGATCAATTTTCTGGCGTAGAACCAGATCAGCAGTTGACTGATGACCGGGTATGATACCAATAGACAGATTAATACAAATACCATTCCTGCTGAAATACCCGCGCTGAATGATTCAACCGGAGGGTATGGGAGCTGTAAGCAGTAATAACCACTGCCAAACATTTCAATAAAAATTAGAATACCGTTGATCAATTTTAGAAATTTATCCCAGCCACGCAGGAAAGGCTGGTTGACTTGTGAGGCTGCTAGCATATCCCTTTTCGCCAATGCATCTGAACTCATTGTTTCCTGATTTAAACTGTTATCAAAAAAGAGATTTTTGCCTTCGTTAAAAGCTTGAAATTCTCTCAAGTATTCCGGCTGATCTTTGAAACGGGGAAGATAATATTTTTTTATTTTGTTCCCGCGATGAACAAAAAGGAGAATTGCTATACGAGAGCCATAGGGAGCATAAAAATTGATATTCTCAATATCGCTCACTTGAATTTTCTTCGTCTTCCAAAATAGTGGAAAAATCAAGGATGGTGTTCGATGGATAATTTCAGAATCGGTGAACGAAACCCTGGTTATAAGCCCTTCCATGAGAGAGTATACAAAAATCCAACCAACCAGATATGCCGGTATGCCCAGAAAGATGAATGCAATAACAATGGATGTGCTTTGCTCAAGACCCGTCCCCATTAGTCCCCATAGCAAAACAAATGGAATCGCCCAGCTAATTAAACCAAATGGTAAAGTGACAATCCAAATCCAGAAGCGATCTTTTTTTAGATCGAAATGATAACTGCGCGAATTGTTTTTCATATTCTTTTCCCAGATTCAACCTTATTCAACTATTATAGTGAAATGATTGGATAAATCAACGTATGGCTTATTGAATGTTAAAAATGTACTTAGATACGAAGTGCTGGACTTCATTTGCCCGAAAATAGAGTTCATAATATCATCCAGAACAATCTATTCTAGATTCCGACAAAACGAACGACTTATCAAGAAATAGACAGGAAAGTATGCGATGGTTGTTATTAAATAAAAAAACACTATACTACCGTTAGATAAATAAATATTGGATTGATTACTTAAAGAGGTTTTTCGTGAGAGAGGTGGATCAATGAAAAATGCATTCAAGTTTTGTATGAAAGCATATTTTGGGGGATGTTTTGGCTGTTTGGGTGCCCTTTCTTTCTTGCTTGTATTGGCGATAATTTTCACTTTAGTTCTTGGCCCCAGTATCATGAATGGAATATCATCTTTTGTTCAATCCATATCCGGAATATTCAATCAGGGTGCTTCTTTTCTAGGTTCAGGGAATGCAAACACCCCCCTCGATATGGAGAATTTGCCGGTGATGGAAGTTTTTCTAACACAAGGGGAAAATCCCGATTCTACACATATTGAAACTTTTAAAACTGCTGATTACAAGCAGATTCGGTTCTGGGTGCGTGCCCCTGAGGGAACCTCTCTGGATTTTACATTATTGTTGACCTTACCGGATCAAAGTCAGGTACAGTTTGGGCCCACTTTCCAGACTGATCCTTCCGGAAATCCAGTTTCTTGTGGCCAGTTTGGGGATTGGTCTCCGCAGCCCGGCAAGTATAAGCTTGAGGTTCAATTAACGAGTGCATCCGTCACTGTTGGCGAAATGGAGTTTGAGGTTACCAATTGACCTCTTTTATAATACGATCGAATAAAATGCTTTATCCTAGTATTCAATGAAAACAAAATCGTTTTATTCAAAATCTGAAAGTGGATGGGCGGTTAAAGCTGGCTGAAGGATTTTGTGAATTCCTGCTACTTATTTTAGTAAAATCGCTTCAAGCAGCCCTATTTTTTATGGGATGAAGACCGCTTTAATAATTTTCCCATCCAAAGCCGCTCTGGCTCCGGAAACAAAATCATCCAGGGGATACGTTGTGATAATGTCTTTGACGTTGATCGTTCCATCTTCAATTAAGTTCAAAGCCCTCTTATGATGATTGGGTGAGTAAATGCTTGTGCCGGATATTTTTAAACATTTGTAATGGATTTGGTTAAAATCGATCTGAATTATCGATTGATCTTTGGGAAGTCCTGAAAAAACGATAATTTGACCGCCATTACTGCTGGCTTCAATAGCCTGGTTTTGGACGGATGGAGCGGCCGTGGCAGTAAAAACGGCATCCACCCCGATCCCATGAGTATAGGTTTTTATTTCCTTTACAGCATCCATTGTGGCAGTATTGATCGTGTGATCCGGGTGGAATTTTTGGGCGATTTCCAACCGGCTGTCATTGGGATCAATAAGAATAATGTTCTCAACACCCTGACTGCGGATTAGTTGGAGAAGCATACAACCAATTGCTCCGCATCCGAAAATTGCGGCACTCCGGACAGTTTTGAAATCAATCCCATCCATCGCATGCAAGCAGGCTGCCAAGGGTTCGGAAATTGCTGCTTGAACCGGATCGAGTGATGCTGGAATTGGATTGATAACGCCATGCAATAATGCATCTTCTGGAATTACCATGAATTCGGCCAGACCCCCGGGCCATACCTGACCAATTTCGCGATAATTCTCGCATAATTCAAATCTCTCCTGACGGCAATAGATACATTTGCCGCAATAGACAACCGGAGCAATTGCGAATTGAGTTCCCACTTTCCAATCGCTACTTACCTGCGGACCAACTTCTACAATTTCACCACATATTTCATGTCCAATCGTAAAGGGGGGAGTTATTTTTCGATGACCAAACTTCAGCGTTCTTAGATCGGATCCGCACAATCCACAGGCGGATACTGCGAATAGAATCTCCCCTTTTGATATGGAGGGGATCGGTATTTTCTCAACACAATAGTTCAATGGTCCTTTAAATACGACCGCATTCATAGTTTTCATGATGATGCTTGTCTTTATATCATATTTTCCAAAAGATCGATACAAACGCCGGTAATCTAATCAATTTCATTTTCTTAATCTTATTCCTTACCGTACAGAGCAAATTCATCGGCAAGCGCTTGACCTCGTGTGAATAAACCACCCACATTATTTTTCCTCCTCATGATCAAGGGGACATTTTTACTTTGGGCTAACAGGGCTAACACTGGGCTAACAAGCTACTGTTGGGAAAACTTCAAAAGTGGACACATAAAAACTTTAAAAGTGAACTGTGAAGATTTCCGAACCTGGACGAAACTTCAAAAGTGAACTGACTTAT
>LDZU01008743.1_pt1 | contig 69345 bp, 65 predicted proteins | sample 615531 | NCBI WGS metagenome assembly LDZU01 (sample SAMN03408293, study PRJNA278302) | terrestrial metagenome | isolation source: oil reservoir sample SB2 | place: USA: Alaska, North Slope, Schrader Bluff formation | collected 2011-09 | reverse complement strand
AAATATAGAGGAGATTAGGTTATAATTAAAGTAATTTGGAGTACTTTTTTATATGAGGCATCGATATTATTTGGAGTACTTTTTTGGTGAGGCAATTCGAAAGCTTGACAAGAAGAGATATTAAAACTTATAATTAAAAAAACAAATATATTGCTAAATATTTAAGGGGTTAGTAGGTAACGGTCATTCCCAGAGAGCTGATGGCTGGTGAGAATCAGCGAATGGCTTTGCTGAATTCCACCCCGAATAATTTCTGGTGAAATAAGTACCCAAAAACGCACTTAGTGTGTTAAAAAAATACCCAATGAAGGATAGGATATTTTCCTATTGAATCAGGGTGGCACCACGTGATTAAACTCTCGTCCCTAATAGTAAAAGATGTTACTAATTGACGAGAGTTTTTTGTTTAATTGTCATTTCGAGCAAAGTGAAGCAATTTCAAATGATAGAAAAGCTTATAATCAAAAAGGAAATAAATATCTATGAAAGAATTTGAAATAATTGAACATACTGCTGATATTGGGATAGTTGCATATGGTAAAAATAAAAAAGAAGTTTTTATAAATGCGGCTAAAGGGATGTTTGATATTATCACTGGGGGGAATATAACCCTTAAAGAAGATTTTTATGATAAAATAGAACTGGAAGCTGACAATTTGGAAGGCTTGTTCTTCGTCTGGCTTAATGAACTTTTATATATTAGTGAAACAAAATTAGTAATTTTAAATAAATTTGAAATAAAAGATTTATCTAATAATAAAATTAGCGTAGAAGTTAGAGGGATGACAATTAATCAGCTTGACCGCAAAATAGAAAAAGAAATAAAAGCCGTAACTTACCACCGTTTAGAAATTAAAAAAGATGAAGAAAGTGGACTCTGGAGAGCCCAGGTAATATTTGATATTTAAATTTTATAATTGTAACTCAAAAAGTACACAAAATGGTAAGGTAGGGGCACGATGCATCGTGCCCACAGGAGAAATTAGGCAATAATATGGCGAGGGCACAATTCACTGTACCCCTACAACATAAAGGAGGGGAGGAAAATGAAACAGTCATGGGAAGGACCTTTAAACAAAATAGATGATTATCGCTGGGAAATTCCTAAAAACTATCTTTCTGGGATGAGAGTACCCGGTCTGATTTATGCTTCTTCGAAGTTATTAGAAAAAATACGTCAGGACCAGGCACCGGAACAGGTGGCCAATGTAGCTTTTTTACCGGGTATTGTGGGGCGTTCATTAGCTATGCCTGATATCCACTGGGGCTATGGTTTTGCGATTGGAGGAGTAGCTGCCACCAATCTGGATGATGGAGTTATCTCTCCTGGAGGAGTGGGCTTTGACATAAATTGCGGGGTCAGATTAATAAAAACTAATTTGACTCAAAAGGAAATAAAACCAAAGATTGAGTTATTAGTAAATGAATTATTCAAGGCTATTCCCTCTGGGGTAGGCTCAAAAGGGAAAATAAGAATAAGTTATAATGAAATGAGAGATGTCTTAAAAAGAGGTTCTAAGTGGGCAATAGAGAGAGGTTTTGGCTGGGAGGAAGATGCTCTTTTTACTGAAGAAGAAGGATGTATGAAAGATGCTAATCCTGATCTGGTTAGTACACATGCCTTAGAAAGAGGGAAACCCCAATTAGGCACCCTCGGCTCTGGCAATCATTTTTTAGAGATTCAGGTAATTGATGAAGTGTATGACCCTGAAATTGCCCAGGAATTAGGATTAGAAGAAGGCCAGATTACCGTAATGATTCATTCTGGTTCACGAGGATTAGGGCATCAAGTATGTACTGACTACTTAGTAACTATGCAGAAGGCGGTAAGTAAATATGGGATTCAACTTCCCGATAGACAATTAGCCTGTGCTCCCCTATCTTCACCGGAAGGGAAAAATTATTATGCAGCTATGGCTTGTGCGGCGAATTATGCCTGGGCAAATCGGCAGTGTATAATGCACTGGACTCGTGAAGCTTTTGCTAAGGTTTTTCAAAGCACTCCAGAAGAATTAGGATTAAAGCTAATTTATGATGTAGCCCATAATATTGCTAAAATGGAAGAACATAGCGTGGGAGGGAAGAAAGTAAAATTATGTGTTCATAGAAAAGGAGCTACTCGAGCTTTCCCTCCATTTCATCCGGACATTCCAGAAAGATATAAAAAAATAGGGCAGCCAGTTTTAATTCCCGGAGATATGGGACGTTGTTCTTATTGTTTGGTAGGAACTGAAAAAGCAATGGAAGAGACCTTTGGTTCAACCTGTCATGGGGCGGGGAGAGTATTAAGCAGAACCTCCGCTAAAAAACAGGCCAGAGGTAGAGATATTCAGCAGGAATTGAAAGAAAAAGGGATAATTGTAAAAGCTGAAAGTCGAGGGACTCTGGTTGAAGAGATGTCTGATGCCTATAAAGATGTGAGTGAAGTAGTGGAAGTAATGCATCAGACCGGTATATCTAAAAAAGTAGTACGGATGAGACCATTGGGAGTTATCAAGGGATAAATTAGTCGATAGTATATAGTATGTAGGATATAGTGAAGGAGCCAGGATATAGAAGTCAGGAGTAGGGGCACGATGCATCGTACCCAAAGGAAAGAAAAAGCAAATTTAAATCTTAACGCAATACGCAATACGAATAAAAAAGGAGAAAGAAAATGTTAGGTATAAAACTTATACGTTCTAATCCAGAAAAAGTAAAAGAGGCCTTAGAAAAAAGAAAAGAGAAGATTAATCTTAATGAAATATTAGAACTTGACCAAAAAAGAAGAGAATTATTGTTAGAAGCAGGTGCCTTAAAAGAAAAAAGAAATACCGTAAGTGAAGAAATTGGAAAATTAAAGAGAGAAAAGAAAGATGCCCAGGAAAAGATTTTAGCTATGAGAGAAGTGTCAACAAAGATTAAAGAATTAGATGCCCAGATAAAAGAAATTGAAGAAGAGACAACCAAAATGTTACTGGAAATTCCCAATATCCCTCATAAGAGTGTTCCAGTTGGAGAGGACGAGAAAGACAATGTAGAGATAAGAAAGTGGGGAGAACCACGTAATTTTGATTTCGTTCCCTTACCCCATTGGGATATTGGAGAGGTCCTAAATATACTTGATTTTGAGCGAGGGGCAAAAGTTGCCTCTGCTCGATTTACAGTCTTAAAAGGGATGGGAGCCAGGTTAGAAAGAGCTTTAATTAATTTTATGCTCGATCTTCATACTAATGAACATGGATATAAAGAAATATTCCCTCCTTTTTTAGTAAACTCTGAGACAATGACTGGTACCGGGCAACTACCCAAATTTGAAAGTGATCTATTTAAATGTGAAAATGGTCTTTATCTAGTACCAACTGCTGAAGTACCTTTAACTAATCTTCATCAACAGGAGATTCTAAACGAGGAAGATTTGCCTCTTTATTATACTGCTTATACCGCCTGTTTCCGTAAAGAAGCCGGTTCTTATGGGAAAGATGTGCGGGGTCTAATCAGGCAACATCAATTTAATAAAGTAGAGTTGGTAAAGATCTGCCGTCCAGAGGATTCTTATCAGGAACTGGAGACCCTAACCCAGAATGCTGAGGAAGTCTTAAAAAGATTAGAATTGCCCTATCGAGTGATAGTCCTTTGTACTGGAGATATGGGATTTTCTTCTGCTAAAACCTATGATATTGAAGTATGGCTACCAGCCCAGGAAAGATATAGGGAAATATCCTCCTGTAGTAACTGTGAGGATTTTCAAGCTCGGAGAGCAATGATAAGATATCGTTCAAAGGATAAAGAGAAAGTGAATTTTGTCCATACTCTAAATGGTTCTGGTTTAGCTGTAGGTAGAACCCTGGTTGCTATATTAGAAAATTATCAACAGAAAGACGGAAGTGTAGTTATTCCTGATGCCCTTCGCCCTTATATGGGAGGGATTAAAAAGATAACTCGATATTAAATTAGTCGTTAGAAGGGGAGGATCTTATGTCTGCTCTCCGTAGGACAAGCGTTTCGTCTGTCTATGTAAATGTAGGGATTCGATTTATCGAGCCCGCTAAAGCTAAAAAATGCCAACGACCCGAAATAGATAAATCTGCCTTAGACTGATGAGAAGATTTCTTTATCTATATTCTCTCAATCCTTATGGGAGAGGATAGGGTAAGGGGAATGATTTCTACTTGACCAATAAGATGAAGAGATGTTATTCTTTATAAGAAAATAATATATATTTAATGGAGGGGTGGCAGAGCGGCCGAATGCACCGGTCTTGAAAACCGGCGATACGAAAGTATCCGTGGGTTCAAATCCCACCCCCTCCGCCAGATTTAAAAAACTACATCATTAGGCTTGACATTAAAATAAGATATGATATAATTTGTCCGTTTAAAAACAAAAAATCATAGACTTTTTCATTTTTAATTACCTCCTAATTACATTCGCCCTGTTGGAAAAAACAGGGCGAGTTTTTTGTTTATACTTCTGATTACCGCTAATGTTTGGTATTGGTCAGAGCTTTTCTTCTAGTGGATACTTTTTATATCTTTAATTATAAATAAGTGTCTATCTCTATTATTCCTAAAAATTATAATATGTTAATTACATATTGATATATTTTGTAATTTGTGTTATTTTTTTAACAGAACATTATTAAGGATAAAATTAGAAAAGAGAGGTGGACGGAAAATGTTAGAATTAATTGGCAGAGTAGCGAGAAATGGCCATCTTACTATTCCCAGCAAAATTAGGAAAATTTTAAATATTGAGGATGGTGATATTGTAAGATTTACCGTAGAAGATAATAAGATAATTATTGCCCCAGGGGTTATCGTGGATAAAGACCAGGCATATTTTTTTAGCGAGAGATGCCAGAAGGAAATTAGAAAATCGGAGAAAGATTTTAAAGAAGGAAAGTATTCTTCTTTTACATCAGTTGACGATTTAAAGAAAGAAGTAGATAGTGATTAAAAAAATAAATATTCCAGATCATCTAATAAAGGAACTTAAAAACAAGAAAAAGTTGTCAGAACCTATAAAAGGAAAATTTTATTGGTGTTTAGAAATGCTTATAAAGAATCCGCAGCATCCTTCTTTACGAAATAAAACAGTAAAAGGCACTATTAATATATGGGAATTTAGCATCAATAAAAACTATAGGTGTATATATAGAAAAGAAAGAGAGGAAGTATATATTCTGGCTATAGTAAAACACGAAGATGCCTTTTAATAAGAAACGAATCGATAATACATATCATACTTGCTTCATTTAGTATATGTAAGCTTTTATTTATAAGGATTTAAGCGTTATTTAGAAAATGAAAATTAAATCCCTTTAGGAAGTTTTAAACCACACGGAAAGTGCCTTTTTTAGCGTTTAAATTTTCGAAAAATTAGCCATTTAACTACCCTAATTTTGGGGTATTTTTACTCCTATAAAATCTTAAAACCCTTATAAATAGCCACTTTCAGTATTTAGAAGGGTGAAAAAATTGGTTAAAAAAGAGCAATTTTCGAGGGATAAACTATAGCCAGGGTAAAAATTTCTTCATATAAACAAAATCTCGCAATCTGTCCCTAAAACCCTTATAAAATAAGGCTTTCAGACTTACTATCTTATATAAAGTTTATCCCTGCCAAAAAGCTTATTTATATTATAATTTTATTAATGTTAAATTATGGGGTCGCTTGATGCTTCCTATAAAAATATATTTAAAATATTAGATGCATACTTGAAAAAATAGAGAAGAGAAGTATAATAAGGAAAGAAATATACAAATCTACGGCAATAAAGCATAATGCCGTAGTTTTGTAAAAGCAAGGGAATGAAATTGAAAAATAAAATTAAAGAGAAAATCAAAGAAGTTTTTTATGTTAATCATGGTTATATTAGAACAAAAGACCTAAGTTCTAAAGGCACAAATAGAAAATACCTGAGAGATTTAATTAATGAGGATGCTATTGAAAGAATAAAGCGGGGTTTGTATAGATGGAAGGATGCTAAATTTGATGTTGAAGAAGAACTGATTAATGTATCCAAAATTGTTCAACATGGAATTATTTGCCTTGTATCAGCCCTGGCTTACCATGAGCTTACAACTTATACCCCGGGGGAATATACGATAGCGGTCAGGAGAAATTATAATATAAAACTACCTGATTACCCGCCGATAAAACTTTATTATTTTTCTGATAAATATTATATGGATGGAGTGGAAAAAATAGATATAAATGGGAATATTATTAAGATATATAATATTGAAAAAACTATATGTGATTGCCTAAGATATGAAGATAAAATCAGTAAAGATATTATTATAGAAAGTATCAAGGAATATGTTAAAAGAAGAGATAAAAATATTTCTAAACTTATGAATTATGCGGCCAAAGCAAAGGTTAAGGAAATCGTTCAAAAATATATAGAGGTACTTGTATGAGAAATGAAGTAAGAAATATGGAGGCTTCAGTTATAGCAAGGCTTAAAAATATTGCCAAAGATTACAAAAAAACTTTTAATCTTATCCTGCAGTTATACATGCAAGAGAGATTATTATATCGTTTAAGTGTTTCTGAGTATAAAGATATTTTATATTAAAAGGTGGGTTGTTATTATTTTCAATGTCTGAATTTACGGGTAGGCCGACCAGAGATATAGATTTTCTGGCTTATCAAATATCAAATGATATGGAGAATATAAAAGAGATATTTAAAAATATATGTAAGATTGAATACGATGATAGCGTTGTATTTGATTCTAATTCTGTTTTAGTTGAAGAGATCAGGAAAGAAGCTAAATATGAAGGAGTAAGAGTAAAATTAACTGGGCATCTTGGGAAAGCTAAGGAAATGCTTTGGGTAGATATAGGTTTTAATGATATTGTTATGCCGGAAGTTATTATAGCTGATTATCCTGTATTTCTGGATATGGATTATCCTAAAATAAAAATGTATTCTTTTGAATCTGTTATAGCAGAAAAATTTGAGGCCATTGTTTCTCTGGGAGAGCTGAACAGCAGAATGAAAGATTTTTACGACATTTTTATTTTGCTATCTGAAAAAAATTTAATAGAGATTTTTTACAGAAGGCCATAGTAGAAACTTTTAAGAGAAGAGGAACAGATATTTTAAAATTTGATCAGGTTTTTAAGAAAGACTTTATCGAAGATAATAATAGAATAAATCAATGGAAATTGTTTCTAAAAAAGATAGGCCAACAGGATATTGAATTTGCATATGTAATGAATGTTATAAAAAAATTTCTGTTACCCATATATAATAATGTGAGTAAGAGTGACTAGGTTTCGATATGTAATAGAACTTTAAATTAAGAAAAAACCGTATGGATATTTAAGGGCTTTCCCCAAATTGGACTAAAGACACAAGAACCACACGTAAAGTGCCTTTTTTAGCGTTTAAATTTAGAAAAGTGTAGCTATTTAACTACCCTGATTTTGAGGTATTTTTACTCCTCTAAAATCTTAAAACCCCTTATAAATAGCCACTTTCAGCATTTGAGAGTATGAAAAAATTGGTTAAAAAAAGGTAATTTTCGAGGGATAAAGTATGGCAAAGGCAAAAATTTTTTCTTATACGCATTATTTCGCAATCTACCTCCAAAACCCTTATAAAAAAAGGCTTTCAGACTTACTATCTTATATAAAATTTATTTAAATCCTTGAATGACTTTTTCCGAGTCTTATCGAAAAAAGTCTTGACTTTTTTCGAATTAGTTAGTATTATAGTTACTATGAAAGAAAGAATCATTTATCAAAAAATATGGCAAAAGCTATCATCTTATAAAAATATGGTATTTTTGTCTGGTCCCAGGCAAAGCGGGAAGACGACCCTGGCAAAGATGATAGCCGGGGATTTTAGCAACCAAGTTTACTTTAACTGGGATGATATTCCCAGCAAGAGAGAGTTGATTCAAAATCCTTACTTTTTTGAGAAAGTCGACCGGAGGGATGAATCGATCCCGCTGGTTATTTTTGACGAAATTCATAAATACAGCAATTGGAAGAATTATCTCAAAGGAGTTTATGATAGATTTGCCAAGGAATACAAGTTTCTGGTTACCGGCAGCGGTAGATTAGATTTGTATCAAAAAGGTGGAGATTCCTTGGCTGGCAGATATATGAAATTCCACTTGCTACCTTTTACCTATTCGGAATTGACGCATTACCAGAACTCTATACCTTCTTTCGTTAAACATCCTCTTCATTTTCAAGAAGATAATAAAACGGATTATAGTTTATGGGATGATCTTTTTGAACTTAGTGGATTTCCTGAACCATTCTTGAAAGGCAAAAAGGATTTTTACCGATTGTGGTCCAATAATTATCAGCACCAGTTAATTCGGGAGGATATTCGAGATTTGACCCAAATTAAAAAGTTTGATTCCCTGGAAATTTTATATTCACTCTTACCTCTAAAAGTGGGTAATCCTCTCTCTTTAAGTTCATTAAATACAGATGTCCAGGTATCCGTGGACAGTGTCAAAACCTGGCTTGAAGTATTTGAAATCCATTATTTGATATTTCGAATATTACCATGGACACATAAAATTCCTCGGGCAATTAAAAAGGAAAAGAAGATTTATCTTTTTGATTATGCCCAGATAAATGATAGAGGTATTCGTTTTGAAAATATGATTGCTTTAGAGTTATATCGGGCAATTTTGAATTGGAACGATTTGGGATTAGCAAATTTCTCCCTGCATTATATTCGTAATAAAGAAAAAGAAGAGATTGATTTTCTTATTTGTAAGGATCATTATCCTATACTGTTGATCGAATGTAAGTTATCAGGTGAAAATATCTCAAATAACTTGATAAAATTCCAGAATAAACTCAACATACCTGCTATTCAACTAGTAAATAAAAAACATGTCGGGAAAATAGTCACAAATCAAAAGAATAAAATTTTAATCATATCTGCTCCCCGGTGGTTATCTTTTTTACCATAATATATTTCTCAAATAGGAAGGATTTTTAGGTCTTTTGTCGAATACAAATAAATATAAAGAAAAATTTTAAAAAGGAGGGACAATAAAATGAGAGTGGTAGGCAAAAAATTTATAATTGTATTGTTGATTATCTTATTTTTATCAGGAATAGGACAGGTAGTCTGGGCAGGAAAATGGGAACCTTTCCAATTTAGAGGGAATGAACGCTTTGAGTATAAAATATTATTGGAAGAAGATGAGGAAGAAAGTGAAGTTATCTATATCTTAGATATCAAGAAATCTGAAAAAGATGAAGATGTCTTTGAAGTTACCTACACAACTAAAGGAACCTTGGCTAAAGATGAGTTAGGCCCAGAGACAGCTTTCGGCCTATGGGGAGTTTATGGAATATCCTTAAATATGCTGGTTATCAATCCTGCTTATGCCTTCTTCTTTAGCCAGATGGATTTAAAGGAAGGAGAAAAGATGAGTTTTTTTGGAGCAGGAATAGTAAAGATAATAGGGAAAGAAAAGATTGCCGGAAGAGAAGGATTTATCTGCCAGCTCTTTTCAGCTGAAGAAGAAGATAAAATGGTAGCTGAATGGGTTATTGACCCAGAATTAGCCCTACCTCTTAGGAGTAAGATATTTGAGGATGATGAATTACAAAGTCAAATTGAACTTATAAAATACTTGCAGTATTAAAAAAGCTAAGGCTTGAAAAATTTTAAAAATATCTCACGGGATGTAAGAAAGATTGAATAATATTCTTTTAGAAAAATTGAAGGCAGAAATGCAGATTGAAACTGAGAAAGTGGCTCTTTCTTTGGAAAGTTTTATCAGAGAATATACTGATAAATTAGAAAGAGAAGGAGTTATATTTGGTTTAAGTGGAGGAGTTGATTCGGCGGTAGTAGCTGCATTATGTGAGCGAGCACTTGGCCCAGAGAAAGTTTTGGCTTTAGTTATGCCCGAGAAAGATTCGAAAAAAGAACACACTAAAAATGCTCTAAACTTTGCCCGGGAATTAAATATTGAAGCAAAATTAGTTGATATAACTCCTTATCTCGAAAAACTTGGCGTATATAAGCTATTCCCCTGGGATAAAACTCTATCCTGGGGGAAATTGAAAGGTGTTTTAGTCAAAAAAGCTTATCATTTTTATGAAAGAAAGACTGGAAAGATCCCTTTTTTAGAAAGTCTTTCAGGATTTAAAGACAAAGAATACAGTTCTTATCTGGCCAGGGGCAATGCTTATTATCGAATAAAGCATCGCTTAAGGATGATTTTACTCTACCTTTATGCTGAATTAGAGAACAGATTGGTGGTGGGAGCAGCTAATAAAACTGAATATAAAATTGGATATTTTGTAAAATATGGATGTGATGATGCCACTGACATTATGCCCCTTCGAAATTTATATAAAACTCAGGTAAGGGAACTTGCCCGCTATTTAAATATTCCAGCAAGAATTATTGAGAAGTCTCCCTCACCCGATGTGATGCCAGGTCTTGCTGATGACGAAGAAGTAATTAGAATTTCTTATGAAAAGATGGATTTGATTTTATTAGCCTTAGAAAAGGGGTGGAAACTTGCAGATATAGTTACAGCACTAGAAATAGAAGAAGATAAAGTTATTTATATAAAAAATTTAGTCCAAAAATCAGAACATATGCGAAAAAATTATGTACCTTAGATTAAGTAGTTAAGCGGTTTGCCAGTTCCCCGGTTTAGTGTTATTCGATTCGAAGTTTGCTACTGGTGTGAAGATAAAATACGAGATTGGAAAATACAATAGTTAATGTAATTTTAAGATATTATACAAAAGATATATTTATTTAAAAATTGATCATTACAGGAGGGAATTATGAAAATTTATATCAGTGCAGATATCGAGGGAGTTACTGGAATTACCCATTGGAATGAAACTGAAAAATCAAAATCTGATTATCAGAGGTTTGCCCAGCAAATGACTAATGAAGTCAAGGCAGCCTGTGAAGGGGCAATGAAGGCAGGGGCAAAAGAAATTTGGATTAAAGATGCTCATGGTACCGGAAGAAATATCTTAGCAGATGATTTGCCGCAAACGATTAAATTGGTTCGGGGTTGGAGTGAACATCCCTATTTAATGGTTCAGGAATTGGACGAATCATTTGATGCTTTATTAATGATTGGTTATCATTCTTTTGCTAGTTCAAGTTCTAATCCTTTATCTCATACGCTTAGTTCTTCTACTTTTAATTATATAAAATTAAATGGGGAATTTGCCAGTGAATTTTTAATTCATAGTTATGCTGCTGCAACTAAGGGAGTTCCGGTGACTTTTATTAGTGGAGATGAGGGGATTTGTATAGAAGCTAACAAAGTCAATAAAAATATCAAAACTGTGGCAGTAAATAAAGGCATGGGTAATTCCGTAATTAGTATTCATCCTAAGCTTGCGGTAGAAAAAATAAAAGAAGGGGTTGAGTCCGTACTAAAAGGAGACATCAATAAATGCCAAATAAAACTACCTGAGCATTTTGAAATGGAATTATCTTTTAGAAATCATGGGAGAGCTTATAAAGCATCTTTTTATCCAGGGATAAAACAGATTTCTTCTACCAATTTAGTGTTTGAAACCGATAATTATTTTGAAATTTTAAGGATGTTGTTATTTGTGACTTAAAAATTCTAAAAAGGAATTATAGAAAGAAAATTAATTTAAATTTTTTGTAATTTTATTGAAATAAAGCAGGATTTTAAAAGTTTTTGTGGAATATATATAAAGGACAAGAAGAGGGACTCTTTTAGTCAAAAAGAAATTATATCTGATTTCAAAAAATAAAAATAGGAAGGAGGTGAAAAAAATGAGAAATAATAAATTGATATTAATGGTGATTTTCATCTTGTTATTTGTTGGTATTTGGGGGAGTAATTTATTGGCAGCAGAGAAAGTATATGTTAACGGTATTGATCCAGATTATCCTCCCTTTGCCTATGTAGACGAAAAGGGTAATCCTGCTGGATTTGATGTAGAGTGTTTAGATTGGATTGCTCAAGAGATGGGCTTTGAGGTTAAACATCAACCAACAGCCTGGGATGGTATAATACCCAGTTTATTAGCCGGGAAGATAGATCTCATCTATTCAGGTATGTCTATCACCGAAGAGAGAAAGAAGGTAGTAGATTTTTCCATAGCTTACTGGGAAATCAATCAGGCACTTTGTGTTCGTGAAGATTCAGACCTCAATATTATAGCTGCTTTATGCGGTAAATATACTGTAGGAAGTCAGAGGGGTTGTACGGCTGCTGAGTGGATTGAAGAACATCTAATAAAAACTGGCATACTTCCAAAAGATAATCTAAAATTGTATGAAAGTTTTTCTTTAGCCTTAAAAGATTTAATAAATGGAAGAATAGATTCAGCTATGATGGATGATGTTATGATTGAAGATGCTTTAAGGAAAGGGCAACCTATTAAGATTGTGGGGATAATTAAGACTGGTGAAGAATATGGAGTAGCAGTCCGGAAAGAAGATAAAGAATTAAAAGAAATGCTTAATGAAGGAATAAACAGATTGAAAAAGTCGCCAAAATGGGATGAGTTAATAGCTAAATATTTCACTGAATAGAATAAAGGAGAAAATTAAATAAATTAATTATAAAAATCTAAATATAGAGGGATGTTTTGTTAATCATTAGCATCCCTCTATATTTAAAAATAAAAAAGGTAAAGTTATGGTTGAAAATTTTTTAATGATTTTTCAAGCTCTTCCTTATCTACTTAGAGGTTCCCTGGTAACCATAGGATTAGTGGGAGGAGCTTTATTTTTGGGATTTATTATGGGTATTCCTATGGCCGTGGGACAGGTCTATGGTAATAAATTAATTGCTAATCTGATTTTCTTTTATGTCTGGTTCTTCCGAGGACTTCCCGTTTTGGTCCTCCTTTTTCTTTTTTATTTTGGATTATTTTCTCTTATGGGGCTTAATTTACCTGCTTTTACCTCTGCTATCCTGGTTTTGGGTTTAAGAAGTGCTGCTTATCAGTCGCAGATTTTTAGGGGAAGTATACAGTCACTCGGAGAAGGGCAGATGTTAGCTGCTCGATCTTTAGGAATGAGTAAGATTCAGGCTATCTGGAATATTATCTTACCTCAAGCCCTGAGAATTTCTATCCCAGGATGGTCAAATGAGTATTCAATTATCTTAAAGGATTCAGCAGTTAGTTATGCTATCGGTGTAATGGAGCTTTTAACCAGAGCAAATTTTATTTCTACTCGTACCTATAAACCGATGCCAGTTTTTCTTACCTGTGCCCTAATTTTTCTCCTTTTAACTTATGGTGGAGTAAAAGTTCTTAATCTTTTGGAGAAAAAAGTAAGAATTCCTGGTTATGCATATGGGAGAAGGGAGATTTAAACTAAATGCAAAAAGGTATAGATAAAGTTGTAGTTTTAGAGGTTGAAGATATTCATAAAAAATATAGGGGTCAAGATATATTGAAAGGCATATCTTTTAAGGTGAGAAAGGGTGAGACTAAAGTTATTATTGGTCCTTCGGGAACAGGCAAGAGTACCCTTCTTCGTTGTATAAATCAATTAACGATACCAGATAAAGGACGAATCTGGTTAGAGGGGGAAGAAGTGATTCACACAAAAAAGAATATCAATCAATTCCGTCAGAAGATGGGGATGGTTTTTCAGGATTTTAATTTGTTTGATCATTTAACTGCTTTGGGGAATGTGGAAATAGGATTAACCAGGGTAAAAAGAATGGACAAAGATGAAGCCAGACAGAAAGCAATAGAAGAGTTGAAGAAGGTTGGTTTAGAAGAACAGGCTAATTTATATCCTGCTCAGCTTTCGGGAGGACAGAAACAGCGAGTTTCTATTGCCAGGGCTTTGGCAATGGACCCAAAAGTTATGCTTTTTGATGAACCTACTTCTGCCCTCGACCCTGAGTTAATCGGAGAAGTACTGGAAGTTATAAAAAATTTAGCAATACAAGGGATGACTATGATCTTGGTAACTCATGAAATGGGTTTTGCCCGTTCTGTGGCAAACGAAATAATATTTATGGAAGATGGTAAAATATTAGAAAGCGGACCACCTTATCAACTTTTTAATAATCCTAAATATGAACGTACTAAAAGATTTCTTAAAAAGATAACTGAATTATACGGAGAATAGAGTGAAAAAATATGAATGAATTTTATTATTTTATTCGAGAGATTCTCTTACCCTCCTTATTTGAGGGGACTTTAGTTACCATTAAACTAATAATTTTTTCCATCCCTCTGGGTCTAATTTTGGGGGTTTTAATAGCAGTAGGTAGGGTTTATGGAAATAGAATTATCTCATTTCTTTGTGCTGTCTATGTAATTTTTTTCCGAGGTACCCCCTTACTGGTTCAACTTTTTATCCTTTATTATGGTCTACCCTCGGTGGGTATTTTCTTTTCTCCCTTTGTAGCTGCGGTTATCGGTTTTATTCTTTGTAGTTGTGCCTATCATTCTGAATATATAAGGGGAGCAATACAGTCAATTAAAAGTGGTCAAATGATGGCTGCTGAGGCCTTGGGGATGAGCAGAGTTCAAGCAATTTTATATATAATTCTTCCTCAAGCCTTGAGGAGAGCCATTCCAGGCTGTTCCAACGAAATTATCTATTTAGTAAAATATTCTTCCCTGGCTTTTATGGTAACTTGCGTAGAATTAACTGGTGCCGGAAAGATTATTGCTACCCGTTATTTTAAGTATACTGAGGTTTTTCTGGTTGTAGGGATAATATATCTATTAATGGTTTCTGTAGTTACCAAGTTTCTTGATATGTTAGAGAAAAAATTAGAAATTCCCGGATTGGGGTAGAAAGAAAGATGAAATTTATTTAGATTATTAAAGTTTTTAAAAAAGAAAACTATCTTAAACCAGTATAAACTGGTGTATAGGAGGAATAGGTTTGAAAAAATTATTAACCGGAAACGAAGCTATTGCTGAAGGAGTAATTGAATCGGGAGTAGAAGTAATCTGCGGATATCCGGGCACTCCCTCAACAGAGGTAATTCTTACTCTACTATCTGAGGCAAAAGATCTGGGAATTCATATAGAATGGAGTATAAATGAAAAAGTGGCTTTGGAAATTGCGGCAGGTGCAGCCTGGGCAGGGAAAAGATCTCTGGTTACTATGAAGATGTCAGGAGTGAATGTAGCGGCTGATTCTTTAGCTTCTATTGCATATAGTGGATGCCGCGGAGGATTTGTCATTTTCGTGGCTGATGACCCGGGGGCAAATGCAGGGATGCCAGAACAAGATTCCCGATATTATGCCAGGTCAATGGTAATTCCTATGCTTGATCTTGCTTCTCAACAGGAATGTTTAGATTATATAAAACTTGCCTTTGAAATTTCGGAAAAGATTGGGGGTCCCATTTTTCTAAGGTCAACCACTGATGTTTCCCATGTTGCTTCTGATGTTGAAATAGATAAGAAATTAAAATTAGAAAAAAGGGAAGCAAGTTTCGAACGTAATATAGCTAAATATACTAAGGCAGGTGCTACCTGGTGTATAGCTCAACACCAGGATGCCCTTAATCGATTAGTGCAAGCTTCAAAGATTGTCGATAATTATACTACTGAATCTGGAATAAAAGTAAACGAAACACACTTAGAACAAGATAGTAAATGTGGAGTAATTTATGCCGGGGCAGTGGAAGGAAATTTTAAGGAGGCTTTAAAAAAATATAATTTAAAATTTTCCTGGTTAAAGATAGGTATGGTTCACCCCTTGCCCGAGGAAAGGATAAGAAGATTTTTAGAAAGAGTAGATAAGGTGCTTATCTTAGAAGAATTAGACCCCTTTGTAGAAGCAGAAGTGTTAAGGATTGCTTCTCTTAATGATAAAAAAGTGGAAATTTTAGGAAAATTGGATAAAACCCTGCCTTTACTCGGAAATTATTCCTTTAAAAAGATAAAAAATGCTCTAGAAGTACTTTTAAAAACAAGACTTGAATCTGAGCAAGACCCTAAAATTTTAGAGAAAGCTAAAGAATTAGAAATTAAACGTCCTACTTCTTTCTGTATAGGTTGTCCTCATCGAGGAACTTATTTTGCTTTAAACAGAGCGATAAAAAATTTGAAGTATAGAAAAGATGAAATTATTATCACTGGTGATATCGGATGTACTATTTTAGGGATGAATAAACCCTTTGAGTCTTGTTGGACAGAAGTGGCTATGGGGGCAAGTATAGGTTTAGCCCAGGGATTTAAATGGGCAGGAATTAAAAAACCGGTAATAGCCACCATAGGAGATTCTACTTTCTTCCATGCTGGTATACCTCCTCTTATTAATGCTGTATATCAAAATGCCCCTTTAACAATTATTATTTTAGATAATGGTTGGACTGCAATGACCGGTTTTGAAGAGAACCCCGGGACCATCCCTTTAAATGGAAGCGACCATACACGTATAGATATTATAGAAATATGTCGAGGTTGCGGGGTAGAACAGGTAAACATCATTGATCCCTTTAGACCCGAAGAAGCTATAAAAATAATGATGAAGTCTATAGAGTATCCGGGAGTTTCGGTAGTAGTCTCCCGAAGGGAGTGTGCCCTTCAGGCTAAAAAAAGAAAGGTTAGACTCCCGCAGCGAAAAGTAAATACCGACCAGTGTACAGGCTGTCAGGTATGCTTGAATTCTTTAGCTTGTCCGGCAATGGTATTTCATCCCAAAGGTGCCAATAGTAAACCTTATATGGAAATTACTTCTGCTTGTTTCGGCTGCGGATTGTGTGAATTTACTTGTCCGACAGGGACGATAGAGGTGGTAAAAGATGGAAAATAATTTTTATTTAATCGGAGTAGGTGGACAGGGAGTAATAAGATTGGGACAAATCATTGCTGGTTATGCCCTGGAAAAAGGTGAAAAGATTAAATTTTATAAAGAAGTAGGGATGGCTCAGAGAGGTGGTCCAGTTCATTGCGAAGTCAGGATAGGCGAAGTGTTTGGGTCAAGAATTCCTCCCCTCTCTGCTGATATAATAGTAGTAATGGAATTATCCGAAGGATTGAAAACTTTAGAATTTATTAAGCCCGGAGGAACAGTTATTTTAAATAGAAAAAGGATATATCCTATTGATATGATGGCCCATCCCGAAAAATACCCTCAAGATGAGGAGATAATCAGGTTATTTAAAGAGTCGAAGGCAAGGATAATCTGGATAGATGCGGGGAAAATTGCTTCGGAAGTCGGACTTCCTTTAGCAGAAAATATTGTCTTGTTAGGGGTGATAACCTATCTCTCTTCATTTGATAAAGAAGTTATGTTAGCGGTTTTAAAGAAACATATACCTTATGAATTAGATAAGAATATTGCTGCTTTTAAACAAGGCTATGAAGTAGCAGAAGGAACGGTAGTATGAAAGGGATGAAAAATTTTTTTAACCCTCAGTCGGTGGCAATTTTTGGATCTATGAAAGAGGGAAAGACTGGTTTTGAGATAGTAAAAAATATGGTTGAGGGAGGATTTAAGGGGGATATATATCCCATAAGTCAGAGTGGCGGCAAAATCTTCGGATTAAATATATATCCGGACTTTAAAAAATTAGATATTGATTTGGCAGTTATTGCCATCCCGAGTCAATTAATTCCTCCTCTTTTAGAAGATTTAGGTAACCAAAGGGTTGATTCAGTAATAATAATATCTGCGGGATTTTCTGAGGTAGGGAATTTTGAAGAAGAGGAGAGGATAAAACAAATTGCCAGAAAATATCAGATGAGGATTATCGGTCCTAATTGTGCTGGTATTATGAATACTGAAAATAATCTCTTTGCCAGTATTGAAGTTCGTGCTCTTTCAGGTAATACTGGTTTTATTACCCAGAGTGGTGCTCTGGGTGGAGCAGTCTTAATGATGGCAGAGGAATTAGGTTTCGGTTTTTCCAAATTTGTAAGTTATGGGAATAGATGTGATGTCGATGAAGCAGATTTAATCAGTTATTTGCGAGAGGACCCTCAAACTCAAGTTATTACTATATATATTGAAGGGTTACAGGAGGGGAGAAAGTTTTTAAAAGAGGCCAGAGAAACTGTGAGCAAGAAACCTATTATTGCTATTAAAGCTGGCAAATACGAAGCAGGGATAAGGGCTACTTCCTCTCATACTGGCTCTTTAGCTGGAGAGGATAGGATATATGATGCAGCTTTTAAACAGTTTAGAATTTTACGGGTTGATGATGTGGAAGAGATGTTTGATTTAAGTCGAGGGTTAATTTATTATCCTCGGATTGAGGGAGAGAGGATTGCTGTAGTAACTAACGCAGGAGGCCCAGCAGTTATGACTACCGATAAGTTAGAAGATTTAGGTTTACAGGTCCCAGAACCTTCATCTACCTTAAAGAATAGACTAAAAAATTTACTTCCTCCCCATGTTTCTTTAAGGAATCCTTTTGACCTTTTAGCTTATGGCAGTGCAGAGACCTTTGCTTCTGTATGTAAGGCTATTGCTCCTGAATATGATGCCATAATTGTTATATTTGTTCCTACTGCTTATATGGATTCTGTAAGAATTGCCCAAGCCGTAGGGGAAGCAAAAAAGAGCATAAAGAGACCGATATTTGCTTGCTTTATGGCTGGTAGATCGGTAAAGGAAGGAATCGAAGAGTTAAAAAGATATGGAATTCCTAATTATAAAACCGGGGAAAGATGTGCTAAAGTAATCCAAAAGATAGTTTTACAGACTTTGAAAAATAGTTACTAGTAAATACATCTAACAAGGAATTTATGGCATTTAGCATTTAACGTTTAGTTATAAAAGAAGGAATCGGAATCCAGAAGCCAGGAGTCAGAAGTAGGGACACGATGCGCCATACCCCTACAAACACCCTTCTTGACCAGAATATTTTTTTAAAATATAATGAATATACCAAAAATAGATAACTTTGTTAAGGAGGTGGATGCTTATTTAAAATAATAGTTTTTTAAAAATGGTTAAAATTTAAAAAAGGAGGCAATAAGGAAAATGTTGGGGAAGAAATTTAATTTATGTTTTGTCGGAAAATTTTCAATTATTGTTTTGGCGAGTTTATTAATATTCAGTTCTGCAGTTTTAGCTGAGAAATTACCTGAAAAAATTATAGTTGGATGTCTCGAACCCCTTACTGGTGCTCACGCAGTATTTGGCACCGAAGCGAAAATAGGGATGGAGCTTGCTGTACAGCATATCAATGAATCTGGCGGAATTCAATCATTAGGTAACATTCCTTTAGAATTGGTAACGGAAGATGTAGGAGAAACTGCAATGAGTGCTCGCTTAGCAGCGGAAAGTCTGATAAGTAAACATCATCCTGTAGCTATTTTAGGCCTTTATATTAGCCGACTAACTACAGCAGCATCTGAAATTACCGAAAGAGAAAGAGTTATTCTAGTTGCTGATGCTTTAGTAGATAGTGTAACTGAGATGGGACGTCAATATCTATTTAGACCTGCACCGAAAGCGAGTATGCATGGCAGATCTGCTGTTGAATTTGTCTTAGAAGCAGCTGAAAAAGCCGGAGTCTCTATCGAAAAAATTGCCATCTTAAATGAGGACTCTTCTTTTGGAAGAAGTAATGCAATAGGTGCTGTTCAAGCTGCCTTAGATAATGGTCTTACTATTGTGTACCAAAAGGAATATCCTTATGATATTACCGATGCTTCCTCTATTGTCCATGGAATTGCTACAGCCAAATCAGACTTTGTGGTTCACTGCCCTTATTTTATGGATGCAATTATATTTGCCAAGACCTTTAAAGAATTAGGGAAAATTCCCAAATTTATTTCGGGTATGGGCGCATGTGGATACACGGATCCTGAATCTATAAAATCATTAGGAGAAATATCTGAACATTATTCCAATACTTACAGTTATAACCCGGCTAAAAATACTCCCCAAAATAACAAATTTGTTGAAGAATATGCCGCTAAAGTTGGACATATACCTACTGAAGCTGCGGGAATGAACTATTATGGCATGTGGATATTAAAAGAAGCACTTGAACTTTCGGGGAATCTTTCTCCAGATGATCCGCTAAACCCAGACAATTTACGGAAAGCATTTTTAGCACTCGATTTAACCTCTGGTCCTGCGGTGGAAACTTTTCCAGTAAATCGTGTAACTTTTGATGGAAAAGGAGACAATCCTTATGCTAGAGCAACAATTATACAAGTAATTAATGGTGAATCCAAGGTAGTTTGGCCTTTTGAAGATGCTGAAACTGAGTGTGTCTTCCCAAGGTTAGATGCTACTTATTAATTTTATTTATTAACAACTTGAGTTTTGAACAATACTTTCAGTAGGGTGTAAAATTATTAAAGCAGTATTTACTGTCGACTATTGAACGAACTTTATAAACTTTTGTCTGGCGAAGCTTGAATTTTTTTGATTTTTTGCCAGGCAAAAGTTTATATTGAATTGCGAATATGTGTAAGACTGAAGGAAGGAATTAAGGATAAAAAATGGAAACAATTATTCAAGGTGTTTTTAATGGAGCATTAATGGGTTGTACATATGCCCTAATTGCTTTAGGATTATCGCTTATATTTGGAGTAATGAATGTAGTTAATTTTGCGCATGGGGATTTTGTGATGCTTTCTATGTATTTTACTTTTTGGGCTGGCTCAATATGGGGAGTTGACGCTGCTCTAACACCTTTGATTACCTTTCCTCTATTATTTTCATTTGGTATAATTGTTTATTATGGATTGATTAATCGGACACTCCGAGAACACTATACTATACAAATAGCTGTAACAGTGGGATTAATGACCTTTTTACGTGCTATTACTCAATTGGTGTGGCATGCCCAACCACGAGCTCTTCCTTATTCTTTTATTCAAGGCAATATTCATCTTGGAGGGTATGTCATCGCTCTTTCCCGATTAACCTCAGCAACAATAAGTCTAATTATAATTGCAGGTATATCTTTTTTCTTAAGTAAGACTTGGCCAGGACGTACAATTAGGGCAACTTCTGATGATCTTGATGCAGCTTCCCTTATGGGGGTTGATTTCCAAAAGACTTATGCTCTTGCCTTTGGATTAGGTTCAAGCTTAACCGCTATAGCTGGAAGTTTATTAATGACTTTTCAACAAGTAGATCCTACTATGGGGCTGCGTTTTGGATTACTTAGCTGGTGTATTCTTGCTCTTGCAGGATTAGGTTCGATCCCAGGGTTATTAATCTCTGGTTTGATTGTAGGGGTGGGCGAATCACTGGCTATGACCTTTTGGGATCCTAGAGCCAGATCACTAGTAATATATCTTATCTTTATTTTGGTTCTTTGGTTACGACCTCGAGGTATTTTTGGGAGGAAGTAATGAAACATAAAAAAGACCGTATTATCGAAAAATTTTTATTACTATTGTTATTGATTTTCGCTTTAATTATACCTTTGATAATTGGTTCAAATCAATACAATGTACTTTTAGTTACCACTGTATTACTATATGGGGTAATGGCTACTTCTTGGAATATTATTGGTGGTCTAGCTGGGCAACTTGATCTAGCTTCATTTGCTTATCTGGGATTAGGGGCTTTTACCTCCGGTACCTTGTTTATTCGTTATAATTTTTCTCCCTGGATTGGAATGGTTATAGGGGGTTTAGTGGCAGTTGGATTTGCCCTATTAATTGGTATTCCTTTGTTTCGCTTCCGAATACGGGAAGTATGGTATGCTTTAACTACCTGTGCCCTCGTTGAGATACTAAAGGTAGTTTTTACTATGTGGGAAGAAGTAGGTGGCCCAGTAGAAAGATATTTACCTTACTATCGTGGTTCACTTTATCATATGCGTTTTGGTTCTTATATTCCTTATTATTATCTTATATTAGGTCTTTTATTAATAGTATTGTTGGTAAACTACCGAATTACTAAGACAAAGCTTGGCTATTACTTAAAGGCTTTGGGGGAGGATGAGATTGCAGCAGAAGCACTGGGAGTTAATACTCGGGTTTGTAAATTGAGAGCATTGGTATACTATTCTTTTTTAATTGGTGTAGCTGGGGGAATTTATGCCAATATGTATGGTTATGTCCATCCCAGTTTTTTTAATGGTCAAGAAAGCATTAAAGTAGCAATATTGGGAATTGTGGGAGGCAGAGGTATTGCTTATGGTCCCCTTTTGGCTGCTCTGCTGTTAGTGGGCATCCAAGAATTTTTAAGAGCGAGTATTGGCGGAGAAGTATCAGGTTTATATTTAGTAATATATTCAGTTATTTTAATATTAGTTGTTCTTTTTAGACCTAAGGGGATTGCTACTATTTTTCAGGGTATTTATCAAAAGCTTATACGTCGGGAGGTGAAGAAGGAAGATGTCTAATGAGCAGATTCTTAAAACCTCCAAGCTTACCAAAAGCTTTGGCAACCTCATTGCAGTTAATCATGTCAATTTGGAGATTTATAAAGAAGAGGTTGTTGGCCTTATTGGGCCAAACGGTGCTGGAAAGACTACTTTTTTTAATTTGATAACCGGATTGGAAATTCCTGACGAAGGCCAAGTTGTTTTTAAAGGTACTGATATTACTGCTATACCCCCACATAAAATTTGCCAATTGGGAATGTCACGTACCTTTCAAGTTGCACGTTCTTTTACCGAAATGTCTGTTGAAGAGGTTATAAGAGTAGGGGCTTATAATAGAAAAAAGGAAAAAGAAGTGCAAGAAAAAGTAGATTGGGTGATTAAATTTTTCGAACTGGAGGATATCAGAAATTATAAATGCAGTGATTTGGGGTTAGCATCTTTACGTAAAGTGGAAGTAGCCAGAGCAACTGCCACCGAACCTGATCTTTTACTTCTTGATGAGGTGGGAGCTGGACTTACTTCTACTGAACTATTTCGACTTATGTCAGAAATCAAAAGACTTAACCAAGAAACTAAAATTACAATATGTGTAGTTGAACATGTAATGCAAATGGTTATGGGACTTTGTGAGCGAATATTTGTCTTGGATGCTGGGGAACTTATCGCTAAAGGTGTTCCGAGCGAAATAAGTAATAATCAGCGAGTTATTGAAGCTTACCTTGGAAGGAGAGGTTATAGTGAGTCAAGTTCTGCAAGTTAGAGATTTAAGTTCAGGTTATGGAAGAGTCACTATTTTAAGAGATATTAATTTCCAAATAGAAGAAGATGAGGTTGTAGCTGTTATTGGCTCAAATGGAGCAGGGAAGACTACGCTTTTAAAGACAATTTCTAAAATAATTTCTCCTTTTGCTGGAGAAATTATTTTTGAAGGACAAGACATTACCAAATTTCCACCTCACCTAATTTCTCAAGCTGGAATTGCCCATGTACCAGAAGGTGGGAAACTTTTCTCTAATATGACTGTTTATGAGAATCTTCTTATGGGAACATATAGAAATAGAAAAAAAATAAACCTGAAAATTTTGGAAGAGATCTATGAAATTTTTCCTATACTTAAAGAGAGAGAAAAGCAGTTGGCAAAGACATTAAGTGGTGGTGAAAGGCAGATGCTCTCTATTGGTAGGAGTTTAGCAAGTCAGCCAAGATTTTTAATGCTTGATGAGCCTTCTCAAGGGTTAGCTCCGAAATTAGTAGATAATATTTATCAAAAGCTATCTATTTTAAAGAAAAAGGGTCTTACTATGTTATTGATAGAGCAAAATATAATTTATGCTTTAAAATTTGCAGAAAGGGCTTATGTCTTAGAAAATGGCAAAATTGTTATGCAGGGGAGGAGTAAGGAACTTTTAAATAGTGAACATATAAAGAAACATTATTTAGGTATATAAACTGATAGTTTTAAAGAAAGAGGTAGTAGGTGAATCGAATTATCCAAAGAGCTAAAAAAGAGGATAGGTCTTTATTGGAGACAGAGGCAAAGGAATTGTTGAGGGAATATGATATCCCGGTTCCAGATTTTAGATTGATAAAGAGTGAAGAAGGAATTTCCGGATTGGCTAGAGAAATAAATTTTCCTATTGCCATGAAGATTGTTTCTCCTGACATTATCCACAAATCAGATGCCGGAGGAGTAAAGATAGGGTTAAAAGATGAGGAGGAAGCTAAATTTGCTTATAAAGAGATTATCCGCAATATTAAAAATTATAATAAAGTAGCCAGGATTGAAGGGGTGATAGCATACCCGGTAATCCCTAAGGAAGTAGAAGTTATTGTAGGGATGATCAAAGACCCTCATTTTGGCCCCGTGGCAATGTTTGGTATGGGAGGGATATATGTAGAGGTACTAAAAGATGTTTCCTTCCGTATTATTCCTTTAAAAAAAAGAGATGCTCAGGAGATGATTAGCGAGATTAAAGGATATGAAATTCTAAAAGGGATAAGGGGTGAACCTCCCCGAGATATTAAGGCCATAGAAGAAGTTTTAATGAAAGTTTCTAAGCTTGCTATGGAAAATCCTGAAATTAAGGAAATAGACCTAAATCCCATATTTGTTTTTGAAAGGGGTTTACAGGTAATTGATGCCCGGATGATTTTATAAGATAGCGAATTAAATTAATACCCAAAAGATTGTCTATTCCTATAAAAAGAAGGTGATCTTATTGGAAAAACAGCAATATGAATTTATTGGAAAACAGTTCGACATAAAGAATATTGGTAAAGTAACCGGCAAAGAGTTGTATTCTTCCGATATAAATATTCCTGGTCAGCTATACGCAGTAGTTCTGTGTAGCCCTTACCCTCATGCCGAGATTAAAAAGATTGATTATACAGAAGCAGAAAAGATGGGGGCAATATGCATCGGTCCTGATGATGTCCCTGATTATTTATATAATGAGCGGATAGTTAGCATACCAGAAAAGACCTATCGAGATAGAACAGTCTTACCCAAAGATAAAGTTCGTCATATAGGAGAGGCTATTGCTGCCTGTGCTGCTGAAACAGAGGAAGAGGCATTTGCAGCCCTCAAAAAGATAAAAATAGAATGGGGTAAAAAATGGAAGCCACTAATAGATCTTGATGAGGCTATAAAAGATGATGCACCTTCCATATATGATTGTGTGTACTTAGGTGAAGAAAAAGTAGATATTAAGAATAATATAGCTTGTGAGAGGAATATCGATGTTGGCGATATTGATAAAGGTTTTAAAGAGGCAGAGGTAGTTGTAGAGAGAACCTTTAACACTCAAAGAATTTATCATATGCAATTAGAGACAAAGTCTGCAGTATGTGTCCCTGAAGCAGATGGAGGAATAACCGTCTGGACAACTTCTCAAGGGATTCATAATGTCCGTATTCTCCTGGGAAACATTTTTAATATTCCTTTAAATAAAGTGAATGTTAAGAGAATTACTTTGGGCGGTTCTTTTGGCTCAAGTATCCAGATGAATTCTATTACTCCAATATGTGTTGCTTTAGCTTTAAAAGCAAAAAGACCGGTAAAATTGGTATCTACCAGAGAGGATGATATTTACGATCATTCCAAATATCCTCTAAAAACTATATTGAAAATCGGCGCTAAGAAAGATGGGACATTAACTGCTGCCCACTGTCGGGTCTGGGTGGAGATTGGTGGTCATAATATTCAAGCTTATCCTTATTTAGGTTGTGTGGCTGGATGGTTCGCCTCTCTCTATAAGTGGAAAAACATAAAATATGAAGGAACTGCTGTCTATACCAATAAAGTACCTACTTGTGCAATGCAAGGATATGGAAATCCTCAGATAAATTTTGCAGTAGAGAGTTTAATGGATATTTTGGCTGAAAAATTGGATATAGATCCCATTGAACTTCGTCTTAAAAATTATGTAGGAAAAGGGGATGAATTTTGGGGTCAGGGTCCGACAGTAAGATCCATTATCAGGAGTTGCGGAGTGGAAGAGATGTTGATTGAAGGAGCAAAACTTGCTGAATGGGAGAAGAGAACTCCCCCTTCTAAAAAGAAGGGAGAGTTAAGGAGAGGTATCGGCGTAGCCAGAGGGTTTCATACTTCCGGTACTGGTGGTCCTAATCCTGGTGAGGTAATTGATTATTCAGGGGCAACCATTAAAATTAATGAAGATGGTTCAGTAGATGTATTGACTGCCTTAATGGATCATGGGGGAGGTACCTGGGATGCCGTAGCTAAAGTGGTGGCTGAAGTTTTAAAGGTACCGTATGAGAAAGTTGGTATTTATAATGAGGTAGATACTCGTACCACAGTCTTTGACGTCAATACTCATGCCACTCGCGGGGTATATTGCGGATGTGGAGCTGTAAAATTTGTGGCTGAAAAAGTCAAAGAGATGCTTTTAAATTACGCTGCGACTCTTTTCAAAGATTTACCGGAAAATTTAAAATTAGCCTGTAATAAAAAGCTTGGTCAGGCAGTAATTTACCCTCGAGAAATTCCCGAGAATTATATGACCTTGGGAGAAATAGCAGAACATGCCCATATTACCAGTTGGGGGGCTATCGCTTATACATCTACCCTAAGACAGAAAAATTGTCCTCCCTGTTTTATCACCCACTTTGTGGAGGTGGAAGTAAATACGAAAACAGGAGAAGTTAAAGTCCCCAGAGCAGTAATTATGGGTGATTCAGGAACTATCATCAACCCTGATTTATGGGAAGGGCAAATAATTGGTGCTTTTAGTAGGGGACTGGGATTCAGTCTTTTAGAAGAGACCAAATATGATTTAAATAGTGGTGGATTAGAATGTAACGGGTTGATAACTGATTATAAGATTCCGACTACTGTAGAGATGCCCAAAGTAGACAATATTATTGTACGTTCTGCTCATACTTATGAACCTACCGGTCCATTTGGAGCAAAGGGGATAGGAGAAGCAGCTTTGAGTTCTGTAGGCTCTGCCGTAGCTAACGCGATTTATAATGCCATAGGGATAAGATTTTATGACCTGCCTATTACTCCAGAAAAAGTTCTGAAAGCTCTTAAAAGAAAGGAAGAAGAAGAAAAAGAAAGTCGGAGAAGGGTAGGTGATAAGGTTGACTAACAATACCAAGATTTTAACCCAAGAATTTGAATATTTTGCTCCTAAAACTTTAGCTGGAGCCCTGGACTTGCTTTATAGATATCAAGATAAGAATACCAGGATATTAGCCGGGGGTACTGACCTTTTAGTTAAGATGAAGACTATTGGTCTTGATGCTGATTATCTGATAAGTATAAAAGAAATTCCTGAACTTAAATTTATTGATACAGATGCGGGATTAAGGATAGGAGCAGCTGTTCCTTTATCCCACATTGAAAAGATAGAAAAAGTCAGAGAAAAATACCCTGCCTTATATGAAAGCATTAAGTCTATGGCAGCAATTGCTATAAGAAATATGGCTACAATGCCTGGTAATATTTGCAATGCATCTCCAGCCGGTGATACTATTCCGCCCTTAATTGCCTATGAGGCAAAATTAAAATTGGTCAGTAAGAGGGGGGAACGCACAGTTCTGGTAGAAGATTTTATAACTGGAGTAGGGAAAACTATTATCAAGAGAGACGAGCTGCTTACCCAGGTGATTATCCCTGAAATATCTAAAAATTCAGGTGGTGCTTTTTTAAAAAAAGGTCGAGTAAAAGCTGATATTGCCAAGATAAATTTAGCTGTCTGCCTGAAAAGAGAAGGAGAGATCTGCAAAGATTGCCGAATAGTACTCGGTTCAGTTTTTATTAAAGCTGTTCGGGCTAAAAAGGCAGAAGAGCTCTTAAGAGGGCAAGTAATAAACAATGATCTCATTATCAAAACTGCGAAGAAAGCCTCAGAGGTGATTAAACCTATCGATGATATTCGCTCTACTGCTGAGTATAGAACTGAGCTAGCTCGGGTAATGACAGAAGACGCCCTTAAACTTGCCTGGGGTAGAGCTGGAGGTGAGTTGTAAGGTATGAAAAAAATAGAGATAGAGTTTATCGTTAATGGTAAAAAGAGAAGGATTTTTGTAAAACCAAATGACCTTTTAATTAATATAATAAGAAATGATTTATATCTAACCGGGAGTAAATATGGTTGTGGTATTGGGGAATGTGGAGCCTGTACCGTTTTGTTGGATGGTGAACCAGTTTTATCTTGTCTTACTTTAGCGGTAACTGTTAATGGTAAAGAAATTACCACTATTGAAGGACTGGCAAAGGGTGATGAACTACATCCCGTGCAGAAAGCGTTTTTAGAGAATGGAGCTGTGCAATGTGGTTTTTGTACGCCGGGAATGATATTAACTGCCACGGCATTATTAAAAGAAAATCCTAATGCTACCGAAAACGAGATCAGGGATTATATGAGAGGAAATCTTTGTCGTTGTACCGGATATGTGCAAATAGTAAAGGCGATTAAGTCTTGCGTAGCAGAACAAAAAAGCGATTAGCCAATTTACCAATTAATATAATTAATACAAGAAACCGATCAACTAAATAGTATGAGAAAACAATTAAAGGATTGACCAAATAAAAGGAGGGGAAAATGAGCCTATTTAAATATATTTCTCCTAAGACAAAAGATGAAGTTTTAGAAATTTTACAAAAAGAGAAGTCTAATGCTTGTATAGTTGCAGGTTGTTCCAATGTTTTACCCAATATAAGGGATAAAGAAATAAAAGCTAAGGTTTTAATAGATATTACTAATATCGAACAATTAAAGGGTATTTACCAAAAAGAAGATAAAATATTCTTAGGTCCCCTCACTACTATTAATGAATTGATTTATTCAGATATTACATCAAAAGAGTATAAGGTATTAACCCAAGCTGCCCAAGAATTTGCTGACCCACTGGTAAGGAACACTGCCACTATAGGTGGAAATTTAGTAACTGCTTCACCTGCAGCTGATATAGCCATACCACTTTTAACTCTTGATGCTCTTATAAAAATAGAGAGCACTAGAGATAAGAGAGAAGTTAAGCTAAAAGATTTTTTTGTGGGCCCAGGTGAAACAATCTTGCAGGATGATGAAATGATTGTGGGAATCGAATTTGAACAAAGTGATGTAAATAAAAATGGCTATTTTATTAAAATAGGACAGAGGAAAGCGATGGCTATTTCCATTGCAACGGTAGCAGTAAATTTAGAAGTTAGACAAAATAAAATTAATCAAATTCGGATTGCTGCTGGCTCTGTAGCTCCTACGCCCGTAAGATTGACTGGTGCAGAGAGTTTTTTAAAAAATAAAGAAATAAATGATAAATTGGTTGAAGAGGCTATAGATAGAGTGCGCGAAGAAGTTAAACCTATTAGTGATATTCGAGCATCTGAAGAATATCGCCGATATATCTCCGGGCTCTTATTCAAACGGGCCTTTAAAAAATTAGCCGATTCATCGATTCACCAATTTACCAATTAATAGGAGAGAAAATAATTAACCAATTAGTCGATACACGAATTGCATATAACTTATTACTTGTTACTAATTACTTATCACTCATCGCCCATTACTTATTACTTACTAAAAAGGAGAGTGTAGATGGAAGAATATAAAATAGATTTAACCGTAAATGGTGAGAAAATAAGTACGACTGCCAAAGCAGAAGAATCTCTATTAAAATTTTTACGTCGAAATGGTTTTACCGAGGTGAAATGTGGCTGTGAAAAAGGGGAGTGTGGTACTTGCACAGTTATTCTAAATGAGAAAGCCGTTAAATCCTGCATCACCTTAGCTCTTCAAGCTAATCATAAAGAAGTATGGACTGTTAAGGGTATGGAAAAATTTGAACTTGGCAGGAAACTCCAGAAAAGTTTTGTAAATTATGGGGCAATACAATGTGGCTTTTGTACACCAGGAATGATAATTACTGCAAAAAATTATCTTGACCAAAATCCTATTCCTAATAGAGAGGAAATTAAAAAAGCGATATCTGGAAATCTATGCAGGTGTACTGGATATAAAAAGATTGTTGATGCCATTTATGCAGTAGCTGTAGAAAATCAAAGATCAAAATAAATTCAAATTCTGTAGGACAGGCGTTCATTGTTTTCATAGAGCCTGTCTATAAAGTCATTGCGAACGACCGTAGGGAGCGTGGCAATCTCGGAATTGAGATTGCTTCATCACTTCGTTCGCAATGACAAAAATCTATTAGAACAAAATGCGGGGCGGATAAAACCCGACATATAACCGTCCTATGTCAAGTTTTAGAAAAACGGGAAGAAGGTGAAGCTTATGTCTGAATTTAAAATAGTAGGTAAACCAATACCCAGAGATGATGCCTGGGCAAAGGTAACCGGGGAACTTAAATATGCTGATGATTTTTCTTTACCCGGGATGTTATATGCCAAAGTGCTTCGCAGCAAATATCCAGCTGCTAAGATTATTTCTATAAATACCGCGAAAGCAGAGAAATTAAATGGGGTGCGAGCTGTTTTAACTGCTAAAGATGTTCCTCATAATGAAACTGTAACCAGATTTGGCCAGAGTTCGGAAGTAGGTAAGGGATTTGAGGGGTTATACCGGGTTTTAGCAGATAAGAAAGTTAGATTTATGGGAGAGGCAGTAGCTCTGGTTGCTGCTGATACAGAAGAAATTGCCGAGAAAGCTTTAGATTTAATTGAAGTAAATTATGAAACCCTTCCAGGAGTCTTTGATCCAGTTGAAGCTATGAAACCTGGAGCCTATTTGGTGGGAGAGAATAATAGTAATATAATAGGACAATTTGGCTGTAGTCAGGGAGATATTATAAAGGGGTTTGCTGAAGCTGATATAATAATTGAAGACACCTATAAAGTGCCTTTTGTTGACCATGCTTATCTGGAAACTGAGGGGGGTATTGCCTGGATAGATGATTATGGAGTAATTAATATCAGGGTGGGCTCTCAGGTAATCGAGCATTTTAGAGATGTTGCTGATGTTCTGGGCTTATCCCATAATAAGGTTCGCTATATAGGTACGATGATGGGCGGAGGTTTTGGTGGCAAAGAGGATATTACCGTGGAGGCTTATTTAGCTCTTCTTACCTGGAAAACCAAGAAGCCCGTGAGGTTATTCTATACTCGCGAGGAATCTATTTTATGTCATAGCAAAAGGCATCCTTTTGTTATGAAATATAAGGTAGGGGCTAAAAAAGATGGTAAACTGGTTGCTTTAAATGCGGAATTAATTTCTGATGCCGGAGCTTATCCTTATTTAAGTCCCTGGGTGAATTTATATGCAACAGTTAATGCAGCTGGTCCCTATTGTATTCCCAATGTTAAGGTTAGAACTTATTGTGTATTAACTAATAATACATTTACCAGTGCAAATAGGGGGTTTGGGGCTCCTCAGCCAAATGTAGTGTATGAGAGTTTAATGGATGAATTAGCTCATAAGCTCAATATAAGCCCCTTAGAAATTAGACGTAGAAATTGTCTCACTACGGGAAAATCTTTATCTACAACTGGTCAGGTCTTTAAAACTTATGTTGCTCTTCCCGAAGTTGCCGAGAAAGCCTGGGAGGCACTGGGTGAACTTGCTAAATGTGAAGATAAGAATAGGAAGGTCGGTCGAGGATTAGCTATAGGATTAATGAGTTATGGTCGAATGACTTTTCTCCATGATTCTTCTCGATGTTATGTAAGGTTAGAGTCAGATGGAAGTGTATTAATCAGATCCGGGATTCCTGATTTAGGAGGTGGACAGGTTTCTTTACTTTGTCAGATTGTCGCTGAAGAATTAGGCATACCTATGTCTAAGATAAAAATATATTATAGTGATACAGCACTAACACCACTTGCCGGGACTACTACTGCTACCAGACAAACTTATATGTCTGGAAATGCTACCCTTAAAGCTGCTCGAAAGATAAGAAAACGAATTATAAGTAAAGCTGCAGAATTGTTGAATGTTAATCCAGATAAATTAGATATTATTGAAGAGAAAGTAATTGTAAAATATAACCAATCACAATACTTGCCTTTAGTTGAAGTAATAAAAGCTTGTAATACTGCCGGAATTGAATTATTCTGTGAGGTACAGTTTAATGCTCCATTTACTATTGTACCTGATTTATCAAATATTAGAGGAATGACCTTCCCTGATTTTACTTTTGGTGCCCAGGCGGTAGAAGTGGCGGTAGATACAGAAACCGGTCAGGTAGAAATCTTAAAACTTATTACCTGCTATGATGTGGGTAAAGCCATTAACCCGTTAAGTGTAGAAGGTCAGATGGAAGGTGGTTCAATATATGGAATGGGGTATGCCCTAATGGAAGAAGTGATTATAGAAAAGGGGATTACTATGACTCCCTCTTTTTCCGAGTATATTATTCCTACTGCAGCAGATGTGCCGGATGTAAAGGCTATTTTAGTAGAGTCTGGCGGGGGATTAGGACCTTATGGTGCTAAAGGGATTGGCGAGCCTGCTTGTAGTATTATAGCCCCGGCTATTTTAAATGCTATTTATGATGCTATCGGTGTAAGAATTAAGAATTTGCCCGCAACCCCGGAAAAAATAATTCGAGCCTTAAAAAAAGAGTACTTTGAAAAGTAGAAATTTTAGCCAGTTAAAGATATTTTAAAAAATTTAATCATTGATAATCGATAAAAGAAAAAAAGGATTAAACTAAATGTTAATCAGTGAAGTTTTGCAATTAAAAGAGAGAGCTTTTATATCTTTAGTAGGTGCAGGTGGGAAGAGTACTCTTTTTAACCGATTAGCAGAAGAACTGGATCTTAAAAATAAGCGGATGATTCTCACCACTACTACTAAAATGTTTAGCTGGCAAATAGCTCCTTTTATAAAAAAAGGTAGATTAATTGAAGGGCACAATGAAAAACCTGTTCGGGAATCTATCGAAAAATATTTTTCGTATGAGAGTAAAGAAAGAAGATTGGTAGTTATAGGAGAGGAGATAGAGGAAATTAATGGAAAAGAGAAATTAATCGGTCTGCCTCCGGATTGGTTGGATAGCTGGTGGGAGGATAAAATAGCAGATTACTTTTTAGTAGAAGCCGATGGGGCAGCAGGAAGACCAGTAAAGGCCCCTGCTTCTTATGAGCCGATAATTCCCTTATCGACTACAGATTTAATCGGGGTAATTGGTATAGACGCCCTGGGTCTTTCTTTGCGGGAAGAGAATGTTTTTCGTTCTGAGATTTTTTCCAAAATAACCGGATTGGAATTTGGAGAAAAGGTTGGGTTAGAAACCTTAGCCCTTTTAATTTGCCACCCCAAAGGTTTATTTAAAGGAGCCCCTCCAGGTTGCTGTCGTCATCTTTTTATTAATAAAGTAGAAAATCCAGAAAATCTAAAAATGGCTGAAGAACTAACCTTTCAGGTTTTAAAGATTTGTCCTCGAGGAATTAATAATATAATTGTTGGAGCTGCCGGTCAGAAGGAAGTGGTAACTGAGGTAATCAGGAGGATAAAATCATCGTGATTTACGGAATAATTTTAGCGGCAGGGGAAGGTAAAAGGATGGGGAAAGTAAAATTAACTCTTCCTTTGGGTGATAAGCAGTTAATAGAGTGGGTGTTGCAAGCAGTAAAGTTAACTCCCCTGGATAGATGTTTTTTGGTGGTTCGCCCTGAAGATAAAGAAATTATTGAAATAGGAAATAACTGGGGGGCGGAAATTGTCCTTAATCCCGAATATAAATCTGGGATGAGCAGTTCAATCCGAAAAGGTCTTTCCCGGATACCGTCTGAAGGGGTAGAGGGATTTTTTATAATTTTAGGGGACCAACCTTTGATTAATCCCTCTGTATTACATAAGATGATTATGGCTTTTACTCCGGGTAAAAAAGAGATAGTAGTTCCCTTTTATAAAGATAGACAAGGAAATCCTGTGCTCTTTGATGGTTATTGGAAAGATGAGTTGATGAAACTTTCCGGTGACGTGGGAGGGAAAGTTTTGATTAAAGCTCATCCTGAGAGAATAAAAAAGCTTAAGATGTCAGATGAATCTATATTAGTAGATATTGACCGGGAGGAAGATTACGAGAGGATGAAAAATATCTTTGACTCTTTTCAAAAAAAAGGGAAAGATTTAATAAGATGAATAATATATTAGTAATTATCCGAGGTGGAGGAGATTTAGCAACCGGTGTGGCGGTGAGACTCTTTCGAGCTGGATTTTCTGTGTTAGTTTTAGAGATAGACCATCCTACAGTTATCCGTCTACCTGTTTCCTTTGCTCGAGCAGTTTATGAAGGCAAGGCAGTTGTAGAAGAGGTAGAAGCTGTTTTGATTCCTTCCTGGGAAAAGGCGAGAGATACCTTTAAACAGTGGAAGATTCCGGTTTTAATAGACCCCGAAGGTTATTGTATTGAAAAACTTTCTCCTGATGTTTTAGTAGATGCTATTATGGCCAAACGTAATTTGGGAACAAAGATAAATCAGGCTCCCTTAGTTATTGGTTTGGGCCCAGGTTTTACTGCAGGAGAAGATGTTGATGTAGTAATAGAGACCAAGCGTGGACATAATTTAGGTCGAGTTATTTATAACGGTCAAGCAGAGCCAGATACTGGTGTGCCTGGGGAAGTAGGAAGAGAATCAAAAAAAAGATTATTACGAGCACCCGCCCAAGGCAGAATCTTCCCTTTGTGCAAAATTGGAGATTTAGTTAAGGCAGGAGAAGTGATTGCTGAAGTGGAGGGAGTTTCTTTAAAAACAGAAATATCTGGCGTTCTACGGGGATTAATTTATCCTGAAAGCTGGGTGACCAAAGGGATGAAGGTGGGAGATATTGACCCCCGAGGGATAAGAGAATACTGTTTTACCGTTTCTGATAAGGCCCGCTCTATAGGCGGAGCAGTATTAGAGGCCATCTGTGCGTATTTGAATAAAAAATAATAGAGAAAATTTTTACATTTCGTTATATTTATATTAGAATAACGATTAGAGTATAAGAGAGATTTTATCCAAGGAGGGAGAGGGGAGAGGTGATAGAGATTTTAAAAAAAGCTTTGGGAAGAATCGATAAAGGTGAAACAATCGCTTTGGCTACTGTGGTTGAAACTAAGGGTTCCACCCCGAGAGAAATAGGGGCGAAGATGCTAGTAACTAAAAATGGTTTAGTAGCTGGCACTATAGGAGGAGGGATAACCGAAGCCAGAGTAATAGAAGAGGCAAAACAGGCTTTAAAAGATGGGAAAGGAAAACTTTTGAATTATCATCTAACCAAGGAACAAGCTGCCTTGGATGAAGGGGCTATCTGTGGTGGAGAGATGAAAGTTTTTATAGAAATCCTTCAACCAAAAGAAGAAGTATTAATTTTTGGGGCAGGCCATATTGCAGTTTGTGTTTCTAAATTAGCCAAGATGTTAGGATTTAAAGTGACCATAATTGATGAAAGGGAAGAATTTGCCAATCAGGATAGATTCCCAGAGGCCGATAGAATATTGACTGAAGAAGTAGAAGAAGCCCTTAAATTATTGGAGGTTACTCCCTCTACTTATATCATTATTGTAACGCGGGGTCATTTAAAAGATGAAGAAGTTCTTACTGGGGTCATTAAAACAAGGGCTCACTATATCGGGATGATTGGAAGTAGAAAGAAGAATGCGACAGTATTTCAACATTTAAAAGAAAAGGGAATAGCCGAAAAAGAGTTAGAAAAAGTTTATGCTCCTATTGGATTAGATATTGGAGCTCAAACTCCCGAAGAGATTGCAGTAAGTATTATAGCTGAGATTATTCAGGTTAGAAGAGGAAGGAGAGGAATTATTTAATAATATGTGGAAAAATTTTTTTAACTCTCGAAAGAATATTATCTTTACCGGTATATTTATAGGCATTTCTGCAGCGTATTTGCAAAAATTAGGGAATCCACCTAATATGGGTATCTGTGTTGCCTGTATGCTACGGGATATTGCTGGAGCTTTAGGTTTGCATAGAGCAGAAGTAGCGCAATATATTCGTCCCGAGATTATCGGTTTTATTTTAGGTTCTTTATTAGCCGCTTTAATATTTAAGGAGTTTAAACCACGAGCTGGTTCAGCTCCGCTGGTGCGTTTTGTTTTAGGTTTTTTATCTATGGTAGGTGCATTAGTCTTTTTAGGTTGTCCATGGCGGACATTACTTCGATTGGCCGGTGGGGATGGTAATGCCCTTTTCGGTTTGGCTGGGTTAATAGTAGGAATTTGGATAGGAATATTTTTTATTAAATCTGGTTATAATTTAGGTCGAAATCAGAGAACTCACCAGCTGGTCGGTTGGATTATGCCGGTTATAATGTTAGGGATTTTTTTGCTTCTTATTTTTCAGCCCCACTTATCTTCAGGGGCGGTTTTTTTCAGCAGTAAGGGGCCGGGAGCCCAACATGCTCCTATATTTATTTCTCTGATAATAGCTATAGCGATAGGATTTTTGGCTCAAAGAACCAGGTTTTGTACGGTAGCAGCTGTTCGAGATGCAATCCTTATTAAAGACACTTATCTTTTGACAGGAGTTGTTAGTCTGTTATTGGCTGCTTTGGTGAGCAATCTAACCTTAAAACAATTCCATCCGGGGTTTCAAGGTCAACCCATTGCTCATAACAGTCAATTATGGAATTTTGGAGGGATGGTCTTAGCAGGATTGGCTTTTACTTTAGCCGGTGGTTGTCCGGGTCGCCAACTTTTCCTTTCCGGAGAAGGCGATGCCGATGCCGCTATTTTTGTTTTAGGGATGGTTGTGGGCGCAGGTTTCGCCCATAATTTTGCTACTGCCAGTTCTCCAAAAGGTCCGGGTCTTTGGGGACCAGCTTCAGTTATTACAGGATTAATTGTCTGTTTTATTATTGGTTTTAGTATGAGTGATTTAGGGAAAAAGCAAATGGGGGATAAGAAATGAATCAAAATATTGATGTTCGAGGACTTTCCTGTCCGCTTCCGGTAGTTGCGGTTAGGAATAAGCTACTGGAGATGGAAAAAGGAATTTTAGAAGTTCTAATAGATACCGGAACATCCAAAGATAATATTACTCGGATGGCTGTAAATGAAGGCTGGAAAGTAGTAGTAAGAGAAGAAAATGGGGAATATTTGCTTACTATTTCCAAGTAGAAAAGAAAAATTTGAGAGGATAAATTATGATTTATCTGGATAATGCAGCTACCTCTTATCCCAAACCCAAAGAGGTAGGCAAGGCAATGTTACATTTTTTAGAAAAGGTGGGAGCAAGTCCTGGTCGTTCTGGTCATCGGCTTTCTATAGAAGCCGGACGCTTGCTTTATCAGACGCGAGAAAGTTTAGCGGAATTATTTAATGTTACCGACCCCTTGCGAATTATCTTTACTTTAAATGTAACCGAGGCAATAAATCTGGTCTTAAAAGGGTTATTGCAGCCTGAGGACCAGGTAATTACCAGCAGTATGGAACACAATTCAGTTATGCGGCCTCTTCGTGAATTAGAAAAAAGAGGGGTTGAAGTCAAAGTTGTTCCTTGCTCTCCTCAGGGAGACCTTGACCCTGTTGATATAAAGAAATCGATTAAAAAAAATACAAAATTAATTGTATTAAATCATAGTTCGAATGTTATCGGTACTTTATTGCCTATTGCTGAAGTAGGAGAAATTGCCAGAAAACATAGTATTCTTTTTTTAGTAGATGCTGCCCAGACTGCTGGTTGTTATCCTTTGGATATTAGAAAGGATAACCTCGACCTTTTAGCTTTTACCGGACACAAAGCACTTTTTGGACCCACAGGAACGGGAGGGTTGGTAGTTGGGGAAAGAGTGGATATTAAAAAATTAAAACCTTTAAAATTTGGAGGAACTGGTAGTCGGTCTGAGTCAGAGGAACAGCCAGATTTTTTGCCTGATATCTACGAGAGTGGAACTCCCAATATAGTAGGTCTAATCGGATTAAAAGAGGGTGTGCGTTTTGTCCTTAAAAAAGGGATTGACAAAATTCACCAATACGAACTTGAGCTGACACAAAAGTTAATTGAGGGTCTAAAAGAAATTCCTGGAGTTATAGTTTATGGAGAAGACCAGGTGAAAGATAGGGTGGCAGTAGTTTCTTTTAATATTAAAGACCAGTTACCTTCAGAGGTAGGATTAAGACTTGATGAGGAATATAATATTATGTCTCGAGTTGGCCTGCATTGTGCTCCGGCTGCCCATAAAACTATCGGGACTTTTCCTACTGGTACGATTCGTTTTAGTTTGAGCTGGTTTAATACTTTCGAGGAAGTGGAAAAGACAATTTTAGCTGTAAGAAAAATTGCTCAGCGTGTATAAGGTGTATAAGTGATAAGGAGTTTTTACTAATGAAGGATAATTTTAGTGTGGTAATATTTTATTCTAACAGTGCTGCGATAAGAGCGGAAAGTTTAACCAAAAAAGAAAATTTAAAAATAAAACTCATTCCGGTTCCTCGACACTTAAGTTCTGATTGTGGTATCTGTTTACGGTTTAATAATGAAGATAAGTCAAAGATAGAAAAAATTCTACAAGATGGGAAAGTTGAATATGAAAATATTTATAGAATATAATTACTTTCGAATCGAAAAAAGAAAAATAAATTGACCAATTCGCCAATCTACCAATTTACCAATTGGCTTACATAGTAGTTTACCGGTTAGATATTTGCCCCGTCAATTTAGTCATTAGCGAATAGTGAATAGTCATTAGTATATACTATAGCGGATAAGATAATTAGTATATAGTAAAGAATGAAAGAAATAGAAGTCAGTAGCCAGAATCCAGAAGTAGGGGCGTATTGCATACGCCCGTTTAGTTGCGAACGAGACTTGATGGGACGAAAGAATATGTCTATAGGAAGTGAGGACATTGAAATTAAGATATAAAATTTGGCTGGAAAAAAATGGAGAGAAAGTCTTTGGTGATGGCCCCCTGGATATTCTTCATCGGGTAGAGAGGACGGGTTCTTTAAGACAGGCTGCAGAGGAAATAAATATGTCTTACTCCCAGGCCTGGAACTTAATGAAAGATTTGGAAAAAAGATTAGGATTTAATCTATTAAAAAGAAGTGTTGGAGGGAAAAGAGGAGGAGGATCAGAAATTACCGATAAAGCCAGAGAGCTGATGATGAAATTTGAGATATTTCGCAAGAAAGCTGACCAATGTTTGATCTCACTATATCAGGAAACATTTAAAGAATTTAAGGAAGAAGATTAAACTTTTTATTTGATTTGCGTTATACTAATAAAAGTATAATATTACTGAATCTTTTAAGATGAATAATAAATAATATGATTGTAACCCAAAAATTAAGCAAAATGGTAATGTAGGGGCACGATGAATCGTGCCCACTGAGAATATTTTTTAAATTTTCTCCTTGAGGGAGAGGATAAGCTCTATATTTCTCTTCCCCTAAGGGAGATGATTAAAGTGGGGGTGTAACTTTAAATATTATGAAAAAGATACCTGTTGAAAAAGCAATAGGGATGATTTTGTGTCACGATATTACCCAAATTATCCCGGGAAAATTTAAAGGGAGGGCTTTTAAGAAGGGACATATTATCCAGAAAGAAGATATAGAAAAATTATTGGAATTAGGGAAAGAACAGATATATGTATGGGAACCGAAAGCCGGGGAAATTCATGAAGATGAAGCTGCTCTCCGTATAGCGCGGGCAGTCTCAGGGGAAAATATAAATTATGATGAACCCCAGGAAGGGAAATCTATCTTAAAAGCAAAAGAGAGAGGGTTGCTAAAGATTAACTCTACCCTTTTATACCAAATAAACTCTATTAAAGGTATCTCCATAGCTTCTCTCCCTCAGAATTTTATTGTAGAACGAGGTCAAAAGTTAGCTGGTGTTCGGATTATTCCTCTTACTACTAAAGAGAAATATCTAATTCAGATGGAAGATTTATGTCAGAAAAAAGGGAAGGTCTTTGAAATTAAAAAATATAAAAAATTAAAAGTTGCTCTAATAACTACCGGTAATGAAATATATAAAAAAAGGATTCAGGATAAATTTGGGCCGGTAATGAGAAAAAAATTAGAATTTTTTCATGTCCATTATCTAGGTCAAGCTTTTTGTCCCGATGATATAGAAGAGATTAAAAGGGAAATTTTGCATTATAAACAAAAGGGGGCTGATTTAATAATACTAACTGGAGGGATGTCCGTAGACCCTGATGACCTTACTCCCGGGGCGATAAGAAGGAGTGGAGCTAAAGTAGTAACTTATGGAGTGCCAGTTCAACCTGGGAATATGTTTATGATGGCTTATCTGGGGGATACTGTTTTGTTAGGAGTTCCTGGTTGTGCTATGTATTATAGGACTACTATTTTAGATGTGATACTACCCCGAATTTTTACAGGGGAAATTCTAAGCAAAGAGGATTTTATAAAGATGGGAGAGGGAGGATTTTGTTTAAATTGCGAAGCTTGTCGTTACCCTCGATGTTTTTTCTGTTTTGATATCTTAACAAAGTCAACAAGAGTAAAGATGGACGAGTTTGGTTAAAAGTAAATATAAAAGGGGAAAAGGAGGTTAAGATTAAGATGTCGGATTTTTATGAGGAAATAAAAGAAAGGTTTTTTAATCTAATTAAAGAAAAAGATTTAATTTCTTCGAGGGTAGAAGTGGTAAGTGCCCGGACATTAACTCCTCAAGAAGTTATCGGAAAACCAGAACGGGATGATTTTCCTCTATTAAAAGGGAAGGAAGTAATGCTTCAAGCAGATTTTAAAGGGAGTTTAGGCCAGGCCTTTACCGATATGCCTGGGAATTATAGCGGAAGTTTACGGGAAATTTTAACTATGCCCCTGGATAATAATTTTAAAAGGGCAGTTTTTATCGCTACTTTAAATGCTGTGTTGCGATACCTAAATTATATTTCCAAAACAGTTCACTGCAAAGATAAAGAACCGAGAGAGTGCGCCACTCACCTGGTAGATTATATCAAAGAGCAATTTGGCAATCCCCGTATAGCTTTTATCGGGATGCAGCCAGCTATGGTGGAGGTTTTAGCAGCTCAATTTGAAATTAGAGTAGTAGACTTAGATCCAGATAATGTGGGTCAAAAAAAGTGTGGAGTATTAATAGAGGATGCTGCCCATACCAAAGAAATATTATCCTGGGCAGATGTAATTTTAGCTACTGGTACTTCAGTAGTTAATAATACTTTAACTTCACTTTTAATAGAAAAGCCAATTATATTTTATGGCGTTACCATTGCCGGGATTGCCTATCTTAAAGGGTTTGAACAGTATTGTTTCTGTGGACATTGAAAATAACTACTGCTAAGTTAACTAAGGTAGGATAGTTTTGAGATTGCTTCGCTAACCCTCACAATGACATAACACCAAGTGTCATTGCGTGGAGCAAAGCAAGCCTGCCCCTGCGAAAATAGGGGAAGCAATCTCAAGAAATATAACATACTTTATTTAATAGAGCACTAATTATAGGAGGAAAATTGATGAAAAAAGTTTTTATATTTTTAATATTAATAATGAGTTTATTGATTTTTGCATCCTTTGGTGAATGTGCTCCACCAAAAAAGGCTCCTATCGGTATGGCGGTAGAATTTATGGATCATGCTGCCTGTGCTTATATAAGCCAGGATAAGGGTTGGTTTGAAGAAGAGGGGCTTAATTTAACTTCCTATGAGAGTTATGTAACTGGAATGGCTTTGGCTTCTGCTTTAGCTCGAGGGGATATTCAAGTGGCCTATATGTGTTTAATCCCAGCCATAAATGTTTATGCTAATGCCAAAGTTCCTATAAAAATAGTTGCCGGAACTCATAAGTATGGTTATGGCTTGGTAGTTAATCCTGAGAAGATAAAAAGTGTTAAAGACTTAGAAGAACCAGGGGTTCGTATTGGATGTGTTAGGGAAGGTGGGGCAGTAGATGTGCTTCTCCACAAAACGATAGACAAATATAATTTGAATGAGAAGAAAATATCAAATAATATTCAGCGCATAAATCCACCAAAACAGGTTTTGGCTATTAAAACAGGGCAATTGGATGCTGCCTTTCTCCCTGAGCAATGGGCTACTATGGCCGAGGAATTTGGTTTTAAGATGTTGCTGATGAGTCAAGATGTTTGGCCTGAAATGCAGGGGAGTATTTTAGTGGTTAAGGAAGAATTGATAAGAGACCATCCCGAAGTCGTTAAAAAATTAGTAAAGATATCACAAAGGGCGAACGATTGGATTAATCAGCATCCTCAGGAAGCAGCAGAAATTGTGACTCGACAATTACGGGAAGCCGGGGGAAGTCTTTTTCCGGTGCAAATAGCCGATATAGCTACCAAGACAAAGATTACTCCCAAAGTTTTATTAAGGTCTATGAGCAGGTTGGAATATACTACCGATATCGATCTTGCAGTAGTTCAGGAAGCAATAGATTATGTTGCCGAATTAGGTTACATTAGGAGTAGCTTTAAGGCTGAAGATATTTTAGATTTGAGTTTTATAAAACAATGAAAAGATATAAAATATTTAAATTAAAATGGGAGATAATCCCCATTATCACATTTCTGGGAATATGGGAGATAATTGCCCGATTGAATTTAATCCCTGGTCAATTCTTTTTTCCTCCTTTTTCTGTTGTGTTAACAGAATTTTGGCATTTAACAATCAGCGGGGTATTGGGGAGTAATTTCGTGAGCAGTTTAATTCGAGTCCTCATAGGTTTTTTTGCGGGTTCTATTACCGGGCTATTTATCGGAATTATAATGGGGTGGAATAATCTGGTTAATAGGTCATTAAACCCTATAATAAGCTTAATTTATCCTATTCCTGCTCTGGGTTGGCTTCCTTTATTGATGTTGTGGTTTGGTATTGGTGAAATCTTACCGATTACCATAATATTTATCTGTTCCTTCTTTCCCATTCTTTACAATACAGTTACCGGAATTAAAAATGTGGACAAAAATTATATCTTTGTGGCCAGGATATTAGGTGCGTCTGACCTAAAAATTTTAAGTACAGTGGTCATTCCTCTTGCTTTGCCTAATATTTTTACCGGATTAAGATTAGAATCAGGGATGGCCTGGCGAGTGATAATAGCAGCTGAGATGGTAGCTATTCCTACCGGGATTGGTGCCTTGATGATGAAGGCTGAGAGTCTTATTCGTATAGATATTATTATAGTCTGTCTAATAGTTTTGGGAGTAATGTGTCTTTCTTTTGAGAAATTTTTTGCTTTCTTAGAAAATAAGTTAACTAATCGATGGAGGTAATATGTCATCTATCACGCTTAAAAACATTTCTAAATATGTTTGTAAAGATGTTAACTTGGAAATATTTGATAAAGAATTGTTAGTGTTGTTGGGGCCCAATGGGGCAGGGAAAAGCACCTTATTAAATATCATCGCTGGTTTAATTGACTACGAAGGTTCTGTATTGTTTGACAATAAACCGGTAGATATGTTGCCCGCTAATCAGAGAAGAATAGGTTACTTATTTCAAGAGTTGAATTTATTTCCTCACCTTGATGTATCTGCTAATATTGCTTATGGTTTGAAGATGCAAAAAAGACCTAAAAATGAAATAAAAGCGAGAGTTGAAGAACTCCTTCAAATAATGAAGATAAAACATTTATCTTCTCGTTATCCTAAAGAATTAAGCGGGGGCGAGAAACAGAGGGTAGCTTTGGCCCGGGCTTTAGCCAATTCTCCTCTCATTTTACTTCTTGATGAACCGATGAACAGTTTGGATTATCGTACTTCTAAATATCTCAGGACAGAGTTTAAAATGTTACAGAAAAGATTGGGTATTACCACTATTTATGTTACTCATAATTTTTATGAGGCAGAAGAAATGGCAGAAAGAATTGCGGTACTTGACAAAGGCAGAGTAGAGCAAATAGGATCCCCTAAGGAAATATTTTTTCATCCTACAGAAGCGGTTAATGATTTTATTGGAGCACCCAATATTTTAAACTGTGATTATTGTAATAGATTGGGTTTTGGGTTAGTAGAGGTAAAGTGTGGTGATATTACTCTAGTGGTTTACAGTGAAAGAGAGAAAATAAAAAAAGTAGCAATTTTACCGGAAGATATTTATCTTTCTGATGCCAGACCTCCCGGACCTGATGTAAACAGGGTCATAGGAAGATTAAGTGAAATTGAGGAATCATCTTCAACAGTCTGTTGTACTGTTACAACAGGGAAAAATTCTTTAAAAGTAAAACTGCCTAAGGAAATATTTGTCGGTATGAGTTTAAGTTCTGGCGACGAAGTATGGTTAATTTTAGCTCCCCGAAAGTTAAAAATTATTACTGGTGGTGAGTAATTTTTTAATTAGAAAAATAAATTCATTTTGAAAGCCTACAATTGTTAATGATTTAACGTACTTTAATAAAAAAAATACAAAAATTTTAAAATTTTTTTAAAAAGATTGATTTTTTAATATTATGTATTATAATAATATATAATATAATTAGGGTTATAAAATGGAACAGCATTCTACATTACGGAACAAAAATAATAAGGAATAAATGAAATCATTAGAAAAAATAATAAAAATTTTGGATCATTTAAGCGATGTAAAGAAAGATGTGGGAATAACAGAATTGAGCTTGGCATTAGATTTACCAAAAAGTACAGTTCATCGAATATTAAAGGATTTATTAAAATATTCAATAGTAGAAAAAGAAAATGATACTTCAAGGTATAAAATCGGGTTACGCTTACTCAAATACTCTAATTCCCTTTTAAGATCCTTCGATATTAGACAAATTGCCAAACCTATTTTAAGAAAAGTTTGTAATGAAACTCAAGAAACTACTTTCTTAACTATTTGGAGAAAAGACCAGGGGATTTGTATTGATTCAATTTCTTCGAGTAGAAACACAAACACTCAACTTTTTGTTGAAATTGGCAGGGGAATGCCTTTTCATTGTGCCGCTAGTTCAAAAATTCTTTTAGCTAATCAACCACTAGAAGATATAAGAAGAATTATTAATAAAAAACAATTCTTAAAATATACCTCAAAGACAATTACAAAGCCCAAAAGATTAATAATGCACTTATTAGATATAAAAAATAAGGGTTATGCAATTTGCGACGAGGAACTTGAAGAAGGAATAAAAGCAGTTGCTGCCCCTATAAAGAATATTAACGGAAAAACAATAGCTAGCATTACTATAACAGGATTATCTAAAAGAATGTCTTCGAGCAATATGGAAAGATTTATTAAAATCGTTACCGATTCAGCACAGGAAATATCAAAAAAGTTAGGATATAAAGAGGAAAGTATTTTAAAGAAGGTTAATTAACAGTAAGGCAATTCATAATTTTGTATAATACTAATACAAGAATAAATTTAGGAGGAGAGTAGCAAGAAAATGTCGAAAGTAGTTTTAATAGCCTTAGGTGGAAATGCAATAAAACAGGCAGATGAAAAAGGAACTTCAGAAGAACAATTCAGGAATTGTTGGAAAACAACAAAGTACATTGCTGAAATTGTAAAGAATCTTGGCAAAGAAGATCGACTAATAATAACTCACGGGAATGGCCCCCAGGTTGGCAATTTAATGGTACAGCAAAAATTAGCAGAAGATGTTGTTCCCGCTCATCCTATGGATGTAGTAGGGGCAATGACTCAGGGGCAAATTGGTTATATGTTACAACAAACATTAAGGAATCATCTTAAAAAAATGGATCTTGAGATACCAGTGTGTGCTATAATTAATCAAGTCTTGGTAGATAAAAATGATCCAGAGTTTTTCGGGGATAAAGCTTCCAAGCCGGTAGGGAATTTTTTAACCGAAGAAGAAGCAAAAGAGATAAAAAAGAATAATCCACAATATATAATCAAAAAGGTTAAACCAAATGGTGAGAGATGTTGGAGGAGAACTGTTCCTTCCCCTGATCCTATATCAAATTTAGAAGCCGAGGTTATTAAAAAATTAGTTGATGTGGGGGTAATTGTTATTGCTTCAGGTGGGGGAGGTATACCCGTTTTAGAAGATGAAGAAGGAAATTATCAAGGAATTGAGGCAGTAATAGACAAAGATCTTGCAGGAGAAAGATTAGCAGAAATAGTAGGTGCTAATATATTTTTAATTCTTACCGATGTAGAAGAAGCAAAAATTAATTATGGTAGACCTGATGAGAAAGGCTTAAGCAGAATAAATTTTAAAGAAGCAAAACAATATTTTGATGAAGGGCATTTTATGGCGGGAAGTATGGGTCCAAAAGTCAAAGCTTGCTTACGATTTTTAGAAAATGGAGGGGAAAAAGCTATAATTGCCTCACTTGATAAGGCTTTGGAAGCTTTTCGGGGGCAGAGTGGAACAATTATAGAAAAAGATTAGGGTAAGAGTTATAAAAATTAAATTAAAAGGAGATGATAATATGCTTAAAGGAAAAGATATATTAAACACTGCTCAGTTTTCAACTCAGGAGCTTAATATAATTATGAATACTGCAGCAAATTTTGAAAAACAAGTTAAGGATGGAAATATAATCAGAAATATGGAAGGGCAAGTAGTGGCTACTTTATTTTTCGAACCGAGTACCAGAACTCGACTTTCCTTTGAAACTGCTGCCAATAGATTAGGAGCACGAGTAATTACTGTAGCTAATCCAGCTAGTTCTTCAGTAGCTAAGGGAGAGTCTTTAGCCGATACTATTAGGACAGTAGATGGTTATGCTGATGTCATTGTTATGCGTCATCCTATGAAGGGCTCTGCCCAGATTGCTGCTGACAATGCTGTTCACCCTTTTATTAATGCTGGAGACGGAAGTGGTCAACATCCTACCCAGGCTCTTTTAGATATATACACCATACGCAAAGAAAAGGGAGCTTTGGGAGGACATACAGTTGCCTTTGTTGGTGACTTAAAATATGGCCGAACTGTTCATTCTTTAGGTTATTTTATGGCTCTCTATAAGAATAAGATGATCTTTGTTTCCCCAAAAGCTTTACAAATGCCTGAAAAGATAACTGCTGACCTAAGAAGTCGAGGAGCAGAAATTGAAGAGACTGAAGATTTAAGAGAAGCTTTAGCGATAAGTGATATTGTTTATGTAACCCGGATACAAAGAGAACGGTTTGAAGATCCTGCTGAATATGAAAAACTTAAAGGTTCATATGTTATCAATAGAGCCCTGATTGATCAGGCTAAAGAGGGAATTACTATTCTTCATCCCCTACCGAGAGTAGATGAAATATCTACTGATGTTGATGATTATGAAGGGGCTGCATATTTTAGACAGGCCCACAATGGCCTTTACATTAGAATGGCACTTTTGGCATTGGTTACTGGTAAAGCATAATCCAATAATAATTTTTCCACGAAGCAGTATTAAGCTATAATATAATTATAACTTATAATGTAAATAAAACAGTAGTGTAGAGACACAATGCATCGTGCCCCCAAGAGATATTAGGCATAATATAAACTGGAATGTTGAAAAGTAACGATGCGGAGGATAAAATATGAACAAATTTGACCTCGTAATAAAGTCGGACAAGATATTTATAGATGACAGATTAATAGATTGTTATGTAGGAGTGAAAGATGGAATAATTGCCACAATAAGTAAAGAAAAATTAGAGGCTAAAAAATTTATCGATGCAGAAGGAAAAATGGTTTTACCCGGAACCGTTGATCCTCATGTACATATCCGAGCTCCCGGACATGATGAAAGAGAGACCTTTGAAAGCGGTTCAAAAGATGCAGCCTTGGGCGGGGTTACCACTATAATTGAAATGCCCATCTCTGTTCCTCCACCACATTCTCCCGAAATAGTAAAAAGAAGAATGGATATTGCGGATAAAGAAACTGTAGTCGATATAGCTTTTTTTGGAGCAGCGGGGACAGATTGTCTAGATGATATTATCCCCTGTGCAAAGTCAGGGATTGTTGCCTTTAAAACTTTTTTACATGAGGCTCCTCCAGGGAGAAGAGAAGAATTTATCGGTCTAACTGCTCCTAACACCGGAGACCAATATGAGCTTATGGAAAAAGTAGCCCAAACCGGTGTGATGATCGGTTTTCATGCAGAAAATAATGATATGGTTAATAAGAATATAGCTAAGCTAAGAAGCGAAGGAAAAACTTCTCCAATTTACCATGGTAGATCTCGCCCACCAGTCGTAGAAATAGAAACTGCTTCTAAGATTTTACTCTTTGCCGAAAAGACTGGGGCGAAAGTTGAAATATGTCATATTACCACTCCGGAAGTAGTAGAATTAGTAAATGAAGCAAAATATAAAGGGGTATATGCTATTGCAGAGACTTGTCCCCATTATTTGTTTCTTAATGAGGATGTTCTTAATAAATTGGGAGTATTTGCCAAGGTTAATCCTCCCTTAAGGAGCGAAGAAAAGCGGCAGGGAATGTGGGAAATGGTAAATAACGGAAGTGTCGATATTATCGGAAGTGACCATGCTCCTTATACTAAAGAAGAAAAAGAAAGAGGGAGTGAAGATATCTTTGTTCCGCCTGCAGGATTTCCAGGTTTATCAACCAGATTACCTTTACTTTTTACTGCAGTAAAAGAAGGAAAGATTAAATTAGAAAGAATGGTTGAGCTTATCTGTGAAAATCCGGCAAAAGTGTTTGGTTTGTATCCCAAAAAAGGGGTAATTGCTCTTGGTTCAGATGCAGATTTTGTAATTTTTGATCCTAACAAAAAAGACATTATTTCCAAAGATAAAATGTTTACCAAATGTAGAGACAGCGCCCTGGTATATGACGGATGGGGAGTATATGGAAAGCCGGAAAAGACTATTGTTAGAGGGAAAGTGGTCTTTGATGATGGTGAAATAACTGTCTCTCCGGGATATGGAGAGATTGTAAAAGTATATAGAAGCTGATGTTTTTTTAATAAAATTGTAGGCAGACTTTAAGGAAAAGTGAGGAAGGATAAATGGATAAAAATTATTTACGGAAGTTAGAAGAACTAAATAATCAATATGTTACAAAGGTGGTTCAAGAGGCCATCCAGCTCTGTAAACCGGAAAAGGTAACTGTGATAACTGACTCAAAAGAAGATATTACCTATGTAAGAGAATTGGCTTTAATCAATGGTGAAGAAAAGAAGTTAAAGATGGGAGGACATACCATTCACTTTGATGGTTATTATGATCAGGCCAGAGATAAAGCCAATACCAGATATTTATTATCTAAAGATGTAGATTGGGGGATAAAGGTAAATTCGATAGAAAAAGATAAAGGCCTAAAAGAAATATATTCTCTTCTTGACGGAAGTATGGCTGGGAAAGAGATGTTAGTAAGGTTCTTTTCTCTTGGTCCTACTAATTCTATGTTCTCGATTTTAGCCTTACAGATTACTGATTCGGCTTATGTCGCCCATAGTGAAGATATCCTCTATCGGCCAGCCTATGAACAATTTAAAAAACTTGATGGATCTCCTGATTTCTTTTTCTTTCTTCATTCAGCGGGAAGATTAGAAAATGGTGTGAGTAAAGATATAGATAAACGGAGGATCTACATCGACCTGGAAGAGAATAAGGTCTATTCAGTGAATAATCAATATGCTGGTAACTCTCTGGGACTAAAAAAGTTAGCCTTCCGATTAGCTATCAAGAAGGCCAATGAAGAAGGGTGGTTAGCTGAGCATATGTTTATAATGGGTGTCCATGGTCCAAAAGGCCGTATTACCTATTTTACTGGTGCCTTCCCCAGTGCCTGTGGGAAGACCAGCACTGCCATGATTCCTGGGCAGACCGTAGTTGGTGATGATATCGCCTACCTCAAAAAAATTAACGGGATAATAAAAGCAGTAAATGTGGAAAATGGTATATTTGGTATCATTCAGGATGTAAATCCCCAGGATGATCCCTTGATATATAAAGCCCTAACCACTCCGAGAGAACTTATTTTTTCTAATGTACTTGTTAATGATGGTGTCCCTTATTGGTTGGGTATGGGTAAAGATATACCGGATAAAGGCATTAATCATTCAGGAGAGTGGTATAAAGGTAAAAAAGATAAGAAAGGTAATGTTATCGATTGTTCCCATAAAAATGCCAGATACACCATAAGACTAAATGCCTTAGAAAATATTGACCCCAAGGCTGATGACCCGGCAGGTGTACCTGTGCAGGCCATTATCTATGGAGGAAGAGATTCTGATACCACTATGCCAATAGTAGAATCTCTCAGTTGGTTCCAAGGAGTCTTTCTTGGGGCTACCGTAGAATCAGAGACTACCTCTGCTACTATCGGTGCCCAGGGGATAAGGAAACATAACCCGATGGCCAATCTTGACTTTATCTCGGTACCGTTTAATACCTACATAGAGAATCACCTGAAATTTGCCGATGGCCTCAAAGAGGTCCCCAAAATTTATGCTACCAATTATTTCTTAAAAGATGAGTCTGGTAATTACCTGAACGGTAAACTTGATAAGAAAGTCTGGGTACTCTGGGCTGAAGGGAGAGTGCACCACGAATTTGAAGCCATCGAAACTCCGGTAGGCCGAATACCCAAATATGAAGATTTAAAAAGTTTATTTATCAGTGAGCTGGACAAAGATTACACTATGGACGAATATATTCAGCAGTTCTCCTTAAGAGTGACAAAATACATAGAGAAGATGGAAAGGATGAACAAGATATTTAAAAATATTAAGATGCCTACCGCCTTTACTAAAGAATTAGAAGCACAGACTGAAAGGTTAAAAGAAACCAGAGCAAAATTTGGAGAAGATATAATTTCACCTTTTAAGTTTTTAGATGCATGAATGTAATCTAAACGGAAAACAAAATGTTAATATAAGGGTACGATTCCTTGTTCCCACAATATAAATGAAAAACGATGAAACAGGGGGCACAATTCATTGTGCCCCTACAATTCAATTATAACAAGAATTATAATTTACTATAAAATTGTCTACAGCACACTATATGCATAATCTTGTATAAACTAACTGTTTATCTTCAATTTTATTCTCACATCTTTATTCTTACATCATATTTATGGTATTACTTCCGAAAATATTTTTAAAATTTTTTTCAGAAAAAGATTGATTTTTTAAATTTATGTTATATAATGAATATAAAAGTGGGTCGACCAGTTACCCAATTACCCAAAGAGAGGAAAATATGGAATTTAAAGAAATTACTCCTGTTCGTTTATATGAAAGTGTAATAGAGCAAATTATGGATTTGGTAAAAAATAATAAATTAAAACCAGGTGATAAACTTCCTCCAGAGAGAGAAATAGCTGAAAAATTGTCTATAAGTAGAGGATCTCTAAGGGAAGCCTTCCGAGTTTTAGAATCAAGAGGTTTAATTAAAAGCAAACCGGGCGGAGGAAGATTTATTCGAGAGATAAGGGAAAATGGCCACGACAGTACAGAAAATATTATCTCAAGTTTAAAAAAATCTTCCATTTTAGAACTTTTAGAGGCAAGAGAGGTATTTGAGGTTAAAATTGCTAAAATTGCTGCTCAGAAAGCCACTATCGAGGATATAGAATTAATTGAAAAGGCTTTAAATAAAATAAACGAAGAAGAAGAAGAATTAAAATATGGCAAAGAAACAGAATCAGATACCGAATTTCATTTAGCTATTGCCAGCGCTTCTCATAATTTTGTCTTTGTAAATATAATAAAATTACATTTAGACCTATTAAAAGAGACTCGAGGAAAGACCTGGCAAATACCAGGAAGACGAGAAAAACAATATCAAGAACATCAGGCAATATTACAGGCCATCAAAGAACATAATGCTAAAAAAGCTGGAGAAGCTATGCTAAAACATTTAAGAAACATAAGAGAAGTTTTGGGTAAGATATAAAATTAGATTGAAAAATGTATTAAGAATGGGAGGGGAGCTCACTCCCCTGACAATCTTGTAGAAGTGAGGAGATATATATTATGAAAGAGATAAGAGTTCTATCACCGGTAGGGATGTTAGGATATGGTTTCCCGGCAGAATCTTTTCAAAAGGGTTTAGAAAAGAAACCTCATGTTATTGCTGCTGATGCCGGCTCCACTGATGCCGGCCCCCATAAATTAGGAGCAGGAGTGGGTATTGTAAGCAAAGAAGCAACCAAAAAAGACCTTACTTTAATGTTAACAGCGGGTTGCGAACATAAAATCCCGGTTATTATCGGTTCTGCTGGAGGTTCTGGTGCAGAAGTCCATCTTAATTGGACTTTAGAAATAGTAAAAGAAATTGCTAAAGAAAAAAATCTACACTTTAAGATGGCTTTAATTCATGCAGAAGTTGAAAAAGATTATCTTCAAAAGAAGTTAGCTCAAGGAAAGATAAAACCCTTAGGTCCCGTCCCCGACTTAACTTCTAAAGATATAGAAGAAGCTACTCGAATTGTGGCGGTAATGGGAGTGCACTCTTATATAAAAGCCTTAGAGATGGGGGCGGAGGTTATTATTGCCGGTCGTTCCAATGATCCGGCTATGTTTGCCGCTCTTCCCATTAAGGAAGGATATAACCCCGGACTGGCTTTGCATATGGGAAAAATTTTAGAATGTGGAGCTATGGCTTCCACTCCCGGGACTACCTCTGATTGTATGATGGCATATTTAAGAGAGGATTGTTTTATAGTAGAACCTACTAATGCCCTGCGAAAATGTATCCCCAGCACAGTAGCTGCTCACACTCTTTATGAAAAATCCAGCCCGTTACATATTATTGGTCCGGAAGGGATGGTTGATGTTAGCGGATGTAAATTCGAACAGTATAGCGAAAGAGCGGTAAAGGTATCGGGTTCTAAACTAAATAAGAGTGAAGCCATTAATATAAAACTTGAAGGTGCCAGCAAAGTGGCTTATCGGACTATATGTATTGCTGGCGTAAGAGATCCTATTATGATTAAACAGATTGATGAATGTGAAAAACATGTCCGTAATACCGTACTTACTTACTTTAATGATATTTCTCCGGAAGATTACCAATTAATCTTCCATATTTATGGGAAGAACGGAGTGATGGGAGAATTAGAGCCTCGAAAAGAGATTGCCTCTCATGAACTTTGTCTGATCCTGGAAGTTGTGGCTAAAGACCAGGAGCTGGCCAATACTATTTGTGCTTTTGCTCGTTCTACTTTAATGCATTATTCTTACAGGGGGCGCGTTGCTACTGCCGGTAATTTAGCTTTTCCTTATGCTCCTTCAGATATACCTACCGGAGCGGTATATAAATTTAATATTCATCACTTAGTAGAAGTCGATAACCCTGATGAACTTTTTTCTATAGAAATAGTGGAATTTTAAAATAATAAGGAATTTAAAAAGGAGAGTATATAAATGACTAAAGAGGTTTCTATTATAGACTTAGCAAGCGTAATCAGAAGTAAAAATGCTGGCCCCTTTGAGTTGACCTTTGATATAATTTTTAAAGACAAGGAAACTTACGAAAAAGTCAAGAAAACCAAAGTAATTACCAAAGAACTTATTGCCAAACTTTACCATGTTCCCATCGAAAAAGTTCTTTATTTTGTAGAATTTGACCCCGCTAATGCTATAAAAGCAACTATTGTAAGGCCAGTAGATTCAGGCAGCATCGGGGAGACTGATGTTTATGGTGCTCAACAACACGCTCCACTTTTGGAGATCAAAATACCTTACGAGGAATAAGGAGGGAAAAGATGAGAGATGATTTATTAAAATTTATTCCGGAATTTAATTTAATCAAAGATTCAGATTTGAAGGAAAAGGTTTTGAAAGTTTGGGAGATTGCTCTTGCTGCTGGGGGATGGAAAGTGAGTGACCTGCAGAGAATGCCTTTTACTTTATTAATTGATCCCTGTCCTTGTAGTATGATTGAACATATTAGGGGAGTAGTAAATGTTTCGATAGGGGCGGCGAAAGCTCTTCAAAGCATCTATGAAGATAAAGTGAAAATAAATGAGGATTATCTTATTGCCGGGGCATTGCTTCACGATATTGGGAAGTTAGTAGAATATAAAGAGAAGAACGGAAAATTTATTCAGAGTAATTTGGGGAAGCTGGTACGTCATCCTATATCCGGAGTAGGTCTTTGTTACAGTCAAGGAATTCCGGAAGAAGTAATGCATATTATTGCCTCTCATTCCTGGGAAGGAGATCGTTCTAAGAGAATCCCGGAAGCCATTATTGTTCATCATGCTGATTTTACTAACTTCGAACAATTTAGATAAGGAGAAGGGTAAAAATGGGAAAAACCTTTGCAGAGAAAATATTAGCTCTTAAATCGGGTAAGGGAAGTGTAATTGCTGGAGAAATTGTAACTGTATCTCCGGATATAGTAATGTCTCACGATAATACTGCTGCTATAGCCAAAAAATTCAATCAGATTGGAATTGATAAGGTAAAACATCCTGAAAAAATAGTAATACCTCTAGATCATTGTGTTCCGGCAGCAACAGAGAAATATGCTACTAATCATAAAGAGATAAGAGAATTTATCCAGGAACAGAAAATTGAAAATTTTTATGATATTAATACCGGAGTCTGCCATCAGGTTTTACCGGAAAAGGGTTATGTACTTCCAGGGACTTTAATTTTAGGAGCCGACTCACATACCACTACTTATGGAGCATTTGGTGCTTTTTCAACTGGGATTGGCAGAAGTGAAGTAGCTTCTATATGGGCTACAGATGAAATCTGGCTTAGAGTGCCGGAGACTATTAAAATAAATATTAAAGGGGAAATTCCCCCCGGAATATATCCCAAGGACATAATCCTCCACATTATTGGGGATTTAGGTGCGGATGGAGCATTGTATAGGGCAGTAGAATTTAGCGGAAAAGTAATTAGGGATATGGATATCGGGGGCAGGATGACTCTATGCAATATGGCGGTGGAGATGGGAGCAAAGATCGGCTATGTAGAACCGGATGAAAAAACCATACAGTGGCTTACCGCAAGAACCAATAAAAAATACGAAATAATAAAGTCAGATACTGATGCTGAGTATGAAAAAATCATAGATTACGATATAAGTAGTTTAGAACCTCAAATTGCCTGCCCTCACACAGTAGACAATGTAAAACCTGTTTCGGAAGTGGCAGGGACCAAGATTAACCAAGCATTAATTGGGACCTGTACCAACGGAAGGATAGAAGATTTAAAAATTACCAGCGAGATTCTTCGTGGTAAAAAGATTTCTAACGGAGTTAGACTTTTAGTCTTTCCGGCCTCGATGGAGGTCTTTGCCCGGGCGATGGAATTAGGAATCCTTCAGGAATTAGTTAAAAGTGGGGCAGTAATAATGAATCCGGGATGTGGCCCTTGTTTAGGAGCTCACGAAGGGGCCTTAGCTCCGGGAGAAGTTTGCTTGAGTACAGCTAATAGAAATTTTAAAGGAAGGATGGGCTGTAAAGAGGCAGAAGTTTACTTAGCTAGTCCGGCAACCGTCGCTATCTCTTCCCTTTACGGTGAAATTACTGATATAAGGGGGGATTTAAAATGAGTATTAAAGGAAAAGTATGGAAATATGGCGATGATGTAAATACCGATGTTATTTTTCCGGGGAAATATACTTATACCATAACAGACCCCAAAGAGATGGCTCTTCATGCCCTAGAAGACCTTGATCCGAAGTTTGCCAAAGAAGTTAAAAAGGAAGATATTATTGTCGCGGGAAGGAACTTTGGCTGTGGTAGTTCTCGGGAACAAGCCGCAACCTGCCTAAAATATGCCGGTGTAGGAGCAATTGTTGCCAAATCATTTTCTCGAATATTTTTTCGAAATGCTATTAATCAGGGACTTCCCCTGGTTCAGTGTAAAGAAGCAGCGGAAAATGTATCTCCGGGTGAGGAGATTACTATTGATTTCGAGAAAGGCGAATTATCTTGTAAAAAGGGAGTTTTTAATTTCCCTCCTTTACCGGAATCGGTATTAGGAATTCTTAAAGATGGGGGGCTTATTCCTCATATTAAAAAAATATTGAGAGCAGAGAAGGGAGAATAAAAAATGGCAAAATATAAGATAGCCTGGCTGCCGGGTGATGGAATCGGAAATGATGTAATGGAGGCAGCGAAGATCGTATTAGATGTGCTAAAACTGGATGCTGATTATATACCCGGCGATGTTGGTTGGAAATTTTGGAAAAAAGAAGGAAACCCTTTACCTGATAGGACCATAAAAATTCTTAAAGAAACTGATTGTTGTCTCTTTGGAGCAATAACCTCTAAACCTAAAGAGGAAGCAGAAAAGGAACTTGCTCCTGAAGTTAAAGGAAAGGGTTATGTCTATTCGAGCCCTATTGTAAGATTACGCCAGGAATTTAAGTTACATACTAACCTGAGACCCTGCAAAGCCTACAAAGGAAATCCTTTGAATTATAGAGACGATATAGATTTGGTAGTTTTTCGAGAAAATACCGAAGGGTTATACAGTGGGATAGAATTTCATCCTCTACCTAAAGAAGTAATGGATTCTCTTTTAAAAAATCATCCTAAAATGAAAAGATTCAAAGATACTCCTTTAGAAGATATTGCTCTATCCTGCCGAATTTTTACCAGAAAAGCTTGCCAATCAATTGTTCGACAAGCCTTCGAATATGCTAAGAAGTTTAAAAGGAATTCAGTTACAGTTGTGGAAAAACCTAATGTAATCAGAGAAACCAGTGGATTAATGATAAGAGAAGCTCGTAAGATTGCTCAAGAATATCCCGGGATTGAATTGTGGGAAACCAATGTAGATGCAATGTGTATGTGGTTGGTTAAGAACCCTCAAAATTATAGTGTCTTGGTTTCTTCTAATATGTTCGGCGATATAATTTCTGACTTATGTGCACAATTGGTAGGAGGTTTAGGTTTTGCCTCTAGTGCTAACATTGGTGATGACTATGCCGTCTTTGAGCCTACTCATGGCTCTGCTCCTAAGTATGCAGGGCAGTATAAAGTAAATCCTATGGCCATGCTTTTAACAGTTAAATTAATGTTGGATTACTTAAGGGAAAAAGAATTGGCTCAAAGATTAGAAAATGCTATTGCTCAGGTCATTGAGGAAGGAAAAGTCAGGACCTATGATTTAGGCGGAACAGCCTCAACTTTAGATGTAGCCAGGGAAGTAGCCAGAAAAATACAAAGTAATTAGTAATGAGTAATAAGTAATGGGTTATAAATTACAGGTTACGAGTTAAAGATCCAGAAGCCAGAAGTAGGGGCTCGATTCATCGAGCCCGCTAAAAAGATTACCAAATAATTTTGGTCGAATAAATTCAAACCTATACAGTAGAGGTTAACGACTGAAATGACTAGAAGACCGGTTAACTAGCGAACCAGGTAACTAGGTAATCAACTAACCAAATTAAAAGGAAGGTGAAAAAATGGAGACCATAAGTCAAAAATGGGCTAAGTTTACCCTCGGATTAAATTATAAAGATATTCCTTTTGTAGCTATAAAAGAGGCTAAAAGGTTTCTTTTAGATAGTGTGGGGTGTGCCTTTTCTGCTTTGAATAATAAAGATACCCAAGCAGCTTATAATTACATTCGAGATTTAGGTGGAAAGAAACAAAGTACTGTTATTGGGTGGGGAGAGAAAACCAATTTGCCACTAGCTACTTTGTTGAATTCCTTACTTATTAGGGCTTTGGATTATAATGACATCTACTGGGAACAAGATCCCTCCCATCCTTCAGATATTATCCCTGCCGTCCTTAGTACTGGAGAATTTATGAAGAAAAATGGGGAAGAAGTACTGTTGGGGATAGTGATTGCTTATGAATTAGAGATGCGTCTATGTCAGGCTGCTTCCCCGGGAGTTCGGGAGATAGGCTGGCATCATGCAACCCTAACTCAATTGGTAAGTCCTGTAGTAGCCGGAAGGATGTTGGAACTAAGCGAAGATGAGATAGTCGCTGCCCTCGGGATTAGCGGTTCTTCTCATTTTACTTTAGGAGGAGTAGTAGCCGGTCATCTTACTAATATGAAAAATGCGGCCGATCCTTTCGCTGTGGAGGCGGGTGTACGGGCTGCCTTACTGGCCAGCAGAGGTTATACCGGTCCGGTAGAAGTATTTGAAGGTAAAGAAGGATTGTTTGAAGTATTGGATAAAGTAAAATGGGATAGAGATGTTTTAACCAAAGGATTAGGAGAAAAATTTCTGATTAATCAATGTGGTTATAAAGCTTTTCCCACTGAAGCTTTAACTCATCAGCCCATTACTGCTGCTTTAGAAGTTATGCAAGAAAATAGTATTGACCCAAAAGAAGTAAAAGAAGTTTTAGTAGAGACTACAACTCGGGGGGCAGATATTCTTTCTGACCCCAGTAAATATAAACCTACTACTAAAGAGACTGCTGACCATTCACTACCCTACTGTATAGCAGTTGCAGTAGCTAAGGGCAATGTCCTTCCTTCTGATTTTGAAGAAGATGCCTTACGAGACCCTTTTGTCTGGTCATTGCTCGAAAAGATTAAGGTAATAGCCAACCCTGAAATAGATGCCCTCTTCCCCAAAGTAAAACGAGCTATTGTGACCATTAAAACTTCCAAGGGAGAATATAAAAAACAGGAAGATTTCGCCAAAGGCCAATCGGAGCGGCCTCTAAGCGAAGAAGAACTTATTTCTAAATTTAAAGCCAACTCTGAGAAAAAAATCTCTCCTTCCAGAATGGAGGATATTATAAAAGCCACTAAGGAATTAGAGAATATCAATGAAATCGGAGAATATATGAAACTTTTAGTAAGCGATAAATAGAAAATAAGGAAAGGAAACAATAAAAGTATGAAAGCAATAGTACTGGGTTGTGGTTTGGTAGGCGGATTAATTGCCAAAGATTTAGCAAAAGATAAAAATATTCAAGTAACTGTAGCAGATATTGATGAAAAAAGATTGGATAAGTTAACAAAAGATGCAGGAATAAGAGGTGTAAAAGCAGATTTATCTGTTTCGAGTGATATTAAAAAGATAGTTGCTGATCAAGATATTGTAATTGGTGCTGTTCCAGGGTTTTTAGGATTTAATATGTTGCGGTCGGTTATTGAAGCTGGTAAGAACATAGTTGATATATCATTTATGGCTGAAGATACTTTAAGCCTGGATGGGCTTGCTAAAAGTAGAGGAGTAACTGCTGTGGTGGATATGGGAGTAGCTCCGGGGATGAGTCATATGATTGTAGGTTATGTCTATAGCCTGTTGGATAAAACCGAGAGTGCTACTATTTTAGTAGGAGGGCTTCCAGTAATAAGAGAATGGCCTTATGAATATAAAATTGCCTGGTCTCCTAAAGATGTTATAGAAGAATATATAAGACCGGCAAGATTAATTGAATGCGGAAAAATTGTAGAAAAACCCGCGCTTTCTGATCTTGAATTGGTTGATTTACCAGGAATTGGTACTTTAGAAGCTTTTAATACTGATGGACTTCGTAGTCTACTTTACACCATTAAAATTCCCTCTATGAGAGAGAAGACCTTGCGTTATCCAGGGTATGCGGAAAAGATGCGGATGTTAAGAGAGACAGGATTTTTTAATGAAAAACCTATAGAAGCAGGAGGGGTAAAAGTCAGCCCTATAGATGTTGCCTCTAAATTGCTTTTTTCCAAATGGGGATTAAAAGAAGGAGAAAGAGAGTTAACAGTGATGAGGGTAATTGTTCAAGGTAAGAAAGAAGAAAAAAGACTATGTTATATCTATGATTTATTAGATTATTATGACGAGAATGAGGAAGCTACCTCTATGTCACGTACGACTGGTTTTCCCTGTGCAATTATGGCTCGCCTGGTAGCTCAGGGAGAATATTCCCGTAAAGGGATTTCTCCTCCAGAATATATAGGCAGGGAACATAAAGTATATCAGAGGGTAATGAAAGAATTAGAAAAAAGAAATGTGTTCTATAAAGAAAATATAATTAAAGTGTGATTACATTAATTTGATTGGTAAATTGGTCAATTGTATAATTGGTAGATTAAATGAGGAGGTGGTAATTTAAGAATTTAAGTCTACTAAAATAAGTTTCACAAATTAATATTTACTTGTATTTAAAATAATACAAGGTAGAGGCGCGGATAATAATGAGTAAGGGTGAATAGTTTAGAACTTTGCCCAGAAAGGTATTTCCGCCGAAGCAAGAAAGATCAGATAAAATCTTCTTGCTGGGCTTATAGTGAATAACTATAAGACTGTCATCAAATCTGTCCCCCGATTTAGATGGAGCGCTACCTCAAGATAGAGTACTTCATCTAAATTAGGGGGAACAAAGTTAGGCAATTAATGAAGGCTCTATCATTAATTGCCTTTTTTATTTGGTAGATTTTTTATTAGCAAATGTCATCTTAAAGATAGCTAGTTAACTAAATGGTATAGGAATTTCCTGTTATCGTAAGTGCTCATTAATCGAACCCGCAATAAAAACAGGTCGAATAAATCCGACCCCTACTTTAAGAGCAATATCTTATACGAAAAAGTTTTGAGTTTTAAACTAACGACTAACGACTATTCACTATCGACTGTTTTAATAACTAAATAACCAAAGAAGGAGGAAAAATATATGAAGGTTTTAGTTTTTGGAGGCTCAGGCAAAATGGGTTCAGCAGTTGCCTGGGATTTGGCTAAAAACAGCAAAGTTGGAGAAGTAGGAATTATAGGAATTACTGGTAGGAGAGAGAATACCCTGGAAAAGACTAAAAAATGGATAGGCAGTGATAAGGTAGTATTACATATTGTTGACGTAAACAATCGAAAAGAGACTATGAAATTAATGGAAAAATATGATGTAGGCGCAATTGCTCTGCCAGATAGAAGAAGTAGCTACAAAGTAGTAAATATGGCTGTGGAGGCTGGACTTAATATTGTTGATATTTTGGAAGAGTATCATAGAAGACCAGATAAATATGAGGTTGAAGGATTAGAAATTCCTGATGGGATGACCCTGGATGAATATGGTGAATCACTCCACCAAAGAGCAATAAAGAATGGAGTGACTATTGTTGATGGAGCAGGTTTTGCTCCAGGGTTAACTAATATTACTTTAGGTGAAGGAATCAAAAAAATGAGCCAGGCAGAATCAGCCATAGCCAGATGTGGGGGTATTCCGGCAAAAGAATATGCTAACAATCATCCTTTAAAATATATGATTACCTGGGCATTTGAGCATGTTTTAAGAGAATATATGATCAAGGTAGATGTAATCAAGAATGGTAAAATCGTAGAAGCAAATGCAATGGATGATCTTGAAAAGTTTCGATTTAATCAATTAGGTAAAGATGAAGAATTAACCTGCGCCATTACTCCGGGGATGCCCAGCTTTCTTTATACCAGACCACAACTTAAAGAATGTGCAGAGAAGACCATTCGTTGGCCAGGTCACTGGGAGGGGGCGAAGGTATTGAAGGAATGTGGAATGTTAGATTCTACTCCGGTAGAATTTAAAAGTATGAAAATTACTCCCCGTGAGTTTTTGTCCTTTATAATGACACCTAAACTTAAACCATTAGAAGGTGAAACTGATGTATGTGTAATGTGGAATACAGTTACCGGGATAAAAGATAGCCAAAAAATGAGAATTGATTATTATATGTGGGAGGAGGCAGATACTGAGAATGGTATTTCAGCAATGGCAAGAGTTACTGCTTTTCCAGAGGCTATCACTACTGTGATGTTAGGAAAAGGAGAGATAACCAAGAAGGGCATAGTTGCTCCTGAGGATGCTATAGAAGGAAAAGTCTATCAGAACTTCTTGGAAGAATTGAAAAGAAGAAAGATAAATATACTTGAGGTTTCTCAAAAGATATAATAAGGTACTAAAAGATAATTTAAGAGCATCGGAATTTCTAAAATTCCGATGCTCTTACAAGGATACTTTTACCCGTTTTCACGGGCACAAGTTTAAAAGACAGTATATTTATTCTAACAAGATTGTCAGGAAAAGATTTATATAAAATCGAAATGGAGTAAAAAAGCAATAATTTATACGAAAAAAGTTTTGATTTTTAAACTAACGACCAGCGATTATTTACTATTAACTAATTAAAAATTTAGATTAAAGGAGAATGATTAAATGAGTAAATTTATTTCTCTTAAAACCAGTCTACCTGGAACAAAATCTCAAGAAATTGCTAAAAAAAGAGAAAAGTATGTAGCCAAACCTATGAGCGGTTCTCTTTCCCCCTGTTATATTGCCTATGGAGAGGGGGCTTTAGTCACTGACGTAGATGGTAATCAATTAATCGATCTTACTGGAGGCTGGGGATGTCTGGCCGTAGGCCATACCCACAAGAAAGTGGTAGCTGCTATTAAAGACCAGGCAGAAAAATATCTGCATACCGATTTTACTGCTGTCCCTTACGAGCCTCTGGTAGAACTGGCTGAAAAATTAGTTAAGTTGGCCCCCGGGAGCACTCCCAAGTCAGCCGCCTTTTTTAACTCCGGAGCAGAGGCAATAGAAAATGCGGTAAAGATTGCCAGGGCACATACCAAAAGACCAGCTATTATTGTCTTCGAAAATGCCTTCCATGGTCGCACTTTGCTTACTATGACTATGACCCACAAGGCTATGCCTTATAAATACCACTTCGGACCCTTTGCCCCCGAGATATATCGCTTACCTTTCCCCAGTTCTTCTCATCCTATGGCTGATATAGAAGATTTTGAAAAGATACTGGTAAATACTGTAATCCCTGACTCTGTCGCTGCTATAGTGGTTGAACCTATCCAGGGAGAAGGAGGATTTAATGTCCCTCAGGAGGGATTTTTAGAATATTTAAGAGAATTGACCGAGAAATACGGTATGTTACTTATCACCGATGAGATTCAGAGTGGTATAGGTCGGACTGGAAAGTTTTATGCCATAGAAAACTGGAATATAGAGCCAGACCTTATCTGTCTGGGCAAGTCTTTAGCTTCTGGCCTTCCTCTTTCGGCAGTAATTACCAAAAAAGAGATTACCGATACCCTTCCTGGCGGGTGTATTGGTGGAACCTATGTAGGTAATCCATTAGCCTGCCGGGCAGCCCTGGAGGTGATAAAAATTATCGAAGAAGAACAACTCTTAGAAAGAGCCTTGAAGATTGGGGAAAGATTGAAAGAGCGTTTTCTTAAGATGAAAGATAGATATTCTATAGTAGGTGATGTGCGTGGTATAGGGGCGATGATGGCTATAGAACTGGTAAAAGACCGAAAGACTAAAGAACCAGCCACCCAAGAGACAGCTCAAGTTATACAGGAATGTGTAAAAAATGGAGTACTTATTGCTGGCGCAGGGATTAACAAGAATGTTTTGAGAATGTTGGTCTCTTTAGAGATTACTGATGAGCAGTTGGATGAGGCCTTAGAGGTGTTAGAGAAGGCAATAGCTAAAGTTTGATAAAAAATTGAAAAAATAGGTAAAAAAAAGAGGAATTTAAAAAGTTTTGTCGAATAATTATTATATAATATAAAACGGAGGAATTTTAATGAGTAAAATTAAAGTTTTAATTATGGGAGCTGCTGGAAGAGATTTCCATAATTTTAATGTGTATTTTAGAAATAATTCTGGTTATGAGGTAGTTGCCTTTACCGCTACTCAAATTCCGGATATTGCCGGTAGAAAATATCCCGCTGAACTTTCTGGGTCTTTATATCCCGAAGGTATACCTATATATCCCGAAGAAGAATTGCCTGCACTAATAAGGGAGAAGCAGATTGACCAGGTAATTTTAGCTTATAGCGATCTTTCGCATCAATATGTTATGGATAAAGCTTCAATAGTTTTAGCCAGTGGGGCGGACTTTAGATTAATGGGACCCAAGAGTACTATGTTAAAGTCCAATCTGCCCGTGGTATCTATTTGTGCAGTTAGAACTGGTTGCGGCAAGAGTCAGACTACTCGCAAAGTTACAGATATTTTGAAGAAGAAAGGTTATAAAATAGCTGTAATCAGGCATCCAATGCCCTATGGTGATCTAAAAGAACAGATCTGTCAAAGATATGAAAATTATTCCGATTTAGACCGCTACAACTGTACTATTGAAGAAAGGGAAGAATATGAACCTCATCTGGATAGAGGAAATATCCTTTATGCTGGAGTCGATTATCAAGAGATATTAACCAGAGCTGAAAAAGATGCAGATATAATCATCTGGGATGGAGGTAATAATGATATTCCCTTTTATAAACCAGATTTGCATATTGTTGTTACTGACCCCCATCGAGCCGGTCATGAAATGACTTACTATCCTGGAGAGGCAAATCTCAGAATGGCAGATGTGGTAGTAATGAATAAAATAGATACTGCTGTACCAGATAAAATAAATTTACTCAGAGAAAATATCTATCAACTTGCTCCTAATGCTATTTTAGTTGAAGCTGCCTCCCCTCTTACTGTGGATTATCCCGAACTTATTAGGGGTAAAAGGGTGCTGGTAGTTGAAGATGGGCCTACATTAACCCATGGAGAAATGAAGTATGGTGCAGGTATAGTAGCTGCTCAAAAGTTTGGGGCAAAAGAGATTATAGATCCTCGACCTTATGCAGTAGGCAGTATTAAAGATACTTATATTAAATATCCGGGGATAGGGACATTATTACCGGCAATGGGGTATGGCAAAAAACAGATTCAGGAACTGGAAGATACTATAAATTCTACTGATTGCGATATAGTGATCGTTGGTACCCCTATAGACCTAACTCGAATTATTAAGATCAACAAGAAATCAGTAAGAGTAAGATATGAATTACAGGAAATTGGCAGACCAGATTTAGAAGAAATCCTGAACGAAAAAATTAAAGATAGGAGGTGATTTAGAAGGTTTAAAAATGCTTAAATATTTAAAAGTCTAGCTTGCAATTGAATTATGTGAATTTTTATTCTTAAAACAAAGAAAGGAGAGTGAATTCAGAATGTATCAATGGCACAAGAATAGAATTGGATTGCTTTTAATTTTTTCGATAGTAATTTTCTTTATCTTATCTGAAATTGCCTGGGCTGCAGAAGAAGAAACTGCAGCAAGTTATGGTTTCTTATCTCTATTACCACCATTGGTAGCCATAGTTTTATGCTTTATCACCAAGCAAGTTTTAGCCTCACTCTTTATTGGTATCTGGATAGGTGCTACTATACTGACGGGTTGGAATCCTTTAGCTGGGGTTACTCAAACCCTAGGTTACCTGGTAGATAATACTGCTGACAGTTGGAATGCTACTATTTTATTGTTTGACTTTGTAGTTGGAGGACTTATCGGTTTAATCTACCTATCTGGTGGGGCTTATGCCTTTGTAAAAAGCATTACCGATAAAGTAAAAACCGCTCGCGGCGGCCAATTTACTGCTTGGCTCTTTGGGTTAATAATTTTCTTTGATGATTATGCTAATACTGCTATAGTGGGAAATGCTTTTAGACCAGTGACCGACAAATTGGGTATTTCTCGAGAAAAGTTTTCTTACATTGTCGATTCTACTGCAGCACCAGTTGCTTCTCTAGCTCTGATTTCTACCTGGATTGGCTATGAGGTGGGACTTATCGGTGATGCTATCGAAGGTACTTCGGTATCCCTGACTCCTTATACCATCTTTTTACAATCTATACCTTATCGTTTCTACAGTATCTTTGCAATATTATTAGTCTTATTTGTTGCCTTATCTCAAAGAGATTATGGTCCTATGTTAAAAGCTGAACATCGAACAAGGACAACTGGTAAAGTCTTTGCAGATGGAGCAACTCCACTTTCTGGGGGGAGTAAATTAAAGGTATTAGAAGGCGTTCCTCAAAAGACCATAAATATGGTTGTTCCCATTATAGTTCTGGTAGGAGTGAGTATTTTCGGAATGTGGTGGACTGGAGGAGGGACCTCTGCTGAATCATTTACTACTGCAATTGCTGATGCTGATGCTATGACTGCTCTTTTGTGGGGCGCTGTATTTGCAGTAATCGTTGCCATAATAATGTATAAAGCCCAGGGGATTGGAACCCTGGCTGATATGATGGATGCCTTTATAGATGGTGCTAAGATGATGGTTTTAGCTAACTTAATCTTAATTTCTGCTTGGTCAATTGGTAGTGTTTGTGATGAAATTGGAACTGCTCCTTATGTAGTAAATGCTGCTAAAGGGGTTATCTCTCCCGTTTTACTACCTATGGTTATATTTATAATCTGCAATATAATTTCTTTTTCCACTGGTACTTCTTGGGGGACTATGGCTATAGCTATGCCTATTGCTATTCCTTTAGCCCTTGCTTTGGGTGTTCCTTTACCTTTAGGCATATCTGCGGTATTAACCGGTTCAGTTATGGGAGACCATTGTTCACCACTTTCTGATACTACTATTATGTCTTCAATGTTTTCTGGTTCTGACCATATAGATCATGTTAAGACTCAGGTACCTTATTCCCTAACTGCTGCGGGAGTTGCTGTAGTGGGCTATATTTTGGCGGGAAGTGGCATGTCTGTTGCTTTAGTGTTGCCTTTAGGAATAATATTGGTAGGAATTTTGCTTTACCTATTTTCCAGTATTTCAGCAAAATCAGCTGGAATTTCGTTCCCTCTACCTGAGCTTCAGGTAAAGGAAGCAAAAGAAGTTTAAAGCATATTTAGTTTTATAATTGGTAAAATCAAAAATGAAGCCATCGTATCCTGGTTTTTAAGATGATAAGGTGGCTTCATTAACCTTATCTGGTGGAGTTTAGAGAAAACAGATTTTTTAAACATATTTTATTTGATTAAGTAGATTAATGGGGGAAATTGCTCAATGTTTAAAGAAAACGAAGAAAGCAAAAAAATATTAACCTCTTTTAAATTTGAACCGGGAAAAGTAGAAAAAGGGTATACGGATAGGCGTTTATATATAAATCTTTCAGAAAATAAGATTAAAGAAAAACCCATTGATCCCCGGGTGAAAGAAGCTTTCACCGGTGGACGAGGTTATGGTATATGGTATTTGTGGCAGGCTGTATCTAATAGGACTAAATGGAATGACCCGGAAAACGAAATAATTTTCTGTACCGGCCCAATTTGTGGGATTACCCAATACTCAGGAACTGGGAAGACTCATATAGTCAGCCTATCTCCCGAGACCGCAACAGTTAATGATAATAATGTAGGGGGTTATTTTGCTCCTTTTTTAAAATTTTCTGGTTGGGACCTTTTAGAGATTCAAGGTAAAGCCAAACAGGATGTGATTATTTTTATCGACGGCAATCAAGGAAAAGTTATTATTGAGGAAGCAACAGGATTGAATTCGGATACCTATTTACTTATCGAAAAACTGATCGAAAGATATGCTGATAACGAAAAAGATAGAAGAAACATTAGTATTGTTTCCTCCGGAAAGGGTGCGGAGAACACTAATTTAGGGATCTTAAATGTTAGTTGGTATGATAGTCGACGCAAACATATACGAGTTAAGCAAGCTGGTCGAGGTGGGACGGGGAGTGTATTTCGAAATAAAAAAATTTTGGCCATAGTAATTAAATATTCTGGAGTAAATGCAAATTCTAATAATGTGGCTAATCCCGAGCTTATTAGAAAAGCAGGGCAAAGAATAACCAGAGAAATATTAAAATTAGATCATATCCAGAATGGGATGAGAGAAATAGGAACGGTTAATCTGTTAGACCATATGCAGAATTATAATTGTTTACCCGTTCATAATTTTAAATTTGGTTCACATCCTGATGCTTTTAAAATAGATTCTAAAGTGTGGCATCAGCGGATGACCCAGAATCAGGCAGGTGATTCCTGCTGGATCGGTTGTAACTTACGCTGTTCTCATGGAGTAGATAATTTTGAATTGGAAACTGGTCCCCTAAAAGGAGAAAGAGTTCTGGTAGATGGGCCAGAATATGAAACCACTGCCGGATTTGGAGGAAATTGCGGATGCTTTGACCCTGATTTTGTTTTAGAAGCTAATTTTTATTGTGATAATTATGGATTAGATACCATTGGAGTCAGTACTACTATGGCTTTTCTTATGGAATGTTACGAAAATAATATTATAAATAAGGAAATTACTGAAGGGTTAGAACTTAACTTTGGAAATACCAAAGCAGCTTTAGAATTAATTCACCAGATGGCAGAAGGAAAAGGGTTCGGTAAAATTGCTGGTTTAGGGGTTCGGCAGATAAAGAAAATATTAGTGGAGAAATACGGGGCAGATGAACAATTTTTACAAGATATCGGCATGGAATGTAAAGGGATGGAATTTTCTGAATATGTAACCAAAGAGTCTTTAGCCCAACAGGGTGGATATGGAATAGCTAATAAAGGACCGCAGCATGATGAATCCTGGCTTATCTTTATGGATCAGGTGAATAATCAGATTCCTACTTTTGAGGATAAAGCAGAAGCACTCCATTATTTTCCTTTATTTCGAACCTGGTTTTCTATTGTCGGTCTCTGTAAATTACCCTGGAACGATATCGAGCCCGAAGATAACAAACAAAAATACCACGGGATAGAGGCAGCAAAAGTTCCGGAGCATGTAGAAAATTATTGTTGGCTTTTTGAAGGAGTTACTGGTAAGCGTCTTACTCCCGAAGAATTAATCTTACAATCAGAAAGAGTCCATAACCTCCAAAGACTATTCAACTTAAGGATGGGTTTTGGTACCCGTGAATATGATAAAATTCCCTATCGAGCAATGGGACCAGTAACTGTGGAAGAATATGAATTACACAAGGAGTTTTATGATCAACAACTTCAAGAGATAGCTGATTTTGACATTAAGACGAAAACAGTTGAAGAAAAAATTAAAACTCTACGAAAGTATAGAGAAGAGCAATATCAGAAACTTTGCGATGCGGTCTATAATCGACGAGGATGGGATACCAATGGTGTACCTACTTTAGAAACTATTAAGAGATTAAAAATAGATTTTCCCGAAGTCTTGGAAGTGGTGAAGAAATATCAGTTATGATTAAAGTAAATGGAAGAGATAGAGAATGGGAAGAAAATTTAACCGTTGATCTTCTGCTGAAAAAATGTAAATATTCTTTTCCCTTAATAATAGTAAAGGTCAATGGAAAATATATTCCCAAGGAAAAATACAAAGATACTTTAATTAAGGATAATGATGATGTTCAGGTCATCCATTCAATTGCTGGGGGGTAATAAAAATTTCCCAAGATTAAAAGTTTTAAATTTGATAATTCTATTATAGAGAAATAAAAAATAGGAGCTTTTAAGCCTCCTATTTTTTATTTGCTTTATATCTATTTGAAAAATATGAAAAATTTTAAAAAAAAAAAAAAGGATTTTTTAAATTTATATTGTATAATATAATCAATAAACTTATAATTGATATCGCCACTTAGCCAATTTACCACTTTAACATTAATTGAAATTTGAAATTATAGATGTATTTTGATAATAAGACCCATAAAATGAGGATAGATTTATTATGTTAGAACCGGTTAAATCAGAAAAACTTTATTAGAAGATTGTTGAGCAGATTAAAGGATTAATTAAAGAGGGGAATTTAAAACCTTTTTGTAGCCAAGCAACTAATAATGCACTATTCTTTAGGCTTATATACCAGCTTAAAATATTACTGATTAAAAGCGGGAGAATAGTATTGGAAAGAGGGAATTGGCCCAAGATTGCCTTAGCGCAGCATTACGAAATTTTTAAAGCAATTAATGAAAAAGATGTAGTGAAGGCAGAGAAGGCGATGTTTAATCGTTTAGATGGCATTAAGAAATCTACCAATTACTATATTTAAGTAATAATTAGAAAAAAGGGGAAAAAATATGGGAAAAACAATTGCAGAAAAAATAATTTCAGCCCATACAGATACAAAAGATTTTAAAATAGGAGATATAATCAAAACCTGGGTGGACTTTGCCTT
>LDZU01004208.1_pt1 | contig 69423 bp, 79 predicted proteins | sample 615531 | NCBI WGS metagenome assembly LDZU01 (sample SAMN03408293, study PRJNA278302) | terrestrial metagenome | isolation source: oil reservoir sample SB2 | place: USA: Alaska, North Slope, Schrader Bluff formation | collected 2011-09 | reverse complement strand
TTCAAATAACGGAACATCACGGTCGATCGCTTCACGTGGACAGATCTCGTCACAGATAGTACACCGGACACACTTCTCTTCGTCGATCTCGGTGACCATGTCGTACTCAGGGAACCCTTCCTTCTCAAGAATAGGAAGTTTCTCTTCTTCGTCGATCTTCAGGTTCAGCGCATTGAATGGGCACATGATGACACAGACGCCACAGTATGAGCATTTTTCAGCATCGATGCTCACTTTGGCATCGTCGATGACTGCTCCTTTACCATAGCCTCCAAGCCTACCAAGGGTAATTGCCTCTTCAGGGCATGCCTCGATACAAATACCGCATCCCGTGCAGGTCTCGCTCTTCAGGATAAGTCTGTTTGTTGCCTGAAGGAGCCTCTGCTCCATCACAACATCCAGTCCATCCTGTGTCCTCGAGAATTTTGGAAACAAATTGCTCATAGCCATTGATGAATCCCTCTCGTCCTCTCCGTTGTTCTTTGGGGCAGCGGCGCAGGAGCCCGTCATGACGTTGAGTTATATTCTCTCGTTGTCAGAATGGAAGGTTATCTCAGCCATGATCCAACCTTCTCCCGGTAGCTTCAATGCGCACATTGTCCCCTGTAATCTGACCAGTAATATCCAGAACAACACCCTGGTGTCGATCTACATTGCAAAATGCGATGGTTTAATTTACCGGCCTGTTATCGATATAAATCGATTGTCGAAAACTATGTAAAATAATCTAGATAAACCTTCTTAATTAATTCTGATGTGGTGAAAAACGCAGAATGAAGCAGGAAGTCGCTGTATTCATAGCAGGATAGTTTCAGGATGGGGGTAAGCCGGGATGGAAATACCGGCTGCATGAAATACAAAAAGAAATCTTCTTTTATCCATCTCCCTCACATACTCATATAGAAGGTGTTTCTATGGAATACAACGGAGTCATCATCGACAATACCTACGCAGAGGGATTCCCCACCTGGGTCTCCCGTGTCATTGTAACAGCAGTCACAAAGGAATGGGCATACAAGGCAGCAGTTGAAGCAACCGGTTTTGCCACATCCACGATCGGATGTCCCGCAGAGGCAGGCATCGAGCGGTTCGTTCCTGCCGACGAAACTCCTGATGGACGGCCGGGATATGCAATTCTCATCTGTGTCGGTAAGAAGAAACTTAAAGAACAGCTTGTTGAGCGTATCGCAGAGTGTATCCTCACCGCACCAACAACCGCCGCCTTCAACGGGCTTGACGCTGAGGAGAAACTTCCGGTAAAACTCCACTTCTTTGGTGATGGATTTGAATCCAAAGTCACCGTCGGTGGCCGTGAATGCTGGTCCATTCCGATCATGGGGGGCGACTTCATTATTGAAGAAGAGTACGGGGCCGTGAAGGGCGTTGCCGGAGGAAACTTCCTGATCATGGGAGAGAACCAGATGAGTGCCCTCGTTGCAGCAGAGGCAGCAGTTGATGCTATCGCGAATCTGCCGGGGGTCATCACTCCGTTCCCGGGCGGTGTCGTATCCAGCGGATCAAAGGTCGGGAGCAACAAATACAAGTTCATGGGAGCATCCACAAACGAAGCATTCTGCCCGACCATCCGTGAGAAGGTTGAAGGTACCAGTGTGCCAGCCGGAATCGGTGCTATCTATGAGATAGTCATCGATGGTGTTGATGAGGCTGCGGTAAAGGCAGCGATGGCAGCAGGTGTGAAAGCCGCCTGCAAGGTGCCTGGTGTGAAGCAGATTACCGCAGGAAATTATGGCGGCTCTCTTGGACCATTCAAGTTCCAGCTTCACGAACTCTTCTAATTTTTTTCCTCCCGCCTGCGATCGATCACCTTATATTCTGTTGCAACCGATTATCCTGTTAACGAAATTTTCGGTTGCAGGACATGTCCCTATCTCACTCACTTCACCAGTTGTTCAGCCCGGGTTACCAGTTCACTGAGGTATCCGTTTGTATCGGATGGATGAGATATGTGCACCTGCGTAGCATGTACAATAGGAGTATAGCGTCTTTCATGTATTTTCCAGATAGGTATGGCAGGTTTTTATGAAACATACTCATGATCCCTATTCGATCATCTATCCTGAGATCCTTGCGATCGCCTCAGATGATGGTACAGCAGTTGAGCTCATCGAGCGGTTTGACTGTATCGGCGGTGCAATGTGGGTGAAGCGACATTATGGACAGAGTCCGCTTGTGCAACAGGTGCGGACAGTCGGTCAGACGACCCGGTATCTCCTCTCCCCTGGAGCAGTCGATCTCGAGCTTGTCGGATCGCGGTTCCCGGCAGGGATCGCCCGGGTGGCGGTATCTGATAATGAGATCGGTATCACCTATCTTGGTATGGGTGGTGGCGGTGTCGGGGCCTCCATCTGCCGGGCACATGCCTCGGGTGTGATCCGGTCGGAATCTGATCCCTGTGGGGGTGGGAAGGTGGCTGGATCCAGAATCGTTTTGCCACGGTTTCAACGTCTCATCATCGGCGTGGATGACACCGATACGCCGGATGCCGGCGCCACCTGGACACTCTGCCATAATATTGCCCGGTCTATTGAGGATGAGCAGACACGGTATCTCTCCCATACAATCGTGCAGCTCTTTCCTGTTGCGTTCAGGACAAAGAACTGTGTTGCGGTGGCATGCGAATTTGCGACATCGGATCCGGCAGGATGCATCGATCGCTTCGAGAAATTGTTGCGTGAATATACCCTCTCTGATGAGACCGGCATGGCTGCATACACCGGATTTGATCCCTCACCTCTTGAAGAGTATGCATGGATGGTGAAGCGGGGCGAGATTACGAGATCCGAGCTGGAAGGTCTTCTCCCGCTCCTGAATGTCCGGCTCTCCGGAAGAGGGTTGATCGGTGCAGTTGCGGCGATCCCGTTTGTGACCAGATTTGAGGAGGCTTTAGAGTTATGCGATGGCTCGAACTGAAGGCGGAACTCCTTGCCATTGGTTCATGCAGGCTCACCGGAGTGGATGCATCCGGCTATATCGAATCTTCCGCAGCAGGGCCCGGAGCCGGGGGAGCGGGTTCCGTCTTCTTCTCTAAAGGTGGAAAACGGGTCCGGCTGTCTGTCTCTCCAGACTCTCCTCTTGAGATTCGCCACGACGGAGATGGGAAGGTTCACCTCAGGTCCGGTGGGATGGAAGCAACCGGCATCCTTGAAGAGCCCGCCCTTCACTGCCCACACCAGGCATATATCACCGTTTCCGGCAGGTGCATCTTCTCCTGCAAGTACTGCCCGGTGCCGCTCAACGAGGGGCGGGTGAAAACTCCTGAAGAGATTGCGAAGATGATCGAATTTGTCAGGGATCGGATTGATGCAATCTCAATTACGAGTGGGGTTGTCGGATCGATAGAAGATGAGGAGAGGCGGGTAATCGAGGTGCTGAAGCGGATCGATAGACAGGATATACCAATCGGGGTTTCGATCTACCCCACCTCCCATACTCCTGATCACCTCTATTCAGAAGGAGTCAGCGAGGTGAAATTCAATCTCGAAGCGGCAACACCCGCACTCTTTCGAGAGATGTGCCCCGGACTCTCATGGGATGGAATTATCAGGTCACTTGAGCGTTCAGTTGCCCTCTTCGGACGCGGGAAAGTCTTCTCGAATGTGATTCTCGGACTTGGTGAGACCGATGAAGAGATGGAAGTTTGCATCCGTCTTCTTACAGAGCGCGGCGTTATCCCGGTTATCCGCCCTCTGACGCCTGCAGCAGCAGTTGCATCATACAGAAGACCCCCGGCAGAACGGCTGCTCAGAATTGCCGATCTCCACTATGATGCCCTGAAGAAAGCAGGTCTGGATACAACAAAAGCCGAGACGATGTGCACGTATTGTACAGGCTGTGATATTGTTCCCGGGAGGGATTATGAATGAAAGGATATGAAGCAGTAGCAGAAGCCCTGAGAGATTGTGTCGATACCGTCTATACCGTACCGGGGTATCCGGTGACAGAGATTGGTGATTGTGTCTCAGCCTTGATGGTCACAAATGAAAAGACCGCCCTTGAATATGCACTTGGAGACTCTCTCTCCGGCCGGCGTTCGTGTGTGATTGTGAAACATGTCGGGATGAATGCCCTCTGCGATCCCCTTCTCAATGCGACGACACAGGGCCTCGTCTCCGGCGTTGTCATCATTGTCGGTGACGATCCCGAAGCCCTCTTCTCGCAAAATTCCCAGGACTCCCGGTATTTTGGGGAACTTGCCCAATGCCCGGTGATCGAGCCTGACAGAGAGACCCTATCCGCAGCCGTAGCTGCTGCTTTTGAAGCTTCAGAACGCTTCTCCCGGGTGGCTATCCTTCGTATCACACCAACCCTCCTGAATGAGGATATCCAGCCGGTAGAAGCGGTCCAGATGATACGGCATGGCAGGGTTGCTGATCGGGATCTCACGATAGGCGGAAGGATTGCCAGGGCTGAAAAAGGCACTGCCGGACTCTTTGCATGGGCAGAGCGCTCTCCCCTCAACCGGATCAAAGGAGGTGTAGTAGAGATCGGCGTTGGCGCAGTCGGGGGTGAATCTCATATTGCAATCCCCTATCCTCCTCCCTCGATCCCATCAGGATCCCGGATCATCGAGATCGGAAGGCCATTTGTGAGGGAACACCAGCAACTGCTCCCCCCACAGTCCGGACGCTCATTGGAGCGGTTCACCGATCGCGGTTTCTTCCGGACATTTTGTCGGAACTGCCCCTTCAAACCACTCTTCTCGCTTATGAAAGAGCGGAAGATGCAGGTGATCCCGGATATCGGCTGCTCATTCCTCCTGATGAACCCCCCGTACTCGCTTGGTATTGCCAGCTATTGTCTTGGCTCGTCAATTGCCGTTGCCGCACAGAGTACAGGGGTTGCCGTCATCGGGGATGGTGCACTCCTTCATTCGGGAATAAACAGCCTGATCGACTGCAGGGAGAAGGATATTCCTCTTCTGGTCATCGTCCTTGCAAACAGCCGGATGGCGATGACAGGAGGCCAGAGTGTCCCTGATATCGCCCCCTATCTCTCCTGGGCGGATCCCCTTGAGATCCCTACAGAAGATACAGAAGCCCTATCAGATGCGTTATTTATTCCGGAAACCGGTCAGAAGGTGATTATTGTCCGTGGAAGATGCCCGGAGGAAGCAGCATATGAAAAAGTGGAATGTTGAGATCTGTGATGTAACTCTCCGGGATGGCGAACAGACCCCGGGTGTATCGTTCTCCCCTGAAGAGAAGTGCCGGATCGCCGATCTCCTTGATGAGATCGGTGTTGATGTCATTGAAGCCGGTTTTCCGATTGTATCCCATAACGAAGCGGGATGTGTTCGTGACCTCTCCCATATGGATCTTGATGCACGGATCTGCTGCCTGTCACGGGCACTGAAGGCGGATGTGGATTGCGCTATCGGGTGCGATGTCGATATGATCAGTATCTTCATTGCCACATCTGATCTGCACATGCGGATCAAATTCAAAAAACCGCGTGAAGAGATCCTCGAACAGGCACTCTCGATGGTTGAGTACGCCCACGATCATGGTATCCAGGTACGTTTTGCCGCAGAAGATGCCTCAAGGACAGATATCGCATTTCTCCGGGAGATGTACCTGAAAGGTGCCGAATATGGAGCAGATTATGTCTCCTATGCAGATACCGTCGGCTGCCTGACTCCTCTTGAGATGGCAGAGATAATTGATACTCTCGTTGTTGATCTTCCGATTCCCCTCTGTATCCACTGCCATGATGATATGGGATGTGCCACTGCAAATACCATCACTGCTGCTGAACGGGGAGCATACCAGCTCCACACCACGGTGAACGGTATCGGGGAGCGGGCAGGAAATGCATCCCTTGAAGAAGTGCTCTGCGCCCTGCGGTTCAAGGGAGGTGTTGACCGCTACGATCTCTCACACCTCCTGAAGCTTAGCAGGATGGTCTCAGATGCATCCGGGATACCTGTTCCAAAGATCAAATCGATCGTTGGCGATCATGCCTTTGCCCATGAATCCGGAATTCACATCGCTGCACTCATTGAGGATTCATCAACCTATGAGTATATCCATCCCAATCTGGTCGGCGGAGAGCGGCATTATCTTCTTGGTAAGCATACCGGCAAAAAAGCGATTGCCCATATTTTACAGTCAATGGGGCATGATCTCGGAGAAGAACAGATCTGCTGGATTCTGGATCAGGTGAAGGCGAAAGGCGAGCACAAATGCTGTATCACTCACGACATCCTCCTCCAGCTGATTCACCAGGCTGAACAGGAGGTCCTCGCATGAGTCAGACGCTTACAGAGAGGATCCTTGGTGGAAGTGCCGGAGAGTACGTTGATCGGCGGGTGGATCGTGCGTATGTACATGATGGTACCGGTGTTCTCACCCTTGAAGCATTCCGATCGATGGGTGTGCAGGCGGGTATGGATCCGGAGAAGATCTCGGTTCTCTTCGATCATATCTGCCCGGCAAATACCGGGCTCACCGCTGATCTCCAGCGTGAACTCAGGCAGTATACCTGCTCGGCAGGAATGAAATTCTCCGACTGCGGCGGCGGCATCTGCCACCAGATCATGAGTGAGGGTTGCATCCTGCCCGGGGAGGTGGTGGTGGGTGCCGACTCTCACTCCTGCACGGGGGGAGCATTCGGTGCCTTTGCAACCGGTGTCGGTGCAACTGATATGGCTGCGATCTGGGCATCAGGCGAGACCTGGTTCCGGGTGCCCGAGACGATCGGCATCACGCTTGAGGGAAGGCTTTCCGGTGCCGCAGAGGCAAAGGATCTCGCCCTCTCGATCATATCACACCTTGGGATGGAGGGCGCGACATACTGCGCCCTTGAGTACAGGGGTGAGGGTGCTGCGACACTCTCTATGGAGGATCGCCTCTGCATCTGTAACATGGGTGTTGAGACCGGGGCAAAGAATGCGATCTTCTATGCTGATGCGGTCTGCCGGGAATATCTTGGCAGGTATGGACATGAAATCGATCTCCAGATCCCATCTGACTGTAGCTACCACCGGGAGGTGACAATCGATCTCGATGATATCGTCCCTCTCGTGGCCCCTCCCCACAGGGTCGACTCGGGCCGGCCGGTCGCCGATCTCGCGGGGACCGAGGTGGATCAGGTGCTTCTTGGCACCTGCACAAACGGGCGCTACAGCGATCTGAAGAGATTTGCGGGTATTGTCCGCGGCAGGCAGGTGAAGGTCCGGACGATTGTTGTTCCTGCATCACGGGATGTGCTTCTGCATGCCACACGGGATGGTATCATCGCCGATCTCATCGCCGCCGGCTGCATGGTGGTAACACCTGGATGTGGCCCCTGCCTTGGCATGCATAATGGTGTGCTTGGGGATGGCGAGGTCTGTCTCTCCACAGCGAACCGGAACTTTAAAAACCGGATGGGTGTAGGAGGGTTGATCTACCTTGCCTCACCATCCACAGCAGCGGCAACCGCACTTGAAGGATGCATCACCGATCCGGAGGTGCAGGTATGATTACAGGTCAGGCGGTCTGCCTTGGGCCGGATATCGATACTGATCTCATCATCGCCGGGAGGTACCTCAGGACAAAGGATCGGTCTGTCTGGGGGGCACATGTCTTTGAAGATCTGGATCCCTCACTTGCCGGGCGATTATCGGGTGCGATCATTGTTGCCGGTCGGAACTTTGGGTGCGGCTCATCACGTGAACAGGCACCGGTTGCGCTCAGGGAGGCTGGTGTCGTTGCCGTCATCTCTCCTCTCTTTGCCCGCATCTTCTTCAGGAATGCAATCAATGTCGGCCTGCCGGTGCTTGAGGCGGATCTCACCTGCCGGGATGGGGATCAGATCGCAATCAACCTCAATGAAGGGGTGATAGAGGTGGCAGAAACCCGCTATTCCTTCACCCCGCTCTCGCCCCGGATGCGTGATATTCTTGATGCCGGGGGGCTGGTCACATACTGGAGGGGGAAGGCATGATATTCCCGCCGGAATGCAAAGTGGTCGGCCATGCCTTTGGGAAACCCGTTGGCGACAGAGTGTACTTCCTCTCCGAATACCTGGTCAGGCGGGTTCGGGACGGGTTTGAACTCCTCAGGGTGACACCTGATCCTGATGGCACCGGAATGATGCGGAACATCCTCCACGAAGAGGTGCTTGCAACCGCTGAAGAGACGGTGATGTTCTCGGAGCGGGTGAACCAGCACAATCGTGCGGGTATGGTCAGGCGTGCCCTCTCAACCGGAAAACGCTGCACCATCTTCGGGGCAATGGACGAACATATGAACTTCGTCCTGGATCCCGATCTCTCTCTCTTTGAAACCGTGCATGTCTATGATATCAAGCCCCCAAGGGCAAATCTCTCGGTGACGATCGAGAGCCTTGAAGAAGAGGGGCTTCTTGGAGAGCTGAACTGCATCTTTGATCATCATGTCAGGGATATCTCCAGAATTGATGCCGATGTCTTTCCCTGCCGGGCAGGAGGATTTGAGAAGACCCTTGACATGGATCCGATGGAGGGAGGGGAGCGGGTGGCGGGCTGCCTGACCGGACGGCAGCTCTACCAGGAATGCTATGGGAACAACTTCACTTCCATTGATATCTGTCCGTTCTCCTCTGTATCGCAGGAGCCGTTTATTGCACGATGTTGCAGGAAGGAACGGAGTGGGGTCGGGATATACAATGGCTATTTTGGCGCGGTCGTTCACTGGGGCGCATCCCCAAAGACAATTCTTGATGCAGTCTGTGAGATGATCACTCTGTGGAGACAGAAGCAATGACCAGAATAGCGGTTGTATCCGGTGATGGGATCGGGCAGGAGGTGATCCCGGTTGCATGGGATATCATCGGATCGCTCCACCCGGAATTTGACTCATTTGAGGTGGAGGTCGGATATGCCAGGTGGCAGAAGAGCGGTGTTGCCTGCGCAGACGATGATATCACTGCATTAAAAAGCGCTGATGCGATCCTTTTTGGTGCGATCACCACGCCCCCAGACCCATGTTACCAGTCGGTCATCCTCAGGATCCGGCAGGCACTTGATCTCTATGCAAACCTCCGTCCCGTGAAGGGTGATTTGTTTGATATCATCATCGTGAGGGAGAACTCCGAGGGACTATACTCCGGTATCGAATGGCGGGAGAAGGATCGCGCCTGCACTGTCAGAGTCGTCTCGGTTGAGGGGAGCAGGCGGATTGCACGGGCCGCCATCCGGCTAGCAGGGGAACGGGGTTGCCTCCTGACGATCGGGAACAAGGCAAATGTCATCAAATCCGACGTGCTCTTCCGTGACATCTGCTGCCATGAGGCAGCAAAAGCTGGCATCTCCTTTGAGGCATGCTACATCGATTCACTTGCGCTTGATCTTCTCCTCCATCCTGCAAGGTATGGCGTCATCGTTACCACAAACATCTTCGGGGATATCCTCTCGGATGTCGCCGGGTATCTGGTAGGCGGGCTGGGGATGCTCCCTTCGGCCAATATCGGGGATCGATACGCACTCTTTGAGCCGGTACATGGATCGGCACCGGATATCGCAGGGCAGGGAATTGCAAACCCGGTTGCTGCGATCAGGAGCGGGGCAATGCTCCTTGAACATCTCGGGTATCGGGATGATGCCCTGCGTATCGAAGCAGCCCTCCAGGCTGTTATCCGGCGCGGGATCACGACTCCCGATCTCGGGGGGACTGCAACCACGATATCATTTGGGGAAGCAGTAAAGGCAGAGCTTGGGATCTGATCGCGGACTGACTGCCTTTTCCCATACGTTTTCTTCATCTGCCGGAGTACTATACCAGCATGGTATCTGTCGGCGTCCATGTCTCGATCGCAGGATCGATCGATCGTGCCGTATCCCGCGCTACCGAGCGGGGATGCGACACCTTTCAGATCTTCTCACGCAATCCACGGGGCTGGAGGTACAAGCCTCTGATCCACGAGTCCTCATCAGCGTTTACCCGGGCAATGGCGGCCTCCGGGATCGGCCCTGCTGTTGTCCATATGCCGTATCTTCCCAATTTTGCCTCTGAGAAGGACATTATCTACTCCCAGTCGGTTGAGAGCCTCTCGGTTGAACTCTCACGGTGCGCGGATCTCCATGTCCCGTTTCTGGTAACGCACCTTGGGCATCATGGCCCTTCTGGAAAAGAGGATGGCAGACGGCGGGTGGCTGATGCGATCAACATAGCACTCGAAGATGCACCCGCCGGTGTCTTCCTTCTCCTTGAGAATACTGCCGGGGAGAAGAATTCGGTCGGGAGCGATCTTGCGGATATCGGGGATATCATCGGAAGAATCCATGATCAGAAGAGGATAAAAGTCTGCTTTGATACCTGCCATGCCTTTGCGGCAGGATATGATCTCAGGACTCCGGAGGCTGTAGGAGAGACATTCGATCGGTTTGATTCAGAAATAGGATTTGATCTCCTCCCGCTCATTCATCTCAATGATACAAAAGGAAGACTTGGGTCCGGCCTTGACCGGCACGAACATATCGGTCTTGGGCAGATCGGGGAGGAGGGGATCCGATCCATCCTCCATCACCCCCGCCTCCGGAATCTCCCTTTCATCATGGAGACGCCGGAGGATGATACCCGTGATGACATCGGCAATATCGCCAGAGTCCGGCAATTGGCGGCTTAGTTTCTCTTTCTTGTATAGATGAGGGTGGCTGAGGCCGTTCCGACTGCTGCTGCAAGGATGCCGAAGCCGGGGGATTCTGTTGGTTCTGGTTCTGCGGGGATGGTCTGAGGGTCAAATATCAGGAACCATCCTTCAACCTCTCCGGTATGCCGCGACCATCCACCGACAGCAACCCGATCATCTGATATGGGTACAACTTCAGTGAACCTCCCATCTGCATCAAGCAGGCGTTCAGAATCGATAACTGTGCCATCAGATCCAAGTATGGCCATGAAGGGGTTGGATGGTCCGGTTGCACCAGCAACCAGATAATGATCACCAAACGGTGCAATTCCATAGGCCGCATATCCCTGGAGTTTTTCTTCCCGGATCAGATCTCCCTCATCTGAAACCCTGAGTGCCCATGCTTCCCCTTCGGAATAGCCATAGGGGTGAGTTCCCCCGACGATCAGATACCCCTTATTCACTTCGGTGATTGCGAAGAGTGAACGTTCATCATACTGTTCTCTCCATATAACCTCACCGGAAGAATCGATCTTTGTCAGGTGCCCGTATCTGACGGTGGTTGTTTCAACAGGATCTCCGGTATTACCGATTATGAGATATCCCCCATCATCTGTCTGTAGAATATCATGAATCGATACTCCTTCATACGTGGTCAAACCCAGAAACTCTCCATCGAGGCTGTACCGGGTGAGAAAACCACTGACTCCTTCGGGATCATCCGCAGGTGCCCAGGTCCATCCTGCGAGGAGAATCTCCTCACCCTGTACGATGATTGCTGCGGGTGCATCTCCAACACGTTCTTTATTCCAGATGAGATCGCCATTCTGATCGAGCATCATCAGGTAGCCGGTTCCAGTCATTGCCGCTGTGGGGCTGTCAGGGTTGACCCAGTCATCAAGTGAAGCAATAAGGATTCTCCCGTCATCGAGCTCATTTATTGAGACAATTCGTTTACCTTTGTACATTTGTGACCAGATCTCTTCCCCATCTGGATTAGTCTTCATAAGGAACGCTTTTTGATCTGTATTTGGTCTGAATGCATGACCCCCGATAAGGTATCCTCCATCACGCGCCTCTTCAATCACAAAGATATCCGTATATTGTGCCAGGGAGTACGTCAGGTTTTTCTGTTCACCTGAAACGATCTCTACGGCTGTCACTGTGCCGAAAAAACCAGTGATGCAGATTGCAAGGAGGATTGTCCATGCAGTTTTTTGTAAAATAGCTGATCTTGGATTCATGCTATCACTCTTGTGCAGTTAAAGTATTTTACAAAGTACATTGAAAGCATTTCTTCTTCAGAAGTGTGTTTATCTTGGATCACCACCAATACCAGAGGCAGTGAAGGCAATATTTGATGGAACATCTATCCGGACAGGACCAGATGGCATATCGCTCTATGAGCAGAGCGGATATGGTCGGCCAGGCGAATCCGGGCTCGCCCTTTCCGTTGAGGAGTCACTCTACCTCATCCAGCGAGGGAAACTGGATGTGGAAGGCTATGATTTCGATTCACTCCTGATGCAGTCGGTTAATCATCCGGAGACCGGAGCAAATTTTCTCAGATCCTTTATAGTATATCGTGACATCCGTGAGCGGGGCTATGTCATCCAGCCGGGCCCGCATGACTTCCGCGTCTTCAGGCGTGGCCAGAGGCCGGGGAAGGGGACGAGCCAGTACCTGATCCGGGTCCTCTCAGAGCGCGATCTGGTGTCGTTTCCGGTTCTCATACGCGAAGTGGCAACCGCTGAGCATATGAGGAAGAATTTCATACTTGCCGTTGTCGATGACGAAGAGGAGCTGACCCATTATGATATCAGGTTCCACCGGCCAAAAGCCCGTGACTTTACAGCCTTTGAATCAGAGGTTGTTGCTGTACCTGCCGGATCCTCTGCCATGGTCTTTGGAGAAGGAGCAATTATGCTCGAGAAACAGTGGTTTGGAACCCGCCTGGATCAGGATCGGCTCATCCTCTCTCCACCCGAGGTACTCTATCTCCTTGATCAGGGAACTCTCACCTTCCCGGAAACAACAATTGATCGATCCACCTATTTTGCATCTGCTCTCTCTCTTGATGATGAGCTGAAGGAGAAGCTCACCGTCTATTCCAGACTCAGGTCACTTGGATATACGCCGAGGACCGGGTACAAATTCGGCCACCACTTCAGGGTCTATACCGAGAGCAATACCCATTCAGAGATGCTTGTCCATGCGATCAGTGAAGGTGCAGAGATTCCCATTTCGACCATCTCACGGTCAGTCAGGATGGCCCATAGCGTGAAAAAGAAGATGTTGTTTGCCTGTATACAGAATGAAGAGATCGTGTACATCGAGTTTGCACGGATAAAGTTGTGAGAGTACCGTTATGGAATCCGGAATAAATCCATGGTCAGGCAGCCAGAGCGTTGATATCGATCGCCTCTTTGCTGAATTTGGGATTGCACCAGTTGAAGATGAGGTAGCAACGCTGAAGAACCAGCCATCATTCTTCCGGCGGAAGATCGTTCTCGGTCACCGGGATTATGGTCCGATCGTTGATGCGATCAACTCCGGCTCCCGGTTTAATGTGATGACCGGATTTATGCCTTCAGGTCATCCCCATCTTGGCCACCTGATGGTGATGCGTGAGGTGGTCTGGCATGTCGAACAGGGGGGGTCCGGGTATGTTGCAATCGCAGATCGTGAGGCGCATGCGGTCCGCGGCCTCTCCTGGGACGATTGCAAGAGATATGGGCGTGAATATCTCGAATGCCTCTATGCACTCGGATTTGAAGGAACAACCTACTATCAGAGCGAGAACGAGCAGCTGAAGGACCTTGCATTTGAAGCGGCAATCAAGATCAACTTCTCGGATCTCCAGGCGATCTATGGATTCTCACAGGAGACTGCGCTGGCCCATGCAGACTCGGTTGCCACACAGGTTGCAGATATCCTGTATCCGCAGCTGATGGAGGGGCCGGCGCCAACAGTTGTCCCGGTAGGAATCGATCAGGATCCGCATATCCGGCTCACCCGTGATATCGCACATAAGATGCGGTGGTTCACGGTGCTGGATCAGGATGCTGTCATCAGTGTCAGGTCAAAGAATGCCCCTGTTCATGCGATGGATGCGATTGCTGCGGCATTCCCCGGATCGAAACGGTATGAGGGGCATGTTGATGTCCCCGGTGCAGACTGCCTCTCTGTCTCTGAAAAGGTCCGTGCAGTTGAGGTTGCGGAAGGCGGCTATGGCTTCATCACCCCCTCCTCCACGTATCACTCCTTCATGCAGGGGCTGCAGGGGGGGAAGATGTCAAGCAGTGTACCTGACTCTCTCTTCTGGTTCGATGAATCCGGTGCAGATGTGAAACGGAAGGTGATGGGAGCCCTTACCGGAGGAAGGATGACGAAAGAGGAGCAGATTCGGCTCGGAGGGGAGCCTGACGGCTGCCCGGTCTATCTCTTAAATCTCTTCCATATGGTTCCGGATGACGAAGAACTCCTTGAGATCAGGACGCAATGCCTCTCCGGCTCACTCCTCTGCGGTGCCTGCAAGAAGGCGACATTCGAGCGGGTGAAAGCATTCCTCTCGGACTTCAGGGAGAAAAGGGATGCAGTCTCCCATATGGTGGTGTAATAGATGGAACTGACAGCAAATGAAAAACGGCTTCTGGCTGAACTTGGAAACCTCGGCTCAGCCGAAGCATCGGTTCTTGCAGATGCGCTCTCAACCGACGCCGCCGCAGTTGTACAGTGGGCACACCTTGCCGCAGGCAGAGGACTTGTCCAGGTCAGCCGCGAGGTGCAGGAAGAATATCGGCTCACCGAAGAGGGAGAGGCCTATGCCAGAGACGGCCTCCCTGAACGACAGGTAGTCGGGAGCATCGATGGAGAAATCCCGATGGGAGAACTCTCCCGGCACCCTCTTGCAAAGGTGGCAATCGGCTGGATGCGGAAGAATAACTGGATCACCATAGATCGCGGGATTGCAAAGAAGGCTGATTCAACCCCTGAAAGCCCTGAAGAGCTTGCACTCAAAAAGATTGCTGCTGGTGTTGCCGACCCCGGAGAGTGTGGAGAGTTGAAATCACGGGGGCTCGTCACCGTTCATGAGGAAGTCCGGTGGATTATTGAGATCACCCCTGATGGAAAGAAACTCCTTGAAGCAGGAATCGATCTCCGCCCTGAAGTCGGCACACTCACCCGTGAGCAGATCATCTCCGGGTCATGGAGAGATGAAGCACTCCGCCGCTACAGCCTGGCTACCCCACCACGCCGGATATATCCGGGAAAACCCCATCCGTACCGGCAGATCCTCGATGAAGTACGTACCCTGCTCCTTGAGATGGGTTTCTCGGAGTTCTCCGGGAACATCGTCCAGAGCGTCTTCTGGAACTTCGATGCCCTCTTCCAGCCGCAGGATCATCCTGCCCGTGAGATGCAGGATACCTTCTACCTCGATCTCACCTCCCCTCTCCCGGATGGATGGGAGAAGATACGCGATATGCATGAGCATGGTGGCGAGACCTCATCGACCGGATGGGGTGGTTCCTGGGATAGAAGAAAGGCTGAGGGCTCAGTTCTCAGAACCCATTCAACCGCCCTCTCGATCCAGTATCTCGCAGCACACCCGGAACCCCCGGTAAAGGGCTTCTCCCTCTCACGCGTCTATCGGCGTGAATCAATTGATCCCACCCACCTTGCCGAGTTCGAGCAGCTTGAAGGGATCGTGATGGATGAGTATGTCACCTTCAGCCATCTCCTTGGTTTCTTAAAGGAGTTCTATCACCGGATGGGGTTCCCGGATGTCAGGTTCCGGCCTGCGTACTTCCCCTATACCGAACCCTCTGTTGAGCCTGAGGTCTGGGTGGATGGACTTGGATGGGTGGAGCTTGGAGGTGCAGGTATCTTCCGTGAAGAGGTGACCTCGCCGTTTGGGATCTCGCATCCTGTTCTGGCATGGGGCCTTGGTATCTCACGGGTTGCGATGCTCCGCCTGGGTTTGAAAGATCTCCGGCAGCTCTATAAGAGTGATATCGACTGGATCCGAAATACTCCATCATACCGGAGGATCTAGGAATGGCGATTATTACATTGAATTACGAGTATCTCGAACGCCTCACGAAAACTGATAAAGATACGATCCTCAAAGCCCTGCCGATGATCGGATCTGATATCGAACGGCTTGAAGAGGATCATGCCGATCTCGAGTTCTTCCCGGACAGAACAGATCTCTACTCTGTAGAAGGTGTTGCACGGGCGATGCGGGGCTTCCTTGGAATCGAGACAGGTCTGCCGGAATACCCGGTTCTGGAATCTGAGATCAGATTCTCGGTCGATCCGGCCCTTGCCGGGATCCGCCCCATACTTGGATCCGCGGTGATCAGAAACCTCCGTTTCGATGATGCCTCGATCGAATCGGTGATGGCGCTGCAGGAGGCGCTCCACTGGGCGATAGGCCGGGGCCGGTCCAAGGTTGCAATCGGGCTTCATGATCTCTCTGCCATTACCCCGCCATTTCACTACATCGCATCTCCACGGGATCGGCAGTTTGTGCCCCTTGACTATACCGAGCCGATGACGATGGATCAGATCTTAGCCGATCATCCAAAAGGAAGGGCATATGCAGGTATTGTTGAGCATTTTGACAGATTCCCATTGATCGTCGATGCCAATGATCAGGTTCTCTCATTCCCCCCGATCATCAATGGCGAGCTTACCCGGGTCACCTCAGATACCACCGACATCCTCCTTGATGTCACCGGAACCGATGAGCGGGCGGTACAGAATACGGTTGCGATCATCTGTTCTGCATTTGCAGAAGCCGGTGGAACGATTCAGTCCGTCATCATTGACGGGCAGAAGACCCCCTCGCTGGCACCGGTTGAACGGATTATTGACTGTGATGAATGTGCACGACTGCTTGGTCTTCCGCTCACACCGGAATCGATCATCCCGCTTCTGGAGAAGATGCGGTTTGGAGCAGAACCCCTTGAGGGATCGAACGTTTTGGTCCGTGTGCCCTGTTTCCGTGCGGATATCATGCATGACTGGGATATCTTTGAGGATGTAGCCATTGCATATGGATTTGACCGGTTCCCTGCCACCCTTCCACCCACCTTCACCATCGGAACAGAGGATCCGGCAAGCCGCCTTGCCCGTATCGTCTCCGGGATTGCAATTGGTCTTGGGTACACGGAAGTGATGCCGTTTACCCTGACAAATGAGCGGGTAAGTTATCAGCTGATGCAGCGGCCACGATCTGATGCCGCCCTGACGGTGCTCCACCCGATCTCAATCGAGAACACGATGGTCAGGACTGATCTCCTGCCGATGCTCCTTGAGATCCTTCAGCTGAATACACACCGGGAACTTCCGCAGCGGATCTTTGCGGTCGGGGATGTGAATGATGGTGCGATCACCTATCAGAAGGTGGCAGGTGCTGCCATCCATCCGTCAGCGGACTTCTCAGAGATCTATGCGACCGTGGATGCAATCCTGCGGGAACTGGGTGTCGAGACACTCACCATTGCCGAATCTGATGACCCGGCGTTTCTTTCAGGCAGGCAGGGTGCTATCATGAATGGCTCGGAAAAAACAGGCTGTTTCGGGGAACTTCACCCCGATGTGATTGTGGGATTCGATCTCGAACATCCGGTGATCGGGTTTGAGATCGATCTGAGACCATTTCTCTGATCGTATATCAGAGCCGTACCGGGACCCCCCGGCCGGCAAGATACTCTTTTACATCCCTGATCGTGAACTCCCCGAAGTGAAAGACTGATGCGGCAAGGCAGGCATCGGCTTTCCCAAGGACAAATCCATCATAGAAATGCTCAAGCGTCCCCACCCCTCCTGATGCAACAACCGGGATATGTGTTGCTGATGCAATGGCTTCGGTGATTGGAACATCAAACCCTTCTCTGGTGCCGTCCGTCTCCATCGAGGTGAGCAGGATCTCGCCTGCACCCCGTTCCTCTGCCTCCTGCGCCCACTGGATGGCATCGATCCCGGTTGGCCTGCTCCCGCCATGGGTGACAACCTCGTACCAGCAGGTGGATCCATCGGCCAGCCGGATCTCGGTTCTCCCATCCGGATCCTCGAAATTTCTCCGGACATCCATTGCAAGGACAATGCACTGTGTCCCGAATGCGGCGGCACCTTCTGATATAATCGTTGGGTTGTGCACTGCTGCTGTGTTCATCGAGACCTTATCTGCTCCTGCCCTGAGAATGGCGGTGATATCCTCTGTTCTGCTGATCCCGCCCCCGACTGTCAGTGGAAGGAAGAGTTGATCTGCGGCGCGGGAGATGAGATCGATGATCGTCTTCCTCTTCTCTTTCGATGCAGTGATATCGAGGAAGACGACCTCATCTGCCCCCTGTTCATTATAGCGTGCCGCCAGCTCAACCGGATCCCCGGCATCCCGGAGCCCCTCGAAATGTGTTCCCTTGACAACCCGCCCGTCCTTTAGGTCCAGGCATGGAATGATCCTGCGTGTCAGTGCCATCAACTGACTATATGTCGCATCCTGTTATCAAGCGTCTGCTTTCTTTGGGGGTTATTAAGAGATCATGCGTCCAACTGATAACGGACAGGGTTATAGTATGCATACTGGTGAAGCAAAGATCCGCTGGGCGGAACAATATATGCCGGTTCTCGGCGAGATCCGGGAGCGGTTCATCAAAGAACAGCCGCTGAAAGGCATCGTGATTGGAATGGCACTCCATGTCGAGGCAAAGACTGCTGTTCTCGTGAGAACGCTTGTTGCGGGAGGTGCCGAGGTGCATATCACCGGCTGCAACCCCCTCTCGACACAGGACGATGTTGCTGATTTTCTCAGGGAATCCGGTATTCACTGTTATGCAAAGCGTGCCTGTACCCTTGAGGAGTATTATAGCGCAATCGACCATGTACTTGATGCAAAGCCCTCGATCACAATCGATGACGGGATGGATCTGATCCACCGCCTCCATACCGGCAGGCGCGATATCCTGCCTCATGTGCTCGGCGGCTGCGAGGAGACGACAACAGGTATCCACCGCTTAAAAGCAATGGCGAAAGAGAAGAAACTCCTCTTCCCGGTGGTTGCTGTCAATGACACTCCGATGAAGCACTTCTTTGATAATGTCCACGGCACCGGAGAGAGCGCGCTGACTGCGATCATGGCAACAACAAACTGCATGATCGCCGGGAAGCATCTGGTTGTTGCCGGGTACGGATACTGCGGTCGCGGCCTTGCCACAAAGGCGCGGGCACTGGGCGCACGGGTGATCGTGACCGAGATCGATCCACGGCGTGCTCTCCAGGCGCATTTCGATGGTTTTGATGTGATGACGATGCGCGAGGCTGCACCGATTGGTGAGCTCTTTGTCACAACAACCGGCAACCTGGGTGTCCTTACGGAATCAGAATTCACTTTAATGAGGAATGGAGCAATACTCTGTAATGCAGGACATTTCAATGTCGAGATCGATATCGGGTATCTTGAGACACATGCAGATTCCATCGCACGGCGTGATGGGATCGACTCGTACACATTTGGTGATCGGACCCTCCATGTCCTTGCAGAAGGGCGTCTTGTAAATCTTGCTGTCCCGAAGGGAATGGGCCATCCGATTGAGGTGATGGATCTCTCCTTTGCGGTGCAGGCATTATCAACCGAGTATATGGCAAAGCATGCCCGCGATCTCGCACCCGGTGTTCATGAGGTGCCGACAGCAATCGACGAGCAGATCGCCAGGATCAAACTCGCAGCACTTGGATGCACAATCGATACCCTTACCGAAGAACAGGCGGATTACATGTCCTCCTGGGATGTCGGGACATAATTCCACTCACTTTTTTCTCATATCAGGAATCATCTCACGTGCAGCAAAGAGGTATTCCTGGGCATAGCCCGCATTGGGGCCGAAGATCTGCCGGGCAGCATCTGCAATTCTGTCATATGAATACCGCGTATCTTCTTCAAGGTAGTGCGTACGCATGATCCGATCGATCCAGACATCAACCGGAACCGCCTCGAACCGGTGGAAGGCAAAGAGGAGGATACAGTCTGCAACCTTCTTCCCGACACCCGGGAGCCTGAGGAGCTCTCTGCGCGCGTCGCGATAGGGGAGGGCAGCGATCCGCTCCTCCCACCCGTGATCGGCAGATAGTATAGCCGCTGTTCCGCAGAGGTATTTGTCCCTGTATCCGACACGGCAGCTCCGTATATCGCAGAGTGGGGATGCTGCCAGCTTTTCCGGGGAGGGGAAGGCAGTGTGTCCATCACCGATCCTCTCTCCAAATCTTTCACAGAGGAGTTTTAACCGGGTTTGTATCCCCGGAATATTCGCAAATGTTGCCACAATATACGAAGCGGTACATTCCCATGCAGGTTGCCGGACGATCCGGAGACCATATGCAGAATCGATCGCCTGTAAAAGGATGGGATCGTCAGGAAAGCCGGCAAGTATTTCTTCAAGATCCAGATCAAGATCAAAATACCTGCTGATATCTTCTTCTGGTGCTCCGGAGAAGTGGAGGAGATCGCCCTCCTGTCTGATCAGAACCGGTTTCTGCCCGAGAACCCCGCACCACCAGTGCCCTTTCTTCTCCCACCGAAAGACCTGGCCGCAGGAGAGTGTCCTGTCGAGATCGAACGGGAGAGCATCACCTTCAAGATGGAGTGTGCAGTAGCGTGACACAGCTATTCCCCGGTGATCAATCCAAGATCTCTCAACATTTCATACACCTCTTCCTCCTCCTCTTCACATTCTGATTCAGCTTCATAATGGTACGATATCCAGCGAACCCGTCTGCCTTCTATCCGGTTATAGAAGTACCAGGCGGGCTCACCTGTCTCCGGATGAACGATCAGGCGGAAGAAGGGGAGGAGTTTCATCGGCTCTCCACCCCTCCCCGAATAAAGATAGAGGGATCCAGCATCAAGAGGAATGAGTGATGTGATAGTCATACCTTGAAACCGAGCCCTTGTTCCGGTGACGGACTGCACCTGGCAGGTGAAGATTCCCTCCCGATACTCGGCTGCACCGGGAAGAATAACCTGTATATGATTGAAATGATCCCTGATGCCTTCCCGGAACCGCTCAAGGAGTCTCTCCAGTGTGGCAAGCTGCTCTTCATCATCTCTCTCTCCTGTGATGCCTCCATGGCCTTTCCAGTCGTTTCTCAGGTCGGCAACCTCGTCGAGAAGGGCAAAGAGTCTCTTGCTCGTTACCATGTCGATGAATTCACGATCCGCGTTGCCAAAGAGCCTTTCCATCTCTTCATACCCGCCATCTCCTGCGATCTTCTTACGCACCTGCCGGCCGGATCTCCGGCAGAGGATGATCCAGCTGCGGAAGGTGGCATTCATGTAGATATCGCGGAACCCGGGATTCTCGTCCAGGAGGTCGATCTCTTCATCCCTCAGGATCGGATCCAGTGCCGAGAGGAGCATGCCGGCGATAAACTCCGCAGATGCCTCAAAAAAATTGAGGAGGTGGCCGACCTTCTTTGCAGGGCTCCTCTCTGCATAATAGATCCAGATGATGGATGCCAGCGGAAACGGCAGGGTCTCCATCCATTCGGTGATCCCCTCTCCTTCACGCAGTCTTTCGAGTTTACCAAGCACCGATCTCGTAGATTTGGGGCGCATCCAGAGTTCTCTCTGGATCGATCGAAGCCGATCTCTCGCAGATTCGATCGAGGCGTTGATGGCGATCACCTCTGCCTGGATCTGCGGGGGTGGGAGGTAGATCTCTGTCTCTGCAAGAGTACTGGCAAAATGTTGCATTGTCCTGGATCTTCTCATGACAAGCTCGCGGATGTCCCGGCCGAGTGCTGTCTGGAAGAAGTGTATCAGGTATTCGGGTTCTACTGTTCCGGGGCGGAGGAGGATGCATGCGGCATCTGATGGAGGGACGCTCAGATCTTCATGCGAGATAACCGGAGGTGCAGCCGGTGAAAACGGCAGGTAGATCCTCCTCCCGGCATCCTGTAGTGTTCCGCAGGCACCAGTCGTGATCGATCGGGTGATCCCCGAGAATGGAACACGGGGTGTGCCATGCTCTTCTGCCAGTCTGCTGATCTGCTCTTCAAGGAGTATCTCATGAAGGCTTCTGTACCCGCTTCTTCTGATGAAATATCCAAGCTCAGGTCTTTTCCCATTCTTCTGTAATGTAAGGTTTCGAATGAGGATCTCATGTCGCTCTCTGGCGGGGGTGAGTTCTCCTGCCATGATCATCTCTCTCTCACCTCTTCTGATGATGATGAGCATCTGTTCTTCTTCCTGTAACTGAGGAGAGGGCTCCAATCTTAACGTAAGTGCCGCCTCGCAGAAGAGTCCGGATTGTGACAACTCCCCGACGATAGTATTCAAAAAGAAGCCGGAATGAATGATCGCAATAAGTGCCCCTCTCTCTGAGAGGAGGTCTGCCGAGGCGGAAAGAAGATCATAGTGTGGGGGATGGTTTCCTGTTTCTTCTTCTGTGATCGGACCCGGTGTTCGGTTGCGCTGGTCTAAAGGAGAGAAGAGCAGAATGAGATCAAATAAACGGGTGCAACCATCGAGAATTGATGCGGGATCGCCCCGGATGACTTGTATTCCATATGGTGATCCGGCTGCCGGGGTATCGGTGATGGCAACTGCCTCAACTGCTGCGGTTCCCTCCTTGATTGCGTGGAGCAGCTCCAGATCATCTCCATATGGAGAGAGGATTGATTGATAGTTTTTCCCTGATGCATATGAGGTGATGAATGTGGTTATCCAATCAGGAACGTCCATTGGTATCATATTCTGTCTGTCACCTCATCAAACCCTTCCGAAGAGAATACTTATCTCCTGCCACTACAGAACAGCCAGTATGAATCGCATCATTATTATTGCATTCCTCTCTCTCATCGCCCTCTCTGCATCTGCCGGATGCACTGATCTTCTCCCGAAAATCGATGATACAGGTGAACAGATCCCGACAACACAGAATCCCGCCTCATATGATCCGCAAGAGGTTGAATCTACCCCGCAGGAATCGGTACCTTCACAAACAAACTCCGCGTCAGCTGGTGGAGTCAGCGCAATCTCCCGGATGGTACTATGGGCTGAACCAATGGATATGAATGGTTTTCATGATCTGGATGGCCTGATCGTCAAGTATCGCTTCTATGATGCAAATAACCGGCCGGTCAGTTTTGACGGGACATTCATCTCAATGCAGATCAGTATTCATACCCCTGATACAAACCGCCAGGGATTAAAGATCAACCCACAACAGATATACCGGGGTTCGACCACCATAACGCATTCGCTGCCTGAAGGAGAGTACCCACTCCGTGGAATATGGATTCCCTATAGTGAGCTCACACTCGGTGATCAGGATCGCGGCATCGGCAATGTCCATGCAAAAGTGACGCTCCCGACAGGAGTTGTACTTGAGGCAGAAGAGCGTTATATCTGGCCGGTTATATGAAACCGGCCTCTTAGTCTCACTCTTTCATGATGAAGAACCCGATCACGGCCAGGAATAATCCAATTAAAACGGCGATGATCCCAAGCGATCCTTTCAGCACGAGGATCACCTCTGGGATGTACAGGTAAATCCCATATCCTCCAAGCAGAATGAGGACGATCCCGGCTATAAGGCTTCCAAGCCCGGCTTTATCAACCATAGGTATCATATCTTTCCTTCTTTTTGTAGCATATAAAGATTGTTCATATCCTCCATGTACCATGTCAACATCTGACAAAGTCTAATGCGTCATACCGCAAACAAGACTTCATACAGGGATAGCAATGTTCTGGAATAAAGAGATGGAAACCCTTCGTGGAAGAGACCTCGAAGAACTCCAGTTAAAAAGGTTGAAATGGACGATTTCGCAGGCTGAAAAAGTTCCCTTCTTTAAAAACAAACTCCGCGCGGAGGGTCTGTCTGCTGATTCAATCCATACTCCCGATGATGTCAGGAAACTGCCGTTTACCTATAAAACCGATCTTCGTGAGAGCTATCCGTTTGGGTTCTTTGCGGTTCCACGACGGGATATTGTCCGGATTCATACGACGTCCGGCACAACCGGTAAACCGACTGTTGTCGGGTATACGCGCCATGATCTGGCGGCATGGGCGGATCTGATCGCCCGGAACCTGACGATGGTGGGCTTGACGCCTGAGGATACCTTCCAGAATGCGGTCAATTATGGTCTCTTTACAGGCGGACTTGGCTTCCATTATGGGGCTGAACTGATGGGGATGATGGTGATCCCAAGCGCCACCGGGAATACAAAACGCCAGATCGAGATGATCAATGACTTTGGAGTTACCTCAATCCACTGCACACCCGGATATGCGCTCCATATCACAGAAGTGGTCGAACAGATGGGCACATCACTTCCCTCGCTTCGGGTTGGGGTCTTTGGCGCCGAGGCATGGTCTGAGACGATGCGGCAGGAGCTGGAGTCACGACTCTCGATCCGTGCCTATGACAGTTATGGAATGAGCGAGATGTTTGGGCCAGGCGTTGCCTTCGAGTGCACGGAACAGAATGGCCTTCATATCTGGGAGGACTGTTTCCTCTCCGAGATCATCGATCCAAAGACCGGGGAGACCCTCGGGCCCGGCGAGAAGGGTGAGCTTGTGATCACCTCCCTCTCAAAGGAGGCGATGCCGCTTCTCAGGTACAGAACCGGCGATATCACGATGATCCTTGAGGATGACTGCCCCTGCGGACGAGGCCGGCGGATCGCACGTATTATGGGGAGGAGCGATGATATGCTGGTGATACGTGGAATCAACGTCTTCCCCTCCCAGATCGAGCATGTGCTCCTGGGAATCCACGAGGTAGGTGATCAGTATATGGTGTATGTTGACAGGAAAAACCATCTTGATGAGATGACAATTGAAGTTGAGATGAACCGCCAGACGTTCTCGGGTGAGCTGGATGGTCTCGTCGGTCTTCAGACGATGATCTCCCGTAAGCTGCATGACGCACTCTCTCTCAGAACCACGGTCCGGCTTGTCGAACCGGGGTCGCTCCCGCGGTTTGAAGGAAAAGCCAAACGTGTTGTGGACCGGAGGGGTGATCTCTGATGCATTTCTGGGACCCGCGGATCGAGGAGATGCCGGTAGCAGAACTCGAAAAAGTGCAGTACCGACTCTTAAAGACACTTGTGTACCGGATGTACAGCTTCTCGGATTTCTACCATGCCCGGATGAAGGAGGCAAAGGTTCATCCCGATGACATCAAAAAACTGGCAGATATCCGGCTTCTCCCCTTCATGTACAAGAGTGACCTCCGGGACAACTATCCTGACAAACTCTTCTGTGCTCCACAAAACGAACTTGTCCGGTACCATGTATCCTCGGGAACAACCGGCAAACCGACGGTTGTCGGATATACCCGGAAAGATCTCGATCTCTGGACGACCTCTCTTGCACGTGGCCTCACCTCCTGTGGGATCGGGAAAGGAGATGTGATCCAGGTATCGTATGGCTATGGCCTCTTCACGGGGGGGCTTGGCCTCCACTATGGCGCGGAGCGGATCGGGGCGACGGTTCTTCCGACCAGTGTCGGCAACACCGAGCGGCAGATCGAACTGATGCAGGACTTAAAGGCGACCGCCATCACCTGCACGCCATCATATCTGATCCATATCGGCGAGGCGGCTGATCGAATGGGTGTCTCGATCCAGAAGGATACACAGCTCAGGTCAGCAATCATCGGTGCAGAACCCTGGTCCGAGACGATGCGGACACGTATCTACGAGACGATGGGTGTCCGCGCCTATGATATCTACGGTACAAGCGAGATATCGGGCCCGATGTTCTCTGAATGCTCAGAACAGAAAGGAATTCATATCTGGGGCGATATAGCAATCCCCGAGATCATCGATCCCGAGACCGGTGAGCCGCTTCCGCCCGGCGAACATGGGGAGCTTGTGATGACCGTCCTCCAGAAAGAGGCGCTCCCGATGATCCGGTACCGGATTGGTGATCTGACACAGATTCTGGATGAACCCTGCCCCTGTGGCAGGACACACCCACGCATCCAGAGGATCTCGGGGCGGGTTGATGATATGCTGATCATCCGGGGTATCAATGTCTTCCCCTCAGCAGTTGAGCACGCGATATTAAAAATACCGGAGTTATCCGGGCATTTCATGATCGAGGTTGATCGGAAGGGATCACTCGATGATATGCTTGTCCGGGTTGAGATGGCACCGGAGGCATTATCTGATAAGATCAACGATCTCATCAACATCAAACGAAAAGTTGAGCATACCTTGAAAAACGCCCTGAACGTGGCGGTACAGGTCGATCTCTCTGAACCGGGTTCACTACCCCGGTTTGAGGGGAAAGCAAAACGTGTCATCGACAGGAGGGTATTCTGATGCAGGGAGAATATATCATCAACCAGATCTCCATCTTTTCGGAGAACAAACCGGGGCGGCTCGCGGCAATCGCAGAAGCGCTCGAGAAGAGTCATGTGAACATCTATGCCTTTTCAATTGCTGAGGCAAACAGCTTCGGTGTTGTCAGGGCACTCGTTGACAAACCCGATGATGCCCGATCTGTCCTTGAAAAACTCGGTTTTGCCGTCCAGTTCACAGATGTGATTGCTGTTCGGATGAAGGATCAGCCGGGCGGCCTTCATGAGGTTGCACAGATCCTCGGTGATGCCGGGATTAATATTGAGTATGCGTATGCCTATTCAGGCAAAGAAGCAGCGGTGCTGATCCTGAGGGTGAGCCAGGCCGGTGAGGCAATCTCAAAGATTCAGGCTGCAGGCGGCTCCCTCCTGAGAGAGAGCGATCTTGGGTAGCTCTATTCCTCATCTTCTTTTGTGAACATATGGACACGGCCTGCGACTTTGGCGAGAGTGATAACAAAGGCGATCCCGTTGCCGGGTTTATTCAGCTCCGCTGCAGATACGATCGCTTCAAGGATCGTATCGGTCTGCTCAGGACCGACGATTGTCAGTATAATCTCCTTCTCTGGTTCAATCCTGAGCCCAAGCAGTGTCTGCATCTCATGAATGCCAGTTCCACGACCGGGAATAATGGTGCCACCTGATGCACCTGCTCTTCGGGACGCCTCGATCACCTGTTGTGACCAGCCTTTCTTGACGATCGTTACAATGAGTTCTTTACAACCTTCACAGATCATGATGATTTCACCTTTTTAATTCGGAAATAGATCCCGAGTACAAGAATGGAGAGGATTGGGGCAAGGGCGATTAACGCTATCAGTCCAAATCCGTCGATGATCGGATCCCGCCCCTCTATGCCTCCTGCAACACCAACAGCAAGTGCCATTAAGAAAGAGACTGCCATCGGTCCTGTTGCAACACCGCCTGAGTCAAAGGCGATCGCAACAAAGTCCCGATCCGAGAGCCAGAGGAGGATGATGGCAATTGCGTATCCGATGATGATGAGGGGAAGAAACGAGAACCCGATGACGATCCGCGCCATGCCGAGTGCAACGGCAATCCCAACACCGATAGAGAGTGTATAGAGGATCAGCGTTCCCTTGATAAAACCGCTTGAGGATTGTTCAACCTGGTCGCTGAGGATACGGACTGCAGGTTCGGCATAGGTTGCCAGCATGCCGAGGAAGAATCCAAATGGGATGAGTATCCAGGCTTTGCCAATAGCGCTGAAGAATGATCCGATTGCATCTCCTGCCGGGATGAATGCGATGTGAACACCCTGAAGGAAGAGGATCATCCCGATGAGGGTGAAGAAGATCCCTTTGAAGAGGTTGATCACATGCCCCATCGGGAGTTTCAGGTACATCACCTGAAAGAGGATGAAGAAGATGGAGAGCGGGATGAGTGCGATGATTGCATCCTGCATGACATCGGCAATACCCTTGAATATGACGAGCTCGGCTATCATAGCAGGATCCCAAGGAGCATAATGCCGATGATCGGCCCGATTGATGCAAGCCCGATTAAACCGAATCCGTCTGTCAGTGCTGATCTACCGGCAAGAACCGAGCTGAGACCTATTCCAAGAGCCAGGATGAAGGGAACTGTAAGCGGTCCCGTCGTCACCCCCCCCGCATCATAGGCGATCTGCAGGTACTCTGCCGGAGTAAGAAATGCCAGAACGATCACAAGCAGGTATCCTCCGGTAAAGAGCCAGGTGATCGGCACCCCGACCACGATCCTGAGCATTGCAAGTGCAACGAAGATACCAACACCCATAGCAATTGAGATGATCATCGGATCCCGTGGAATCCCTCCGTTTGAGACCATCTCGACCATATCCGTCAGCACCCGCACATCCGGCTCCGCAACTGTGGCAAGGAACCCGAATATAAATGCAACACAGATGACCAGATAGATGGATCCATGTTTTGGAAGATCGGATCCAATCGCCTCACCCATCGGAAGGAGACCGTTATTTACCCCAATAAGGAAGAGTGTAATGCCAGCAATGAGCATGATGACCCCCAGGCAATAGTTGACCAGATCTGAAACCGGTGAACTGGTGAGAACTGCGAGGACGATCAATACGATCAGGGCAATGGGTGTCACTGCCTGAATGACCTCTTTTAATGTCTCACGCCCCTCACTCAACATTCCTGTTCCATCCTGTCTGAGTCTTCATGAGCCATACTGAAACCGGATACCACTCATCGCACGTATCGATAAACCTGTATATCCGGATATTACTGTATATCACTCTGAAATCGTAAAAAACAGATGGTTCTGGTTAAAAAATAGAGGAGGATCTATCTCTTCTCCCACCTGAGCAGATCCATCACAACCGAGAGGGTTGAACCCCTCCGTATCTCCTCGCGGAGCCGCTCCTCTGTCTTGTACACCTCCACTGCCCTCCGGCTGATCTCATAGGCATGCTCCTTTGGGATGACGACGACACCGCTCGCATCACCGATGATCCAGTCGCCCGGCCGCACCTTCTGACCGCAGCACCGGATCTCAGGATTGATCTCACCAAACCCTTTCGGCTCACCGGCATTTGGGACTGCTGCTGTTGCATAGAGGGGTGTTGTCATTTCGAGGATATCGTCAAGGTCGCGGACCGCCCCGTCGATGACAATGCCAGCGACACCTTTGTTCTGGCTGGAGAGTGTTGCCAGTTCTCCCCAGGGGGCGATGGTTCTGTCGTGGCTGTTGTTGATCACGATCACATCCCCCGGTTGAGCACGGTCAATCGCCTCAACAGGTTTTGCCCAGTCTCCGGCAAAGGTCTGGACGGTGACTGCCTGGCCGATCATCTTCCCTTCACCTGCATACCGTGTGAGCCCGCTCATTGCCCCTTTCCGGTGCATCGCATCCGAGACATTTGATGAGGAGACGCTGGTGAGCATCTGCCGGATCTCCTCATTCCGATCGATCTTCCGGAATGTGCTCTTCACCGGTGCATCGATTGCGGATCGGATCTCCCGCGTAGAACGTGTGACATCAGCCGATCTGATGATTGTCCCGCCAATAATGACGATTGCTGCCCCATGCGCAACTGCCTGCGCTGCCCGCGCCGCATCCAGCCCTCCTGCAGCGGCAATCGGGATGGAGACTGCGCCGGTGAGTTGCTCAAGGAGTTCGAGAGAATCCTTTCCGATCATCTGCTGATCGATTCCGACATGGGCATTGATGATATGCACGCCCATCTCCTCGAGCTCACGGGCGCGGGCAACGGGATCTGTGACATTCATCATATCACCCATCAGTTGTACCCCGTAGAGATCTGCTGCTTTCACCGCCTCCCTGATGACTGAATCATCGGAATCTGCCAGGATGCAGACAACTTTTGCGCCCGCTTTTGCCGCCATCTCTACTTCAAGCGCACCGGTATCGCTGATCTTCATATCGGCAATGATGGTTGTATCAGGATGGTGTTTTTGTATCTCCCGAACAGCGCTCATCCCCTCGCTCTTGATGAGCGGCGTTCCGATCTCGATCCAGTCGGCTCCACCGGCAATTGCTTCGTCAGCAATCGCATAGGCGCGGCTGAGATCAAGGATATCAAGTGCAACCTGAAGAATCGGGGATTTCATATTTACAATTGTGGTGTTCATCCAGCTTAAAAGCTGTTTAAAAGAGAGAGGGCCGGATCAGATCACTCGGACCCATACCGATCGGTGAAGGTGATGTCAGCGAGGTTCTTCTTTTTGGCAAGGGCGAATCCTTCTGTCCCTGCTTCACCTGCGGCAATCAGCGAGATGAGCTTGTATTGCTCCGGAACCCCGAGAAGTTTTCGAATCGGCTCTGCATACTCTTTTCCTTCCCCTGCAACCCAGCAGGATCCAATCCCATATCCTGTTAAGGCAATAAGGATGTTTTCGGTTGCGGCACAGCAGTCCTCAACAACATACTGCTGGTCCCGCTCGCCAAAGACGGCAAAGCAGACTGGTGCCTCGGCGATGAACTTTCCATGGGTGGTGAGGTTTGCAATCTCCTCCCTGAGCGCTTTGTCTTTGATCGTTCCAAAGATCCATGGCTGGATATTCTTTGCCGATGGAGCTGACTTTGCACAGTCAAGGACTTTCCGGATGATATCGTCCGGAATTGGGGTGTCCTTGAAGTGCCTGATGCTATGCCGTGCCTGGATGATGGTGACGCCAAAATTGGCGATGTTTTTATTCTGGATCATAATAGATCAGAGTGTTTTTCTCAGGGTTATTTGTTACGCAGGAGGAGGCGGGTGATCACAGCAAGTGCACCAAGTGATGTTGCCAGTGAAATGGGTGCTGCGGTTGGTTCTGGAACGGGTGTGGGGGAAGGCTCCTCTGTTGTGACAGGTGTTGGTTCGGGTGTCGGTGTTGCCACAGTGGGAGCAGGTGTTTCGATGAGTGTTGCTGTCGGTGTCGGGATCGGTGTCTGTGTCGGTGCAGGTGTTGTGGTTGTAGTTTTTGAGAGTGAAACCGTCTCACTGCGGGGAGTTATTGTTTTTCCTACGACATTGTAGTTGTCTTTCATGTTATTGGCATTGCAGAAGGCATGGAACTCATAGATTCCACGGGAATATCCTGCATCAGGATACCAGACCGGTCCTGTCATGTAGGGATTCCTATCAACTGCAAAGAGGAGGGGCGTTGCAACACCTGCACGGTTTGTTAAGGTAGAATATTCTATGCCCTCTTTTTGGTTGACACGCACCTCTATTGGTGCTCCGGAAACCCCGGGGCGTACTGCCATTGCATGCAGATTTGTCTCAATACGGAACTGAAGTTCAAAATCCATCGGCACCCAGAGCCCGGTTCTGTCTATCTGCCCATAGCCCACATCATAAACCCTGATTCCAAGGTTTGGATCGGCAACGATGATTGCCGGACTCTTGGTTCCCATATCGTACCAGGTTCCGGTTTTCCCCTGGAATGTCTGGGGTGCGACATAGAATGAAGTGGCATCAGTTACCTGAATGGTTATGTCCGGACTACCTGTGGCAGGTGTTGCCCCTGCTGGAAACCACCCGAGGGTATCTCCATTACCTATTCCACACGCGGTAATATCGAGCCCCTCTTCCCCGATGAATACGGTGCCACCTGCCGGTATGTCAGATATGGCGGCATGTACCGGGGTAATCATGAGAAAGGTAAGGAGGCAGATCCCCCATACCATTGTCTGGTATCGAATACTGTCTGGTTTTCGCATAATCATCAATGGAATGGTTCTACCTCATGAGGGTTTCCCTGGCAGGGGGTCATCTTAGATTATTGTCTGGATGCTGCTCCAGATATTCGAGAAACCCTCGGTGATCAGCACCGTCGGATCGATCCCAAGGAGCGGGAAGATGAAGATGAAATAGAGGAATGTCCCAAGGGTGCTCCCGACATTTGCAAGTGCTGCAACAAGCACAACCCGGAAGAGGGGGATCCTGCTCATCTCAGAGATACTCTCTGCCTTGCTGATCGCTTTGAAGTCGGATACTGCTGGTTTTCTGATCTTCGCCTCAACGATCGCAGCAAACCATCCCGCAGCAAGCAGCGGGTTGAGCGAGGTGAGCCATGCAGCTGAGAAGGCGACTGCGGCAGAGAAGGGATGTCCCCGTGCGATAAGGGTTCCAAGTGCCGCAAGTGTCCCGTTGATGACAACCCACCAGGCAAATGCGGTGATCAAAACCTCGGTTCCGACACCAGAGAAGAGGATTGCGCAGATGAGGGAGAGGAAGAGGACGAGCACCCCGACCCCGATGATCTTTCCCCATGGGGGGCGGTGGATCTCAGCGGTGAGTGACTGTCGCGAGGGAAGGGTCTCTGGATTCTGAAGATAACCGGTCACTCCTCCGAGATGTCCTGCGCCGATCACTGCCAGAACCCGCTCTTCTCCCCTGAGGAGTGGAATAAGGCTCTGTGCGAGATACGCGTCCCGTTCATCAATTAGGGCTTTTGCTCCGTTTGGAGAGAATTTCCGGAACTCTTCAAGGGCGAGGGTGACAATATCCTGCTCAGTCAATGAATCGATATCCAGCTCTTCTCCTGCGACTCCTGTGGCGGAGATGGCGAGTGCATAGATCATCCTGACCTTTTCCCTGATTGTCATCCCGCTCCAGAACCGGGAAAGGGTGATCCTGATATCCCGATCGATGAGGGCGACCCGTATCCCCTGCTCCTCGGCAAGGCGGATCGCCTCTTTCATCTCGGCACCCGGTTCTATCCCGACATTCATCCCGATCTTTCTCTGGACATAGGCAAGAACCCACTGGACGAGCATCTGGGTCATATTCCCTGAGGAGAGTATATCAGAGATCCCCGGAGCTTCTGTTTCACTCTCCTGCTGTTTCAGTGCCGCATACCGTGGTGCATCCAGCTCCACGGCAATGATGTCGGGCTCAAACTCAGCAATGGCTGTTCGTACTTCATCGATACTCTTCTGCGAAACATGCGCGGTTCCGACAATCCTCAGTTCACCCATGAATGCTCCACATTCCTCTGCTGTCAAAAGCAACAGTTCTCCCTTCCGGGACTGTATGGGAGGAGAAGATCTTTTCGACAGCGTTCTCCTCCTCCTCTTCTGCCTCCTGCCTCTTCACCAGGCATGCGGCAAGTGCGTCTGCCTCTTCTGGTGTTATTGCCTCTCCAATTCCTGGACATTCGGAGATTGTTATTGTATTGCCATTGAGGGCAAACGGGTATGTCCGGCAGATCCAGGGGCGCGCCGAATAGATGGCGCACCGTTCGTCTTCAGCCAGAAAAATACATTTTCCATCCTCATTCTTCAGGCACCATTCAAAGGTGAACCATCCCCCTTCATCTGATTCGATGAATTCGGGATAAGGCAGAACGATTTCACTCTTCTCCAGTCCGGTCGCTTCGATGATCCGGTCAATCTCGGGGGGCGAGACGATGACACGGCTTGTTTTCTCTTCGCCCTGGCAGCACGCTCCGCATTGCCGGCACCGAAAGCCGTTCGTCCTGATCTCGCGGCTGATAGTTTCTATTCTGTGCATATCCTGCTGAAATTCTCGTAGATCCGGTGTCCGTTCTCTGTATGGCTCACTTCCGGATGCCATTGAAGGCCATAGATTCTCTTCTCATCGCATCCCATCGCCTCTACTCTGCAGATCGGTGAGGTGGCAAGGATCTCAAATCCCTCCGGTGCCCGTTTCACCTCATCGGCATGGGATGCCCAGACATGAATGGTCTCCGGGTATCCTTTGAGTATACTGCTATGGTTTTGGATCGTCACATCAAGGCCGCCATACCCTCCGCTCTTTCCAGGTCCAATCTCTCCTCCGAGTGATCGGGCTATCAGCTGGTGGCCGAGGCAGATGCCGAGCACCGGCAGATCGAGTTCGAGGTAGTCGGCGCACCGGCCAATCCGGTCGATACTTGGTCCGCCTCCCAGAATGATCCCGCGGCACCCTTCTTCTATCTCCGATGGAGGAGTGGTATTTGGGATCATCTTCACCGGGATATCGAGGTCGCGGAGCATCCTGTGGATCAGATGATTGAACTGCCCGAAATTATTGATGACAAAGAGGGGTTGCATATCCTGCTTAGTATTGGCTCTTACCCCTCTTATCTCTTCAGGAGTATGCTGCTATTGTCCGGAGAATTGCCTCCCTGATCATGGATGGTGAATGACCAAGTGCTGCGGCGAGATACATCGCGCCGCCCGCGCCCATCCCCTCCTTCACCTCCCCGATACAGTATCTGGCAATTCCGGCATGGCCGAGTTCTCCAAACTCCGGATCAACATATATTGGAGCAACGCCGATCGCGTCTGCTATCTCGGGGAAGTTCGCCGATGGATCGTCGCGGACATAGACTGTTGTGACAACACGGGGAATTCGGAGGCGTAACCCTCGTGCAACAGCAGCAACGGAAAGCATCTGGGTGCCCCCGGCAAGTACTACGTCGCCGGAGAACCCTTTGATCATGCCGCAGGCAACAGGGATCATTGGATCTCCGGTTGCCGAGACGATAGCAAGCGGTTCTGTCACTCCCTCGTTTTTTAGTCGTCTGGTGATCGAATCAGCAATCTCTTCCTTCTGTGAATGAGGGTTCAAAACCATGCTGCTTGAGACACGGGCAGGGTATTCAAGGGCACGAAGTACACAGAGTGCTGTGGTTGTTCCGCCGGGAACACATTCTCCTATTACGAGCATATCCGAGAGTTGTGAGAGGAGGGATCCAAGCTGCTCTCCTCTAAGATACAGAGACGCTGCATCGGGAACAGCCACTCCTCTGCGTGGATCCCCTCCGGCTCTTCCATAGAGATCATAGGTGGGGATTGTCGGGGCATGTGCGAGCCCTGCATTGATGAAGAAGGGGGAAAGAGAGCAGAGCTGCATCATCGCGCGGGTGATGATGGCCGGTGTCGGGCAGCCGGTCGGGGTATCGGGGCGGATCGGCATGCTGGTGATCGTGCCGTTTATGATCAGTTCTGAATCGAGAATCGGGGTGAAGACGGTCTTTTCAGGTGAGGGCCCTGCACCGGATATGCCGGGAACCGTTGACAGCATGGTATTTGCCAGTATCGGGGCAAAGACCGGCCTTTCTGGTGAATAGCTGATATCCTCTGATAGAAATGCCATATACGTTAAGTATGGCATGCTTCAAAGATAATGATCGTTATGTTTGAGATCGAAGAACGCCTGGGTCGCGCAGGTGTTGGGATGGATGCGATACTGGATGCGGGCATGGAGCTGTATGTCTCTCATGGACTCTCTCCTGAAGACGGACGTTTGCAGCTTGAAAAAAATATATGGCGCGCGTTTGCAGACCCGAATGTCTCTGCACTGCTGCTCTCGGCGATCCTGCTTGAGGATGAGCTGTATGCGAAGAGAAAGGAGTCTGAGATCGCTGATGACCCGGTATTTCTCCTGGCTGATGAGATCATCGGCATGGCGATTGCAGAGGTGATTGCAGGCACCTATGCCCGCTTTGAGTTTACCCGGTACGACCAGAAGAAACCGGGTATCCTCTCGACACTGGGCCCGTTCCTCGATGATGCCGTTGCCGGACTGATCGCCGGATGCACCTCAAAACTCTATAGTGATAGTCAATGAGTCTCTTTGAGGGGATCCGGGCACTGATCCAGTTCACAACAATCATTCCGATAGGGAGATCGGCAGATTTTGATGCATTTGCCACTCGTTCATATCTCTACCCGGTTGCCGGGTACCTGATCGGCGGGCTGGCGGCGATCCCCCTGCTCTTTATCCCTCACCCTCTGGCAGCGGCTGCTGTCGCCCTTGGGCTTCTGCTCCTCCTTTCGGGCTGTAACCATTTTGATGGCCTCCTTGATCTCGGGGATGGCCTGATGGCTCATGGGAGCAGGGAGGTGCGGATCCGCGCCCTTACCGATCGGCAGGTGGGGGCGGGAGGGGTTGCCCTTGGTCTCTCCATTACTCTCATCTCCTTTGGTGCACTCGCATCACTGTCGATCATACCTATTGCAGTGCTTATAGCGGAGGTTGCTGCAAAAGCGTCGATGGCGTCACTGACCAGCATAGGGCGGCCGTTCCGGAAAGGTATCCACAGCTATCTCTTCTGGCGTAGCCGCCCCTCTTTCGTTGTGATCGCCTGGGCACTGACACTCCCGCTCTTCCTGCTACCTATCCCTCCCATCGCAGTGGCCTCTGCACTCTTCGGTGCATCAGCTACCACATTGATCCTGCTCTTTTCAGGAGAGCGGTTGTTTGGCGGGATCAATGGCGATCTCGTCGGGGCAGCAAATGAGATCGTCCGCGCCGTGGTCTTTCTCTCACTGCTGATAGCCCTCTAAGTGATCCCGGGCTGGCTTACCTTACCCAGAACGGATGAAACCCTTCTCCCTTCTCATCTGCACATTCTATGGCATCAGCCGATGGATTTGCGACGATGGTGTTGAACATGGTCTGGGCAGTCAGGAGCTCAAAAGCATCCCCTGATCCACGCCCCTGCTTTTTGAACTCCTGTGCATAGGGGTTGGGGACGATCCGTTTTCCATCCCTGATACCTGCACAGTGGATGCAATGCACGCACCGGGTATGGATCGATACTTCTTCAGTCGCGCACTCGACTGTGATACGGTCATTTTTGCCTCGAATGAACGGTAATGTCTTCATCAGGTGTGGATAGGTGTGGATAGTTCATCATTGTATCGCTTCTTTTGGGAATTAACCAAAATAAAGAGAAATATTTTATATAGTTCTCTTTCCAATCTAGTATACTCGCATTGGACTGAATGTACGCATGATTGTCCTTGAATGAGTGGAGGATTGAGAATGGCAGCAGAAAAGCCACACATGAATTTAGCCGTTATCGGCCACATTGACCACGGGAAGTCAACCACTGTCGGTCGCCTTCTCTTTGAGACCGGCAGTGTACCCCAGCACGTTATTGATGGATACAAGAAAGAGGCAGAGTCAAAGGGCAAGGGTTCCTTTGAGTTTGCCTGGGTTATGGACAACCTCAAAGAGGAGCGTGAGCGTGGTATCACGATCGATATCGCCCACAAGAGGTTCGACACGGCAAAATTCTACTTTACCGTCGTCGACTGTCCGGGACACCGTGATTTTGTCAAGAATATGATCACCGGTGCATCACAGGCAGATGCCGCATTACTTGTTGTTGCAGCTCCTGACGGCCCGATGGAGCAGACAAAGGAACACGTCTTCCTTGCACGGACGCTCGGTATCAACCAGCTCATCATCGCTATCAACAAGATGGATGCAGTGAAATACGATCAGAAGCGGTTCGACGAGGTGAAAGCACAGCTCTCCGATCTCATCAAGATCGTTGGATTCAAGCCCGATGAGACGATATTTATCCCGATGAGTTCATTTACCGGCGTGAATGTCTCCAAGAAATCCCCGGAGACCCCATGGTACACCGGCCCGACGCTTCTTGAAGCACTTGACACACTGAAAGAACCCGAGAAGCCAACAGACAAGCCACTGCGTCTCCCGATCCAGGATGTCTATACCATCTCCGGTATCGGAACTGTTCCAGTCGGCCGTATCGAGACCGGTATCCTGAAGAAGGGAATGAAAGTCTCGTTCATGCCCGCAAACAAAGAAGGAGAGGTTAAATCCATCGAGATGCACCACGAAGAGCACACACAGGCTTACCCCGGTGACAACATCGGCTTCAACGTCCGTGGTATTGCAAAGAACGATATCCGCCGTGGCGATGTCTGTGGTCCGGTTGATGTACCCCCGACAGTTGCAGAGGAATTCACTGCACAGGTTGTTGTTCTTCAGCACCCAAGCGTCCTCTCTGTTGGATACACTCCGGTCTTCCACTGCCACACCGCACAGGTTGCATGCACCTTCGTTGAGCTTCAGAAGAAGCTTGACCCCAGAAGCGGTCAGGTCAAGGAAGAGAACCCGGCTTTCCTCAAAACCGGCGACGCTGCAATTGTTAAGATCGTCCCCACCCGCCCGCTCGTCATTGAGAAGGCAAAGGAGCTTCCGCAGCTCGGCAGGTTTGCTGTCCGTGATATGGGATCCACCATTGCTGCAGGTCTTGTCCTCGATATCAAACCAAAGCAGATGAGATAAATCTCATCTTTTTTACGGTGACTCCCTATGCAAAAAGCCAGAATACGCCTTACCGGGACCGATTATAACAAACTCGAATCGGTCTGCTCCCGGATTCGTGAGATCGCCGAACGAACCGGTGTCAATCTTGCAGGTCCGATATCGCTTCCAACGAAGCGCCTCGTTGTTCCCATCCGGAAGAGCCCTGATGGAGAAGGAACAGCAACCTGGGATCGCTGGCAGATGCGTGTTCACAAACGCCTCATCGATATCGATGCAGACGAGCGTGCACTCCGCCAGCTGATGCGAATTCAGGTACCCAAGGACATTGGCATTGAGATTGTCCTTGAGGGCTGATCATCGTGAGATAGCGGCATGAAAGCCGCATCAGATACCCATTTTTATCATCGACTCCTGAAACCGGAGTCGTTATTCATTTGTATTCTTCTGGGAACTCTGGTTCTCCGGTTTGCCTTTCTTGATCTGAAACTCTTTCATCATGACGAGGCGGTACATGCCTGGTTTGCCTATCAGCTGCTTACAAATGGCACCTATATCTATGATCCGGTCTTCCATGGACCATTCCTCTTTTATGTAACCGCGGGACTTTTTTCGATCTTTGGGGATTCCGATCTCGTCGGCCGGCTGCTCCCGGCATTCCTTGGCACTCTGCTTGTTGCCCTGGTCTATCCCCTCTACAGAATGCGGTATCTTGATGGGAAGCAGATGCTTGTTGCGGCATTATTCCTGGCGCTCTCCCCAGGTATGGTCTATTTCTCGAGGTTTCTTCGAAATGATATATTTATCGCATTCTTTTCGCTTCTGCTGGTTGTTGCCGCCCTGGCGTACTTCAGCTCCGGGAAGCTCAGGTTTGCCCTTGTTGCAGGACTTGCCGCAGCCCTTGGGATGTCAAGTAAGGAGAATATGCCGATTATCCTTGTCATCTTTGGAACTTATCTCATCTATTGCCTCTGGACACGGCGTCTTGTCTTCCCCCGGACGTGGAGGAGGGATATCCTGCTTTCAGCAGCGCTTGCAGGAGGAGTAATTGCCCTCTTCTATTCATCGTTTGGGGCACACCCCGAGATTGTCCTGCAAGCCGGCCAGATGGCAATTTCCCACTGGACCGGGATGCATGAGGTTCAGCGGCTTGGTGGACCATGGTTCTTCTACCTGATCCTCTTCATTCTCTATGAGGTGCCGATCCTCCTGCTTGCAGGAATGGGTCTGTGTGGATTTATAGCAGCACATACACAATCCCTGAAACTGCGTTCGAATGAACCGGAACGTAACTCAGAAACCGGAGGTGAGTCATCGGGGCCTTCCATCTCCTCAACCGTGATTGAACGAATTTCATCATCATTCAGGCGACCTGAGCCCGGTATAGCGTATGATCCAAAGACAGAGTTCATCAGGTTCTCTCTCTGGTGGATGATCACCTCCCTTGCAGTCTATGCATATCTCGGTGAGAAGGTTCCCTGGCTCATCCTGCACCAGCTGCTTCCGATGATCTTTGTTGCCACCTACAGGCTTGATCGTCTGAAGATGATCATTGTCGCAGTGGGTGCAGTCTTCCTCCTTGGGATGACGCTGCATGTGGCATTCACCCCCGGTGATATTGCGGAGCCTATCGTACAGGTGCAGAACTCTGAAGATCTCCGCCTTGTTATGCAATGGATGGACGAATCAGATCGGGTGGCGATTGCGACAGATACGATATGGCCGCTCAACTGGTATTATCGCGATGATGATCGCTGGTCAAAGATCACGTATTTTGGAGGCAGTTCCAACAAGGGCTCCCTCATGGCAGGTAACTTTGACCTGATCATCACTCATGATCAGGAGAGTTATGATGACATCACTGGATTTGAAAAGACGACCCTGAAACATAGTTACTGGGTGACCTACCATGAGGTGAAGGGTGATCTCATCCGGTATTACCTCACCCGTCAGGTTGAAGTGGGGAGTAAGCGGTATGATATATTCAGATCGGTTTCTTCTGTCTGAGGCTTCTTCTCTTCTGAATTGGGTTTGCGGCTTTCTCCACCATGTGTCACTATCTGAAGTAAAGGGATGATGATCTCAGAGACTGTTCTGCTGCTCTCCCGCATTAACTGAGATCCATCCTGGCTGAGCAGATAATCTATGGAGATAACATTATCCTGAGATTCCAGTATTGATCGAAATTATCCGGAATTGACTGTTGAATCGGTCTGGATTGAAAAAGAGGAATGGGATATTATTGAAATGAGTTAAAAATTGGCTGGATTAATTATCCAAGCTCATCCCATGTATTTCGTTTCTTCATAATGACAAAACCGACCACGATGATGGCAATCGCACCAAGAACAATCCAGAGGTATGGCTGACCGGGATCGACAAAGACCGGGAGAGATTCGACCTCCTCCTGTAAATTCCTGGCCTCTTCAAGAACGATTCTTCCCTCAGCGAGAGCATCATCTGCCTGCCTCTCTGCAAGGGCAAGATTGTTGGAGTCAAAGTTCCCCTTTGCAGTATCAATCTGGTTCTTGACACTCTGCCGTTTTGAGGAGAGCAATACCACTCGTGAGTCAGATCCCATACTCTTGTTTGTGGTGAAGTAATCAAGCACTCCATCAATCTCTGCAAGAGTGGTCTCAGCACTGGTGATCGCGTGTTGGACAACAGCCCGCTCAAGAAGTGCCTGTCCATCAGCTATTGCAGTCTTTGCTGAATTCAGATTTAACTGGGCGGATGCCGCATTGTTACCTGCTACTTCAGCACTCTGCAATGCAGTCTGGGCAGCGTTGTATTTTGTGTCTGCTTCGCTGGTGTCAACACCCTTGGCTTTTGCTGTATCCAGCTCACTCTTGAATGTCTGAAGTTCTGCTTTTGCTGAGATAATTGCTGTTTGTACTTCTGCCGGGTTGATCACTTTTTTAGTGAAGAGCTCCTCCCCATTGGCCCTGACATCATCATCTGAATCCAGCTGGCGAATGCGCATGATTGTCTTATCTGAGGTTGCTGAAACATCAGGTACCACGCCCTCAAGGCTGACCCGAACCTTTAAATCAGTGTTTGAAGGATATTCCAGCTCAAATCCTGATATTCTAACTGTTCTGCTGCCTTCAACAGGACGGGGATTTTCAATGCTGTTCAACACAATAGCGATATTCCACCTGGGAGAATCAAGATCAGTGTAGAATTGCAGTGTGTCCGTTCCCGGAAATGTGGTTCCGGATGCAGATATGAAGTCTGTTATTGTCGTTTCAATGTTCACTCTCGTTCCAGGCGTGAGATCCCCTGATGGCAGGCCTGATGGAGGCTGCACGGTGATAGCTGTTGCAGAAAAAGCGCATAATGCACAGCAGGCCAGCAGTATAGTAAGTAGTACTCGTATCTTCATCTTCATCTCCTCATTCAAAGAGCGGATCGATTGCATCCTCAAACATGGTCGATTGCCTGTCCTTGGATTTTATAACATCCTGTTTTGTTTCTTTTGCCACTTCAAGGAGTTCGGTAATCCGGGGTGCATTCCCGATTGTTGCAAGGACGACCACAGCGGCGATATAATTTGACTCAAGCGGGTAATCGCCACCGCGGACTTCAACCCCTGCAATATTTTCTTCTACCCAGGATTTGGACTTTTCGACACCCTTCCTGTCCATCTCGTTCGGAGGACCTGCAACCAGCACCAGTGCCCGCTCGGCAGTTGTATAATCACAGGGGAGTGTCAGTCTGCCGAGCATTGCTCTTCTGACAAGTCCGATGATCTTTGCAGATTTATCCTCGCCGGTGAGCGCACTTTCTGTCTTTTCTTTTTTACCAAATCCAGAAAATAGGCCTTTCTTTTGGTTGCTTTTTGTGATGACATCAGAAATGGCATACCCGATTGTGGATATTCCTCCTCCCCTGAGTGTGTTGATGATCTCTGAAGAGTCAACAACCATCTCACCTACACCCAGCTTTCCAACCTCGCCAGCGCGGAAGAGAACGCCAAATCTCCTGACAAGCTCTTCATTCAGTCGTTCATAGGCACTCTTGACGCTCTCCCCCTCATTCTTCCATGCACTGTTGTCGAATATGAAGGTGTTATCGGCTTCATTCACGAGTGTGGCCAGACTGCGGGCAGAATTATATGAATAGAGCCGCCCCTCTTCAGGTGCCGGAATCATGCCAAGTGCGTACACCGGTTCACGATAGATGCGTTTTAAGTGCCTGCAGAGAACCGGAGTGCCACCTGAACCAGTACCCCCACCAAGCCCTGCAACGACAACAAAAGCATCGATATCATGTGTTCCACGTGTGTCAATCGCATTAATGATGGTGTCTATCTCATCAGCCGCAATTTTTGCGCCGGTTACATTGTCTGTTCCAACACCATGCCCCTTTACAACTGTCTGGCCAATAAGGAGCCTGTCTTTCATATCAATATGTTTGAGGCCCATAAGATCGGTTCTTGCCGTATTGACGGCAATCCCGCGGAAACTACCCTGTTGCAGCTTCCGATCCTGGGCAAGAAACATATCGACAATTTTGCCTCCCGCTTGTCCAAATCCAATGAAAAATACCCGCATTTAGATGACACCATCCACACTAATGGTTTTACCTTTAGTATCTCCTGTATATATGGCTTCTTAGTTTATATGATGGAAAGATTCAAAAACTTTCTTATGCTCCCCGATATCACATAAGATGCATGCATATTTGCGTAATTGGTGGAGGACTCACCGGGCTTTCGGCTGCATTTCGCCTCTCAGGGAGTCATGAGGTGACAATTCTTGAGATGAATGAAGAAGCAGGAGGATGCCTCTCCTCCTATCATCTCCCAGATTACGCAATAGAGTCATTATATCATCATTGTTTCTCAGGCGATCGCCACCTCCTCTCTCTTCTGGATGAACTTGATCTTCTCCGGGATCTCGAGTGGCTTCACGGGAGCACCGGATATCTGGTGAACAACCAGATTCACCCTCTGACGACGCCGCTCCAGATCATCCGTTATCCTCTCCTCTCTTTCGTTGAGAAGATCCGCCTCGCCTTCTTCGTCCTCAGATCAAGATCCGCAGATCGTGGGAAGCTGGATTCCATCCCTGCAAAGACCTATTGTGTGGATCAACTGGGTGAGCGGATCTACTCATCATTCTTTGAACCACTGTTACGATCCAAATTCGGGGATCAGAGAGATGACGTATCTGCTGCCTGGCTCGTGAGCCGGATTGCGATCAGATCTGATCGTGGTCCCGAAGGAGAGCGGCTGGGATATCTGAAGGGCGGCTATATCCGGCTGATCGATAGCCTTCTCTCATACCTGAATGCAGAAGGATGCAGGATTGTGACCGGCCACCGGGTCATCTCCGCGACTCCGGATGAAGGAGGCTGGATTGTTGATGGCACCCGGTATGATTGCCTCATTTCCACCCTCCCTCCGCAGGAGACTGCACGAATATGCTCCGTCCCGTTCACCCCGCTCCCCTACCAGGGTTCTGCCTGCCTCACCCTCGGGACCTCGCTTGATCCAACCAATGGCATCTACTGGGTCAATATGGGCGATCCTGCGCCATACGGGGCGGTTATCACTCATACCAACCTTGTTCCCTATGATCGGTATGGTGAGCATATAGTCTATATCGCCTCGTATTTCAGAGGGAATCCTCCGGAAGACTCTGAAGAGATCCTGCTGTCAGACTTCTGCTCCAGGTTTGATATCCCGCGTGATCAGATCCACTGGCATCGCCTCAGGATCGAACCGTTTGCAGGCCCGGTCTACGTGACCGGCTATCGATCATTGATCCCGGATCCAAATCCGGCCCCGGGCCTCTTCATTGCCGGGATGTTCTCGCCTGAGAACTATCCTGAACGGAGCATGGACGGATCAATCCGGGCTGGCGAGGAGATAGCCCGGCGTGTGATGGAGTGGTCGGATTGACGGAATGCGAGGTGACTGCGGTCATCCCGGTGTATAATGATCGATCTGCACTCGAACGTGCCATCCCGGAATCTCTCCGCCGTCTTGAGGAGATCACCGGCTCATTCGAACTGCTGGTGGCAGAGGATGGATCAGATGACGGGAGTGCAGAGCTGGTTGCAGAATGGGAAGGACGTGATCCCCGTGTCCACCTCCTCCACTCAGATGAGCGGCTTGGGCGGGGAAGGGCGCTCACGCGTGCCTTCCATGCCTCAAAAGGCCGGATCTTCTGCTACTATGATGTTGATCTGGCCACTGATATGGCTCACCTGGGGGAACTTATTGATGCAATCCGGTCGGGGTGTGCTGTTGCTACCGGCTCCCGCCTGATGCCGGAATCCAGAGTCGATAGGGACAGCAGAAGGGAGATTGCAAGCAGGGGGTATAATGCCCTGGTCCGGATGATCCTGGGCAGCCGTCTCTATGATCATCAGTGCGGGTTCAAGGCATTCTCACGTGCATGTCTTGAAGCACTCCTCCCCTCTGTGCAGTCTCCCCATTGGTTCTGGGATACGGAACTGCTGGTGCTCGCACAACATCGGGGTTTTCGTGTCTGTGAGTTCCCGGTCAGATGGCACCAGGGAGAAGGAACAACGGTAACGCTCTCTGATGTAACAGGCATGGGATCTGAGATCCTCAGGCTCAGGTGGCGCCTTCATGCTGAGAAAGATTAGCGCCATCGTCGTTTCAACAATTATCGCAGGAGCGATCATCACATTCCTCCTCTCAAGGGTCTGGGATGAACTCCTGATAACGGCGCAGGAGGCAGATCCACGATATCTTCTTCTCGCGCTCATCATCTGCCTGCTCGCATGGTATCTCAGGGGGGCACGGTACCGGTATATTCTTCTTCGTCTCTCTGTGCTGGTGGGGATCGTCTTTTCAACCGCCTGTATCTTCGTCTCCCAGACGGCAAACCTGATCGTCCCTGCACGGCTTGGGGATCTGATCCGGCTCCTCATCCTCAAACATGAGAAGAAGACGACCTATACCATCGGCTTCTCCTCGGTTCTCACCGAGCGGGTCTTTGATATTCTCACCATTGCCCTGCTTGGTGCGATTGCGCTGCCCTTTGTTGTTGGCCAGGAACCATGGTTTTCAATGCTGATCGGATCTGTTCTTCTCCTTGGTCTTCTCTTCTTTCTTCTCCTCATGTATTCGGGGAGATTTTCATCAGAGAACCGGATAGTGGCAAAAGTGATCGAGATCCTCTCCCAGATCCGATCCGTCTCACAGACACCGCAGGCACTCATCTATCTTATCCTCTCTTCGATCGTCATCTGGATAATCGACTGCCTTGTCTGTCTGATGGTTGCACTGATGTTCGGTGAGCCTGTTTCGTTCATGGTGGTGGTCCTTGCGATCGTCATCGGTAATCTGGTGAAGGCGGTTCCGATTACACCTGGCGGGATCGGAACCTATGAGCTGGCGCTTGCCATGACCTTTGAGCTTGCCGGGGTTTCAGCAAGCGCTGCGGTTCTGATCGCCATCATCGATCATCTCATCAAGAATCTGGTGACCCTTGCGGGGGGCGTCATCTCCATCTATTATTTTGGAGACTGGACGGTCTCTCTCCTGAAGCGGGCATATTCAGAGGATATCAGGAAGGAGATCTATGATCGGCATTGAGGTGCAGATACAAACTGTTCTCCTCTGGATTGCGATGCTGAAGCTCCTCCAGATAGCCCTCTATCCCTCTCTCAGAAAGACACTTGGGGATCTTGCATATCCCCTCTCCTACCCCCTCTCACTCCTCTGCTTCTCACTCATATCCTGGTACCTTGGTCTTCTTCATCTCCCGGTAGCCATTACCGCAGTCCTGTTTGTTCTTCTGTCTGCCCTGATGGTGGTGAGGGGGGAGTACAGGTGGTCCGATCTGAAGCCGCAGCTCATCTGGGATGGCGCATTTCTCGTTGGCTTTCTCTCTCTCCTCTGGGTTCGTTTCTGCAATCCGGCAATCTCCTTTGCCGAGAAGTTTATGGATCATGCCTTTCTTGCCTCGGTGATGAGAAACCCGGTCGTTCCTCCTCTGGATCCCTGGTTTGCGGGCGGCGATCTCTCGGTCTATTATTATCTCGGCCACTGGTTCTCCGGAGTTCTGGGGATTGTTGTCGGGGGTGAATCATCGGTTATCTTCAACCTGATGCTCCCGACCATTGCAGGGATGGCCGTTGTATCGGCGGTTGCATGTGGATACCTGCTGCTCCCACGATACCGCTGGCTCCCTGCGATCATTCTCATACTCCCAAATCCTGCCTTTCTCTGGCATCTGATCGCTCGCACACCGCCGGCCTCGATACCATGGGAGAGTACCCGGGTTATCGCCGGAACCATCAATGAATATCCCCTATTCTCTTTCTTCTGGGGGGATCCGCATGCGCATATCCTCGGTATCTTCAACCAGATCCTCTTTGTCACCCTCTGCCTGGTGATGTACCTCAGGTATGGCGATCTGGATATGAGGGAACGATGTATCCTGGCTGCCCTTCCTGCCCTGTCACTTGGGACGATGCCGGGACTGAACTCCTGGGATGTCCTCCTGTATGCCCCCCTCTACTGTGGTCTGGCCCTCCTCACAGGAATCCGGTATGCAAAGCAGGATCCTCGATCCTGGCTCCCGCTCCTGCTGGTGCCGCCGCTCTCCATTCTTGCCTATGCACCGCTCCTCCTCTCCATCAAGGGTTCAGGTATCCTTGGCATAGGAATCGTACCTGAAGGAAGTGTGATCACCTCGTTCCTTCTTGTCCATGGATTCTTCATCGCACTTTTTCTTCTCTATGGGCGGCGCGAGCTCTTCCGATCCCCGTGGCTTCTTGTCATTCCGGTTTTGGGATATCTTATCGGATACGGAGCAGCAGGCGTTGCCATTCTTGCAGCTCTCCTGATCGCACTGCGGCGGGAGTGGAGGGGGGAAGAGATCCTGGCGATTGCCGGGCTTCTGGTCATCACCTTCTGTGAGTTCATCTACCTGAAGGATGGCATGGGTGCTGACTATTTCCGGATGAATACAGTCTTCAAATTCTATATGGGCGCCTGGGTGATGATGGGGCTTGCTGCCACCGTCATCGCCGGCCGCTGGTTCTCATCTCTCCAACTACCGCACGCTATCCCCTCGTCTCTGAAATGGGTCTGTATCTTCGGAGTGGTGATCTGCCTTCTCCTGATCCCTGTCTTTACACCACTCACCTATGGCTATGGGTCAGGCACCCTCGATGGCGCCGCCTGGCTCTCCGAACAGCACCCTGGCGATGCAGCGGCAATACGGTATCTGGGTTCTCTTGAAGGAGATCTCAGGATTGTTGAGGCTGTTGGTGAAGATTACACCTATGCCGGCCGTATATCCTCGTTTACCGGCATCCCGACATTACTTGGCTGGCCGGGGCATGAGGTGGTCTGGCGATCAGATGAGGATGGGTGGTATAGCAGAAGGATTGCCGATACGCGGGCAATATATGAGGATCCTGAGAGGAGCCCGGTGCTTCTTCAGGAATATGGGATCACCCATCTTGTTGTCGGGGCGTTTGAAGAAGAGCGCTACCGGGTCCAACTCCCTGAAGAGGGTCTCATTCTCCTGGTTGATGAGGGGGGTACAGCGATCTACCAGGTAGTCTGATCGCTCTTGCAGACGAACCTTTATCCCCCTTCTCTGTGTAATAATATGGTTACGCCAGCATCGGTTCTTATACCGCTGATGAGTGATGAAGGAGGAGCCAGTCTTCTCCTGAATGAGGTGAGCTATGTCAAAGATGTACCAACAGTTTGAAGTCCCAGAAGAGCTTCAGAACAATGCGCTTGAAGCCCTAGAACTTGCACGGGACACCGGAAAGATTAAGAAAGGATCCAATGAAGCAACAAAAGCGATTGAGCGCGGTATTGCTCAGCTTGTTCTGATCGGCAGTGACGTAGAGCCCGAAGAGATCGTGATGCATCTCCCGCCACTCTGCGCAGAGAAGCAGATCCCGTTTATTTTCATTAACAAACAGGCTGAGATCGGCGCCGCCTGCGGCCTTGATGTCGGATCAGCTGCTGTTGCAATCGTCAAATCCGGAAAAGGCAAGGATATTGTCGAAGAGCTTGTGAAACAGGTTGAAGCACTGAGAGGCTGAGTCTTCTATGGCTGATAATGGAACGCCGGCAGAAGTCATTGAAGTGATTGGTCTCACAGGGATGCACGGAGAGGCATCCCAGGTGAAGTGCCGTATCCTTGATGGCCCAAACAAGGGGCGGATCATCACCCGGAATACATTCGGGCCGATCCGTGAGGGAGATATCCTGATGCTCCTTGAGACGGAACGTGAAGCAAAGAAGCTATCGAGGCGGTGAAGCCGATGGTTGAGAAGTATACCTGCAGTTTCTGCGGAGAAGGACTCGAGCCAGGAACCGGCAAACTCTTTGTACGGAAAGATGGTGCAGTCTTTTATTTCTGCTCCTCCAAGTGCCAGAGCAACTACCGGCTCCGCAGGGTCCCGCGCCGTGTCGAGTGGACTGCAATGGGCCGCAAGGCCCGTGGCAAGGAGTGAGTCTCCAATGGAGCGCTCCTTTGTGATGGTCAAGCCCGATGGTGTCCAGCGCGGACTGGTCGGTGAGATCATCTCCCGCTTTGAGAAGAAAGGTCTGAAACTGGTCGCAGCCCGCCTTGAGGCGCTTCCAGACGATCGTGTTCAGGAACAGTACCGGGAACACCTTGAGAAGCCGTTCTTCCCGGGCCTGAAGGCCTATATCACAAGCGGACCTGTCTTCCTGATGGTCTGGGAAGGAAAGAATGTTGTCCCTGTTGTCAGGCTTGTCGTTGGTGCAACCAATCCGGCAGAGGCGCTTCCAGGCACTATCCGTGGAGATTTCGCCCTTGATATCGGAAGAAATGTGATCCATGCATCAGATTCTGATGTATCGGCAGAACGCGAGATTGCAATCCATTTTAAAGAGGCCGATCTCGTCGGCTATTCTGCTCTTGCAGAACCAATGATCTACGAATAATTCCAGAATCACCTTCACACTCTTTTTTTCGACCCACAATTAGTTTAAGGAAGAAGGATCTACACATTCCTTGATGGCTGATCTACTGACCTTTATCCTGTTGTCATTCTCATCCATCTTCATTGTCATCAACCCGCTTGCCGTCACGCTCATCTATGTGACTCTGACCGACTCGATGGATGCAGCTGCACGGTTCAGGGTGGCATATGAGGCAAACCGTGTTGCACTTGTGGTAATCCTGGTCTTCGCTGTGGCCGGAGGTGCGATACTCCAGCTCTTTGGTATCTCCCTTGAGGCATTCCGCATTGCTGGCGGTCTTCTCCTCTTTGGAATCGGTATGGAGATGGTGTACGCGAAGACTTCACGGACAAAGATGACGGCTACCGAGAAATATGAAGGGATAGATACCGATGATATCGGCCTGGTTCCTCTTGCGATCCCGATGATAGCCGGTCCCGGGACGATCACGACCGTCATTGTGCTGATGAACGAGTCACAGGATTTTGGAGTCATAGCAATGGGTGCTATTCTGGTCCTCTGCCTTCTCGTCATTCTGGTGAATTATTATATGATGAAGAATGCTGATATAATCACAAAATATGTCGGGCCGCGGGAGTACCGTGTCATTGGCAGGCTGATGGGTATGATGCTGATCGCAATTGCTGTTCAGTTCGTCATTACCGGACTTCGGCAGGCGTTCCCGATTCTTCTTGGAGGTCTATAGATGGTACACATTGACAGTTTTGATCTCTTCTTCCTCTTCATGGGCGTCTGCATGATTATCGGTGCAGTTATCGTTGGACTGATGACACTTGGGTATGAGATTGTGTTTGCTCCAGTTCTCCTCTTTATCATCGCGATGGTCATTGCAATGGTTGCGATCGTTGTTATTTTGAAAGGATATGCCGTTCAGACCGGCAAGGGTGAATGACGTGAAGATCTGTTGTGCCCAGATCGCGTCGGTCTTTGGGAAACCTGATGCGAACCTGGCCCGTGCAGATGAGGTTGTCCGGAGAGCTGAGGCATCAGGTGCTGATCTGGTTCTCTTCCCCGAACAGTTTGCAACCGGGTGGGATCCCGCCTCAACAACGTATGCCGAGGAGGAAAGCGGTCCTGTTGAGCGTGCCTGGTGCCGGATTGCAGAGGAGCATGGTGTCTGGGTTGTGGGTTCGCAGCGGACCCAGTCGCCGGATGGGGTCCGAAATACTGCCCTCATTACCGCTCCCGACGGCTCTGTCCATGCACGATATGCAAAGACCCATCTCTTCAGGTATGCAGGCGAGGATCAGCAGTATGTGCCAGGAGATCGCCTTTCGGTCTGTTCCTGCGACGGGCTTATGGTCGGCCTTGCCATCTGTTATGATCTGAGGTTCCCGGAACTCTTCAGGCGGTATGCCGATCTCGGTGTTGAGTGCATGCTGGTGCAGGCGGCATGGCCATGCAGCAGGATTGACATCTTTACACTCTTTCTGCATGCCCGGGCTGTTGAGAATCAGTACTACGTTGCCGGTGCCTCTCCAACCGGTACAAACCCGGTCGATCACTACTGCGGCAGATCGGCAATTGTTGATCCTCTTGGCACAACCCTCACAAGCGCAGGTGAGGGTGAGGAATGTATCGTAGCAGAGGTTGATCCTGATTATGTCAGATCCGTCCGCAGACGATTTCCTTTCCAGGATGATGCACGCTATGATCTCATGGTCTGATACCCTCTCCTTATTATCTTTCGGCCCGAATCTGTAGGCATGCATCGTCTCGTCTGTATCCATTGCAAAGCAGAATATTCTCCCGATTCTGTGGTGTATACCTGTTCTGCATGTGGCCATCTCCTTGCGGTGGAGTATGATCTGGATACCATTTCTATCTCCAGATCCGATCTTGCATCCCGTCCCCTCTCTGTCTGGCGGTACCGGGAGCTTTTGCCGGTCAGGATCCCTCCGGTGACACTTCAGGAAGGGGGCACCCCCCTCTACCACCTGAAACGGATCGGTGAATCACTGGGACTTCCGCACCTCTATGCCAAGCATGAAGGGATGAACCCGACCGGTTCATTCAAGGATCGCGGCATGACACTTGGTGTCTCGATGGCGCTCCAGCTCAATATGCGGATGGTCGCCTGCGCGAGCACCGGCAATACGTCCGCCAGCCTTGCTGCCTATGCTGCCCGTGCCGGGATCCCGGCTGTGGTTCTCCTTCCTGCCGGGAAGGTTGCACTTGGGAAGGTTGCACAGGCACTGATACATGGCGCCAGGGTGATCTCGGTTGCCGGGAACTTTGACCGCACCCTTGAGATGGTTCATGAGCTCTGTATCTCGCATGGGATTTATCTCTTAAATTCCGTCAACCCCTACCGTCTTGAAGGGCAGAAGACGATCGGGTATGAAGTGATCGACCAGCTCGGATCGGTTCCTGACAGGTTTGTCCTTCCGGTTGGGAATGCCGGAAATATCTCAGCCGTGCATAAAGGTCTCTCCGAGTGGCAGTCACTTGGCTGGATCGATTCGCTCCCGATGATGACCGGTATCCAGGCTGAGGGGTCTGCCCCGGTTGTCCGGGCAATCAAGGGCAACCTCCCTGAAGTAGTACCTGATAAAAACCCGGACACTGTCGCAACCGCTATCAGAATTGGTGCTCCGGTCAATGGGGAGAAGGCACTCCGGGCGATCCGGGAGACCGGAGGTCTTGCCGAATCCGTCACCGATGAGGAGATCCTCTCGATGCAACGGACCCTTGCGCAGATGGAGGGGATCGGGGTCGAACCCGCATCTGCTGCATCGGTTGCCGGGATAAAGAAACTTGTAGAGATGGGCACACTCGATCCGGATGAGCGGATCGTCTGTGTTGTGACCGGCCACCTGCTGAAAGATCCGGAGACGGTGATTCAACAATGCAATCCTCCAACCGAGATAGATGCCACCTTACCTGCCTTGCTCTCTGCCTTGCAGCTCTGATCCTGGCAGCACCTGCCTTTGCGCAGAATGCCACGTTCTCGATTTTTGAGAATGGGAGTGGCTACTCTGCTTCAGTGGAAATAACCGGTGCAGATAGCCACCAGTTCACAGAACCCGGATATCTTGGTGAGGCGGTTCCGATCACCGTTCGTGAGATACAGGTCACCAATGATTCGAGAGAGATCTCTTTTGAAGAGCAGAGAAATTCCCTGATAACATTTCCCGAAGGCGACTATCTCATCTCCTATGTGGGGGATCTGGATGGGAACTCGTTCTCAACCCTTTTCACAACACCCTATACTGTTACCATCTCTCTGCCGGGGGTTTATTCTGTAGACAACCCGCTCCTTGGATATGTAAGCCAGGGGGGGAGTGTACAGGCCGAAGAGAACCAGACTCTCATCACCTGGGAGGGTACCCGGTATGCTGAGATCAGGTTTTATGATGAAGCGCGGCTTGTTATCCTCTATACATTCGGGACGATCTGGGTTATGCTCATGATCATTCTGCTCTTTGGCTACTACTCGATGCGGGCAGCAGCCCGGGAGTAGCTCCTCTCCCTTTTTGGTGAGATGGTTTCCCCTCAGTCCGTTCTTGTTCTGTGGGGATTGTGGTGATAGGAAAAAAAGTGGGTTAGAGATCGATTCCAAACTTCTCTGCATTTCGATCGGCGATCGCCTGAACTTTTGCGATCTCTTCATCGTTCCTCTGTGGTTTGAAGAGATGGCGGAACCGTTTCTGGACAGAGAGGTACTCCTCGACCGGCTTTCGTTTGACTTTCTTAACCTTCTTCACACTCCCATCAACCATCTCATAGTTGACCCAGAGGCCGGTCTCAACCGCCAGTTTTCCGACTTCCAGTGTCTTGCTTCCCTCAAAACCCCACCCTGTACAGCAGGGGGCATGCGCCTGGATGTAACAGGCGCCGGGTGTGTTGACTGCGGTTTCGACCTTCTTCATGAGATCGGTCGGGTATGCCATGGTTGCTGTTGCAACATAGGGGGCACCATGTGCTGCAAGGATGGCGGGAATATCTTTTTTCTGGTGCTTGTTCCCCATGGAACAGGATCCCGCCGGGCTTGTGGTTGTACTGGCATCAAAGGGTGTTGCACCGGATCGCTGGATGCCGGTGTTCATGTATGCCTCATTGTCATAGCAGATGTACGTGATGTCGTGGTTCCGCTCAAAAGCACCTGAGAGGCAGAGCATCCCGATATCAACGGTTGCTCCGTCCCCCCCGATGATAACGACCTTCTCCTTCCTCCCCTGCCGCTTGAGTGATGCTTCGACGCCGGAGGCAACGGCACTTGCATTCTCAAAGAGGGAATGTATCCAGGGAACCTTCCATGCGGTCTCCGGGTAGGGTGTTGAGAAGACTTCAAGACAACCGGTTGGAGAGACGACGATTGTGTTATCACCTGCTCCTTTCAGGATCATCCTGACCACGCTTGCTGCTCCGCATCCTCCGCAGGCACGGTGGCCGCACTCAAACAGCTCTAATGTTTTATCAACCATTTACAACAACTCCTCGCGCAGTCCATAGAACATATCGCCGGATCCCTTCTCGGCAAGATCCACGATTGCTTTGATATCCTTCTTCCGGATGTCCCGTCCTCCGAGACCGAGGATGTACCCATAGACATCGATTGATGAGCCGTACAGTGCATTCCTCGCCTCAAGTGCAACTGCACCTTTTGATCCAAGCGAGACATTCTTGTCCAGGACAGCAACGGTTTTGATGTGGGAGAGGGCAGCTGCAATCTCCTCGTCCGGGAATGGCCTGTAGCAGCGGATCTTCAGGAGTCCGACTTTTTTGCCATCAGCCCGCATCTCGTCGATTGCGTCCCTGACGGTTCCGCAGATCGAACCCATCGCAATGATGGCGGTCTCTGCATCTTCAAGTTTGTACCCCTCGACGAGTCCGGAATAATCCCGTCCGAACTGTTCGCCAAAGAGGGCGCCATATCTCCGGATTGCCTCTTTTGCCCGAAGCATCGCCCGCTGGTTCTCATACCTGAATTCAAGATAGTAATCCGGTGTTGCGTACATTCCAAATGATATCGGGTCCTGTGCATCGAGTTTCTGGTATGGATTGAATGCCGGGAGATAGGCATCGACCTCTTCCTGTAATGGCATCTCGACCGGTTCATAGGTGTGGGTAAGGATGAACCCATCGAAACAGACGAAGGCAGGGAGGAGGATGTCGTGATCCTCACAGACCCTGTATGCCAGAATATGGAGATCAAGTGCCTCCTGATTGTCCTCTGCATAGAACTGGATCCAGCCGGAATCACGGAGTGCAATAGAGTCCTGTTGATCATTCCAGATTGAGAGCGGGGCGCTCAAAGCGCGGTTTGCGATCGTCATCACGATCGGCAGGCGCATCCCTGCAACATTGAAACAGACCTCAAACATCAGGGCCAGGCCCTGTGAGGTGGTTGCCGAATAGGTACGGGACCCGGCTGCGGATGCACCCAGGCAGGCGGAGAGTGCTGAGAACTCGCTCTCAACACAGATATATTCAGACTGAAGACGACAGTCTGCCACCATCTGGGCGAGCGCCTCGACGATATGGGTCTGGGGAGTGATCGGGTATGCGGCGATCACTTCCGGGTGGCAGAGCCGGACTGCCTCGGCGACTGCGTGTGATCCCTCAAGTATCTCTTTCATTATTTCTCCTCCTTTTCCATCGTGATCGCGTCACCGGGACATTCTTCTGCACAGAGGCCGCAGCCTTTGCAGTACTCGAGATCAGGAAGATACTCCTTCTCTCCCCTCACCTCGATACAGCCTTCAGGACAGATCAGTGTGCAGATTCCGCACCCGGTACACTTCTCTCTCACAAAGATCGGGTAGAAGACCCGCCATGATCCGGTCTTGTTGTCCCGTCCTCTGCCGGGTCGGGCAGTACATCCGATATTGAGAGGCATTATGCGCTGCCTCCTTTGATCATCTCATATGCCCTCTGTGAGGCCTTGATGTTCGTGTCGGCGAGTTTGCCATCAAATCGTCCCCGAAGTGCGTCTTCCAGTGCGGAAAATTCAATTTCACCGGTTGCAGCTGCAAAAGCGCCCATCAGAGCGGTGTTTGTAATGGGCAGTCCGATCTCCTCAAGTGCGATCTTGGTTGCATCGATTGTAATGATCGAAACACCCTCCGGTGCAGAATAGTCACCGGTCTTTTCGGTATTGATGATGGCAACTCCTCCCGCTTTCATTCCTGCAAAGACATCAACGTCTGCAATCAGCGTGCTGTCCTGCACGATGATGTAGTCTGGTTCATACACCTGGCTCCTGAGCCGGATCATCTCATCACTGAACCGAACAAACGCCTGCACCGGAGCGCCACGCCGTTCGACACCAAAAGCAGGAAAAGCCTGGGCATAGACTCCGCCCTGAAACGCGGCAACTGCGATGAGTTCTGCCGCGGTGACGGAGCCCTGTCCTCCTCTTCCATGGATGCGTAATTCTCTCAAGAAAAACCCCATATAATCTTACACGATTAATCATATATAATTACGGCATGGGGGTGTCCGGGGTCGGTTTGGGAATGTACAATTATTCAGATTTTAACAGGAATTCCTAAAATCTCTCTCTTTCCAGCTCCAATATCCCTTGCAATCATCGAGAGGCCGCGTGCTGCTGCCCATTCGTCATAGATGGCAATTTCACGTCCAATGAGGGATCGCACCTCTTCTGCAATGACCGGGGCGCAGGATCCTGCAAGTGCTACCCGCGCATCCTTTGCCAGGAGGAGCATGGATGCAATCTCCATTGCGGCAAAGAGTGCGATCGTCTTCTGCTGCAGTTCTTCCGGCAGGTTAGCGGTGACCCCTGCCTGCATGAATGCTTCGTTTGCCGTTTGCTGATGCCCGTCGATCCGCCGTATCGCATCGACATCAAGCGCTCCATGGCGGGTACCGGGGGCAAAAACACATGCATCGAATGCTCCGATGATCCTGTTGTTTTTTATAAGGAGGGTGACGGTATTGGAGCTGGTATCAGAGACGATGAAGGTCTCCCCCAGATCCTGTGAAACCAGGTATGCGATCCCGATCTTCTCGGGGCTCGTCTGGTGTGAATAGATCTTGAACCTTGGATCGGTATCTGATCCACGGTGAATCCCTGGTATGGCAACTGCCGGGATGCCGGATCCCGCGACCTCGTCAAAGACGTGAGTGCCCCCTCCGACATGCTCGCCTGCCCCTTCCCGGGTTACAATTCCGCGGTTTGTGAGGTTTTGAACAGGGGTGATTGCGGTGAAGTTATCCCCCATCGAGTAGCAGAGCGCGATCCCCTCTATCTCATCAAGGGGGCAGAGCCGTGTGAGGTCATGAATGGTAAAGGATCTCGCCTCACTCCGGCTCATTTTAAACTCGGCGGTCTCAGATGCAAACCGGATTGCTGTTGTTCCGTGATCGATGCCGATGAACATACCGGTACTTAATTGTCTGGCCAACCTATTAGTGTATAATGTTCAGTGTCGTGACCGGCGGTGCCGGATTTATCGGTTCTCATCTTGTGGATGCGCTGATTGAGCGGGGAGATCGTGTCTGTGTGATCGATTCACTCAGTGCAGGGAGCCTCGACCATATCAAAGGGCATAGAGAATCAGGAAAGGTTGAGTTGATCGAAGCCGATCTCCTCTCGGATGGCTGGCAGGGTGCGTGCAGGGGAGCAGACCGGATCTTTCACCTTGCCGCTGATCCCGATGTCCGGGGGAGTGCGGCACACCCGTTCTCAGTCTATGAGAATAATGTCACCGCCACCATCCGCGTCCTTGAGGCGATGCGGGAGCACCAGATACCTGAGATCGTCTTCACCTCCACCTCAACGGTCTATGGCGAGGCATCGGTGATCCCGACACCAGAGGACTATTCGCCGATGGTGCCGATCTCGGTCTATGGTGCAAGCAAGCTCGCGTCTGAGGCGATGATCTCGTCGTACTGCCACACCTACCAGATGAAAGGATCGGTCTTCCGGTTCGCCAATATCATCGGTCCCCGGAGCAACCACGGGGTGATCTTCGACTTCATCAGGAAACTCAAGAGTAACCCGGAGAAGCTGGAGATCCTGGGTGACGGGACCCAGACCAAATCCTATCTCTCGGTTGCTGCCTGTGTGGATGGGATGATCTATGCCTCAGAGCATGGGCCTGATCTGTATAATGTCTATAATATAGGTTCTGATGACTGGATCGATGTCGTCTCGATTGCAGAGATCGTTGTCTCGGAGATGGGACTTACTGATGTTGAATTTGCCTTCACCGGAGGGGATCGCGGCTGGGTCGGGGATGTCCCGAAGATGCTCCTCTCTGTTGAGAAGATTCAGGGGCTTGGATGGAAGCCGGGTATCGGGTCTGAAAGGAGTGTGCGCGAGGCGGTGCGGGCAGGGCTGTCTGAATTGTGATCGTATCGGTGACTTTTATTTTGATGACTAACTGCCTATATGTATAAGAATAATGCAAGAATGCGGAGGAGAGAAGGTTGATTCCAGAGAAATGCACGTTTTGTAAAGGAACTCTGCATGAAGGAAAGACTGAGTTTATTGCCAGAGTAGCGGATGAGATCATCGTTATCAGGGATGTACCGGCATGTATCTGTGATCGCTGTGGTGAAGCGTACTATACCCTTGAGATCTCGAAAAAGATTGATCTGGTGATGAAGGATGTGCATAATGGCCGGCTCTGTTGCAGACCTCTTGCGGCAGGTGAGGTTGAACTGACCGGTGAGTAATCTGATCGGGAAGGTGCGCTGCAATCAAGAGATGGCATCATGGGAAAGGTACAATTAAATGTTATTATCTGGGAAGATGAGGGATTATATGTCTCGAAATGCCCTCAAATCGAGGTTGCCAGTTGTGGAGAATCTCCCCAGGATGCCCTTGAAAATATCCATGAAGCGATCAATCTCTATCTGGATAATGCACGATCTCCTGGTATGATGGACGAGTAATATATGATATCAGAACAAGCGGGAGGCTCAGGAAGATACAATGTCCGAATATATGCTCTCAATTAACATCAGGAAACTTGATGAAGGGGGATACCTGGCAACAAGTGACACTATTCAGGGACTTATTGCTCAGGGAAGAACCATCAGTGAAACCATGGAGATCGCTCAGGATGTCGCCCGCAAACTGATAGAATCTTATCTTGAACATGGTGATCCACTGCCGGAGCATCTTGTTTCCTCAACAAAACTAATGAAAAATGTTAAGATTCCTGCCTTCCCTCATTTTTTGTGAATAATAGAATCCCTCTTTTTCCACCTCATCTGCTCAACCGCGGCGATCAGGATGACACCAGTTGTACACGCGATGAGAACCTCCGGGGTGAATCCCCCCGCCTCCCCGATCCGGTCAAATAATGTCCTGGTCGATCCGAGCATCAGGCCGGTCAGGAAGGCGAGCAGAATGGCGGTGTAATGATCCAGGAGGTACCGGAGCGCCCGCGAGAAGAGGAGGATGCCGACTGCTCCTCCTGCGATGAAGGTGACGATCTCTGGGAGTGAGATCTCCCGGATTGCCTGAAGCAGATACTCATACTGCCCGAGGATGAGGGTGAGGTATGCACCTGATATCCCGGGGAGGATCATTGCGCAGAGGGCGATCATGCCGGTTCCAAAGATCATCGGGAGAGAGTGGCCAAATGATCCGGGGGGGATGCTCCCGATCAGGTATCCGACACCAAAACCAACCCCAATGAAGATGATGGCATTTTTTCTGGTCGATTCAATCTGGATGGCGATCGCAACGGCAGATGCTACGATGATCCCAAGAAAGAGTCCGAATGCCTGGCCCGGCCAGGTCTCAAGGATGTACAGGATCCCACGGGATACCACGAGGGCGGCGGTGCCGATCCCGGCGAGCAGGATGATCAGGAAGAGCGGATCGGCTGCCTGTACATCATCTTTGAACCCCTGTATATCCCCTCGTAAAAGACGGATCGCGGTATGCGGGCGCACAGCGGCTATTGCATGGACGAGGCGTCCGTAAATGCCGGTGATAAAGGCCATCGTCCCGCCGGAGACACCGGGTACAATGTCGGATCCGCCCATGATGAGGCCGCGGAGAAAGATTCCGGCTGCTTCACGGAGTGAGATATCAGGTTTCACAGAGTAGATCATGTGCGCTGAAGAGACTATTAATGATACTCCCGGCAGATCTAGTAGTGATGTATCCGGAGGAAGAAGAGGGAATGAAGAGAAAATGCCTCCTTATCCTTGGGGATGGGATGGCAGATGAGCCGATCGAAGCACTCGGCGGGCTGAGCCCGCTTGAGTATGCTTCGACCCCGAACATGGATACCATTGCCCGGAATGGACGGATGGGTATGCTGGAGACGGTGCCTCCGGGGTTTGAACCGGGATCTGATGTTGCGAATCTCTCTGTCCTCGGCTATGATCCGGCCCTGTACTATACCGGACGCGGTCCGCTGGAGGCGGCCTCGATGGGTGTTGCGCTTGCAGCAGGCGATATCGCATACCGGTGTAACCTGGTGACGGTCCGGGACGGGGTGATGGAGGACTTCTCTGCCGGCCATATCTCAAGCTCCGAGGGAAAAGAGCTCTTCACCTCGCTCCAGAATGAACTTGATGGCGTCACCCTCTATCCCGGGATCAGCTACAGAAACCTGCTCGTCTTTCATCATGGGAGCGGGGCCTCCTCCACCCCGCCGCATGATATCGTCGGGCAGCCGATCCGATCATATCTGCCGACAGGAGCAGATGCGGATATCCTGCGTCATTGTATGGAGGTCTCGGCAGAGGTCTTTGCTGATCACCCGGTGAATCTGAAACGAATTGGGAAGGGACAATCTCCTGCAACCTCCATATGGCCGTGGAGCGGGGGGAAGACTCCGACAATTCCGTCATTTGAGGAGCGGTACGGGAGATCCGGCGGGATGATCTCAGCAGTTGATCTCCTCTTTGGGATAGCACGGATTGCCCAAATGGAGGTGATCACGGTGCCCGGGGCAACCGGATATCTCGATACCGATTATGAAGCCAAGATCCGGTATGCACTTTCCGCACTAGAAGATCTTGATTTTGTGTATGTGCATGTCGAGGCTCCTGATGAAGCCGGGCATCTCGGGAGCCTCGAAGAGAAGGTGAAGGCGATCGAGCGGCTGGATGAAGTAATCGGCATCGCGCTTGCAGAATTCGATGGCATCATCGCCGTTCTCCCCGATCACCCGACTCCACTCAGGGTAAAGACGCATACCTCTGATCCGGTTCCCTTTGCGGTCCTCGGAAAAGGGCAGGATGAGAGCGGGAGCTATTCGGAGCGGGAAGCCGAAAAGGGTTCATACGGGTTGATCAGGGGGCCGGAACTCCTGCCTCTTCTCTTTGCAGAATAGGTGGCATCAGATCCCTGCGTCATCATCCGGGATGTCAGCGGGGGTAACTCTCATCATCTGCCACTCTTTCTATGTGTGTTTGGATGGGATGGTTCTTCCGCAAACCATATTCCTCCGTGAGGGGATAGTGATTGTATGGGTACACGCAGGCAGATGACGATCGGCATCACGATCAACCTGGATAACTATGAGAATATCAGGTTTGATCTGGCCGGTGAGGTGGAGTCGGATGAGGATGCCACAGAACTCATTGCATTTCTGGATGGTGTGCTCTCCGGGATCGGGCGTGATGATGAGGTGACGAGAGAGCGTATCGATCATTACCGGAGCCGGGTCTTTGGTTCGTACCTCAGGGATGAGCCTTCAACAGAAGAGCCTGCGGTGGGTATAGGATCCTGTCCGGTTCCCGGGGATGAATCATATCGTGAGGAGGAGCCGGATCGCGATCTCTCCGGGGTGGATACCCCTGAGCCGCAGCCCGGTTCACCTGATTATCCGCCTCTGGAAGAGCGGGAGTCCGGGGAATCTTCTGAGGATGAGCTGTTGGCTCAGGAAGCTGATCTCCCCCCGGCAGAAGAGAGACCTTTCCAGGAGGCTGCATCTCCTGTTGATCCTGTCCCGGAACCAGCAGCAGAGGATACTGCTCCTGCCGCAAGCGGAGCATCACAGACCCCTCAGCCATTTATCTGTGAAGCCTGCGGCGCGGAGGTGAATAAGGTCCAGCATGATGTGAGCCATCTCTTTATGAACAAGACCCTCTGTAAAGCGTGCATGAACCGGTCGTGACCGGGGGCTGGTATTTTTGACAAAGAATCTGCTGATGTGGGATGAGACCCTCTTCCGGGATCCACTGGTCTTTGAGATCGATTTTATTCCTGACGAGTTCCGGTTCCGGGAAGAGCAGCTTTCCACTCTCTCATTTCAGATCCAGCCAGCGCTTCGCGGTGCCCGGCCGATGAACTCACTCTGCCGCGGTCCCCCCGGAACCGGGAAGACGACATCGATCCGGAAACTCTTCGATGAGATCGAGGAGAATACCAAAAAGATCGCCTGTGTCCATGTGAACTGCAAGATCGACAACACCCGGTATGCGATCCTTGCCAAGGTCTACAAGCGGCTTGCCGGACACCAGCCGCAGCCGACCGGGACCAGCTTCAAACAGGTCTATGATGCGGTCTGCCGCCTCCTCCAGAAAGAGGATCTGACCTTGATTCTCTGCCTGGATGATGCCAACTACCTGCTCTATGAAAATGAGATAAATAATGTCCTCTATCCCCTGCTCCGTGCGCATGAGGAGTATGAGTCGGTCCGGGTGGGAGTGATCGTGATCTTCTCTGATATGGATGTTGATTTCCAGAAAGTCTTTGAGATCCGTGTTGCCTCTGTCCTCAGGCCGACCGAGGTCTTCTTCTCTCCCTATTCTGCTTCGGAAGTGGAAGAGATCCTCCGGATGCGGGTTGGCCAGGGATTCTATCCCGGTGTCATATCCGAGGAGATACTCCAGCTTGTTGTTGATCAGACGATGCGGGGTGGGGATCTCCGTGTCGGGATCGATCTCCTGAAACGGGCCGGGCTCCTGGCGGAGCGGGATGCGCGCCGTTCTGTCTCCCGTGATGATATCTGCCGTGCCTATGAGGTCTCGGAGCGGTTCCATCTCATCTCCCTCATCAGGTCGCTCCGTGATGATGAAAAGGCGGTTCTGGGCGTGATCGCCTCAATGTCAGAGGGCGGGTCGGGGATGTCGGCCGGGGAGGTACATACGCGGGTGAAAGAGGAGATGGGGATCGGCTATACCCGGTACTATGAGATCGTTCAGAAACTGGACACGATCCGGCTGATCAACCTGGATTACCGCGCCGGCCGCGGCCGTACCCGGGAGATTGGGCTTCGGTTTGCGCCTGAGATGGTGCTCGCAGAGCTTGGGTAGTGTTCAGATAATTTGGCAACTCTTATCTATTCTCCCTCACTCATAATTGATGCCAGAGGGTTTGTATGGTTAGTGTAAATGAACTTGGACTGGATCTTTTTGAAGAGCTTGTAGAAATCTCGGATCTCCTGAATGTCGCATACCACGAACTGGATAATGGTTCACGGATCGTCGACTGCGGTGTTTCGGTTCCGGGCGGGTATGGTGCCGGTGAATACTTCACCCGTATCTGCATGGGCGGTCTTGGTGAGGTCTCCTATCGGATGGGCGAGATCGGATCCTTCCCCCAGCCCTTCATCGATATCAACACGGATTTCCCCGCGATCTCCTGCCTTGGTGCACAGAAGGCCGGCTGGACTGTGAAGGCAGGCAATTACTTCGCAATGGGGAGCGGCCCTGCCCGTGCTCTCTCACTGAAGCCGAAGCACACCTATGAAGTGATCGAATACGAGGACGAGTTTGATGTCGCCGTCATCTGCCTTGAGTCGGACATCCTGCCAAATGGTGAAGTGATGGAGAAGATTGCAGAGGGCTGCAATGTCGAGGTAGAGAATGTTGCGGCAGTTGTTGCACCGACCTCCTCGATGGTCGGCTCGATCCAGGTCGCCGGCCGCTGTGTCGAGACCGCGGTGTACAAGCTGAATGAACTTGGCTTTGACACAAAGAAGATCATCTCCGGTTTTGGTACCGCTCCGATACCGCCGGTACGCGGACCGAAGCTTGCGATGGGTGTCACCAACGATGCCACCATCTACCACGGACGGATCTGCCTGACGATGAATGCGCCCGAGATCAAAGATTATCTCGACAAGATCCCAAGCAACACATCAAAGGGATATGGCAAGCCATTCAACGAGATCTTCAAGGAAGCCAACTACGACTTCTACCAGATTGATACCTCGCTCTTCTCACCCGCAGAAGTGGTGATCAACGAGCTCTCCGAGGGTGCAGTGTACCACGTAGGCAAGGTCAACCCTGACGTGACCCTGAAATCCTTTGGGTTCATCTGAAGTGGATTTATGGTGATGAGGGGATCTCGGTAATGAGGAGATCTCGGTAATGAGAGGGGTCTCCTCCTCTCTCTACCTGTTTATCACCACGTAGTGTTCAGATGGATCTTCTCAATGAGTGCATCTGATCGGCAGGCTTTAATTCAGAAAAGGGCAATATATTCAGGAATCACAGGGCTTGTGGTCTAGCTGGTTATGACGTCGCCCTTACACGGCGAAGATCTCCGGTTCGAATCCGGACAGGCCCATAATCTGCAGTTTTTTTTGGATTTCCGCTTGTTATCATTAATATCTGGTTCTATACGTATGTATACGTATACGAGGATCTGTTGAGATATAAGGAGAGGACTCTGCACGCAATGGAGATGATTTGAGGGTATGTTGCCTGGAGAATACATGCATTGGATTTATCGGTTTTTCCGGGGGTGAGGGGAAAAAACAGGTGAAGATAGGCAATGTATCCAAATCTGATCCAGAGAGGTGTTTGGATTTGGAAAAGGAGATCTGTTGGCTATGACTCTATATGTTCCCTAAACCACGCAACCGTCTCTCGCAATCCCTCTTCAAGCGTATATTCGGGGTTGTAGCCAAATGCCGCTCGTGCATGTGAGATGTCTGCGAGTGAGTCCCTGATATCGCCTTCCCGTGGCGGGTCATAGATGACCGGCTGATTGCTGCCCGTGATCTCCATCAGGGTTTCTGCCAGTTCATTAAGGCTGATCCTTCTTTCGCAGGCGATGTTGTAGACGCCGGTTGCATCACTCTCCATTGCTTTTCTGTTTGCCTGGACGACATCTGCGATGAAGGTAAAGTCCCGTGTCTGCTCTCCATCACCGTAGATGGTCGGGCTTTTGTTGTTTAAGAGGCATGTGATGAATTTGGGGATGACAGCGGCATACTCGGATGCCGGATCCTGCCGGGGGCCAAAGACATTGAAGTACCTGAGGAAGACCGTCTGGATACCGTAGAGTTCGGTGAAGACCCTGCCATAATACTCATCGGCCAGTTTTGTGACCGCATAGGGGGAGAGAGGGTTTGGCGGCATGCTCTCAAGTTTCGGGAGGATATGGGTATCGCCGTAGACAGATGAGGATGAGGCAGCAACAACTTTCCGGACGCCGTTCTCTTTTGCTGCAACGAGGAGCTGCAGGGTGCCGGTGATATTGGCTTCATTTGTGGTGATCGGATCTTTTACCGAGCGGGGCACTGAGGGGATTGCTGCCTGGTGGAAGATGCCGTCCATGCCTTCTGTAATGTTATGCATCAGGTCTGAATCGGTGATGCTCCCGTTGATGATGGTGACGTTCGTATGGTCTTTGAGATGATCGATGTTCTCCTGCCTGCCGGTGGCGAGGTTATCGAGGATGGTGATCTCGTGGCTGTCTGCAAGATGGTCGGCGAGGTTTGATCCGATGAAGCCGGCACCGCCGGTGATGAGGTAGCGCATGGGTACTCTGTTGATCGGGGTGGATGATGAGGGTTGCTTTTTGAATGGTTTTCTTTCTTCAGGGTACTATGATTGCTTGTCTGATCATCGATCCGGCAGGTATCTTCTGTATCCGGAGCGTTCCCTTTCTGTGATGGAAGACGGCATCTAGAAATAATACTCTCCCGGATAGAGTAGGTACAGAAAGCTGAGTATACTATCCGGTGATTTGCTGTGAACATATCAATACTTGGAACCGGCTATGTCGGTGCGGTGACCGGCGCCTGTTTTGCAGAGCTTGGGAATGATGTTGTCTTTGTCGATATTGATCCCGCGAAACTCGAGCTGATCAAGACCGGCCGATCCCCCATCTTTGAACCTGGGCTCGATGAGCTGCTGACAAAGAACCTGGATCGGATCTCTGCCACGACAGATACTGCACAGGCGATCCGGGAGACCGATGCCACCTTCATCTGTGTCGGCACTCCCTCGAATCCGGACGGCTCAATTGATCTCCGGTACATCGAGTCCGCCAGCCGGGATATCGGCGAGGTGCTCAGGGAGAAAGAGGGCTGGCATATGGTTGTGATGAAGAGTACCGTTGTTTCTGGAACGACGACGGGAATCGTCCGATCGACGCTTGAAGCGGCATCCGGGAAGGTGGCATTCCGTGACTTCGGGCTTGCATCAAACCCCGAGTTCCTTAAGGAGGGATCAGCGCTCGTGGATGTCTTCTCCCCTGACCGGATTGTGATCGGTGCAGAGGATCCACGTTCCCGGGGGGTTCTTGAAACCCTCTATACTACCTTTGACTGCCCGAAGCTGGTCGTGGCGATCCCGGTTGCCGAGATGATCAAGTACGTCAGTAACGCGTTTCTCGCCACCAAGATCAGTTTTGCAAACGAGATAGGCAACCTCTGCAAGACGATGGGTATTGACACCGCCGAGGTCTTCGCCGGGGTGGGGCTGGATGCCCGGATCAACCCGGCATTCTTCAGATCCGGGATCGGATTCGGTGGCTCCTGCTTCCCAAAGGATGTCCGTGCCCTGATCGCACAGGCTGAAGCTGCGGGTCTTTATCCGAAGATCCTCTCAAGTGTGGTTGCGGTGAACGAAGATCAGCCATTACGTCTCCTGGCTCTCCTCAGAAAGCATATCCCTGATCTTGAGGGGAAGAGGATCGGGCTGCTCGGTTTGGCCTTCAAGCCGGATACCGATGATATCCGGGAGAGCCGGGCGATCCCGATCATCGAGGCGTTACAGGATGCCAGGGCAGACGTGATCGCCTATGATCCCCTGGCGATAGCACACGTCCGATCACTCTTCCCCGAGATCACCTATGCCTCGTCTGCTGCTGAGGTGCTCGAAAGCGATGCTGTCCTCATTATAACCGAATGGAAGGAGTTTGAAGCACTCGATTATACCGGGAAGATTGTCATTGACGGTCGGCGGGTTCCGAAGGCCGCCATCGGATCGATCTATGAGGGGGTCTGCTGGTAATTTGTGATCCGGTCTGGTATCGTAAACAGGCTCTGCATCGGAACGGAGGTCAAAGCGGATATTCAATGGATTTATCCAAAGGATTATCTGGTTTCTTAAGAATATGAATACTAAAGGAGCAGGAGAAGCATGACTAAGAAGAAATTCAATCCCGAAGATGTCATCGGGAAACCCTATAAAAGGGGTCTGCTACCCTACGGTGGATCAGTGACAAGGGGCCGGATATCCTATGCTGTGAGTGAGGAAGAGTACCTGGACGATATGAGGCGCCTCCGATCGATTATAAAACCCCCCTCTGGTCCCTGAACCACCATTCTGCAGGAATACATGAACAATCCAACCATTTTTCTGGATACACCAATCTTCTTTACCTGTGCTGAAGATACGCGATCCAGGACTATACTTCAGCATGCCAGAAATGCCGGGTATGCTATTCAGACATCCATATCGGTTCTTGGGGAAGCATTCATCCAGATGCATGAACACGAAAAAGGGCTTGAGTATATCACCAGTATGAATCAGCTCCTCGATGAATGGAATGTCGCTGTTCACTTTCCAAACGATTCTGTCCGGATCCTCTGCTTCAGGATGGGAGAGGAAGAACTTGACACCCGGATGATCCGTGAGCCGACCGATCGCACACACCTTGCCTATGCGATGGCATATCACTCAGACTATTTTCTGACGTCTGACCGGAACCTGATCAGATACAGGGTTCCATCCTCTCTCGAAGCGATCGGGTTCTCAAAACCCACCTGCCTGCCACTCGAAGAATTCAGGGATGGTATGCTCATGAAGGTGCGTGATGTCTCATATGAATGGGATACAACAAGCAGTTCAATCAGGGGAGAAAGTGATGGAAATGATGCTTCATAATAGTATATCTGCCCCTGCACCGTCAGTTCCTTCAACGGAGGTCTTTGTCTTATGACCATCAAAAAAGCCGTCATCCCGGCAGCAGGCCTCGGAACCCGGTTCCTCCCGGTTACGAAATCGATGCCGAAAGAGATGCTCCCGATCATCGATGTGCCGGTGATCCACTATGTCGTCCAGGAGGCGCTTGCCTCGGGAATTGATGATATCATCATCATCACCGGCCGGAGCAAGCGGGCGATCGAGGATTATTTTGATGACTCACCGGAGCTTGAGATGCATCTTGCAAAGAATCCGAAGAACAAGGAGCTCCTCTCCATGGTCCGCGACATCTCCTCGCTTGCCGACATCCACTATGTCCGGCAGAAGGAGCCGCTCGGCCTCGGCGATGCCGTTCTCCGGGCCGGGAAACATATCAGCGGCGAGCCGTTTGCTGTGCTCCTTGGTGACGATATCATCAAGAACACCACCCCCTGCACCCGACAGTTGATCGATACCTACAACCGGTACCGCTGCTCGGTGCTCGCGGTCGAGACTGTCCCTGACGATATGGTCTCACGTTATGGGATCATCAAAGGAAAGCTGCTTGAGGACTCTCTCTCTTTGTTAGAGGATATCGTCGAGAAGCCGAAGCTTGAAGATGCACCGTCCCGGATGGGCGCCATCGGCCGGTATGTCTTCACCCCGGAGATCTTTGACTGTCTCCACACGACCGAGCGGGGCGTCGGCGGTGAGATCCAGCTGACCGATGCGATCCGGCTCCTGAACGGCCGGCAGAATATCTATGCCTATGAGTTTTCCGGCAGGCGATATGATACCGGGGATCGGATGGGGTACCTGGAGGCGATTATTGATGTTGCACTGGAGCAGGATGATCTCCGGGAGGAGTTGATGGAGTATATGCGGGGGGTTGTTAGAACCAGAATTGAATAATTCTCAAAGAAGATCCAACTCATCATAAATGAGAATAAGTGCTTCCCCATCAACCCTGCAATCGATTGCCTCCGTGAACTGCTGCTTTGAGAGATGAAGCTGTTCTGCCATGAGACTGAGAAGCCGATCGCCGATCTCCTTTTTGCCATGAGATACCCATGTTCGGATTTGTGTATCGCACCCGTTGTGCTGAAATGTCAGTTTGATATGCTTCGACATCTCTGTCGAGAACCCTTTCTTCTTCAGGCGGGCAATAATTATGTGATTCTTCCGGCTCACGGCATCAGATCTCCTCTGGAGGAATCTTCTGGTATGAGGGATATGAGCTTCTGCCTGAACATTTGTGCTCCTGAAGAGAGTTTGTGGATATCCTGCTCTACATAATCCTTCCAGTTCTCTTCGAATTCATCTGTTATCTCCACAAGAGCTTCATGAAGATCGGGTGCTGTTGCAAGGAGATGAAATTCGTGGTTATAGAGGATAAAATCCCCATTATCTCTCTCGCATGAGAGGTCGATTGGATCTGCAAGCGTATGGATCATATCACGAATCCGTACATACAAGAGAGGGATGTGGAAGAGTGACCGGTCATGTGTATCGGTTGCACGTTCGGTAACAAGTCGGTCAATCACGTCACTATATGTTTCGCGGGGATGCTCCTTCATCTGACTGAGCAGATCCTTTACTTCTGTTGCGATCTTGATCGAACTCATGCTCTGCATACCACCATGTACCACTCTGGTGGTATATAGGGTTTCTGATAGGACGGTCAGATCAGTAGCAGCGAACAAATCCCTTACCTCCTATCGGATGTAACTTGAGATGGACTCTCATTTGGCGATACTTTTTTGGAGAATGAGATCAACTAGAGTTATCAGGAGAAGATATCTAAAAGAGATTGCTGTATTGTGAGAGCCAGAGAAATGGTTGTTGAAGTTGCTGTTGGTGAGAGTAATCGGACTTTTGCGTCAAAAAGGTTACATGAGAGTTACTGATCGGAGATTATAATGGGAAACACAGGTCTTGAACAGGATTTGCAGAGTGAAATCAGGGAACTGCCACTTCATTACCAGAGGAAAATTCTGGATATTGTACGGCTTATGAAGATAGGATGCAGAACTGCCATAAAAAAACATGACATTCTTGAATTAAAAGGCTGCGGGAAGGATATCTGGAAAGGTACCGATGCCAAGGAATATGTCAATAGACTGAGGGATGAATGGGATTAAATCTGCAGCTTCTATTGAAGGATAAGGCATCTGTCGCACTGGATACAGCTCCGTTTATCTATCTGATAGAAGAAAATCCTACATATATCCAGTTTGTTGAACCGATATTTCTTGGGATTAGTAGGGGTGCCATCCAGGCCTGCACCTCCACCATCACCCTTATTGAAGTTCTCACAAAGCCCTTGGAAGAAAATAACACTGAATTAATCCGAAAATATAGCGAAATAATATCTGATTCAGCAAATCTCTTTTTATCTGATGTTGATAGAGAAATCGCGGTTGAATCTGCACGTCTGAGGGCAACCTACTCATTACGAACGCCCGATGCCATCCAATTAGCGACTGGAATCGTTAATGGTGCGGACCTCTTTATCACGAATGATAGAGGGTTTAAGAAGGTACAGGATATTGAGATTCTCATCCTTGATGACCTGATCTAAAGATACCGCTACCAGGATTGTCGAGCGTGTCGACATCATCCGTGACGATCCATTTCCGCATATTGACCGGTTGGTGGGATCAGCCTGGTATACATACCGGTGGGCAAAAACGAATGAGCGTATACAAAAGACGTTGATACTATATGTCATTAAAGTCGGCCCAGAGAAGGTTGTCTACAGAAACCCGGAGTAATGAGCCCTGAATTAGTCAATCGGGCCATCAGAATTCTGGAGAGGAGTCGTGAATGATTCAATAACAAGATCAATGTCATAAAACGAGCGGCATTTGGATTTAGGGACTTGGATTACTTTATTTTGAAAATTCGACAATGTTGTGGGTTCAAAC